>Ga0307375_10003755_pt1 | contig 14761 bp, 15 predicted proteins | sample TR1MG_FD_202531 | JGI IMG/M metagenome (GOLD analysis project Ga0307375, IMG submission 202531) | Soil microbial communities from Risofladan, Vaasa, Finland - TR-1 | ecosystem: Environmental > Terrestrial > Soil > Coastal area > Acid sulfate soil | place: Finland: Risofladan, Vaasa | collected...
CCGGGTGCGCTGGAGGCGACGGGCGGTCCCTGGATGACCGAGATCGTCGCCGGGATGATCGAAACCGACGAACTGGTCGAGGAAGTCGCCCATCGCGAAATGCAGGAAGAGGCGGGGATGACGACCAGCCGATTGATTCCCATTACCCGCTACTGGGTAAGCCCCGGCGGCACCACCGAAAGTATCTATCTGTTCCTGGCATTGATCGACAGCAGCCTGGCCACCGGCATTCATGGCCTGGCACATGAACAGGAAGACATCCGCGTGCTGACAATGCCCCTGGATGAAGCCCTGGCCCGCGTCGATCAGGGCACGATCTGTTCGGCGGCACCCATCATTGCCCTGCAATGGCTGGGTCGGCATAAAGAACGGTTTGCGGCGCCTGATTGACACAGACAATTTGCGTCTGCGCCCAATAAGCCGGTAGATTAATCCGAGTAAATTAATCATTATTAATACTGATGGCACCGACCCCGGAGAAATTCGCCGGTCGGGCTGAACACCAAACTTCTGACCCCCGCATTTTTGAGGACATCGACATGCTCCAAGCCTATCAAAGCCACCAACGCGAACGCGAAGCACAGCACATCCCGCCCAAGGCTTTGACGGCAGAACAGACGGCCTCCCTGATCGAACTTCTCAAGTCACCCCCGAAAGACGTCCCATCCGCAGAACTGTTGTATCTGCTCACCGAATGCGTGCCGCCCGGTGTCGATCAGGCCGCCTACGTCAAGGCCGCTTTCCTTGCGGACGTGGCGGCTGGCAAGGCGACTTCGCCGCTGGTCGATCGTCTTCAGGCCGTGCACTGGCTCGGCACCATGATGGGTGGCTACAACATCGATCCGCTGATCGCACTGCTGGACGACGACGTAGTCGGTGATGCGGCCGTCGAAGCCCTGTCGAACACAATCCTGATCTACGATGCCTTCCGCGATGTGGAAGACAAGATGCGCGCCGGTAATGCCCGCGCCAAGACCGTGATCGAAGCCTGGGCGAATGCCGACTGGTTCACCAACAAACCCGAATTGCCGGAAGAGATCACCGTCACCGTGTTCAAGGTGCCCGGCGAAACCAATACCGACGATCTGTCCCCCGCGCAGGATGCCTGGAGCCGCCCGGATATCCCACTGCACGCCCTCGTGATGCTGGTCAGCAAGATGCCCGATGGTCTGAAAACCATCGAAACACTCAAAGAGAACGGCCATCCGATCGCCTATGTGGGCGACGTGGTCGGCACCGGTTCCTCGCGCAAATCCGCGATCAACTCCGTGCAGTGGTATATCGGCCGCGACATCCCCCACGTGCCGAACAAGCGCACCGGTGGCGTGATTCTCGGCAGCAAGATCGCCCCCATCTTCTTCAACACCGCGGAAGATTCCGGCGCGCTGCCAATCGAGGTCAATGTCGATGCGCTCGAAACCGGCGACATCATCACCATTCGGCCTTATGCGGGTGAATTGCTGAAAAACGGTACCGTGATCGAGACCTTCGAACTCAAGCCGACCACGATGCCGGATGAAGTCCGTGCCGGCGGCCGGATTCCCTTGATCATCGGCCGTGCGCTCACCGACCGCGCCCGCGAAACCCTGGGCCTGCCCGCGTTCGAGATTTTCCGTCGCCCCATTCAACCCAACGACACCGGCAAGGGCTTCACCCTGGCGCAGAAGATGGTCGGCCGCGCCTGCGGAGTCACCGGCGTGCGCCCCGGTACCTACTGCGAGCCGCGTATGGCCACCGTCGGCAGCCAGGACACCACCGGCGCCATGACCCGCGACGAACTGAAGGAACTGGCCTGCCTGGGCTTCTCCGCCGATCTCGTCATGCAGTCCTTCTGCCATACCGCCGCCTATCCGAAGCCGGTGGATATCGAATTGCAGCACGAACTGCCGGAATTCATCAGCACGCGCGGTGGCGTATCCCTGCGTCCGGGCGACGGCGTGATCCACAGTTGGCTGAACCGTATGATTCTGCCCGATACCGTCGGTACGGGCGGTGACTCGCACACCCGTTTCCCCATCGGCATTTCCTTCCCGGCCGGTTCGGGCCTCGTCGCCTTTGCCGCCGCGCTGGGCGTGATGCCGCTGGACATGCCGGAATCCGTACTAGTGCGCTTCAAGGGCGAAATGCAGCCGGGCATCACCTTGCGCGATCTCGTCAACGCCATTCCCTATGTCGCCATCCAGCGTGGGCTGATGACGGTCGAGAAGAAGGGCAAGAAGAACGTCTTCAACGGCCGTGTGCTGGAAATCGAAGGCTTGCCGAACCTCAAGGTTGAACAGGCCTTCGAGTTTGCCGATGCCTCCGCCGAACGTTCCGCCAACGGCTGCACCGTGCGTCTGGGCCAGGAACCGATCATCGAATTCCTCAAGAGCAACATTACCCTGTTGCAGTGGATGATCGCCAGCGGCTACGAAGACAAGCGGACCCTGGCGCGCCGCATCGAAGCCATGGAAAAGTGGCTCGCCAACCCTGAACTGCTCGAACCGGATGCCGACGCGGAATACGCTGAAATCATCGAAATCGATCTGGCCACCATCACCGAGCCACTGCTGGCCTGCCCGAACGACCCGGACGACATCAAGCCGCTCTCGGAAGTGCAGGGCACCCATATCGATGAAGTCTTCATCGGCTCGTGCATGACCAATATCGGCCACTACCGCGCCGCAGGCAAAGTCCTCGAAACCTTCGGCAAAGCGGTACCCACCAAACTCTGGATCGCACCGCCCACCCGCATGGACGAACACCAGCTCACCGAAGAAGGCTATTACAGCATCTTCGGCAAGGCCGGCGCACGCACCGAAATGCCCGGCTGCTCGCTGTGCATGGGCAACCAGGCCCGCGTCGCCGATGGTGCCACCGTGGTTTCCACCTCCACCCGCAACTTCCCGAACCGTATGGGCAAGGACACCTTCGTCTACCTCGCCTCAGCTGAACTTTCCGCCGTGGCCGCCTTGCTGGGCCGACTGCCCACCAACAAGGAATATCAGGCACAGGTTGCAGGCCTCAAGCCCCTGGCTGACGATATTTATCGTTACCTCAATTTTAATGAGATCGCGGAGTACCAGAAGGAAGCGACCAAGGGGTTGAAGATGATTGAGGACTTTCCGGTTTTAATGGCCTGAGGTTGAAAGGCATCTAGATTAATTCAAAAACCCGGAATCTTTATACCGGGTTTTTATTATTCGTTAATAACTTGGATTAAAATTAAATTACCATTTTTTGGAGAGAGGGAGAAATGGCTAAACGTATATCGAAGTCTGAAGCTCAACTAATAACATGGGCATTGGTGATTGGTTTACCAATTTACGGTATAAGCCAGATTGGTGAGTCCATGGGATGGGGGATATTAGCTGGTGGAGTTGCTTCAGTTATAGCACTCGTATTTTTATATAAATTATCTCAAAAAAGAAAGCGTCGGGCCGAACTTATGGAAAAATACCAAGATGATGAGATAGTACAAAGCATTATGAACCGCTCTTTCTGGCAAGGTCAAACCTCCGAACAACTCCGTGACTCGCTCGGAAACCCAGTTGACATTGACGAAAAGATACTTAAAACAAAGAAAAAAGAAATATGGAAATATAATCCTCAAGGAGGCAACAGATTTGGATTGAGAATTACTTTAGATGACGATGTTGTTATTGGGTGGGAGCAGAAAAACTAATATACCATTTCAATAGTCACTGCTTCTAGGAACCAGCCCATCCAAAGCATTAGCCCTCCCCGAGCACGACTAAAACAGAAGCGATAACCAACTTGGGGCGACGGTATTAGTTATTCCAAATTGCTCCGTATTAAACTGACCTCAGTTTTGACTTTCGTCCAGCTCCCAAGTGATCTATATAACCCAAAGATCAATACACTTCATCGTGATAAACACTCTGCATATCCTCAACGTCATTGAGCATATCCAGCAGTTTTTCCATGGTCACGACAACATCACCGCAGATCGGCGTTGAAGTTTAGGGCACGAATACGGTGGCCTTACCGTCTTCGCTCCCGATATCGATGACGTCCACATCTTCTATCAGCAGGGCTAACCTGGGCTGCATCTCCCTCGCCGCTGAACGAAAAAATGGCTACGCGGTCGAACAAGTACATCACGATGCCAGGCGCGCCAAATCTGGTTTTATCTTACTATCGATGCACTGACCTGAAATGAATCCGTTGAATTCGGGTATTGCCTATTCACGTGCATTTATTCAATCGCAATCAAGGAGTAATCCATTATGTATATCGCCATGAACCGTTTCCGTGTGGCTAAGGGCCGCGAGCAGGATTTCATCGACATCTGGAAAAACCGTGAATCCATGCTGGATCAGGTGCCCGGCTTCAAGGAATTTCATTTGCTGCAAGGTGCGAGCGACGATACGGCGACCTTGTTTTCTTCGCATGCCGTATGGGATTCGGCGGAAGATTTCGGCAACTGGACCCGCTCCGAAGCGTTCCGGATGGCGCATGCCAACGCAGGCGGCAGCCGGGATTTGTACCTCGGACCGCCGCAGTTTGAAGGCTTTGATGTGGTGATCTGAGTCCAAAGTACTGGACCGAGCGGGCAGGGCATCACTTCGATAACCTGCCTGTTCCTGTTTTGATAAGGCCCAGTTTGGGCCTTTTTAGACTGGAAAATCGTCCCTCACTTCACGATGAGCTCCGAGAGAGGAAGTGATAATCGAGTACGCGGGCTCAATACACCGCGTCGTGATACACGCTCTGTACATCCTCAACGTCATTGAGCATATCCAGCAGTTTTTCCATGGTCGCGACATCATCACCGCTGATCGGCGTTGCGGTTTTGGGCACGAACTGGATTTCGTCCACATCAAAGTCGATTTCGCCAAAGGCATTGATCAGGGCCTGACGCGCCTTGTTGGATTCGGTGTTGGGCACAAATATGGTGACCTTGCCGTCTTCGCTTTCGATATCGGTGACATCCACATCTTCCATCAGCAGGGCTTCCAAGGTGGCATCTTCCTCGCCGCTGAACGAGAAAATGGCGGAATGGTCGAATTGATGCATCACAGTGCCGGGTGTGCCGAGCTTGGTCTTGGTCTTGGTGAAGCAGTTACGCACGTCGCCGATGGTGCGGTTGGGATTGTCGGTAAGGCAATCGACGAGCACGATGACGCCGCCGGGGCCGAAGCCTTCATAACGCGCCGGGGTATAGTCTTCGCCGACACCGCCCTTGGCTTTCTCGATGGCCTTTTCGATCACGTGCGCGGGCACCTGATCCTTCTTGGCGCGCTCGATCATGCTGCGCAGGGCCAGGTTGCCATTCGGATCGGTTCCGCCGGATTTGGCGACCACATAAATCTCACGGCCGTAGCGGCTATAGACCTTGGCCTTGGCGTCGGCCGTTTTGGCCATGGATTGTTTGCGGTTTTGATAGGCTCTGCCCATGGCGGTACTACTCCGGAAAATCGTGAGGGCGAATAATACCGCATGGCAAATGGACAAGACTAATCCGCGCGGTAAATAGTCGGGGTAATTGTTCGGGCAATGCCGGTCGATTAGGCGGGGCAGGGCGTGCGTAGGTTAGGGCATTCCGACATCAATGACCTGGAAAACAAATGGAAGAAACCTGTTGGGGTGCCTGCGTTACCCCAACCTACAAGATGGATGCGTTATGCGAGAATGGTTGCCTTGTTTCATGGGCCATGGAGATTCGATTGATGAAAACCACGTTATTCGCTGCGGCACTGCTCGCCGTGCCCTTCGTTCTGACCGGCTGCGGCGCGGGCGGTACAGCCACCACGGCAGCCGCTGAGGCTCAAGCGGCCAAGGCAGCCAAAAAAGATATGGATTCGGCCAAGCTACAGATCGACGCCGCGCAAAAGCTGCAAAACGAGCGCCTCAAGCAAGCCGAGCAGCAATAAGGCACGATATTGATGACTGAAGATAATCGGCCGTTCTGGCAACGCAAACGCCTGTCGCAGATGACACCCGATGAATGGGAGTCGCTCTGCGATGGCTGCGCGAAGTGTTGTTTGCAGAAACTGAGCGATGAGGACGATCCCGAGGAAGCGGTGTACTACACCGATCTGGCTTGCGATCTGCTGGATCTGGGCACCTGCCAATGCGGCAACTACGCCCAGCGCCATGAGCTGGTGCCAACCTGCGTCTGGCTCAAGCCCGAAGACCTCGACGAATTTCACTGGCTGCCAGCCACCTGCGCCTACCGCCGTCTGGCCGAGGGTCGTGATCTGCCGGAATGGCATCCACTCGTCACGGGCGATCCCGATTCCTCCAATACTGCCGGGTATTCAGTGCAGGGCAGGGCGCGCCACGTGGCCGATCTCAATGAGGAACTCTGGCCAGAGCATGTCGCGGACTGGCCGATGGAAGAGAGTTCCTGATCCCGTATTATTCTTTGTAGGTTGGGGTGACGCAGGAACCCCAACACCTCGGTGGGGCGCTAGCATCTGTTGGGGTTCTTACATCACCCCAGCCTACAGCGCCTCTCGCCACCTGAAGGGTAAATCCCTTATTTCCCGCGTACCAACCCACCAATACAGGCCAGCAACGCCACGCCATCCGGCGCGGTATTGTCCCGTTGGGCGCGCCAAAGCGCTTCGCTCAGGCAATCCATAATGGCATGTTCGGCCTGCAGGGCATCCCCGAACTGCAGACACAGGCGTTCGTAGTGCGTGCGCATCCCGGCGGGCTGATCGATCCCCACCATTTCCCGAATGGAGAGGTGAAAGCCCATGTGCAGAAACGGATTTACTTCGCCATGTTCCGGCAGCCAGTCTTTTTCCAGGGCCTGTTCCGTGTTCTCGAGCAGGGCGTGATATTCGGGGTGCTGACCGATGACTTCCGACAGCTTGAGTTCGATGCCGGTCATGGGCAGGCGATCACGGGTTTTCTGCCAGGCATCCAGAAAGGGTTGACGCATCTGGCGTCGATCATTGCTGTACATGGGCGGGTGCCTCCGGCGTGGAAAACTTGCCGGTAAATTCCGGGTTGCAGGGTTCGGGCTTGGATCGATAATCGCACAGGTCGCAGACGATGCAGGCGCCGCAATCGGGCTTGCGTGCCTTGCAGGTGTAGCGCCCGTGCAGGATCAGCCAATGGTGGGCATCCTGCAGGTAGGCCTTTGGTACGTGTTTCATCAATTGGCTTTCGACCGCCAGCACGGTTTTACCCGGTGCCAGGCCCGTGCGGTTGGCGACTCGAAAGATATGCGTGTCGACCGCCATCACCGGCTGGCGAAACAGGGTATTCAGCACGACATTGGCGGTTTTGCGCCCTACGCCGGGCAGAGATTCCAGCGCGGCGCGATCCTCTGGGACGGTGCTTTCATATCGATCCCGTAAAATTTGGCAGGTGGCGAGTACATTCTTCGTTTTTGCCCGATATAATCCCAGCGTGCGCAAATACGATTCCAGCGCCGCTTCGCCCAGCGCGAGGATTTGCACGGGCGTATTGGCGACGGGGTAGAGCTTACGCGTAACTTTATTGACGCCCACATCCGTGGACTGCGCGGACAGCATGACCGCGACCAACAGCTCGAACCCATTGTCGTACAAGAGTTCGGTGGTGGGTTCGGGGCGCTGGGCGGCAAGCCGCTGGAAAAATTCGAGGCGCGTACTTTTATTCATAGTTGAACTAATTGGTTTTGAGCCAATCCATTATTAGAGTAGGGTTATATTCGAGTCGGGCAATGTTGATTCTTTGGATTTAAGGCATACATGTTAGCCTTAAATCCGGAGCCGATGGCCACGCCCGATCCATTTCTGATGATTGGATTCGACGATAGAGAGAGGCTGAGCATGGAAAAGATGATGGGACGTTTGGGGGCCCTTTGGGGATTTTTGGGCATTACAGCTCTGCTGGCGTGGGCTGTGTACCGCGTATATCCGTTTGCCATGGGCGCCACCGTGGAACCCTGGCACTGGTATGAGACCGTCTTTTTCGTGTTCTGGATGATCTTCATGCTCTACGGCGAAGGCTTCAAGGGCTTTCAAAAGGGGTTTTCGCCGCGCGTCGTCGCCCGTGCGGCCCATCTCGCCAACAACCCAGTCTGGTGGCATGTCTTGCTGGCACCGCTGTACTGCATGGGCTTCATCCACGCCACCAAAAAGCGCCGGATCGTGGCCATGTCCGTGACCAGCGGGATTATCGTGCTGATTGTGGCGGTGCACTGGCTGCCCCAGCCTTGGCGCGGCATTGTCGACATGGGCGTGGTAGCCGGCCTGTTCTACGGTGTCGTCGCCATGTGGGTCTATGCCATCCATGCGCTGCGCGGCCGGAGCATTAATCATCCCACCGACGTGCCCACACCGCACGACACGCCGCTGGCATCCTGATCTTGTCGTCCTCGGGCCCGGAAACGGGCAAGTCCCGCTTATCGCGGATCGTCACGCGCACCGGCGATGCGGGCACGAGCGGCCTCGCCGACGGCAGCCGGTTATCGAAGACCCACCCGCGCATGCAGGGGCTGGGCGACATCGACGAGTGCAACGCCCATATCGGCTTGCTCCGCAGTGTGCTGACACAAAACCCGGTATCCGCTACGGGTTTTGCTGACCTGGACCTGTTTCTTGCCGACCAGCAACATGCCCTTTTTGATCTGGGCGGCTATCTCGCGATGGGCAATCTGGCCAGCCCCGGTCAATTACCGAATCTTGCGGCACTGGAAGCCTGGATCGAACAGGCCAATGCCGACTTACCGCCGCTGAAGGAATTCATCCTGCCCGGCGGGTCGCCCAATCTTGCCCAGGCGCACGTCGTGCGCGTCACCATTCGCCGTGCGGAACGCACCCTCTGGGAACTCGTGGAGCTGGAAGGCGAGGGCACGATGCCGGTCGCCGTTTATCTGAATCGGCTCTCGGACGCGCTGTTTGTACTGGCCCGGCTGCTCGGCCAGTGGGAACACAGTGTGGTGTATTGGCGCAAGCCGGCGAAGCCTACGGCTTAGGGGAATCGCTTTCCGCCGCAGGGTCCACAGTCTCCTGTGGCGCTGGTTTTTCCTGATTCACCGCAAAAGTCACCTGATTCATTCGCTCTGCAAGAATGGATTTTTCCATATCCAGCCATTGCCGCGTAATGGGTTGATACCCCACCTGCAGCCCATCGGGCTGGCCAAACAGGGCGATCCGTATATCTGCCAGAGAAAGTTGCTCCGGTGGCCGGGCTGGCACCCAGCCCAATACATCGGCCGATACCGGGCGAATCAGGGTGGCCGATGACAGGCGACTCAAGGCCAGATCTGTGGTTTCAGGGTCCAGCGACAGCCTCTGCATCAGCGTGAGCTTGATTTCATCATCCGTGGGCGGGTTACCGCCCTGGATAAACCGCGCGGCAATCAGCGACAAGGTTTCAATCGCCGCCACCATGAGCCGATCCGCCTGACCCTGTTGCGTCGCATGATGGGCGGACAGATGTTCGACGTTTTGCCAGGCATGGGACACGCTGGCACCCAGAAGCACGATCAGCCAGGCGACCTGCAGCCAGACCATGAACAGCACGAGCGAGGCAAAGGCCGAATAGATTGCGGTGTATTGGGTCGATGTGGCAATCAGGCTCCCGAACGCGAGACCGATGCCATTCCAGGTGATGGCGGCAACCACGCCGCCCGCCAGTGCAGCGGAAAAGTGCACACGGGTGTTGGGAATGAACGCGTAGATGAAGGTGAAGGTGCCAGTCCACATCAGGAGCGGGAACAGCCAGGCCACAACCGTCATGATGCCGCGTAACGGCATGAATCCCAAAACATCGTTCATGAAGCCGTTCGAAAGCACCGTGGCCGTCACCCCCATGGCCGCCAGTATCAATACTGGCCCCACCATCAGAACGGACAGGTACATGGCAAGACGGGTCGACAGATCCCTGAGTTGATGCACCCGCCAGATCCCGTTGAATACGGACTCGATCTTCTGCATCAGGGCGATGACGATATAAAACAGCAGGGCGATCCCCACAGCGCCCAGAACACCGACCTTGATATTGCTGACGAACTCCAGAATCCGGGTCGTCAATTCGGGGGCGGAATTGCCGAGGGGTTCCAATATCGCATTCAGAAAAGTCCCGATCACCCGATCCGAGCCGAAGGCCTTCAGTACCGAGAAGCTCACGGCCAGGAGCGGCACGAGGGACAGCAAGGTCGTGTAGGATAGGCTCATGGCATTGAGCTGTAGATCGCCTTTGAGCACGTCTCGGGTAACATACAGCAGAATTCGGCTCAGCCGCTGTAGCCAACGCAGGTCGCGTCGATCCGGTTTTCCGTGCCAGATCCACTGTTGCCAATTCGTCCACAGAGTCACGAGCTGTATTTTGTGCATGAAAACTTCCGATGTCTGCGATCGCGCCAATGGAATAGAGTCTACGGCCTAACCCCAACCGAGTGTATTTTTTCACGAATGAACAAACCGAAATCAACTGATGGTGCGCTATGAGTAATCCCGAAATAACAGTTCCTGTCGTCCTGGTGTTTTCCGGTCACGACCCGAGTGGCGGCGCGGGCGTGCAGGCCGATATCGAGGCCATTATCAGCCAGGGCGTTCATCCAGCCACGGTCATCACCGCATTGACCGTGCAGGACACCAGCAACGTGAAACGGTTTGTCCCGACCGACCCCACACTCGTGATCGAGCAGGCGCGCGCCGTTCTGGAAGACATGCCGGTTGCCTGCATCAAGATCGGCATGATCGGCAGTGTCGCACTCGTGGAAGTGATACACAGCATTCTCAAGGACTACCCGGATATCCCGGTGGTTCTCGATCCCGTATTGGTCGCCGGTGGCGGCGGGGTGCTCGGCAACGAATCGGTCGCCAAAGCGATCGTCACGCTATTGCTACCGCTCACCACGATACTGACGCCCAATGCCTTCGAATCCCGGGCACTCGCAACCCTGGCGGGACAAAAAGCGGAAACGGTCGAAGAACGTGGGCAGGCGATGCTGAGCCTGGGGGCTGAGTATGTGCTGCTCAAGGGCGGCGACGAACCCGGTGTCGAGGTGGAAAACTGGCTTTTCCACGGCAATATGCCACCCCGGCGATTCGCATACGAACGGCTGCCGGGTCAATTTCATGGTTCAGGCTGTACGCTGGCCTCCGCTATTGCCGGGTTGATCGCTCAGGCCAGCAATGCCGATTATGTGAATGCGATTCACGAAGCCCAGGAATACACGAATCAGGCGCTCTATCATGCCGCGCAAATCGGTCGCGGACAGTGGATTCCGCATCGTCTGTTCTGGGCCGACTCGGAAGAAGATAGCGGCGATCTGGAACAGAGACCCCGCATCCACTAATCGGAGACCCTTGATCATCGTGAATACGCAACCGAAACAGAACACCGGAAAACCGAGTCGGGCCGATTTACTGAACCAGCTCCGACTCATTGAACATGCACTGCTGGATGCCGGGTTGAGTACACCACAACCCTCTGCTGCCGCGCTGAGTAGTACGGTGCCGTTCTGCTTCGACACGCTTGAGTTTCATGCATGGCTGAAATGGGTGTTTATCCCTCGAATGACGCACGCTGTTCACGAAGTCGCTTCGCTCCCCGCAGCCTGCTCGATCGCGCCGCTGGCCGAATACCGTTTTGCCGAAATGCAGGATTACGACACCCGAGCGTTGTTGACCCTGTTGGTCGAGTTTGATGAATTTGCCAACCAATATTTTTTGATTCAGGAGGAGGGTAGTCAATGAACCGTCCCTACGACCCGGAGTGGCAACCCAAAACCCGCGCGATCCGGGTTGGCCACCAGCCCACCAACGAACATGAGCACAGCGAGCCGATCTTCACGACCTCGAGTTTCGTGTTCGATTCGGCCGAGCAGGCCGCCGCCCGGTTCTCCGGAGCAGAACCCGGCAATATCTACGCACGATTCACGAACCCGACGACGCGCGTGTTCGAAGAACGGCTGGCCGCACTCGAAGGCGGCGAATCCTGTGTGGCCACCGGCTCCGGCATGGCGGCCATTCTCAGTACCTTCATGGCACTCTGCGCGGCGGGTGACGAAGTCGTGGTGGCCCGGCAGGTGTTTGGCACCACGTCCGTGCTGTTCAACAAGTATCTGACCAAATTCGGCATCAAGGTACGCTGGGTCGATCTGACCGACTGGGCGCAATGGGAAGCGGCCATCACCGACGAAACCTGCTGGGTGTTCGTCGAAAGCCCATCCAACCCATTGACGGAAGTCGTTGATATCGCGCGACTGGCCGATCTGGCGCATCGGCACGGGGCAGGGCTGGTCGTCGACAACTGTTTCTGCACACCCATCCTGCAACAGCCGCTGGCGCTTGGAGCCGACATCGTCATCCACTCGGCCACGAAGTTTCTCGACGGCCAGGGGCGTGCGATTGGCGGTGCGGTCGTGGGGAACAAGACCCAGGTTGGCGAGGAGGTGCGTGGTTTCCTGCGTACCTGCGGTCCAACCATGTCGCCGTTCAATGCCTGGATCTTCGCCAAGGGGCTGGAGACCCTTGACCTGCGGATGCATGCCCATTGCGCACATGCCCAAACGGTTGCTGAGTTCCTGGTGAATCATCCCAAGGTAACCACGGTGCATTTCCCCGGTTTGGCCAGCCACCCCCAGGCGGAAATCATTGCCCGACAGCAATCCGGACCAGGCGCCATCGTGTCCTTTGAGCTCGAAGGCGGGAAAGACGCTGCCTGGGCGCTGATCAATGCCACGCAAATGCTGTCGATTACGGCTAACCTGGGTGATGCGAAAACCACCATCACCCATCCAGCCACGACGACTCATGGCCGGCTGACGCCCGAGCAACGGTCACAAGCCGGCATTACCGATGGGCTGGTTCGGCTCGCCATCGGCCTGGAAGACCCCATCGATATCATTCGGGATCTGCAGCGCGGCTTGAATCTTTAAGATCGGACACCCAGAAAGCCCAATCTCCCTTTGGCGGGTAAACCCCGCCATTCCCCAATCACATTGACGAAGACGAAACAGGAGCACATTCATGCGATTTCTTCATACCATGCTGCGGGTCGGTGACCTGCCGGCCTCCATCAAGTTTTACACCGAAATTCTCGGCATGAAACTGCTGCGACAGAAGGATTATCCCGCAGGAGAGTTCACCCTGGCCTTTCTGGGTTATGGCGATGAATCGGACCATACCGTTCTTGAACTGACCTATAACTGGGGTGTGACAGAATACGATCTCGGCACCGGCTACGGGCACATTGCCCTTGAAGTGGATGATGTCTACAAAGCCACGGACCGAATCAAGGCGCAAGGCGGCAAAATTTTGCGCGAAGCCGGCCCAATGAATGCCGGGACGACGATCATCGCATTCATTGCAGATCCTGATGGCTATCCGATCGAATTAATTGGCCAAAAGTCCTCGTAATACCTGACAAAAGGCCTTGACAGGCGGCAATTGTCCACACAGCGCCGTCTGACAACAATTCTGTAGCCCCACGCTCCAGCAAGATTATCCTTCGATGTAGAAATAATACATATCTGACTGATATATATCATATTTCCACATCGAGATTTAGGTGATCAAAAATTACACAACCCCGATAACCACTTGATTGCGCAAGCCGCCTAGAAGGTTATACCCGTAGTTATCCACAGATTCTGTTGATAAGTAAATCTCCTGTTACATACCACGCGCTTAGCCCTGGAAAACAAACGTGAATCGGGATTCCGATCATCGAGTTCGCTGGCAATCGCACGATCCTTCACACAATTGTCATTAATTTCGGATAGATTGACGGACATATATCCGGATTGGCGAATGTATTGACATGAATATCACCGAACAACATGGTCATCCTGAGCATCTGTTTTCAGCGCTTGCCGAAGAAACGCGCCTGCGCATCCTGATGCTGCTCGATTCGGAACCCCGCTTATGCGTCTGTCACCTGCAAACATTGCTTGAGCGTCCACAGTCGACGATTTCCCGACATTTGGCCGTCTTGCTGGAAGATCAGTGGCTGCTCATTACGCGTCAGGGAACCTGGAACATTTACGCAATCAATCCGGAACTGCCCCTGTGGGTACGTCAGGTAATCCGTCTTTCCCGCATGAGCTGGTCATTGAGCGTGGAAGGGCGAGACATACTCAAGCATGCCGATCAGATCTATCGAGCCAACGCTAATCTGTTAAGTGACGAGTCCGTCCCCGAGAGTGCTACGCCAACCAACCGATCTGTCATCAATGTGCTGTTCCTGTGCGTGGCCAACAGCGCCCGGTCGATCATGGCTGAAGCACTGCTCAACCGCTGGGGCGCCGGACGATTCAAGGCGTATTCGGCGGGACAAAAGACAGAGGGGAGCGAAATTCATCCGCTGACGCTGGTCGCACTCAAACAATTGGGTCTATCGACCGAAGGTCTGTATTCCAAGCACTGGTCGATCTTCCTTGCACCGGACGCGCCCAGGATGGATATGGTCATCACCGTCTGCGACACCTTGCTCAATGAGGCTTGCCCCGCTTGGCCGGGACGGCCCATCACCGCGCATTGGGGGGTTTCCGATCCGGCTCGGCTGGCATCGGCGCATCCGGAAAAAGACGGGATGGCCTATTTCATTGCAGCCGCACGCGCCCTTGAGCCACGTATTCGCCTGCTCACGCAGCTGCCGGACTACGCCATCGAGAAAATTCAATGGCGCGATGAAATCACCGCCATCGGACTTATGAATCAATAATCTACGAGACAAACATGACAACAAGAATCGGTATCAACGGCTATGGACGTATGGGGCGTCTGGCATTACGGGCAATCTTCGATCGGCCCGAACTCGACCTGCAGGTGGTCCACATCAACGAGATCGCTGCCGATGCCGC
>Ga0307375_10003756_pt1 | contig 14757 bp, 14 predicted proteins | sample TR1MG_FD_202531 | JGI IMG/M metagenome (GOLD analysis project Ga0307375, IMG submission 202531) | Soil microbial communities from Risofladan, Vaasa, Finland - TR-1 | ecosystem: Environmental > Terrestrial > Soil > Coastal area > Acid sulfate soil | place: Finland: Risofladan, Vaasa | collected...
CGACATCAAGACCAACTATGACGCCGGCAACATCGGCGACGCGGACGCCAAGGCCACCGCCCTCCAGGCGACCGTCGAAGGCGCCCGCAAGCAGCTCGAGGACGCCGGCTACAAGGCCTAAGTCGAGCCTGATTGAGGCTTTTTCAAAAGTCGGACGACTTTTGAAAAAGCTACCTTGAACTTGCGCACGTTTCTCGCGCTTCTTGCGGAACGCAAGAAGCGCGAGAAACTGCGAGAGGTCTTTCAAAACTAACCGAGTTTTGAAAGACCCTCGATTACTTAAAAGTTCCGGGTGGCGCCGATTTCAAAGGCAAGCGGCTTTTGAAATCGGCTCGGGGATCGCTTAGATCCTCATTCCGCTTCGGGAAGGGGCGTCGTTCCGAGAGGGACGGCGCCCTTTTTCAATGCCCCGATGATCGCGCCCACGAACAGCAGGGCGAGCAGGGAGAAGGGGAGGAGCGTGAAGAAGGAGGGAATGATGCCGCCCATCGCGCCGGAGAGGCCGGTGATGACGTTCGCGCCGAGAGCGTACTCGCCGATGTTGGAGAAGGACATGAAGGTGCAGAACATGAAACCCTCGATGGAGGCCGGGCAGAGGCGCATCGCGATCGTGAAGACGATCACGTTTCCCAGGCCGTAGCCGATGCCGGACAGGAACTGGCAGGCGAAGATGAGCGGAACGCCGCCTCCCGATCGGGCGACGAGCAGCCAGGGCAGCATGAGTATCCAGTAGGCGACCGTCGTGAGAGTGTAGAAGGGCATCGAATAGGTCCTGGTGCTCATGATCCGTCCGACGACGAAGGAACCTATCGCGGCTCCGCCGAACAAAGCCAGGTTGAGAAAGCCGTAGAGCTTGAGCAGCCCGGGATCGCGGCCCCAGCCCAGGTTGGTCAGGATGTACAGCTGGGCCACCCCCGGGATGGCCGTCACAGCGGTCAGGCTGAGCATGAAGAGAATGCCCATCCAGGGTTTGGCGTTGCCGAAGGCCCCTTTGAGCACCGCGCGGAGGGGCATCAGGGTTTTCAGGTCCGCGCGAGTCACCCGCGGCTCGCGGAAGAAAAAGGCGCTGACGGTCTGCACGAGGGCGGCGAAGGCCATGAGCGCCACCGTCGTCGTCCAGCCGAGCCGGGGGCCGATCAGCGGGATGAGCACCGAGCCGGCGGCGAAGCCTACCATGCGCGTGGCGCTGTGCACGCCCTGGAATCCGCCCTGGAACTCGTCGGGCGTGATGTCCACCGCGAAGCCGTCCATCGTCCCGTCCACCAGCATCCATCCGGCCATGACCGCCATGAGCGAGACGATCCACAGGGCGTCGTAGCTGTCGTGGAAGGCCAGGATCGCGAAGGCCGGAACGTAGAAAATGAAGCCGAGGAAAATGTAGGGCTTGCGCCGCCCCAGGCGCCCCAAGGGAAGGCGGTCGCTCAGGAGGCCCGAGAACATTTTGAGAAAGGTAGGCAGTGCGACGAGGGTCTTGATGAGGGTCTGCGTGGTGACCGGCACCGCCCACTCCGACATCCTGACGCTGCCGTAGGTCATGATGCCCGAGAGGTAGAAGCCCTGGAACAGGTAGAACACGCCGATTATCCAGAAGTACGAGTTTCGGAAATGGCGGCGCTTCGAGTCCAGGCTGAGCGAATCGATGAGGGCGGTCATGCGCGCTCCTGTGGTAAACGGGGCAAGGTACTGGAGACCGTTGTAGCCGCGACCGGGGGCGTCGTTAAGATTTGCCCGAATCCATGGGGCGGCCGAGTGTTCGAGTGCGCATATACGCGCGAGGGAACAAGGAGCCTGGCAGGGCGTCGAAATGCTCGAAGCTTTTCGACACCCGGCTAGACGGCCTGCACTTTGGTACCCGAGTCTTGAATCGATCGCAACGCCGAATCGGGCAAGCCGTCGTCGGTGATCAGTTCGCTGAAATCCGAAAGATTCGCGAAATAGCAGGAATTGACTTTCCCGAACTTGGAAGAATCGGCGACCAATATCTTCTGGATGCTCGAGTGCAGCACGGCTTGCTTGATCGACAGCAGATAATTGTTGGAGCAGGTCACCCCGAGGTCTTCGCGGAAGCCGTTGGCCGAGACAAAGGCCTTGGTCGCTCGGTATCGTCTGATGAGCTCGATGCTCTCGGGACCTTCGAAGATGTGGGTTTCCTCGTGGTAAATTCCGCCGGCCAGAATGACCTCCGCCGCGGGATTGCCGGCGACATTGAGAAATGCGTTGAGACTCAGGCAGATGATCGTGAGAGGGATGCCGCGCGGAAGCTCGCGCGCCACCAAGGCCGCGGTGGAGCCTCCGTCGATGAAGAGAATGTCCTCCGGCTCGACCATGGATGCGGCGGCCTTCGCGATTCGGATCTTTTCCTGCACGTGCACGGCCTCGGCTTTCGTAAGCGCGTACTCCTGTAGCGAGGTGGACTCCTCCCTGAGGGGAACGACGACTCCATGGTATACCCGGACGAGCCTCTTGCCTGCGAGCAGCTCCATGTCACGCCGAATGGTCATCGTCGATACTTCCAGGCGGCTTGCCAGCGCCGAAATCGAGCATGCGCCATGCTGCACGAGGTACTGCTGGATCAGGCTTCTCCTTTTTTCGCTGTCGGCCAAAGCAAACTCCTGAACTAGGTGTATGAAACCCGAGTATAAGGCCCATCGCCGCAATATTCTGCACGGTCTCCGACCTAAGCCGGATGCTTGCCGATCCTCGGCCTTTGTCGGGCTAAAAAAAATGTTGACAGGGACACGGAGCGCTCCTATAATCTGGCATGAAAATGTTAAAATTGCAACATAAATGTAAATATCATATCGAAAATGACCGTGAATAACATCGAGTTTATGCTCGATCGAACAATCTTTGTTAGGAGGGACTCATGCGGAACAGAATGATCGCGCTCTTGAGTGTGGTACTGGCGCTGGTCGGCAGTGCTTCACTTTGGGCTGCCGGCGGTACAGGCGACACGATCCACATCGCGTTGACCGCACCGTTGACGGGCGACTACGCCGAGTATGGCGTGAACTTCCAGCGCTCGGTCCAGATGGGGATCGATGAGATCAACGCCAAAGGCGGGGTGCTCGGGAAGAAATACGTGCTTTCCGTAGGCGATTCGCGGGGAGACCCCAAGGAGTCCGTCTCTCTCGCGCAGAAATGGACCTCGGATCCGAGCATCGTGGCCGAGATAGGCGATTTCACCTCCAGCTGCTGCCTGGCCTCCCAGCCGATCTACGACGCCGCGGGCATGGTGCAGCTCTCGCCCACCGCGAGCGCCACGACCTTCACTCCGGGCTCGGTATGGAGCTTCAGCATCGTCGGAACCCAGGCTTACGAGCAGCCCTTCATGGCGGATCTCGCCTATAACAAGCTCAAGATCAAGAGGATGGCTATTCTCTTCATCAACAACGACTGGGGCATGGACACTCAGAAGTTCTTCAAGGAAAACTTCGAGAAGCTCGGCGGCAAGATCGTCGCGATAGAGTCCTTCTTCCAGGGCGAAAAGGACTTCAACGCGGTCCTCACCAAGCTCAAGGAGTCCAAGCCGGACGCGCTCTATATGGCGACTATGTACAACGACGGAGCCCTCATCAGTCTGCAGCGCCAGAAGATGGGCTGGGACATTCCCGTGCTCGGGCCCAGCTCGCTCTACTCCACCGAGCTCACCAAGCTCGGCGGCTCCTCCGTGAACGGCCTCTACACCAACGTCAGCTTCTTCGCCAAGGACACCGATCCCCGCGTGCAAGCCTACGTGACCGGCTTCCAGAAGCGCTTCGGCGCGACGCCCAATTTCCACGCGGCCCTCGCCTATGACGCGATCTACATTTTGACCGAGGCGATCAGGCGGGCCGGTTCCACCGACAAGCAGGCCATCCGTGACGCGTTGGCCGGAATCAAGGGCTTCCAGGGGCTCACCGGCACCGTCACCTTCACCCCCAACCGCGACGCGATCAAGGGCTACAAGGCCGTGCAAGTCGTGAACGGCGATTTCAAGCTGTTGAAGTAGCTTTCCGTCAGTCAAGAACCAAGCTCCGAACCCTCCCGAAGGGGAGGGCGGAGCCTATGTTGGGAGAACCGATAGCATGTTCACGCAGCAGCTCGTCAACGGAATCACGGAAGGCAGCCTTTTCGCGCTCATCGCGATCTCCTTCTCCCTCGTCTGGGGACTCCTGAAGCTGGTCAATTTCGCGATGGGCGAGATCTACATGTTCGGCGCCTACGCCGGCTGGATCGTCGTGAGTTACATCACGCCCAACCTCTTCCTCGCCCTCATTGCGGGCTTCGCGGTCGGCTGGGGTCTCGGTTGGATCGTCGAGAAGGTGGCCTTCAAGGCTCTCCGCGGAGTGCCTCATATAGCGTCCCTGGTCTGCACGATTGGCTTCTCGTTCCTGTTCAAGGAGATCGCCGCCGCCATTTTCGGGGCCCAGACGAAGGCCATGCCGAGTTTCTACTCTTCGACGGCTATCGTGGTAGCCGGAGCCAACGTGTCATGGCTGCAGATCTTCATGGTGGCCCTGGCGGTCGGGATGATGCTGCTTCTCCAGCTTCTGTTCTACGGCACCAAGATCGGCCTGGGGGTGCGCGCCGTCGCCCTGGACTACCGCACGGCGGGCCTCATGGGCATCAGGGTGGACCGGGTGACCTCCATCGCCTTCTCCCTCTCGGGAGCTCTGGCCGCTTTCGTCGGCGTCCTGGCGGCCATTTACTACAATGCGATCAATCCCTACATGGGATTTGTCCCCGGAATCAAGGGTTTTACCGCCGCGGTATTCGGCGGCATCACCTCGATCCCGGGCGCGATCCTCGGCGGTTATCTTTTGGGGATCATCGAGAACATGAGTGTGCAATTTGTCTCGTCGGGGTACAAGGATTTCGTCAGCTATCTTCTATTGATCGTCTTCCTGCTCTTCCGCCCGAACGGAATCCTCGGGAAGAAAGCGAAACTCTGACACGCCGGAAGTGAGGGATAGAATGATTTCGATCTCCCGAAAATATCGCCTTGTCCTGCAGCTCTGCGTAGGGTTGCTCCTCATCGCGTTGCCGTATCTGCTGGGGAACCAATACTTCGTCAGAATCGCCACCATGATCGGCATCTACGTGGTGCTCGCCTCCAGCCTCAACTTGATCATCGGTTTCACCGGCATGTATTCCCTCGGTCACGGCGCCTTCTACGGCATTGGGGCCTACGCCTCGGCCATTCTCAGCCTGAGTCTTCACTGGCCGTTCTGGGTCACGATGCCCTTGGCAGGCCTCTTCACCGCCATGGTAGGCGCCTTCCTGGGCCTGGCCACGCTGCGTCTCAGGCAGACTTTCCTGGTCTTCGGCACCCTGGCTTTCGGCGAGATCGTCAGGATCCTCATCATGAACTGGAACTCGCTCACCCGGGGACCCATGGGAATCCCCGGCATACCGGTCCCCTCGCTGTTCGGGTTTTCCTTCAAGAACTTTTCCAACTATTACTACCTCGTCCTCGCCTTCGCCGCCCTGGTGGTATTTCTCATAGCCAGGCTCTATCGCTCCAGGGTGGGACGGGCCTGGGTGGCCATACGCGAGGACGAGGTGGCCGCCTCCACGATGGGTGTCCCGGTCTTCGGCTACAAAGTGCTCGCCTTCACCATATCGTGCCTGTTCACCGGCCTCGCGGGGGCGTTCTACGGGCATTTCGTGAGGTACATCAGCGCGGACCAGTTCGGTATGAACGAATCCTTCCTGATACTCACGATGGTGGCCCTGGGCGGGACCGGCTCGATCATCGGGCCCGTCATAGGAGCCGTCATTCTCATGCTGATTCCGGAGGTTTTCCGCTTCCTGGCGCAATACCGCTCGGTTCTCTACGGCGCGATCCTCATTCTCGTCATCGTGATCAAGCCCGAGGGGCTCGCCGGGGTCAAGGGATTGTTCGTGCCGCCGTCGGGGACGGCCCGATTCCAGTTCCGGAAGCGAAAGATCGATCCCGCGGCCGAGGGCCAGGCGGGAGGAGGTGCGGCGTGATTCTCGAGATACGCGATCTCGAAAAGCGCTTCGGCGGGCTTCTCGCCGTCAACAAGGTCAGTCTCTCCGTCGCGGAAGGCACGACGCACGCTATCATAGGCCCCAACGGCGCGGGCAAGACCACGCTCTTCAACAACATCAGCTCCATCATTCCGGCGGACTCGGGGCAGGTCGTCTGGCGCGGAGAGCGGATCGAACGGCTGCCGCCGCAGAAGGTCTCCGCCAAGGGCATCTCAAGGACCTTTCAGAACATCCGCCTATTCGGCTACATGTCGGTTTTCGACAATGTGCTGACCGGAACCCATAATCAATACAAGTCCTTTGTGTGGGCTGCGGTTTCACACAACGCTCGGTACAGGCGGGAGGACAAGGAAGGCCGCGCCTTCGTGCTGGAAATCCTGGAAAAGGTCGGCCTCGTGGAGAAACGGAAGGAATACGCGCGCAACCTGTCCTACGGGGAGCAGCGCAAGCTCGAGATAGCCAGGGCCCTCGCCGCGCGGCCTCAGCTGCTGCTGCTCGACGAGCCGGCCGCCGGTATGAACACGGCGGAGACCGAGGAGTTCGACAGGTTCATTCGCGAGCTCCGGCGAGAGGGTCTCACCCTGCTCCTCATCGAACACGACATGAAACTGGTCATGAGCCTCGCCGACAGAATCACCGTCCTCGACTACGGCTCCAAGATAGCCGAGGGAACCGCGGACGAGATCCAGAACGACGAGCGGGTCATCGAAGCCTATCTGGGGAAGAGGAGGGTATAGGTTTGGCGCTTCTCGAAGTCGACGGCCTCGTGGTGCATTACGGAAAGATCAACGCGCTCAAGGGCGTCTCGATCCGTCTGGAACAGGGAGATCTCGTGACGCTGATAGGCGCCAACGGCGCCGGAAAGACCACGCTTCTCAACACGCTTTCGGGAGTCGTGAAGGCCACCCGAGGAACGGTCCGGTTCGGCGGCGAGGACATCGTCAACAAGCGGCCCGAGGAAGTCGTCGCGCGGGGGATATCGCACGTGCCCGAAGGGCGGAAGATATTCTCCGAACTCAGCGTCGAGGAGAACCTTCAGGTCGGCGCCTATACGATCAAGGACAAGGCGCGGGTCCGGGAGCTCGTGGAGCGCAGTTTCGAGCTTTTCCCCCGGCTCGCGGAGAGAAGAAAGCAGGAGGGGGGCACGCTCTCGGGAGGGGAACAGCAGATGCTCGCCATCGCGCGGGGACTCATGTCCGACCCGAAGATCCTGTTCCTCGACGAGCCCAGTCTGGGCATCGCGCCCCTGATGGTCGACAAGATCTTCGATTTCATCGTCCAGATAAACAAAATGGGGAAGACGATCCTCCTCGTCGAGCAAAACGCGAACCTGGCGCTTCAGGTGGCGAGATACGGTTACATCCTCGAAACGGGGAAGATCGCCCATGAGGCGCCTTGCTCCGAACTCAGGACCGACGACGCCATCCGCAGGGCCTACCTCGGCGTTTCGTGATCGGCGTGCCAGATGAACATTCCAAGGGGAGAACAATGACGAAGATCGAACGAATAGACGCGGTCCTCCAGGGCAAGAGCCTGGACCGGCCGCCCATGTCGATGTGGTACCATTTCGGGAATCAGCACGCGAGCGGGGAGAAGTTCGCGGCCATCGCGCTCGACTGGTTCGAGCACTACGATTTCGATTTCCTGAAGCTGATGAACGATTATTTCTATCCGATGCCGGAAGGACTCGAGGAAGTCAAGTCGGCGGCGGACCTGGGGAGGATCGCGCGCTTCGAGCCGGAGTCCTGCGACTGGAACGAGCAGCTCACCGCCATCAGGATCGTGGCGGAACGGCTCAAGGGCAAGGCCTATTTCATCGACACGGTTTTCGATCCCTGGCAGAGCCTGCAGCGCAGCATCGCCGGGGAGCATCTCGCGAACCTCGTGAAGACGGCCCCTAAGGAGCTGAAGGCGGCGCTGGACGTGGCGGCGGACAATCTCATAGCCTACTGCCGGAAGGCTCTATCGCTCGGCGCGAGCGGTATCTTCATGTCGGTGCTCGGCAGCGAGAGCCAGCTGGATCGCGGCGTCTTTCTCGAGTTCGCCAAGCCCGCGGCCATGAAGGTGTTCCGCGCGATAGCGAGCCTGGGCAGGATGAATACCGCCCATATCCACGGCGAGAGGATCTACACCGACGACGTGCTCGATTTCCCGGTCGCGATCATGAGCTGGGAGGACCGGACGGAGGGCAATCCCTCCCTCGCCGAGATGAAGGCGAAGTGGTCCGGCGTGGTCATGGGCGGGATCGATAATGACCGGGTTACCAGGGTATCAACCGCGTTCTGCCGGGAAAATGTACGCGAGGGGCTGAGGCGAGGAGGAAAAGACCGTTTCATTCTGGCGAACGGCTGCTCCATCCCCACATGGCTCGATCCGCGCGCGCTCGCGGCCATGGTGGAAACGGCCAAGTCCGCGGGGGTGTAAAGGCAGCAGCGTGAACTTCCTCGTCGTGGATCTCGGTAGCTCCAGCTGTCGCGCCTGCCTTCTTCGCGAAGACGGGGCGCGCATCTCCGAAGCCCGCGAGCGCGTGTCGGTGAGCTACGGCGCCGGCGGCGTGCCCGGCGCGGCCGAGATCGACGCGGATGAAGCGCTGCGCCTCGTGCTCAGGGCTTCGTCCGCCGCCATCGACGCCGCAGGAGGGGCCCGGCCCGACGGCGCGGGAATTTCGTCGATGCTCGGCTGGGTTTTCCTCGACGGGGAAGGGCGGCCCCTTCGGCCCGCGATGATCTGGGCCGACACGAGGGCGTCCCGCGAGGCCGAGGCGCTCGCCTCCGAGGTAGGCCCCGAAGTTTTCTACGCGCGCTCGGCGAGACGCCTCTCGCCCGAGTTGCTGCTGCCCAAACTCCCCTGGCTCGAGGCGCACGAGGCGGGATGCTTCGAGCGGCTGGCCTCGGTCTTGAGCCTCAAGGATTACATTGTCTGGCGCCTGACCGGGATCAGGGCGATTGATCGGGCCACGGCCGTTTATACGGGGTTCGTCGATATCGCCAGTCTAGCGGAGGACGAGCCGCTCCTCGCGAGGGCCGGTCTTCGTCCCGGCTTCCTGCCTGGGATCGCCTCGGCGACAGAGTTCGTCGGGAGGGCCGCCGGAGAGTCCGCGCGGGCGGCGCAGCTGCCCGAGGGAACGCCTGTGGCGCTCGGCTCGAGCGACGGCACGACGGCGATGTACGGATCGGGAGTCCTCCTTCCCGGCGTCGCGGCCCTCGTATCCGGGACGACCGACGTGCTCATGGTCGCCGTTGGAGAGAGGCCGAGCGATCCTGAAGCGCGATTGACCGTGAATCCTGCCATGGTGGACGGACTTTTCCTGGTCGGTGGAGCCACGGGGCTTTCCTGCGGGGCTCTCGACTATTTCTGTTCGCTCTTCGGAACCGAGATACGGGATCGCGAAGAGGAGATCGCCCGCCTCCCCTTCGATCTGGACGCGCCCTTCGCCCTGCCCGGCCTGACCGGGGAGCGCTCCCCCTACTGGGATGCCGACGCGCGCGGCGGCCTGTTCGGCCTCGGCCCGAGCCACGGAAGCGCGCAGATTCTGCGGGCGGTGATGGAGTCGACCTGCTTTCGGCTCGCCGCTCTCGTCGAGCTTTTGAACGATTCGGGCATAGCTCCGCGGAGCATCGCGATCTCCGGCGGAGGGAGCAGATCAGGGGCCTGGAACAGGATGCGCGCCGACGCGACGGGGATACCGGTGGAATTGGCTCTTCGCGACGAGGCCACCATGACCGGGACGGCCCTCTTTCTGGAATCGGCGCTCACCGGGGTCGGGCTGGTCGAGCTCTCCGCGGCGCGCATAGGCTTCGGCGAGGCCTGGGAGCCAGAGGCGAGCTTGAGGGCCCGATATCGCGCGCGCAGGCTTATATTCGAGTCCCTGCTGGACGCCGGTCGAGCGGCTGCGAGGAGGAATGATCATGGATGATAAGGCCTTGGCCAAAGTACGTTCGGCCGTCGCTGATCGCGCCCAGTGGCTCGCCCTCGTCATGGACGCATTCGGCGAAGCTCTTCCGGCCGCGGAGATAGAGCGGTTGGCGAGGAAGGCGATTTACGCCTACGGACGCTACAAGGCGGCGAAGGACCCGACGCCGTTTTCCGCCGGAGATCTCGTCAAGAAGTACGTCGAGTCGGGGACGGCGAGGTTATTCGAATCGGAGATCGAATGGGACGGGCGCGGGGCGGAAAACCGCGTCCATCGCTGCGCCCTCGTGGACGGATGGAAGGCCATGGGATTGCCGCCCGAGAGGATCGACACCCCGTGCGATATCGCCATGGAAGGCGACCGCGGGCGCGCGGATTTTCACGGTATAGAGATGAGCCTCGGGGAGACGATAGGCAAGGGCGACGCCTTCTGCCGAATCGGACTGCGCCCGAGATGAAAGGCGAGGAGTTTACGATGGACTTGAAGACCGAGAAGACAGTGGAGAAAGTGCGAGCGGCGATCAAGGATCGCGCCGTCTGGCTCGCGCTGCTCTATGAAACTTTCATGGAAGCCCTGCCGGAGGCCGAAGTCGAGCGGCTCTGCCGAAAGGCGATATTCGAGTTCGGAAGGATGAAGGCGAAGAAAGATCCCGAGCCCTTCACGCACCGGGACTGGGTGAGAAGGCATGAAGAGAAAGGCTCAGCCCTCGTCTTCGCATCCGACATAGAATATTGCGAACATCACTCGGTGCAACGGATGAATTTCTGCCCCCTCGTGGAGGCCTGGAAGGAGATGGGCCTTGCCCCCGAAAGGATTGATACGTTGTGCGATATAGCCATGGAGGGCGACCGCGGCCGGGCGGCGGCCCATGGGGTCTCCATGGAACTGAACGAGACGATAGGCAAGGGCGATGCCTTCTGCCGGCTCGTCATCAGGGAAACATGAGACCGCGATGAACGTCTACTTTTGCGGCATGATAGGCTCGGGAAAGACCACCATCGGGGAGCGCGTCGCCGAGACCCTGGGGCTCCGTTTTTTAGACTTGGACCGCGAGATGGACGGGCGCCTCGGCTACAGCTTCCATCGGCTCGTGGCGGAGAAAGGCTGGCTCGCGTTCCGAGAACTCGAATATTCCATCTGCAAGCGTTTCGCGAGCCAAACCGACACTATAATATGTCTCGGAGGCGGGACCGTCCGCTACGAATGGAACACCGATCTCCTGAAGCCGACCGGAGTTTTCATTCTCTTCGAGGCCTCCGTCGAGGCGTTGATCGACAGGGTCCGGGCGGCCGACCGGCCGCGCGTCAACAAGGATACTTCCCTCGAAGACGATATCCGGCTGATGTGGGAGAACGAGAAGCATAAATACTACGCGGCCGCCGACATCGTCTATCGCACCGACGAAAAAGCCATTGAAAAGGAAACCGAGGAGGTCGCGGATATCATTCTCCATGATCCGCGTTTTTCGGCTTTGCGCCTCGGAGCCGGAGCGAAGGGGATGTCGGTATGATGTTCCTATGCTCAGCCATTTGGCGGGATTTGAACCTGAGGAAAGGAAGGACTACGTGAAAAACCATGCTGTGGAAGATCTTGTCGCTCGATATCCGAGCTATGCGAAGACCGCTCCCCTCGACGCTTTGCGCGCCGCCGACTATTCGCGGCTCGATTCCCAGGGACACGTGTACCTGGATTACACGGGCGGCGGCCTCTACGCCGAGTCCCAGATCGAAACGCACCGCAGGATCCTAGCCGCGGGGGTTTTCGGGAATCCGCACTCGAGCAATCCATCCTCCCAGGCCGCGACGAAACTCGTCGAGAGCGCGCGGGAATATGTGCTCGAATACTTCAACGCCTCGAGCGAGGAGTACCTGGTCATCTTCACGCAGAACGCCTCGGGCGCGCTGAAGCTGGTCGGCGAGTCCTATCCCTTCGAGTCCGGCTCCCGGTACCTGCTCACCTTCGACAATCACAATTCCGTCAACGGTATCCGCGAATTCGCGCGCGCCCGCGGCGCCTCGGTCACCTACCTCCCCGTCGAGCTTCCCGATCTTCGCATTTCGAGCGATAGGCTCGGCTCGGAGCTGGCCGCCTCGCCGAAGGCGCTGAGCAAGCTTTTCGCCTATCCGGCCCAGTCCAATTTCTCCGGAGTCCAGCATCCGCTGGAATGGATCGAACTCGCCCACGAGAAAGGCTGGGACGTGCTCTTGGACATAGCCGCCTTCGGACCGACCAACGTCGTCGACCTTTCGCGCTGGAAGCCGGACTTCGTTCCGCTCTCGTTCTACAAGATGTTCGGCTACCCGACCGGCATCGGCGCCCTCATCGCGCGGAAATCGGCGCTCGCCAAGCTTCGCCGTCCCTGGTTCGCCGGAGGGACGATTACCGTCGTGTCGGTGCAGGGCGACAAGTACTACCTGACGGACGGGGCCGCCGCCTTCGAGGACGGAACCGTCGACTACCTGGGCATACCCGCGGTGGAAATCGGGCTGCGCCACCTGAAGGCGGTCGGCGTCGAGCTGGTCCACGAGCGGGTGCTGAGCCTGACCGGATGGCTTCTCGACAATTTGTCCGAGATGCGCTACTCGACGGGCGTGCCCCTGGTCAAAATCTACGGTCCTCTCGAAACGAGCCGGCGCGGCGGCACGATCGCCCTCAACTTTTCGAACGCGCAGGGAAAGACGATCGACCACCGCGCCATCGAGGCCGAGGCGAACACCCACGGCATCTCCATCCGCACGGGCTGCTTCTGCAATCCGGGAGCGGGGGAGATCGCGCTGGGCATCTCGAGCGAGGAACTCACCTCCTGCTTCACGGCTCCGGGGCACGACCGGCGTCTGAGCATGGACGATTTCCGCGACTGCATCACGACGACCGCCTCGGGAGCGGTGCGCATTTCGGTCGGCATCGTCAGCAACTTCGCGGACGTGGAGAGGTTCCTCGATTTCGCGCGGAGTTTCCTGGATCGACCCAAGGCTATATGAGGTGGAAGGCGCCGCGCGCCGCCGCCCCAGCCCGCGCGGCGCCCCAGCCGGCGTGCCGCCCCAGCCGGCGTGCCGCCCCAGCCGGCGTGCCGCCCCAGCCGGCGTGCCGCCCCAGCCGGCGTGCCGCTCCAGCCGGCGTGCCGCTCCAGCCCGCGTGCCGCTCCAGCCCGCGTGCCGCCGCCCCAGCCAGCGTGCCGCTCAAGCCCGCGCGGTGCCCCAGCCCGCGTGCCGCCCCAGCCCGCGTGCCGCCCCAGCCCGCGTGCCGCCCCAGCCCGCGTGCCGCCGCCCTAGCCCGCGCGGCACCCCAACCCGCGTGCCGCCCCAGCTCGCGCGGCGGCACACCGAGGCACCGGCCCGGACTAGAGAGCGGTCTTTACGTAGGGCAGCTTCCCGATCGCCTCGTAGGTCGCGTACATCTGTTCGCGGCTCTGCATCGTGACGCGGCTGCCCATGCGGCCGTACTTGGAGCCCGGCGCGGCCATACCCTGAATGAGGGTGCAACGGACGGCCAGACTCGCGTAGATGCGCTCGAGATCCTCGACGATGGTGGCGCCCTGCGAGAGGACGTAGATGATCCTGAGATCGAAGGTGACGGGGTACTCGACCTCGACACCCTCGGCGAGGGACTTGCCCGAGGCGTCGAAGAGTCCCTCGGCCGGGTCTGACTGGCTACCTTCCATGCGGCGATTGTGCCACGCCGGGCCCCCCTGGGGCTAGCCCGCGCCGTGGCTTCCGTGCTGCGCAGCCTCGGCGGGGTGGGCGGTCGGCGGCGTGGGCGCTGGCGAGGCGGGCACCGGCGGCGTGGGCACCAGCGAGGCGGGCGCTGGCGAGGCGAGCGCTGGCGCCGCGGCGCGCAGCAGCCCGGCGCCGCCTAGCCCAGGACGATCTTCACCCGGTGCTCGCCGCCGGGCGGAAAGAGGGGCAGGACGACCGACCGGCCGCCCCCCTCCGCGAGGCGCTCGGCGCTCAGCGGCAGCCCGTCGACCGAGACCGAGCGCAGGCCGGAGCAGACGCGCTCCGGATTCGCGACTTCGATCCGATAGACGGCGCCGCGGAAATTCCGCGTCGCCGAGAAGCCTTCCCAATCGCGCGAGATGCAGGGATCCATTCGCAGACCGCGGTAGTCGGGCTTGATCCCGAGGATGCCCTGGGTCAGGGCCACGAAGGCCCAGGCCGCCGTGCCGGTGAGCCAGGAGTTCTTGGCCTCGCCGAAGCGCGGCGAGTCGCGGCCGGCGATCATCTGGGCGTAGACATAGGGCTCGGAACGGTAGCGCTCGATCTCGTCCTGCTTGGCGCTCGGGCAGATCGAGAGGTAGTACTCGAGCGCTCGATCGCCCTCGCCGAGGAGGCACCAGGCGAGGTGGACCCAGGCGTTGTTGTGGCAGAAGATGCCGCCGTTCTCCTTGACGCCCGGCGGATAGCTCGACACCTCGCCGAGTTCGACGCGATAGGCGGAATAGGCCGGCTGCTGCAAAATGACGCCCCTGGACGTGAAGAGCTCGCGGTGGACGCTCTCCATGGCGAGCCGGGCCCTGGAGGCCTTCCCGGGGGTGGCTCTCCCGGTGGCGGGGGCCGCCTCGGAAGCCGCCTCGGCGGCACTGGTCCCGGCGGCGGGCGACGCGCCTTCGCCGAGGCCCGCCCCGCCGAGCGCGCACCAGGCCTGGCTTTCGACGTAGATCTTCCCCTCGTCGCATTCCTTCGAGCCCACCGGCCTTCCCGCGGCGTCGTAGGCGCGGCGATACCACTCGCCGTCCCAGCCCGGTCCCTCGACCGCGAGCAGCATCTCGCGCCGGGCGGCGCGCATCCGCCCGGCGTCGGAGCTTCGGCCCAGGAAGTCGTAGAGCTCGGCCATCTCGCGCGCGGCGT
>Ga0307375_10003757_pt1 | contig 14754 bp, 10 predicted proteins | sample TR1MG_FD_202531 | JGI IMG/M metagenome (GOLD analysis project Ga0307375, IMG submission 202531) | Soil microbial communities from Risofladan, Vaasa, Finland - TR-1 | ecosystem: Environmental > Terrestrial > Soil > Coastal area > Acid sulfate soil | place: Finland: Risofladan, Vaasa | collected...
GACTTCTCCGCCTCCTTCTTCTCCGCCTCGCGACGCTCCGCCTCCTCGCACAACTCGCGCGCAGACGCCGCCAACGTCGCCACCTGCTTCTCCACACTCTCGCGCTCCGCTCGCGCCATATCCACCTGACGCTTCAACCTCGCACACGCATTCTTCAACTGCGCAACGGCACCTTCCGCACGCTGCAACTCAGAACGGACGCTCGAAAGTTGCGCACTCAACTTCTCCAACTGCTGCTTCAACACGTTGGCATCCAATGCGGAGGAGGATGACGACGATGATGAAGAAGAAGACGCCTTCGCTTGGCCGGCCTTAGTAACGCGCATGCCACCACTAGCCTTGTGAGCGCCACCGCCGGAAATCGTGCCTGCGAAGTCGAACAGTGCACCAGAGGTCGTCACCACTCTCCAACGCTTCTTGCCAAATGCCAACGAGGACGCCGTGTCCAAATCTTCGCACACGAGAGTATCGGAGAGCGCGTGGTAGAAGGCGACGCGCGCCTCGTCAGAATCCGCCGCCACTAGATCGAACAGCCTCTGCGCTCCCGCTGGCACCTGTATCTTCGCCTTCGACGCCTCGACCAACTCTCTAATCTCGTGAAGGATGATGAATGTGGCACGACCCAAACGCTTCGCCTTGAGCACCTCCACGCACTGTTGCGCCACTTCCGCGGTCGTAACTACTATGTTCTCCAATGCACCACATGCCGTCGTCACTGCTGTATCGTACTTCTCATCGATCGTTCCCAATTCTCCAAGCTTGCCAAGGATGCCAGACGAGACCGATTGCGGGATCAGCTTCCTCAAATTCGCCAACAGTCCCGACGATGTCTTGGTTCGCGCCGCCTCTTCGATCTGCGAGCGCGTTGTAATGACTTGCTGTGACAACTCCGCATCCTTTTGCTTGAGCGTGCGCACCTCTTCCTCTGCCTGCGCCAACGCCGTCGTCTTCTCCTCCAACTCTTCCTCGTTCCTTCTCAGCGTTTCCTTCGCGGCACCTTCCAACTTCTTCTTCAATTCTACAACTTGTGCCTCGGCGGCCTCGTATTGCGCGCGAGAATCGACCGCACGCTTGGCTTGGGACTCCAACTTGGAACGCAACAACTCCAGCTTCGCCTCACACTGTCCAACCGTCTCCTTGAAGGGCATCAATTCTCGTTGCTTGATGGACATTTCCTCATGTAGCGGGGCCAACACACTGGACATGCGCTGCCTCTCCTTTGTCAACTTCTCCTCCTGCTCCTGCAACACTTGCTCGCTCTCTGCAATCTTATGCTCCAACTCCTCTCGCTCTCCATTGAGCTGTACTATTAGTGCATCCTTCTCTTCAACCTTATCGGATTCGGACTTGATCGTCTTCTCCAACTTCTTTTGCTTCGCTGATAACGTCTTCATCTGCTCCTGCAACGTTACGTCTTCATTCTCGAATGCCTTCAACTTCGCCTTCACCTTTTCCAACTTCTTCGAGGCCACAGCCACTAACTTCGCCTGTGCAGCCACATTCGCCTCCAACTCACGAACTTCACTCTCGCGCGCCTCCATCGACTTCTTCTGTTCCGCTTGCGCTGTCAACAACTCATGATGCTTCGATTCAACGTCTTCAGACTCCAGAAGCACACGCAGACGCTCATGTTGGTAGAGAATCGCCTTCTTGTCGTAGACCGTCTTCTGCTTCGCAATGTGCTCCTCAGCTTGCACTTTCGATGCCTCTAACTGAATTTTCTCCTTTTCTACGATACGTAGACGGTTAAGACGACGAGTACGTTCCACACTAAGCACTTCCAACTCCTTGGTGGCATCCGCAATCGGTTCCACAAAGCGATTCGAGCCAATGATGTCCTCGAGGTACTCCAACAATCCATTATCGTCTCCAGGATTCGCCGACTTAGGCTTCATCGTAGCAATGTGTTCCACTTCACCTTGAAGGATGAGGAAGCGGTTGTTATCCAAATCGATGCCGTGCTGCTTCAACAGATCGACAACCTCGCCACGCGAGACTGCTTTGCTACCAACATGATACTTTGATGAGTTATCCGGAAACGCAGTACGAGATACTACAAATTGGCTATTGGGAACCACATCGAAGGTCGAACCATCGTCCTAAAAGAGGGGAGACAAGGAAGAGGCGAGGGGAACCGTTAGCGACACTACTCAAAACACGAATTCTCAGCTTCCTCTTTCTCAAAGGGTTCAAAAGCACAACGTATTCAACAGCACATCTATCATTTCACAAATTCACAGGGAAGAGAGACCAACATCAGGCAATACAGGCACACAATCTCAATTGAGCGCCCTTCTGCAGCCGGTGTGTACGTCGTCAAAGGGTTCAAGGCTTCACGTACACTTGTATTGATAATGCGCTGGAAATGCACCGACACTTTAGCGTAGGGACAGTTGGGATGGCCTTCAGACTTGTGAATCAGTTCAGAGACGCGAGCATGACGGAGCTTTTTCGCCTGATGACCAAACACGAAGAGAATCGCGTCTATCACGTTCGATTTACCGCTTCCATTCGGTCCAACCACGGCAGTGAAACATTGATGAAGAGGTCCAATCTCTTGGGCGCCTGCGTAACTCTTGAAGTTCTCCAGAACCAAGTTTGTGACCATCAAACGATCCTCGGCCTGTGCAAGATGCGGTCGTCGCCCAATAGAGGATTGGCTGCTCATCATGGTACTCGCTGATCTCAAAGGCTTGGAGCTAGTAGCAGGGACATCCTGAAGAGGAGGGGTCGAGCTCCCGTCAACGTCCATGATGCGAGAAGAACTGGGCACTCTTCCGAGAAGACGCGGTCCTCCACTGCTCGAAAACCTATGGGAAGGAACTGAACAGACCACCCGGAAAATTCCAGGGAATCGAATTTCCTTATTACTCCCTCCCTTCGGCGCAGAGCATGATGCATGTATGTCGCAACCCCCAATAGAGATGAGCAATCGCTTTGCATTGGGTACGACTGGTCGAGATTGACTTCGTTCGGAACAGGTCGTGTTAGCATCTATGGCTGGAATGTCGTGTTGACCATCATGGTTCGGTCCACTATGGCTACATATACTACAACTTTTGCTTCTTTGGCAAGGGTTCAAACCGGTTTGGGTTGCGAATGGACTCTGAACGGCGCTTTCGAATGCGCTCTACTTCCTCCTCGATATGCGCTTCAAAGTCGATGGGTAGGCCATTGACCTCGGAAGCTGGTGTGCCATCAATCCTGGCATCGATATCAGCGACGTTGGGTGCCACTGGCGGGGCCTGTTGGAGAGGCGGAGGTTCCTTTCCGAGTGTTTGTACTTTCGCAGGGAGTTGTGGTGAGTCCGGGTGGCAGAAGACGTCGAGGAGCGAATCGAGGAAGACGGGCATGTAAATCGCCTGCTTTTTCCATCCATTGAGCACATTCTGAACGTGGTCTCGCAAGGTCTGCGCAGAGATCCTGCCAGGGATGGCCCTGTGTTTCAGGCCGAAGGCTCTCATGATGTTGGGCAGGGTGGCGTAAAACGCTGTAGGGTACAGCCAAAGATGAGCGGCATACGTTGGATCTGCGGAGGAAAGCTGTTTGGCGTTGTGGATGACATCAGAAACGAGGAAGAGGAGCGCCAGTTTGAGTCCGAGTTTGGTCTCATCGCGGGTGAGGAGTTCAGTGATGAGGTGCACAACTTCTGGAGCGTTTGCATCGTGTTCAATACACCACTTCATGGCAATGCAGATGCTCTCTCGAGAAGCAGAGATGGTAGGGAGAAGAGTTTGGTTGAGGAAGTCGCGGTCTTTCGACATGAGAGGCTCTCCTTCCTTGGCAATGTGTTGAGGAACTTGATTAACGTGAAACTTAGAGGATGAAGATGCGGGTTCTGTAGGAAAGGAAGCAGTGCTGGCGTCGATGACTGCCGAGTTTTGGGAGGGTGGAGGCGGAGGGATGTAGAACGGACCGTCTGGGGTTCGTATCTGCATGGGTCCCGTATTCCAGTGCAATAGCGTATCGCCTCTCCTGAAGCTCTCCAATCTCCATTTGAAGTAGGTGTGCTCGGCGGAGGAGGTGTTGAAGAGGAAGCGGAAGGCGGGATTGCTCTTCTCTGTTTCCAAGGCACGCTGTTCAATCTCAGGACCACAAGTGACCACATAGTCTGCGAAGGAATCGATTTCGCGCCGAATGGATGGATCAGGGGTCACAACATACACCACTTCCGCGCGCTTCGGGATGGCGTTCCATTTAGGTGTTGAGGGTGAAGAGGATGATTTGGTAGAAGAGTTGATGGAAGCAGACAATGAGGAAGATGAAGATGATGATGAAGAGAGATGGAGAGATGAGTGCATGTCGCGCATCATGCGAGAGAGACTCTGCGGATCCGGAGCTGGTGCCCAATCCATCACCAACGTACTCCCATGAAACAGGCTACCATCACGTTCAAGCTTTGCCCTCTCAGCATCAGAACGATGAGCGAACAATACGAAGCCACAGGTGTTGCGCTCTCCTCGTATCTCCTCGAATCTTGGAATCATCACTTTCGTACTCAAAATCGGGCCATAACACGTAAATTCGGTCGTCAACAATTGGGGAGTCACATGCGGTGCCAAATTGCCTAATCGCAAGTTGCTCGTCAGACTCATCTTGCTGGGAGCTGCAATCGCCGATTCCATCACGCCTCTCGCATTCACGTCGCTCTTCCGATGTTCACGGAACTCGTGCTTCTTCTTCAACTCTTGCATGAGGGACTCTATTTCGGAACCGGACTGCGACGCAGAACCAGCGTCATCACGGGCCACAGGCGAGGGTGTCGAGTCTGGCGCAGTTTCGGGGCGCGTATACGCGCCTATCTTGTATTCAATCGTGTCTCCAGGTCGACGATGTTGAAAGAGAGGCTCAGATCTATCACTTCCAAAGTTGAAGGTGCCAGCAGAGACGAAGGTCATTGACGCAGGGATGATGCCACCTCGTCCTTCCAGGGAGGCTATGGCCTCTTTGATGACATCATCAGCTTCATTTTTCGATCTCTACATACATGTAAAAGTCATAGAACATGCATGTTAGAGTGATTGAAGGAGACAGAGACGAGAAATGGGCACTAGAATTTGTACGCAAACCAAAAAGCGACGTCTAGACGTACAGAATGCGATTTTGCAGGATCGTACTGCCCTCTTGAAGTCGCCATTACATTAATACACTCACCATCGGTGTCCAGAATCCAGAAAGCAGCGAAAGGGAGAAACCACCGACGAAACTTGAAGGCAACGATTGAACCAGGCTTTTTGCCGCCACACCGACTCCAACACTCGTTTATGCGGTGAAATCGATTTCTCCAGCTATTGTAATAGGTTCACCTGGCAACGCACCAAGAAGGAAGCCACAGTGCGGACTGCCAGAGTTGTCTCTACGATTTCATGAAACTCGAGAGTCAACTTTTAGATCAAAGTATCATCTTCAATCGCCTCTCTGTACTGGTTCGCCCAATGGCAAGAGTGTTGCGCCTGTGACGCTCCACCAAGTGACCAACATCGAAGCAGCCTGTTCGTAGAAGACGAGTTGTGCAGATAATGTAGTAGCAAGCTTATCCTTAACCAGATCACCAACTAAAGAGGCACAGACAGACATCAAAGTGGTCCCTTGACATCCCTACTGAGTGGATGACGGAACCCTCGGTTGGAGACTGACTTGAGAACTGAGGAATGATTCAATGAGAGGCTCTGTCTGATCTTCGCAAGGGATATTACAGTAGATGTACAAGTGTTGCGCGCGAGGACTATTGGGAATTGGAACTCTGAGCGTTGGGAGGGTATGCTTGGAAGTGGAAAACTCGATTCTCCCATCTTCTGGTGGAGGTGTCCAAAGAACGCTCGTAGTACGTGATTCTGTTTTGATAATCCACGAGGACGATGATGCTGCAGCGAGTGCCGTATTCCTTGGGCGGGGCTCCAGGAGCGTTGTTGGTGCTGAGAACGTCGACGAAGATCGGAGCATACTGTCCTGCCATGTCGTAGACATCATTGGATGACTCGAGTTCGTTTGGGCCTTCACGGTCACCCAAAATAGCGAAAAGGGGGGCGAAGAGGGTGTCCAGAGTGGGAGAAGGGGAGGATCCCGTTGCATCGAAATCCGATTCCTTTGCCAAGTCAGACACCAAGTCAGGGTCCGGTGTGTCCAAAGATTCCATGAGAGCCACTCCATGCGTGGCTTTGTACCAACCAGGGATGAGCAAAGTGTTCGTCAAACCTACAACGGTTCCAGTGGGAAGCGGACAGATAGACTCCGTCGGATCTCGATTGCTGAACAGATACAGTCCTCCAATGTCTCCAGCAATCAAACTGAAGCCAGGGTAATCTTCTTTCGCATCACGAACGCGTTCCAAGTAATCTGGACCCGACATGGTTCCTCTAAAGGTGCCAAACACACAACACATGCCAGACGCGAACATACAACAATGAGAGGACACGTTTTAGCACAAATTGAATGTAATCATGTTTTTGCTACAACCAACAGGAGGGAGAAGAGCAGAAGACATGGAATACGCCCGTGGCGAGGAAGGAAAGACGAACCTGAGAAAGTTCGTCGGTAAGTCGCCTCTGCTCTTGAAGTTGGGTGGGATACTCGCCTGGCGAAGTCTGCCACTTGAATCATACTCGAGAACAGCTTCAGCTCTCTCCTGAAAGTTGGTGACTGCGGCAAAACGGCCGGTTCTCGTGACGCCGAGCCAGGTTCCGCCTTTGAAGCCGTCTCTGCCTTCAGTACCCAGAAAGAGGGAGAACTCGGAATGTTAGCCATTGAATACAAGGTATTACAGGCATTTAAGGGATTGGGGCGGTGCCACGATGCCAAGAGCGAAGAGGAGGAGGCGGATACGTACCGCTCAGGATTTCCACGACTTCCTGACGTTGTGAATCAGAAGTTGACGGTTCCAAGCTCGGCGTAGGTGCGGGCGAGAGGATAGTGGGAGAATCGAGGGCATCTTTGGAGGAGTTGATGGAGGTTGTGGTCCAGAAGGCGCTTCGGATGGTTGGCCTGGCGAAGTACTCGTCTCTGTTTGACAGAATCACGAATTTGTAGCGTGGTTGGGCATCAATAGCGATGAAGACAATACACATCCTGTTTCTCACTCCACTGTCTACACGTTTCGGGGACTTGAAGGTCAAGATGCTTCTCAGCGGAATGGGGAAACGACGTGGGAGGTCCCGATCGATTGCATTCCGTCATGGACCACTCGCACACATATCATGGACACATTGGCTTTGGAATTGGATCAATTATGTGACTTCGTTAATGAATATGACTGGCTGATACAGGCTCATGGTGCAAGGTTCTTCACAAAGGGCTACGAACGACTCGTCCCCAAAGATTGGCTCGATGCGCTCATGCAGCTCTCCGAAACGTCCCTATACCTGCTTCCATGCCTTTATGAAATGGTATTCGATACGACTGGAATAGTGCCGCCCGATTCACTGCTCGTCTTCTTGAGGAAATGCAAGTCTTTTGCGCTGCCTTCCACGCCGGAAGCAAATGCGCTCTCGCTGCTTTCCCTTCCGCCATTTGACGGCTCCGATACAGCAATACCTCCACTGAGCCAATCTCCGTTTCGTACCGTGTTGACAAAGGGAATGTCACCGAAGAAGAGGCATGAGGTGGAACTCTTGGCGGATCTCATTTACCGTGTCTCCCTACAGCATGGATGTCGCAGTGTTCTCGATTTGGGATGTGGACAAGGATATCTGATGCAGGTGCTCGGATTCTACTACAAATTGGACGTGCTTGGAGTCGATTCGTTGCCGCTACAGACGAATGGAGTCGTTCGGCGTGCTCAGCAGACTCAGCTCCTTCTACAGGGCCTATTTCGCAAGAATCCTCATCTAGACGCTTCTAAATTGGATTTGACGCCTGTTCTCACGACTCTGGTTTGCCCAATCGACACAAACATCACAATGTCTCAATTGTCGGATTTGGCCTCTACCTCTCTTGAAGTGCCTTACAGTACCGATCCTGCCACTTCATCGCGTTATCCTAAGAAGTATCAACCGATTCCCTTCCGTTGTCCGGCAATTCATCCTCTATTGAGCGATAACGGCGTGATTTTGGTTGGCTTGCACACTTGTGGCGATTTGGCACCGACTACGCTTCGTTTGTTCCATGAATCTCGTACGGTGAAAGCTATGATCAATGTTGGATGCTGCTACAATCTGATGACTGAGTCTGAGTGTCCTTCACGATCAGAAGCGCGAACCGTCTCGACCCCCTCCTACGTGGCTCCCACTGGCACCATTGTCCCTGGAAACAGCATCAATCTGGAAAGACACCTTACTGGATACCCTCTCAGCCACATTTGCAAGGAAAAGGTGCCGAAGCTCACGAGGGCGGCGCGTGTTTTGGCGTGTCAATCGGTTTGGAAACGGCCTGCTCATGCCCGCACTTCTCTCTCGCAAAATCCTTCTCGCGACACGTCTGCTGCGACTTTGGAGTGTTTGGAATCAATGATCTCCCAATTCCCCATCGAAGAGAGGGTAGACGAGGAGGGAGATGCCGAGACATCTCTCCCCATCCATCTCGTTCACCGCGCTCAAGCGTTCCGCGCCGTTCTTCAAGTGGTTTACGAAGAGGTCTACGGAAGTCATAACAACAACTATTCCGGTCAATACTCGCGAGACTACTTGCAAGAGTTCCCCACGTACTGCGCTCACTTGCTCAACCGACAGAACTTCCCTCCCAAGCTCACTGAGGCTGAAATGGAAGCGAAATGGCAAGAAATTGGCGTTCCTGCCTACCACAAGCTCGCTGCCTTCGACAACCTCAGAGTGTGCTTCTCGCAAGTGCTGGAAAACCTCATCATGAAGGATCGCCTCCTCTTCCTACAGGAGCAGAATAAGCGCACCGGAATGCACTGTCAACACGTTCTGTTTCCAATCTTCGACGCTTCCATCTCCCCTAGAAACATGGCATTCCTATCATCAAAGCTAGAGGTACCCCGCAACGAGTAGTAGAGCTCTAGCACGTGACTCACAAATGTAACAGTAGACTTCGAAAGCGATCTCTGCCGCTGAGTGACGACGGAATTTGAGGTGTTGATTGTGCGTATATATGCAGTACATGAGGAAAGGGGAGAGGGGGACAGAACAGAGATAGAACTAGTGACCGTCACGAGGGAAGACTCTGGAGGCGGATTGAGTGGGAAGTGTCTGCGTCCCGCTCTTTGCGTCTCGCGTCGAAGTAACGTAAAAGTTGATGTCGTCAGACGTTATTGTAGTCGTGGTCGTGACTTGTACCCAGTGATGGCGGTCAAGGGCGAGGTTTGGAATGGGCACAGCCCCGGCTGCAGAGTTGGTCGACACGCCCTGTCCAACGGCGCCGTATGTATACTGCGTCTGTAACTGATCCAACAGATCGTGTAGGTAAAGGGTCCCAATGCCAGGCGGATCGTCGGGAGTGTTGCTGCTGACACCGGTGAGGATGACATGAGTTGCGGAAGAAGTGTGTTGCATCTTGGCACCTTGTGCGGAAGTGGTGATGTTCTGTCCAACGAATCCAACAAAGAGAGCGTCGTTTGCATTTGAATACGTGCCTTGGGATGACAACCAGGAAGTGGTTCCAGTAGTAGGGCCGGTGGCGATTGCGTTCACTGCAAACGTTCTATTGTAGGGGAATCCCGTGATATCGACGAATGGCTTGGAAGGAGATACTGTCGTGAACTTTGGGACTCTAGCCAGAAGGCCAGTTCTAGGTTGGACGGTGGGCAGGTTGAAGGTGGAGGTGGAGAAGTCAACTGAGAATTTGGCGCCGGCGGAGCTGCTCCACTGCATACCAGACGCAGCAGTGGTGATAGCCACTCGAATGGTGTGTCCTTCCATGAATTTAAACGTGGTGTAGTGCATGCGTCCAAAGAGTGTGTGCCAAGATCCAGAGGCTGGAATCGTTGCGTTCGGGTTGGTGCGCACCATCGCTTCGTTCAAGCTGCACCCAGTTACGAGTGATACATCGCCAGTGGGAGATACATCCTCCAATCGCACATTCCAATTGACGAGAGAAGATACAGAGGCAGAAACGTTGAGAGAGAAGTCTACAAAGCCATTCAACCATAGGGTGACGGGGACGTCAGGTTGCAAGTCAAATGTGATGCTCTGTGAATCCAATGCGGTGGTGTTTCCAGTAAGCGGTCCCCACGCAGACCCAAGCTCAAAGGAGAGGGAAGAATCGAGGGAAGCGGTCTTCAAAGATCCTTCGCGATAAATCTCCGTGTATGTACGTTGAATCGGCCAACCTTCGTATCTCCAGTATCCAGTCATGCCTCCTGGAGGTGTGATCGGGCCCTCAGACGAACCAGGAATAAAGTAGTTGCGGTAGTACATCGTCACGTCCGGTTCACGAAGGAAGCCGTCGTCGTCATCTGAAAGCCATTGCTTGAACCAATTGGCAACATCTGCTCTGGAGTTGAAGTTACCACCATAAGGACCCTCCTCAGGCCATTGGAATCCGAAGGGACCCAAGACGACCTTCACTTTGGAGATCGCAGGATTCGCCGCCAGTGCGGAGTAGAGGTTGAGCGTAGCGTCTTTGTGTGCGTTGTAAATGCCGCCGATGAGATAGACAGGAACTTTGATGCCAGATGGGTCGACGGAGAAGGTGTTCCAGAAGGTGTCGTGCCTCTGGTGCTGGAGAAGCGTGAAGACGAAGGGCTCCGATAGGGACATGTTGTATCTCCAATTGATGTAATCTTGGTCAAGTTGATAGTTTGGTGATTGCGGGAGAGTTGCAAGCTGTTCGGCCATGAATTGATAGAGATCGGGCTGGAAGTTGCCGTCCTTGAAAGCGTCGAGCCAGAACCAATCGTCTGCCGGGTGGAGTGACACCACTGCTCCTAACTTCTCTGGTGACCTTTGTGCTACCAAAATCGCGAGTGTAGCGTCAATGCCGAGACCAAATACGCCAACATGACCATTGCCTCCAGTGACTGCACTTGCGCACTGTCCTACTAGCTCCACACCATATGCAATGTCGATCGCGCTAAAAGGATAAGTTGCGCGAGGACCATTGTTCGATCCACTGCCATAAGTGTCCACTTGAACGACAATCAGACCACGAGAAGCCAACTCAGTTGCGACCCTCCACGATTCCGCTGCTGAGGCGTCGCCAAGCCTTTTACTCGTCATCTCCAAGAGCACGGGCCGAGCAACCTTCACGTTGAGGGGACGAGTCACAATTCCATTCAATACATTGCCATCAGACATTCGAAAGCTCTGAGGGAAGGACGTAATAGAGACCAAACGGTTTTGGCGGCTCTGCAACACCAGCGAAGCGATCACGATCGACACCAACATCACCGCAGACAGTACCGCGACCCAAAAGAAGATGGATACGAACCTCTCGGCTGGCGTCATCGTTTTTGCCTCCTTTTTGGCCAAGTAGTCATTGTGAGTGCCTGAAAACAGCGGATGAGCATCATTCGATCTATTGCCATTCATCTCTCGTTTATCATTCACCAAATACTCGTCTGTTCCATACGAATCCAGAGAGGACATTACTATACAGTTCAAGAGGAGGGAGTGATGGAGCACACAAGGGTTGGAAGGAGGGAGGAGGGCACAGGAAAGATCGGTCAGATTGGGCAACAGAAATACGCCTTCAAATGCAGCCGACCAAGCAACTGTGAGCCAAGAACGAACCTTGTGATACCTGGGAATAGCTCAGAGCAATGGGGCAGATTAAGCAATCCGAAGTAGAGTCAGAGGGCGACTGGATGAGGAGCGGCCTGGAAGAGTCCCCTGCCCAAACATCGACAGCTCCATTCAAGGGAGTCCCTCACGGTGCTCTCGAGATGGGATGCATTGCCAAATTCTGAGAGCAGTTGCCTGTAGGTGGTGAAAAGGTGAGGCGAGGACCCAGAAAGGAGGAGCTATGAGGAGAAACGTAGTCGCACGTTCTTCCCACCAGAACTTCTGGACCAGTAGCCCTCTGACCACCGCCCGCCTCACTTTGGTCACTTGTCCTCTTCTGCGTAATGCCTGTCTCAGCTGTTTACATATTGGACAGCAAGGGCAAAGTCATCATCTCCAGGGACTACAGAGGCGACGTTCCCATCAAGGCACTTGAGCGCTTCATCACGCATGTCCTCGAGACCGAAGAGACAGAACTGAAGCCAATCTTTGAAGAGGATGGTACCAACTACATCTACATCAAGTACAATTCTCTCTACGGTACGTTTAGAACCTGCATTGTCGCTCGTTCGTGCCCTACGGACTTGTACTCAGCGTTTCTCACTACTCTTGCCTCAACTGACCCCAAAAATGCCATTTCGTGGTGCTATATAGTGTTGGCCGTAAGCAAACTGAATGCAGATGCTACTACTGTCTTACTCTTCTTGTACAAGCTGGTCGAGGTTCGTCGTTTGGAAGTTTCGCTCATTGGCCCTCCATTATTCGCTTCTTGCCGAATCACTCCTGAGATGGTTGTAGGACCGTATTGTGTGATGCTTGTCGGCATTTTCACACGACATCTAAGGTCGAATAACGCTGTTATTTGAATGCGTGTTGCACATACTGACACACAATCTGTCTTTTTCGCCTCTATCTTGTAGGTGTTGAAGGAGTACTTTACGGAGGTGGTGGAAGAGAGTATCAGAGATAACTTTGTGGTGACCTACGAGTTGCTAGACGAGATGATGGACTTTGGCTACCCTCAGGTCGTTGAAGCTAGCTTGTTGAAGGAGTACGGTCCTTGTGTTGCTGCCTTTGATCCATCTTGTAGAGAGATTTGACTGACAGCTATTGTGTTCTCTCTGTTTGCTTCTGCATGTGTGCAGGTTCATCACTCAGCAGAGTCATCAGCTGAAGTCTCAGGTTCATGTGCCTAAGGCAGTCACAGGTCGAGTGTCATGGCGTCCGGATAACATCTACCACGCGAAGAATGAGGTATACTTGGATGTTGTGGAGAAGATCAACCTATTGGTGTCAGCGACGGGAACGCTTCTGCGATCAGAGATTGTCGGCCAGATCAACATCAAGTCTGCCTTATCTGGTATGCCTGAGCTCCGTCTTGGTTTGAACGATCGTGTTCAGTTCGACGAACAATCTCGGGCAGTGAATCAACTCCAAAAGCAAAAGCAACAGCCTGGTGAGAAGAGAGCGATTGAGATGGAGGATGTGAAGTTCCACCACTGTGTCCGCTTCTCCCGTGTTGACTCCGATAAGACCATCACATTCGTGCCTCCGGATGGAGAGTTTGAACTCATGTCATACCGTCTTTCCACCCCCATCAAGCCTCTCATCTGGATCGAAGCTGTCGTTGACTCTCACGCCCACTCCCGTGTCGAATACCTCATCAAAGCGAGATCGCAATTCAAATCCAGATCTGTGGCCAACAACGTAGAGATCGAGATTCCTGTCCCGCCTGACGCAGATTCTCCACAGTTCAAGACCGCCATCGGCACTGTCCGCTACGCCCCTGAGAAGAGTGCCATCATCTGGACCATCAAGCAATTCGGCGGTGGCAAGGAATTCCTCATGAGAGCCCACTTTGGTCTGCCATCCATCGACTCCGAAGAGTCTGTTAACAAGCCCCCGATCTCCGTCCGTTTTGAAATCCCCTACTTCACCGTCTCTGGCATTCAAGTCAGATACCTCAAAATCGCTGAAAAGAGTGGATACCAAGCCCTTCCTTGGGTGCGCTACATCACCATGAACGGCGACTACCAAATCCGATTCAACTAAGAGCGCACGGGCATCGATCCCCATGATCCTCCCGGACTCAAAATGTCGAAGTACAACTAAACTTGAGTAGTATAACATCACACGCGCACACCCACCGACTCACTTGTGCCACGTTTCGAATCAGCCTCATCACACCGGCGATCGCTGTTCCAGCTGCACTCTAAGGGTCATGGTGACCCACTTTCCCAATCAAGGTCACAATCAGATTCCGAACTTCTTGGGACAAGGTACCAACTCTTGACGAGGACAAGGGACCGAGCAACATCTGGGCAATTGTCTAACTGAAAAAGGGTTACTCCGGAGCCGAATTTCGCTAGTATGTGTGTACATACGCCTAATATTATGGAGAAAGAACCCCCCTCTCTCTGAGGCGTATGTGAATTTGGCAGTCCCCACTGCATCTGACGGTTGTAAGGCACCCCTTTGCACCGATCTATCACTGTACTTGATTGAAGGTTCGTGTATTCCCTTGGATTCAACTCTCTCTTTCGTCTCCCACACCATTTCTGCGCGGTCGATCTCTCCTGTGCCTTCTTCATCTGTGTGCGGTTGGCTTGTTGTGTTGAACGCGTGCATAGAGTCTATTATGGCATGCTCCGAGGCTGAGTGGCCTGGCAAAAGGGAATCTTGAGCAGAAAGGAGAGAAGTACACTCCATACTTCCTTCGCATCGCCCGTGTGGGCAACGTTGAGGTTTCGTTGCTGTCACCTGTCGCTAACTTGTCATGTCTGTTGTTCTCCTTGTTTATGCTGCTACCATGCGTGTGGTCGCACCTCATCTGTCGTGCGAAATTGGACATTTCCCCGTTTGTGTTTGGTGTGTGTTTCTGTTGCCCTTTGGTGGTCTCCAATCTGCGGTATTGGCTTTGCGATTGTTCTTGTATCGATGATCGCGTTATGGGCGCACTGTGATGGTTCACTGTGGGCCCCTAGAAGGCTGTAGGCGTCACTCCTCATCCAAGGCTGCGTTCATTCCCTCTTCCTAGGTCGAACTGAGCGCGCATATCAAGTCTGAGCTATTGCAATCCCTCCATACAACCGCTTTTCCCCCGTGGTAACCTATCGAGAATGAGTACTGGTCAAGGACA
>Ga0307375_10003764_pt1 | contig 14713 bp, 15 predicted proteins | sample TR1MG_FD_202531 | JGI IMG/M metagenome (GOLD analysis project Ga0307375, IMG submission 202531) | Soil microbial communities from Risofladan, Vaasa, Finland - TR-1 | ecosystem: Environmental > Terrestrial > Soil > Coastal area > Acid sulfate soil | place: Finland: Risofladan, Vaasa | collected...
GCGTGATTTCATGGCAACATATAATTGGTACAGCACGCCTTATGAATGTGCTGCTGACCCCTCAAAATCTCATGGCGTTGGCTGGTATAGCGGGACTACTTTTATTGCCTCAACTTATAAAAACCCCACTACCGGTTTAGCGTATACTCCTGCTGAATTAGCAGGGTTAAGTGGCGGGGCAACTACTCCCACTACTACTACACCAACTACTATCCCCACTACTTCTCAATTAGAGGCAAGTCCATCAGGAGTAACTTATGACCCGAATACAGGAATATTAACCACTTCTCAAGATGGATTTACCGGAACATTGGGAGAGTGGCGCAAACTTCACCCTGGAGAAGCGATTCCCGGACCTACTGTAAACAGAGAAGGTATAACTACTGCACCGACTACTCCATCAACTATACCACCAATTACACCATCAATTGCACCAACACCTACCATACCAACTATTTCTCAAATGGAAGTCCCTCAAGCACCAACTTTACCTCCCTATAAGCCTACCGCCGAATTAGAGCAGTTAACAACACAGGTAGGCGGAGCAATATCAGGCATTATTGCAGAGGGCGGTATCGGAATAAGAGAGGAAACTAAAGAACAGTTATTCCTGAGGGAAGCCGAAATTATCAACGCCAGCACTGCACAAGCACAAAGGAATTTAGAAGATAGGATGGCGGCACAAGGGTTATCCGATTCGGGTATGGCTTTTAGTGAAGGCATGAAGTTAGCCTCCAAAAGTACGATTGCAATGGCTAACGTGATGAGGGATGTGACGATACAAGACTCTTTAATGAAGATAGCCTCTTATCAGAATGCTTTAGGTCTGGGCGTACAATTCTTATCTTATTTAAGTGAGGAAAGCTGGAGACAGTATCAACCTACTATATTGAGTTGGCAAGCAACAGTGGATATGTATAAAATGGCAATTAATGACGCCTATACAAAGAATAATATGGCGATTCAACAGGCTTATACGCAAGGAAATATAACCTTGGCTCATCAATATGAACAAGAAAATCTGGATTTAGCTCACGGATATGATATGGAAATGGCTCAATTCCAAGCACAAACACAAAAAGAATTGGCTCAAATGGAGATAGATGCAGCAGCAAAAGCCGCCGCTAAGAAGAATTGGTGGGATATTGCAGGAACAGGATTAGGAATATTAGCGGGTGTAACGCTATGATAAAACTGTGTGAAAACAGTGATGAATTTTTGAATATATGTGAAAAATTAAAAGAAGTTAAAGGCGCAAGATTAACGGGAAAAATCTTATATACTTCTATGATTGCAGGATTATATGATAAGCGAGTGTTTACCTATGTAAGTAATGATAATGACAAGATGAATGGAAGTTTAGTTTTACTTTTGACCAGAGATCAGATTGGCGAACTAACTTTGGTTCTATTTTTTGTTTGGATTGATGTTCATTGTCCTAACCTGCATAAAGAGTTCATTGAGATAGCAACTCAAAAAGCTAAAGAGTTAGAAGCAGAAAAAATTAGTATTCTGACTAACAGAAATGAAAAAGTAATTGCCAGAAGAATGGGTAAATATGGGTTCAAAAAGACCTGTTCAGTTTGGGAAAACAGGATAGAAAAGGATGTGATTAATAATGGGTGATTTTTCAAGTAGTTTTGGAATGGGCTTTGAAATAGGTTCTATCATAAAGGAAAAACGGAAAGCCAAGAAAATATTGGAACAGGTTCAGAATACTATACAAGAGTGGAAACTTTCAGGTGAAGAACCTTCCTATGTAGATAAAGTTTTGATGTCCGTATTATTAAATCAAGCAGGGACAAGTTATGCTGCTTCATTTGCAGATATTGAAAACAATAAAAATACTATGGATAGAGAAAAATTAAGTCAAGATGGGATGAATTTACGCACCCTGAATGATAATGGAGTGGCTCTTCTTAAAATGATTGAAACTTCGGCCAAAGAAGGGACATTAGGTTTAATTGATTGGTTTCAAGTCCCTAAGGAGATGTTCCCTCCTAATTTTGACTTAAACAAATTTTTAAGTAAGGACACTATAACTAAATTACAAAATGAAGATACCAGACAAGAGGCATTAGATGAAGTAATGGGTATCACCAGAGCATTGCCTGAAGAATATCGTAAAGGTTATATGGAACAGCAGGGTGTACTTGAAGAAGGGTTACAGCCGACTCCAAAAGAAGCTCCACAAATGAGTGCTGCGGATAGTTTTTTCATTGAAAAATGGCAAAAAGGTGAATTTAGCACTGACGTACTTTTAAAGCATTTTTCAGCATATATTGGAGATGAAGATAAGAGGACTACTTTACAAAAAGAATTAGATTATGGGAAAGAACAGGGTATAACCTTCACTCCCGAAGAAGTTAAAAAGAAGATATTGGGGACTGCCGGCGGTGGCGACGGAGAAATTTTAAGAACTGATATAGCATATTGGGAAAAGACCTTTAATGATGTAACAAGTGAAGATGAATATAACCGACAATATGCATTATTAAAGCAATCGAAGACCAGTAAGCAATATGAACCTAAACCATATAAAGAAATGTTGCAAAGTGAAGTAAAAGCTATGGCACAAGAATTAAAAGGTCTATTAACTTCTGATAATAAATTCCCAAAAGTAAAAAATTCAGAAGGGAAATTAGTAGAAGATGAAAAATCCAAAGCAACTTATGCAAAATATCAAAGAATCTACGAACAAAAAGTCAGAGAACTGATAGCAAAATATCCCGATATTGATATAAGCCAATTCCCAAAATTTTTACCCATTGAAGAAATAAAACCTGTCGGATTTTTGAAAGGTATGTTTACAACTGGCGGAGTGGCAAAAGGAGATTATTCAGTAATAGATACTAAAGGATGGTAATATGGGTATTTTTGATAAATATTTAATAGATGAAGAAGAAGAAAAAAAAGAAAGTATATTCGATAAATACTTTATAAAACCTCAAGTTGGTTTAGGTGTAGGTGCTAAAGCCACAGGTGGTATATCTTTGCCTGAAACTCCTGAAATAAAACCTTTAATCGAAGGTTTGCCGATAAGTAAGCCAGAGGATAAACCAGCAGGACTATTTGAAGACCCTCAAATGATAGAATCACATAAAGCTAATTTTGAATATTGGAAATTATGGTTAAAAGAATTAAAAGAATCTAAAGACAAATTGGCTTTCTTAAAAGGAGAAGGCAAGTCTCCTGAACTTATAGAAACACAAAAAAAATCTGATGAATTACTTCCTTATATGTATGGAGAAAAAGGTGGGAAATGGCTTAATGCCATTGCTATGTCTCTTTATTCTATGGGGTTAATAAGTGAAATAATTCCCTTACTTTCACAGTTACCTGCTAATATTCTTAATAATTTAGCCTATAAAGTTGAAGGTAAAACTGTAAAAGGCAAGGAATTATTTGATGTTTTAAGGAGAATCCAACTTCCTAATGTATTTGGTGAACCAAGTACATTTGATAGAAAGGTATTTGATCAATTTGTATTCGAAAATATGAAATCTGTATCTCAAAGAATGGCTGAAGGTATTAAAGTTACAACAACCGTACCTCGCTTTGCCTTCGGTGCTGGCAAGTTATCCGCAATGCCTATACCTGATTTAGTAAAAGCGATTGTTGAATATGGTAGTATTCCCCCCGATATAGCAAAAGAAATTGCATTTTTAGACCCTGTAAAAGTTTCGCAAGTGGCACAACAATTATTAAACACTTCTCCTGCGTTGGCAAGTGCATTTTTGAAGGCAGTAGAGAAGCCAGAAATGGCTAAAGTTAAAGAAGAAGTTACTCCTGCGAAAGTAGAAGCAGCACCCGCTATCCCTGCCGAGCTTGAAGGGCTGGTAGAGGAAGCGAGGAAGTATGAGAGTGCGGAGGAATTTGAGAAAGCAGTATCTGATGTTATGGCAAAGAAAAATCAATTTGGTGGTTTATCGAATAAAGCATTTAGAGCAAAATTAACAAAAGATGAAATAAGTCTTTCTAATGCTCATTTAGAAGGGAAATTAGGGCTTCATCAACTTTCCGACTTCTACGCCCAAGCCACCGCAGGCACGAAAGCAGAAGGCAAGGTAGAAGCAATCGTCAAGCCTGCCGAAGCAGTTACCGAGAAACCTGCGATAGTTGAAGCACCTGCACCCATTAAACCCGAAGTAGAATTAGCTACACCAGCACAAATTAATAAAGCCTATTCTATCGCCAAATCCAGAGCAATGGTCAGCGAAGAAGGAAAATTAAAACCACAATATAGAAAAATAGCCGAAGTATATACTGGCAAAAAATATATTGAAAAAATGACACCAGAAGAAGTAGAAATATTTATTGACCAACTTAATAGATTACCAGAACCCAAATATAGGAATGGTAAATTAGTGCCACCAAGCATACCGAGAACTATGAAACTAACCACAGAAGGCTTCTTCCAAAAGAAATATGGTGAGCCTACCCCTATCTGGCTTTTAACTGACCAGACTTATTATGCTGAAAAATTAGGTATAAAACCATTAATAGAACCGTTTGAAAAAGGTAAGCAGGAATTTGATTTAGAATTTAGACATTCCAGTAATTTAGTAGATAGAATGGTTAATAAACTAAATCAAGTTGCCAAGACACCGGGATTTGAAAGAATAAAATCGAAATTCAAAAATATTCCCACTAAAGCTGAAAGCAAAATGGCGGGGTTACTTAATAAACATGAAGTAACACCACCGGGGTTATCCCAAAATGAAGAAGATATTTTTAAGTATTTTAGAAATTTAAGTAAAGATATTTGGAGAAGAGAGAATGAAGTAAGAGAAAAATTAGACCTACCACCGATTAAATATAAAACTGCCTATTTTAGACATACCGCTGACGCTATGGCTAAAGAAATGTTAGAAGGAAAATATCCATTCCCGCAAGGTATTAAATATTGGTCTGAAAAGATGGTGGGCAAAAAGATATTCAATCCGATGGAATTTCACCGGAAACTTTCTGATGATTTAATTGACCTGTGGAGCAAGGACATAAGGGCAGTTACCAAAGCCATGTTATGGAACGGATTAAAAGAAATACACCTGGCTGAGCCTGCAAAGTTTTTAAATGAACAATTAAATGCTATTTCTAAAGATTTACCGGAATATAAAAATCTCACACCGAGAGAACAGGCGGCTTATGACCAGACCAGAGTTATGCCTGCTTCTACCAAGAAATGGTTAATAGATTATGTTAATCAGGTTTTAAAAGGGCAAGAAACAGAATTAGACGCAAGTCTAAACAGGATAGTCACTAAAAGCGGTTTAAAAGGTATATTTGATAAAGTATTGTGTCCGTTTGGCAGGGCAGTAGGAAGAACACCTATAACTCATACATTTCAATTAGCTGGGAGAGCAATTATATCGGGCACAATGGGTTGGATTCCTCGTCAGATAATAAGAAATGCTTTTCAACCAGTTCAGAATTTAGCTTTATATGGAGTGCAGGCAACTTTAAAAGCATTCTTACCAGCTTCAATAGATAAGAATTTAGTAGAATTAATGAATGAAAGTTTATTCTTGAAATCATATACAGGATATGAAGAATTACCTACCAATTTAATGGCTAAATTAGAGAAGGTCTGGCTTGGACCTTACGGGATAGTTGCAGTTAATAATGCTAAATTAGGTATGAAAGCGGCTTACTGGAATATATTAGAATTAATCAAAAACCCTAAATTCAAGAAATATGGGTGGGCTGATCCCCAGAGAACCAAAGATACACCAAAGGGATTTTTATATCCCAGTGAAAAAGAAAAATTATCAAAAGAAATGGAATTTGGTTCAAGCTGTACACAATATCAATATATCCCTATGGGTATGCCAGGTATATTCAGATATAAAGCACTCATTCCATTAACACGGCTACAAAGTTGGTGGATGAACTATTTCACTAAATTTTTAAATGAAGCAAAAGATAGATTTTTAAAAGGGCGACCTTCTTGGTCTGGTAAAGACGGACCAACATTACCCTGGTCAAGAAGAGTTAATTTTGCAAAATATCTTGTAATCGGTGGGGCAGTATTAACTGCTTTAGGATATAGGAGAAGTTTTTTGTTAGGAGTTTTACCAGTTTATATGTCACCAGCTATGCAACTGGCTTTAGGAATGTATAATTATGCGACTGCGACTGAAGACTGGCAAAAGAAACGGGCTTTAAATCAAATATATTATTCTTGGAAGGCTTTTATCCCCGGTTCACTTGCCTGGAGAGATTTTTTAGCAGTTTGGAATGGAGAAAAAGATTTAGAAGAAATATTATTTTATGGGAAGAAAGAGGAAAAGAAAACAGTAGAACCCGCAAAATTAGAATCATTCGAAAAATATTCTCCAACTAAAGGTGGTAGTGTGTTTGATAAGTATACCCCTAAAACAGAAAGTGTATTTGGTAAATATGATTAAAGGTATTTATCAAAAATACTCTTTTTATATACTGGCACTCTCTCTATTTCAGTAAATACTTGACCCGTTATCGTATTAATCCTTGTCACCACAACTGTATCATCATCAACCCTAACAGATTGTATCTGATACTTCGGCACTACCATATATATCACCACTGCAATAACCAATATAACCAACCCGAACAGCAAAGTTTTACCGACCTTACGCATATAGGTTTTCATTTATAAACAATCGTCCCTTCAAAAAAGAATAGGAGGCCCCTGCGTACTCGACCGCAAGGGCAAATGTATAGTTTTAGTGATTAAATTATATCATAAGATTAAAATATGTCAAGCATCTAATTAATATTTATTTGCGGGTAATGAATTAGGAAGCAACAATAGTTCGCTATCTTTGCCTCTACCATTGACATACAATATATTGCTATCCACTAATAAGACATCAACCTTACCATGCTCACCATCACCCTTAATTAGTTCATCAAAGTCAGAACTACCAGTAGAAATACGATATACAGCGTGAGTATCATCATAAGGATTTACCATGTTTTCTATCATAGTTAAAGTTTGAAGTCCGACGCAATCTTCTATATCATCCGGGTTAACGGTAATACTTTTATCTCCCATATACCCTACTATCATGGTCTGGATAGTACTTGCATTTGCTTTTACGATAGCATTCAGTGCTCTTTCTTTTTGAGAAGAATAAGCTCTTAAACCCAGTAAGACTAATACTCCGATGATAGCTACTACTACCATCAATTCAATTAACGTAAAACCTTTTTTACTTCTTCTTAAAGATAACATATTAAAAACCTCCTTATATTTTTTTAGAGCTTGCTCTATATATATTATTCCCAATATTAGAGGTTTTTAGACATAAATAATAAAAATAAAATAAATATAATTGATTTTATCATAAATAGAAAGGAGAACAATAATGTTTGAAGAAAAAACTAAAATAGGAGATTCGTTTAAAATGTCAGGAATAAAAAAAGCAGAAGAAGGATTGAAAATCTGCGGTAAGGTAAGACTTATCGGTCATAACAAAGATGGTAGTTTAGCCTTCGATAGGGAATACCCCAACCTAATTACTTATGCAGGATTTGACGCTATTTGTGCTCAGATAGGAAGTACTACACAACCCGATGATTTCCATTGGATGGCAATAGGAACTGGGGCAGCCCAAGATATTAATGATACTCTTTTGACCTCAGAAGACCAAAGGGTAGCTTCTACTTATGCACATACCCCCGGAGAATTGACCTTTACCGAAACAGGAGTTTTCACTACTGTAGTGGCTGCAGAGAACTATGGATGTTTCAATGTGGTTACTGCAAATACTGCGACTATGTTAAATTGTGCCCACTTTGACGCAATTACTATTGATTCACTAACAATAATAGCAACCTTTACTTTATCATAAGGAGTAAATTATGACTTGGCTTTCTGGCTGGGATAAACGAATAGAACTTGCTATCAATGATTATGCTGGTGATATCGGTGATAATACCGAAACTTTTTTAGCTTCAGGAACATGGACATGCCCTGCTGGCGTAACCTCGATTCAAATAGAATGTTGGGGTGCAGGCGGTGGCGGTGGTGGTAACTATACTATTGATGCTAAAGGTGCAGGCGGTGGCGGTGGTGGCGGAGCATATTCTAAGAAAAATACTTATGCTGTTACCCCAGGGAATACCTATAATTTTTATGTTGGTGCTAAAGGTGCTGTTACTGCAAGTGCTGATGGCGGAGCAGGTGGAGATTCCTATTGGGTAATTCAAGACGCTTCAAGCTGTTCTGCTAAAGGCGGTGCTGGTGGTAAGGTTGGCACTATTGCTTTACAGGGTGCAGGCGGTGCAGGCGGTGCTTCAGCTTCTGGATTTGGTGATACTAAATATAGTGGTGGTGCTGGGTTTGGTGGCGGTGCTATTAATGGTCAAGGCGGTGGTGGCGGAGAGGGTTCTGCTACTGGTATAGATGGAAATGCAGCCACAGGGCAAGCAGGCGGAACAGGAACTAATGGCGGAGATGGCGGTGCAGGCGGTGCTGACCATTTGGTTGGTTCACCCGCTACTAACGGTACTGGCGGTGGCGGAGGCGGTGCAGGTCATAGATTAACTACAAACAGGGCTGGTGGTTTAGGTAATATTGGTAAGGTAGTCATAACTTATATCGGTGCAAGTGTCACGTGGTTTCCCGCAACCATACATTTGAAAGACGCAAATGGGGATAGTACTAAAGTCTTTTTGGAAGTTGGAGCTAATTACAGAAAGATAGCTATTACCAATGCTGATGGTATCGAGTTAAAAGGAGAGATAGAAAAGTGGAGTTATGATGCTGGAACTCCCTCTAATAGCACTGCCATAATCCATACGAGTGCAGAGGGATGGACTATTAATAGCAATACAAAAGTTTATCTCTATTATGATAATACTCATGTCGATAACGATAATATTAATGTAATAGATACTGCCGCTGGGGCTGCAGTTTGGGACGGCAATTTTAAAGCAGTATATCATATGACGGATGCTAATATAGATGGGAAATACCTCACTGGTTGGTCTAAGTCAGGTGAGAATCCCCTTATTGAAAGCGTCTATGAACAAAGTTGGATAACTGCTGTTTATAGCAATTACAACAATGAGGACAAAATCTACATATTTGTTGAATCTGCCATCGATACCATCAAATGTTATAGTTTCACAAGAGCCAACGCTGATAATACAGCTCAGTGGACAGACCACGGCACAGTAATCACTGGCTCTGGTTGGTCTGCACTATATATAGAGCCACATGGAATTTTCTTTGAGACTCAAGCAATGGCTGATACAAGAGAAGGAGTTGGCGAAGGCGAGGGAACTCCGAAGTGGAGATTGTATGTATGTGCCAGGGCGACTGGAACGGAAGTTGCAGAGTGTGATATTGGCTTTTTTACCGCTCCTGAAAGTGACTTAACAGATTGGACGGCTTATGCAGGGAATCCAGTTTATGCACATAATGTCTCTTATGGATATGCTGACCCCAAAGTATGTATTCAAGGTGACGAAGTCTGGATGATGGCAGGAGCATATAAGCTAAGTTGTGAATACAGTTTCCTCACAAAATCAGCCAACGGAATAGACAACTGGACAACCATTCGAGATAGCCTATTGAACCGACTCCTGATAGGCACGCTTGTTCCTTTCTCTACTGGTATCTTACTTACAGAAAATCATAGCCCATACACAACCGATAATGGTTACTTTATAGACTATAGTGGCAACCTTGTAAGCTATTCTGGCAACCCGATTATGAGTGCGGGTGCTGCGGATTCGTGGGAAAGATACTTAGCATGGTGTAGTATAGTCGTTGACAAAGATGGGGGTTGGAACTTGAAGGGTTTAGGAACAGCTTACTTATATTATTCGGCATGGAACACAGCAGTGCAATTTAGTCTCGGTTTAGCTACTACATCAACATTAACTGAGGAAACTACGGAAACTACAAAAATACTGGACAGCACCTCGAATAACAACGATGGAGTTAAGAAGGGCATAAATGAACCAGCAGAAGCAGCAGGACAGGTAGGGCAGGCACAGGATTTTGACGGCACAAATGATTATATAAATGTCGGTACAGGTATAGGAAAACCACAAAGCTATAGCGTTGAACTGTGTATAAAACCAGATGCTTGGGGAAATGCAGGTTTAGCGATAGCAGCAAAGTCAGATGCAAGTGATGCGAATAGCTGGGGAATTATGTGTAGGGACACTGGTGATAATGTGGAAATTTGGTCAAGCAATGGAGTGAATGGTCAACAGTTTATTGCTGCAAATGATTGGAATAATACTGGATTTCCGTCAAACGTGTTTACTTATATTGCTGGGACAAATGACAACGTTAACTTGAGATATTATAAAAATGGTGCTGCTATAGCGAATACTCCTGTAGTACGTAGCAATGGTGGTACAGCTTATGGATTTGCAATAGGAAGGGTGGGTGAATATGCTGGTTTTTACTCTAACGGTATCATTGATGAGGTTCGTGTTTCCAATATTGCCCGTTTTGCCGTTTGGATAAAAGGAACTCGTAATAGTTTGTGGGATACGCTGTTTACTTATGGGGATGAGGAGACTGCTGGAATATTACTCGAATTTTCAGAAACCCTTTCCATTGCAGATACAATGGCAACATCGGGGACACTTGCAAAAGCGGAGACCTTATCTATAATAGATAGCAAAATTATGTCTGGTTCGTTAAGTTTTGCTGAGACTCTCAGTATCGTTGATAGTTGGGGTGGTTTGCTTACTTTTTTTGAAACCTTATCAATAGCTGATAGTAAATTTCTAACTGGAACATTAGAGTTAGATGAAACCTTAGAGATAGTGGATTCCGCTACTTATCAATGTATCAAAACTTTTTATGAAACCTTGTCTATAATTGACACCATCACTACGTCTGGTTCATTGAATCTTGCCGAAACCCTTAGTATCGCAGATAGTTGGACTGTTTTAAAGACTTTTTTTGAGACCTTATCAATAACAGACACTGTTGCTATGGGTGGAAGTTTAAATGTTTCTGAAATTATTTCAATAATAGATTCCTTTATCCGGTGGATAGAACACCCCATTTATACAGAGCCAGCGAAGGGACAACCCATTTATACAAAACCAGCAAAGCCGAATATTTCTTGGATAGAACCGGTAAAACCGAATGCACCAGCATATTATAAACCACCGAAACCAAATGCACCAATTTATACAAAGCCAGAAAAGAGGACACCCATTTATACAGAGCCAACGAAAGAAATAAGACTTGATTAAGGAAGTGATTGAATGACTGAAAAAACTAACAAAGAACGGTTAGCAGCAATAGAGACAAGTATTATTCATATTGATAAAAACGTAGATTTAATGGTTACAAACAACAAAGAACAATGGAAAGCAATTAATAAGAACTCTCAAAGTATAGCTGGGATAAAAGGGACTGCTTTTGGAATTAGTACCTGTGTTTCGTTTATTGTTTCCGTAGCTGGTATATTGTGGTCTATGTTTAAGGCGAAATCATCATGATAAACGATTACCTTAACCTGCATAAATTTATGGTAAGGCGGATCCTTACGTTCACTATGTTTTCGGTGTGGTGGTTAGTTACTCTTATTGCAGGCTACCGGCTGTTGATTAATTGCGTAGACTTGCCAGAAGGCTTCCGGGATTATTATGTAACCTTTTCAAGCGCTGTAACTATAGCCATTGGATTTTATTTTAAAGGTAGAAACGGCATAAAGGAGAAAAAAGGAAATGGGGAATCTGACTAAGATTTTTAGTAAATATGAATTTGATAAATAGCGTTAAACATGTTATACTAATAATAAAATTATTGGAGGTGTAATATGTTTAATCAAAAAGAATGGAGTAAAGAATATTATCAAAAAAATAAGGAAAGGTTAAAGGAAAAAAATAAAAAAAGGCGAGAATCTGACCCTAACTATTGTAAAGAATATTGTAAACAATGGCGTATAAATAATCCTGAATATACTAAACAATATTATCAAAAGAATAAAGATAAAAAAAATGAGCAAAGTAAACAATGGCGTAAGGATAATCCTGAAAAAGAAAAAGAAAGAGTTAAACGATATCGTGAGAATAATTATGAAAAGTTAATAAAATATGATAGAGAACGCCATAAAAAAAATAAAGAAAAAGATAAAAAGAATCATAAAGAATGGGTAAAAAATAATCCTGATTATTATAAAAAATATTATGAGAATAACAAAGAGAAGATAAAAAGTCAATATAACCAGGAATATCATAATCAATATCAAAAAACCAAACGCATTAACAACCCAAAAATCCGACTCGATAGTAATGTAGGATGGATGATTTGGCAGGGATTAAAAAGAAAGGTAACTGGTAGGAATTGGTTTAAGTTTCTATCTTATACCAGAGAAGAATTAGTAGAACATTTAGAAAAACAATTTAAGCCAGAAATGAGTTGGAATAACTATGGAAGTTATTGGGAAGTTGACCATAAAATTCCCAAAAATATTTTCAAATATACCAAACCAGAAGATATTGATTTTAAAAGATGTTGGGCTTTAGATAATTTACAACCATTGTCTAAAGAAGATAATTTGAAGAAAGGTAGTAAAAATGAGCAATTATTTGAGTGAGCATTTTCAATCTTGGGAATTCAAGTGTCCCTGCTCGGAGTGCAAGAAGAAAAAGATACATATTGACCTGAACTTGGTGTACAGGTTAGAAGAGATAAGAAAAAGGATAGGCAATAAATCGATTGATATTACCAGTGGGGTAAGGTGCAAGGCGGAGAATTACAGGGCAGGCGGGAACAGCAGTTCACCACACTTATTAGGCAAGGCTGCCGACATACAGGCAGAAGGGGCAACACCGATATTCGTTGCCTTAATGGCTGAAACGGTGGGGAACGTCAGAATTGGATTATACCCTAACCATGTGCATATTGACGTGATACCGCCAAATCCGAGCAGGTTTTGGCTGGTGAAGAAGTATAACCAGCCCCCGATATATTCGGGTGATGAGAGGGAATTACAGAATTTTTTAAGAAAGGAGAATGTAATATGAATATCTTATTGATAGTTTTAGGCGTTATTGCTGTGTTATGTGTAGTCTACGCCGTGTTTAATCCTAAAGATGTATTGAGTTGGTTATTCGCTAAAGGTAAAACAATAGTATTGTGGCTCTATAATTGGCTAAAAGGTTTTACAAAATGAAAACATTTAAAATTATTTTAGTGATAATAATAATAGCCTTATTATCATTTGGCGGCTATTCTGGCTATAACTACTTCAAGAAATGGGAAGCAAATAGATTTAGCGAAATGAATATGTTAAGGGCTAATCAGGATATGTTTTTGAAGAAGATAACCGACCTGTCAGTTACCATAACGAGGGTAGTTAATGATGTTGCAAAAACAACAACAACTCCAAAGATAGACAGCACTTATGTAGAATTAAAAGAGAAAGTTATCGAGTTACAGAAAGATGAAACAGCAAATAAAGAGGAGATAAAAAAGTTAAGGGAAGAATTGTCTATACAGCGTAAGGCGTTTTTGGCAAGTGATGATACCATCTTGATTAAGACCGCAGACGGTGAAACCATATTATTATACCGTGATGAAGGCGGTATGCTTCAACCTGCAAGTGAAGGGATAGAAAAGATTATCGAGCATAAAGATGTGTCGGATATACCATTACCGATAGAAGAAGCTAAACTTAATAAGGCAAATTGGAATATCAAGGCAGGGGGCTATTACTCCTTCGCTAACGACTATGGAGTTATCATTTCAAAAGGAATAATCAGCATAAAAGACTATTCGCTTAATGTATCACTTCTGATACAAGACTTCGAGGATTTCAGGTTTGTAGTTGGCGGTGATGTTGGCTATATGATAAGGGATAACATCGAACTTGCCTTTGGATACAATACCGATAAGGAATTTTACGGGGCGTTAAGGTGGTCATTTTAAGGAGGAAAATTATGAAAAAGTATCTTAAATATCTTAATTATGTCATAAGGCATAAATGGTTTGTATTTTTAGAATGTTGTAAAACGGGAATAATTTGGCAAGGAATAATACATGATTTTAGTAAACTTTTACCATCTGAATTTTTTCCTTATAGCATATATTTTTATGGCAGTGGTAAGAATGATAAAGAATTTGATAATGCTTGGTTATTACATCAAAAAAGGAATCCTCATCATTGGCAATATTGGTTATTATATGAAGATGAAGGGGCATTAAAAACATTAAACATACCAATAAAATATCGAAAAGAAATGATTGCTGATTGGATTGGGGCTGGTAAAGCCATAACTGGAAAAGATAATACAGAAAAATGGTATGAAATTAATAAAAATAAGATGTTATTAAATAGAGATACAAGAAATTGGATTGAAAAGAATATTTAGAGAAGGGTAACTATGAAAATGCTAAAAATTTTAATAATCTATATTTTAATAGCGGTTATATCATTTATAGCAGGCAAAAATATATGGGTCAATCATAACAAGCATAAGATAGATACAAAGATAGAATGCGAAAGTGGGATTTGCCCACCACCAAAAGAATATTAAAATAATTAAGGAGGAAAATATTTGATAAAAAATTGTCCTTATTGTGGCTCAATAGATTTATCGCCTTACGGACATTCGACTTATAAGGGGGAATATAAAAAAAGATATTTCTGCAATGATTGTGGTAAATTTCCTAAAGAAAAAGCAAATGATATAAAGCAAAATATTCGATATTGTATAGAAAAAGAAAAACGTTTATATGAAC
>Ga0307375_10003767_pt1 | contig 14709 bp, 11 predicted proteins | sample TR1MG_FD_202531 | JGI IMG/M metagenome (GOLD analysis project Ga0307375, IMG submission 202531) | Soil microbial communities from Risofladan, Vaasa, Finland - TR-1 | ecosystem: Environmental > Terrestrial > Soil > Coastal area > Acid sulfate soil | place: Finland: Risofladan, Vaasa | collected...
GGTCACGGCAACAACTCGTACCGCGGGCGCGTGTACGTGGGGCCCAAGGCCACCGGGGCGCGCAACTACACGCAGTGCGACTCGATGCTGGTGGGCAACAAGTGCGGCGCGCACACGTTCCCGTACATCGAGGTCAAGAACAACACGGCGCAGGTGGAACACGAGGCGAGCACGTCGAAGATCGGCGAGGATCAGATCTTCTATCTGAAGCAGCGCGGGCTCAGCGCCGAGCAGGCGGTGAGCATGATCGTGAGCGGCTTCTGCAAGGAAGTGTTCAAGGAGCTGCCCATGGAGTTCGCCCTCGAAGCGCAGCAGTTGTTGGGGATTACGCTCGAAGGGAGCGTCGGGTAACGAAGGGGTTTGAGGGTTTGAGGGTTTGAGGGTTGAACGTATGACTGCGTGACGTCGTTCCCCTCCAACCCTCCAACCCTCCAACTCTCAAACATTCTTTCAGCCAATACGAAACCATGCTCGAAATACGCGGCCTCCACGCGACAGTAGGCGACAAGGAAATCCTCAAGGGCATCGACCTCACCATCAACGCCGGTGAGGTGCACGCCATCATGGGCCCCAACGGCTCGGGCAAGAGCACGCTGGCGCAGGTGCTGGCCGGCAACCCGGCGTACGAGGTCACAGCGGGCTCGGTCACGTACGAGGGCCGCGACCTGCTGGAGATGCAGCCTGAGGAGCGCGCCCAGCAGGGCATCTTCCTCGCCTTCCAGTATCCGGTGGAGATTCCGGGCGTGTCCAACGCCTATTTCTTCCGCGCCGCGTACAACGAAGTGCGCAAGGCGCGCGGGCTGGAGGAGATGGACCCGCTCGAATTCGCGGGCATCATGGACGAGAAGCTCAAGCTGGTGGAGATGGAACCGAGCATGCTCAACCGGTCGGTGAACGCCGGCTTCTCGGGCGGCGAGAAGAAGCGCAACGAGATCCTGCAGATGGCCGTGCTCGAGCCCAAACTGGCGATCCTCGACGAGACCGACTCGGGGCTCGACATCGACGCGCTGCGCATCGTGGCCGATGGCGTGAACAAGCTCAAGCGCCCCGAGAATGCGACCATCGTGGTGACCCACTACCAGCGGCTGCTCAACTACATCGTGCCCGACTTCGTGCACGTGCTGGCGTACGGAAAGATCGTGAAGTCCGGCGGCAAGGAGCTGGCGCTGGAACTCGAGGCCAAGGGCTACGACTGGATCACCGGCGGCGCGCCCGCCGGAGTCGGCGCGTGACGCACGGCGTGGAATACGTGGAACAGTTCCAGCGGTTCGCGGCGAACGGCGGGAGCGAGGCGCCGGAGTGGGTGCAGGCGCTCCGCAGCTCGGCGCTCGACCGCTTCACGCAGCTCGGCTTTCCCACGACCAAGAACGAGGATTGGCACTTCACGAGCGTGGCGCCGATCACCGAGCGGCAGTTCGTGCCCCACACATCGCCCAGCGGCGACGTGCGGCGCACCGAGCTCGAGCCATACCTGTTCCCCGACACCGCCGACTGGCACATGGCCGTGTTCGTCAACGGCCGGTTCGCGCCCGAGCTGTCGCACCTGGAGAATCTGCCCGACGGCGTGCGCGTGATGCCGCTGGCGCGGGCCTGGACCGAAGCGCCCGAGGTGGCCCGGCGCATCGGCACCGTGGCGCCCTTCGACACGCAGACCTTCACGGCGCTCAACACCGCGTTCCTGCACGACGGCGCCGTGGTGCACGTGGCCGCCGGTCGCGAAGTGGTGCATCCCATCCATCTGGTGTTCGTGACCGACCGGCATGGCGCCAACGGCGTGTCCTATCCGCGCAACCTGATCGTCGCCGAGCATCATGCCAAGGCGACGGTGATCGAGAGCTACGTAGGGCTGGGCGACGTGATGTACCTGACCAACGCGGTGACCGAGGTCGTGGTCGGCGCGGGTGCGACGCTCAGCCACTCAAAGCTGCAGCGCGAGGCGCTCAACGCCTATCATGTGGGCACCATCGAGGCCCGGCAGGAGCGCGACAGCCACTACATCTCGTTCTCGCTGGCGGTGGGCGCGGCGCTGTCGCGCACCAACATCGGCACCGTACTGGGTGGCGAGGGGTGCGGCGTGACGCTCAACGGGCTGTACATGCTCGACGGCGCGCAGCACGGCGACCATCAGACGCGCATCGAGCATGCGCAGCCCAGCTGCTTCAGCCGCCAGTTGTACAAGGGCGTGCTGGACGGCGCGTCGCACGGCGTGTTCAACGGCAAGGTGTACGTGGATCCGATCGCCCAGAAGACCGACGGCAAGCAGACCAACAACACGCTGCTGCTGTCGGAGCGGGCGCAGATCGACACCAAGCCGCAGCTCGAGATCTTCGCCGACGACGTGAAGTGCACCCACGGGGCGACGGTGGGGCGTCTGGACGACGTGTCGCTCTTCTATATGAAGAGCCGCGGCATCGGCGCCGAGGAGGCGCGCAAGCTCCTGACGTACGCGTTCGCGGCCGACGTGCTCGAGACCATCGAGAACGACGCGGTGCGCGAGGGGCTGGAAGCGATGACAATGGCTAGATTCACTGGCGTCGTCGATCCCGTCAGCCGTTAGCCGCCTGCTGTACGCCGAGGTTTCCGTGTCCCTCGATTCGCTGTATCAGGAAATCATCCTCGAACACAACCGCAAGCCGCGGAATTTTCGCGTCATGGCGGACGCGAATCGCAAGATCGACGCCAACAATCCGCTGTGCGGCGATCAGCTCACCCTGTGGCTGCGCGTGGCCGACGGCCGCGTGGCCGACGTGAGCTTTCAGGGGCTGGGGTGCGCCATCTCCAAGGCCTCGGCGTCACTCATGACCGCCGCCGTGAAGGGCAAGACCGTGGACGAGGCGCGGGCCGCGGCCCGCCACATGAACGAGCTGCTCACCGGCAAGCTGGACGTCGAGAAGGAGCGCGAGTCGCTGGGGTCGCTGGCCGCGCTGAGTGGCGTGTCGCGGTTCCCGATGCGCGTGAAGTGCGCGAGCATGGCGTGGCACGCGCTCGAGGCGGCGCTGGACGAGAACAACGCCGGGGCCGTGGTGCCGGGTTCGGCGTCGTGAGCGAGTTCCAGCCCGTGGCCGACCTGGCCGACCTGCCCGAGGGCACGCTGCTCCCCGTGATGAACGCGGCGGGCGAGGCCATCTGTCTGGCCAACGTAAGCGGCACCGTGGCGGCCATGGTGGACTGCTGCAGCCACGCGGAGTTCGCGTTGTCCGATGGCGTGATCCACGCCGATGGGACCGTGGAGTGCGTGTGGCACGGGGCGCGGTTCGACTGCGTCACCGGTGCGGCGTGCAAGGGGCCCGCCGTGGATCCCGTGGCTACATACGAGGTGCGCGTGGCCGACGGGAAGATCTTCGTGGGGCCGCGCAAGACCGCCGGCGCCGAGATGGCCAGGTGACGACACTGAAATCGGTGGTGGCCATGACCACGCCTGGCTTCGCGTCGCGTCGCGCCGACTTTCCGTTGCTCGCAAAGAACCCCGGGCTTCACTACCTCGACTCGGCGGCCACCGCGCAGAAGCCCGCCGTGGTGCTCGACGCCATGCGCGAGTATTACGAGACCGACTACGCCAATCCGCACCGCGGGGCGTACGACTTGTCGGCGCGGAGTACCGAGCGGTACGACTGGGCGCGGCAGCGCGTGGCACGGTTCATCGGGGTCGAGGATGCCGACACGCTGATCTTCACGCGCGGAACCACCGAGTCGCTGAATCTGGTGGCGAGCGCGTGGGGGCGGGCGAACGTGAAGGCCGGCGACGAGATCGTGATCACCGGCATGGAGCATCACGCCAACTTCGTGCCCTGGCAGCAGCTGGCCATCGAGATGGGCGCCGTATTGCGGATCTGCGAGTTGACCGACGATGGGCGCGTGGATCTGGTGCAGTTGCGCACGTTGGTGGGGCCGAAGACGCGCGTGGTGGCGTTCAGCCATGTGTCCAACGCACTGGGCACCATCAATCCCGTGGCCGAGATCGTGGCCATCGCGCGGGGCGTGGGTGCGCTCGTGGTGTGCGACGGGGCGCAGGCGGCGCCGCACCTGGCGTTGAACGTGGGCGCGTTGGGCCTGGACTTCTACGCGTTCAGCGGGCACAAGATGTGCGGGCCCATGGGGATCGGCGTGCTCGTGGGGCGCCGGGAGATCCTGGAGGCCATGCCGCCGTATCAGATGGGCGGCGACATGATCGAGTTCGTGTACGACGAGCGGACCACGTGGAACGCGCTGCCCCACAAGTTCGAGGCCGGCACGCCCAATGTGGCGGGCGCCGTGGGGTTGGCGGCGGCGTGCGAGTATCTGGATGGGATCGGGATGGCGGCCGTGCGGGCGCACGAGCAGGAACTGCTGGCGCTGGCGCAGAAGCTGCTTAGCGAGATTCCTGGAGTGAAGATCTACGGGCCGGCGTCAGTGGCGGATCGGAGTGGCGTGGTGAGCTTCACGCTTGAAGGGGTGCATCCGCATGACCTGGCGACCATTCTCGATCAGGATGGGGTGTGTGTAAGGGCCGGGCATCATTGCGCGCAGCCATTGATGAGGCGGTTGAAGGTACCGGCGACGGCCAGGGCGAGTGTGTATGTGTATAACGACGCCCGGGACGTCGAGGCGTTGGCGAACGGCGTGGCGAAGGCGAGGACGCTGTTCGGCTGACCGCCCGTGTGGCCGATGCGTGGCACCCGGCACGGCGCCCGGAATCCGCCTTTCGCCGCGGCAGGACTCTGAGCTTTCAAATGACGTGGTTGGGCAGATCGCTCCTCCCCCCCGGCCGCGCTTTCGCGCCTTGCCGACCCGCCATCCACACACCACTATATAGTTGCGAACTGATACAGGGTGCCTGAACGTTCGGTGACCGGAGGGGCGGAGTCGTTAGTCAGGACGACAATCCACCATCGCCATGTCAGACGGACGTCAGATGACTCCTGCGAACGAAACGGCCGAATCCGCCGGCGACACCCTCACCCTTGAGACTCTCGGGGGCGCCGCATTGCTGCGCGTCGCCCGGACCGGCCAGCGCACGCTGATCTTCGGCCCCGGCAAACCGCTGGCGCTGATCGTCTACCTCGCCTCGGTACCCGGCGCATCCGCCACGCGCGAGTTCCTCGTCGACCTGCTCTGGGCCGACCTCGAGCCCGACGCCGCCCGACATGCCTTCCGGCAAACGCTCTGGTACATCAAACAGAAGGCCGGCCGGCCAATCATTCGCGCAACCAGTGACACGGTGGCGCTCGCCGAGCCGCTGACATCCGACCGCAGTGAATTTCTCCACGCCGTCGAGAACCATGATTTTGAAACCGCCATGGCGCTGTACGCGGGCGAATTCCTGCCCGGCTTCGCCACACCCGGCGGTCTGCAGTTCGAACACTGGACGGACCTCGAACGGCAGCGCCTGCGCGATACGTTCGCGCGCTCGGCCGAACAGGTCGTGCGCCAGTACCTGGCGACCGCTCGCCACCGCGACGCGGTAGGGATCGCCCGCCGCGCCAGAGATGCCGACCCCCTGAGCGAGAAGGCCTGGCGCCTCCTGCTCGAAGCGCTGGTCTCCTCCAACGACTCGCTCGGCGCCTCACTCGAGGCCGACGCCCTGCAGCAAATGCTCACAGCCGAAGAGCGCGAACCGGAGCCGGCCACGCGATCGATGCTCCGCACGGTCCGTCAGGTGAGCACGGAGACCAACCCACAGGGCGCCCAACCCGCCGGGATCGTCGCCGAGCTTGTAGGGCGCGAGGCGGAGTTCTCCATACTGCTGGCCGCCTGGGACGAGGCAAAGGCCGGCATCCCGCGGCACGCGTTCATCACTGGCCCCGCCGGCATCGGCAAGTCGCGTCTCATCGGCGACGTTGTCGCCCGCCTCCGCGCCAAGCGATGCCGAGTGGTCTGGGTGCGGGCGCACCCCGGCGAACACGAGATCTCGTACTCGCTGCTGAGCGAGCTGGCCGCCGGCCTCGCCGCGCTGCCCGGTGCCGCGGCGGTATCCCCCGCCTCGGCGGCCGCTCTCGTGGCGCTCAATCCCACGCTCTCCACGTCGTTCAGCGCCGCACCCGACCGCTCGGACGGCGCCGAGTCGTTGCGACGGCGCACGATCGCGGTTCACGAACTGCTGGATGCCGCCGCGGACGAGGCGCCGGTGGCCGTGATCGTGGACGACCTGCACTGGGCCGATCGGGAGTCGGCACGCGCTCTGGCCGGCGTCGCCGAGCGTCTGCAGCGTGAACGTGTATTGCTGATCACCGCCGCCCGCCCCTCCAACGGCACCACGGTGTCACCGACTCACAGCGCGACGGTCATCCGGCTGTCGCCCCTCGGCGTCGCCGAAGTGGGGGCGCTCCTGTCCAGCATCGGCGCCCTGCCCGATGCGCCCTTCGCCCAGCGCCTTCCGGCGCTGCTCCGCGATGCGACCGACGGCGTCCCGCTGTTCGTGGTCGAGACGCTGCAACTGTTGATGGAACGCGGACTACTCGCGATCGTGAAGGAAGCTTGGGTGATCGGGGACGAGTCCGCACTGACGGCCGCGCTCCGAGCGGGCGGCGCGCTCCGCCGCCGCATCGAGATGCTCGACGCGGCGGAGCGCGCCGTGCTCACGGCGATCGCGGTTGCCGGCGTCCCGGTCCCCGCCGGATTCCTGGGAGATGCGACGCAACGCACGCTCCCCGACGTCGCCGCCCTTCTGCACAGCCTCGAAACGCGCGGCATGGTGAATCATGTGGGCGACGGGTGGCAGCCGGCGCACGATCAGATCGGCGAATTGGCGCTGGACGGACTGGCACCCGAGATCAGGCAAACCGCCGAGCGCGCCGTCGGGCGGGCGTGGATGCATGGGGATGCCGGGGATCAGGCCCTGCGACGCGCCGGCCTGCATTTCATGCGCGCCGGCGACCGCACCGCGATGATGCACGCCTTCGTCCTGTGGACGCGTCGTGCGCGCCGCCTTGGCGACCATCGCGCCCCGCGCGCGTTGGCGGCGGAGTTCTCGGACAGTGACGACGGGGAGCGGGTGCGCGAACTCGTGCGTGCCCTCCCATTTCAATACCGATATGTGTCGTCGCGCTGGCGCACCGCCGCGGCCGTCGTCTTCGTCGCCGCGGCCAGCGCCGCCGCCACGTGGCAGTGGACCCGCCCGTCCGCTCCCGCGCCCGACCAGCAGTTCCTGGCGGTGTCCGTGGACTCCAACAGCGACACCACCATCTATAGAGTGGGCATCCAGCGCGACCGATGGACCGGCGGCGACCCGCTGATCGTGCCGAACCAGGGCCAACAGGTCCACCTCGACCTGCCGTCGACGCTCAACGAGTACACCGTGACGCGAGACGACAAGTCGTGGATCTCGTACGCCACATTCCCGGATTCTGGCGGCAACGACCTCGTGCTCGAGAGCATGACGGGCAGGCGCCAGCGCCTGACCTGGGCGCCCGGCGACGATCAGGCGGCCGACATCGCACCCGATGGTTCGCAGATCGTGTTCGCGACCGGCCGGTTCGACACGCTCAGTCACGCGCGCCTGGCGATCATGGACCTGGCCACGCATCGCATCCGGCAGCTGACCACGGGTAACGGATCGGATGGCACTCCCAGGTGGAGTCCGAGCGGCGTCCGCATCGCATTCGTACACCTCAGCTATTCCGAAGCGCCGGACTCGATATGCACCATCTCCCCGGACGGATCGGGAACGCGATGCTTCAACGTGGGTGGACTGCCCGCCCCCATTGGTTGGATCGACGACAGTCGGCTGCTGGTCAGGGCCCAGCGAGACTCACTGAGCACTCTCGACATGCTCGACGTACGAGACGGATCGACGCGCCGCGTACAGCAGACGGGAGAGGCGATGTACCAGCTGAGTCCCGACGGACGATGGATGTATTGCCAGTGCCGCGAAATCGGCGCCGCGCGACCTCAACCCGTGATCTTCCCGGTGGACCATCCCGAACTGGCGCGTCCGGTAGTCATGAGCGCGCTCGATACGCGACCCATGCAACTCGTCTGGCAGTCTGCGCGCCCGGCGCGATTCGTCACGAGCCTGATCGCCTCGGTGCCGCCGCACGGCATCCCGATGGGCGCCGCGTTTCAACTCACAACGCTCGGGAAGACCGCGGATGGTCGCCGCATCATGATCCCGAACGTGCGCATCACATCACTGAATACCGCCGTCGTACGCTCGGAGGCCGGCGGCAAACTCATTCCCATGACCATGGGCACGGCCAACCTCGTGATCTCCGCCGGCGGCTGGCGCACCGACACGGTCTCGGTGCGCGTGGTGCCGCCCCATGACTCGGTGGTGTTGCACGACGATTGGTCGCGCGGCATTGAACCTGACTTCGTCCCGTACGGCGACCCGCCGCCGATGATCGTGCGCGATTCAGCCGGCCGACCGGCGTTCTGGAATCATGGCGACGGCAACTTCTCGAACGGCGCGTATTCGGGGCGCACGTACTCGGCGAGCGACGGCCTGGGGTTCGAGGCCACGATCTCGCTCCCCATCACCATGTTCCAATGGCAGACGGAGGCCGTCAACCTGGTGCCCCTGCCTGACTCGGCAGCGCTGGCCCGCTGGAATCATCGGGACGGATACCCCCCGTTCGACACGGGCACACCGGCTGGACGGTGCTTCGCCGCATATCCCGCAGCCGAGGGCGTCCGGGGGATTCACGCACTGTCGATCCCGGGACCCTCCGTCAGTATCGCATCCACACCGTGGAACAACCTCAACGACGGACGTTGGTTCCGCGTCCGCGTCCAGATCTTCCCCGACGGCCGATGCGGCGTCGCGATTGACGGGCGCCCCATCACCATCACGGGCGTGGGGGTACAACCGGATGCCCGATACATCGCCGTGCTGGACGGCAATTCCTACCACACCCGCGTCCTCACCGGCCCGGTAGACATCTGGACCGGCATCCGCCCCGGCGTGGACTGGCTGGCGTTCGATACCGCGCAGGCGAGGCTCTCTCACACCCGGCACTGACGGCCCGGCGCTCGCGCTACGTCGTGCCCCGCCCCCTCAACACAAATGCACGGCCGTCGCCTTGAGCGCGGCCACCACGTCCCGCCCGGGCGCGAGCCCCAGATCCTCCGCCGACCGCGTCGTGATCGCCGCCACCAGCTCCACGCCGTTCGCGTCCATGGTCACGTACGTCAGCACGCCGCTCGGCGCCAGCTCCACCACTCGCGCGTCGAGCTGATTGCGCATGGACGACTCGCGCCGCTCGGGCGAGAGCGCGATCTCGTCGGCGCGGATCACGGCGTGCGCCTCGCCCTCGGGCACGTCGCTCACCGCGTGCAACGTGAGCCCGCCACTCGTGAATTCCACCACGCGGTCGGCGCCGTCGCCCGCCTCCACGCCACGCACACGCCCCAACACCACGTTCTCCGCGCCGATGAACTCGGCCACCGCCGCCGACGCCGGCCGCCGGAACACATCGTCGGGCGTGCCCATCTGCAGCACGCGCCCGTGCTCCAGCAACACCACGCGGTGCCCCAGGCGCCCCGCCTCGGCAAAGTCGTGGGTCACGTGCAGCACGGTCATCCCGCGCTCGGCATGCAGCACGCGCACCTGCCGGCGGGCGACGATCCGCGTGCGCGGATCGAGCGCCGCGAACGGCTCGTCGAGCAGCAGGATGTCGGGCTGCGTGGCCAGCGCGCGCGCCAGCGCGACGAGCTGACGCTCACCCCCGCTCAACGACTGCACGTCGCGGTCCAGCAGCGCGCCCAGCCGGAACCGCTCCACCATCTCAGCGGCCAGCGCGCGGTCGTCGGTGCCGTAGGCGACGTTGTCGGCCACCGAGAGATGCGGGAACAGGTACGCGTGTTGATAGACGATGCCGATGCGGCGCAACTCCGGCGCCTGGTGCGTGACGTCGCCGCCGCGCAGCCGCACGGTGCCGCTCCGCACGGGCACGATGCCGGCGATGGTCTCGAGCAGCGTCGTCTTGCCCGACCCGGCCGGACCGATCACCACGCCGTAGGTGCCCGGGTCGACGCGGAACGACACGTCACGCAGGGCAAAGTCGCCGACGGCGGCGGTGACACGGTCCAGTTCGATCATCCTCGGCGCTCCGGGAGAGAGTCGGGCGAGTACACCGTGCGCAGCACGGTGATGGGCACGAGGGCGAGCAATACGAGCACGGCGGCCACGGGCAGCGCGCTCTTGAGGCCGAACGCGGTGAATCGCTCGTAGCTGAGCACGCTCGCCACCTTCGGATTGTACGTCAACACGACGATGGCTCCAAATTCGCTGATCGCACGCGCCCACATCACGACGCCCGCGGCCACGAGTCCGCGCCCTGCGAGCGGCAGGGTCACGCGACGCACCGCGCGCCAGGGCGTGTCGCCCAGCGTGCGGGCCACCGCTTCGAGACGGGGATCCACGCGATCGAACGCCTCGCGGGCCGCGCTCACCAGCAGCGGCGCCGACACGAACATCATGGCGCACACGATGCCGGTGCGCGATCCGGTGATCTCGAGCCCCGCCGCGAGCAGCGCCTTGCCCAGCGGCGTGTCGCGGCCAAGCATGAGCAGCAGCGCGATGCCGGCCACGGGATGCGGCACGACGAGCGGCAGGTCGAGCAGCGCCGCCACGATGCCCCGCCCGCGGAACCGCTTGCGCGACAGCACATATGCCAGCGGCACGCCGCCGGCCGCCCCGAGCAGCGTGGCGACGGTCGCCGAGACGAGGGTGAGCCAGATGGACGCGCGCAGTTCGGCGTCGGTGGCCAGCGCGCGCACGCCCGCGGCGCCCCACCCGCCCACGATGCCGGCCAACGGCGCGACAAGGAACAGCAGGAGCAACGACGCGAACGCCGCCGTGACCACGGTGGCGGCGCGTTGCGCTCCGCGGCGGCGCTCAGCGCGGGGCATACGCGGTGACTTCGGGCGGCGCCCCGGTGCCCACCAGCCGCGGCTTGTCCAACACGTTAACGAACGCCGCCCGCAGATCGGCGGCGCCGGCGGCGCCGAGCAGGGCCGCCACCCACCGGCGCGCCGCGGCCGGATGCGGTGCGCTGTCGGGAATGGCCAGCGCGTAGAGGATGGGCTGGCCGCGCATGGTGACCGTGTCGCCGGTGGCGCCGCGCACGCGCACCGACGCCGTCGCATAATCCGCGATCATGCCGGGGTCGCTGAGGTCGATGGACGTGGGGAGCGACAGATACTTGAACTGGTGCGCCCGCGCCACCGATTCGTAATCAATGATGTAGTCCACCTCGCCGGCGTCGAGCAGCGCCGCCAGTTCGCCGGCGTTGGGGCGCATGTAGCGCAACCCGGCGTTGGCGAGCACCCGCGACGCCAGCCCCGGCCGGCCGAGCGTGCGCTCGGCCAGCTGCAACATGATGAGCGCGCGGTAGCCCGCCGGCGCCACCGAGGGGTCGGGCCGGCCGATGGAGACGCCGGGTCCGGCGAGCACCTCGGGCCAGTTGGCGGTGGTGATGCGCGACGCGCCGCGCGAGCGGTCGGTGTAGGCGATCACCATGCGGTTGTTGGCGAACGCCAGGTACCAGTGCAGGTACCTGGGCATCAGGGAGGCGAGCACTTCGTAGTCGGCGAGCACCAGCACGTCGGGAATGCGGTGCAGTTCGGTGAGCTTGCGGGCGTGCGCCAGCGAGCCGCCGATCTCGATCTGCGAAACCGTGCCGGTGTTGGCGGCGTAGGTGTCGGCGAGCGCGCGCAACGGCGCGGCCAGGCTGGCGGCGGCATACACCACCACCGTATCGCGGCCGGCGGCCGCCGCACGGGGCTGGGCGCGGCCGCAGGCCGTCACCGTCCCGGCGATCAGCAACACGTTACCGAAATGACTGAGGCGCATGACGATAAGTATGGCTCCACCCGGCCCTCGGGCGCTATAATGCACGGGCCGGCCTCCTTCCCTCTTGATCCCTTCTCCATGACAGACCTCGCGATAGACATCCGCGGCGTCGTGAAGCGGTACGACGAGCACGTCGCAGTCAACGACTTCTCGCTGCAAGTGCCGCGCGGAGTGGTGTACGGCCTGCTCGGCCCCAACGGCGCCGGCAAGACGACCACCATCCGCATGATCCTCGACATCCTCGAGCCCGACGCGGGTTCGATCTCGATCCTTGGCCAACCGGTCCGCGGCGGCAAGGTGCTCGACCGGGTGGGCTACCTGCCCGAGGAGCGCGGGCTGTACAAGAAGATGCAGGTGCGGCGCGCGCTCAAGTTCCTGGCCGAGCTCAAGGGCGTGGACGGCAAGACGGCCGATGCGCGCATCAACCAGTGGCTCGACCGCCTGCAGCTGCGCACCGCCGAGAAGGACTGGGGCGCGGCCAAGATCGACGAGTTGTCGCGCGGCATGCAGCAGAAGGTGCAGTTCATCGGCACCCTGCTGCACGACCCGGACCTGGTGATTCTCGACGAGCCGTTCAGTGGCCTCGATCCGATCAACGCCCAGGCACTCAAGGACACCGTGATGGATCTGCGGAGCAGCGGCAAGACGGTGATCTTCAGCACCCACATGATGGACAACGCCGAACGCATCTGCGACTCGGTGTGCATCATCGCCAAGGGCAAGAAGGTGCTCGACGGGCGGGTACAGGACGTGAAGGCCGAACACGGCATCCGCAACGTCGCGGTGGCGCTGGACGGCGGATCGCGAGACGTCGTGCTCGCGGCGCTGGCCGACCGCGCGCTGGTGGCGAAATACGACGATCAGAACCAGTACTTCGAGGTCGAGCTGGCGCCCAACGCGGACGCGCAGGAGGTGTTGCAGCGCATGGTCCGCGGCGGCGCCCGGCTGAGCCGGTTCGAACTCATTCAACCGTCACTTCACCAGATATTCCTTGATCGGGTCGGCGCCACGGGTGTCGAGCCGGGGATGAGCGGCAATGGGTAAGGTCTTCGTCGTCTTCAAGCGCGAGTACCTCGAGCGCGTGCGCTCCAAGTGGTTCATCGTCGCCACCGTGCTCGGCCCGGTGTTCATGGCGGCCATCATCGTCGTGCCGGGGCTGCTCGCCGCGCGCACGAAGTCGTCGTCGAACCTGGCCAACATCATCGTACTCGACGCCACGCACACCGACCTCGGCGCGCGCATCGCCAAGTCGTTGGCGGCCACGGCCCCCACCAGTCCCCCGCCCCGGGTCGACACCGTGGCCGCCGATCAGCTCGCGGCGGCCATGGACAGCGCCACGCACGTCGTGATGCGGCACGGCGCCCAGGGCTACCTGGTGCTGGACGACAGCACGCTCAGCGGCGCCGAAGCGCGATACGCAGGCCGGAACGCCAGTTCGCTGGCCGACATCGGTACGTTGCGGAGCACTGTGCAGCGCTCGGTGCTCGACATGCGTCTGGAGCGCGCCGGCATCAATCCCGACAGCGTGTCCAAACTCACCGGCGTCAAACTCGACTTCAAGACCGACAAGATCACCGACAAGGGACGCGAGTCGGGTGGCGGGATGTCGAGCATCATCTTCGGATACGGCATCGCCTTCCTGCTCTACATGATGATCGCCCTGTACGGCCAGACCATCCTCCGCGGCGTGCTGGAGGAGAAGACCACGCGCGTGGCCGAGGTGGTCATTTCGAGCGTGAAGCCCGACCAGCTGCTGGCCGGGAAGATCCTCGGCGTGGGGAGCGTGGCGCTTACGCAGGTGGGCGTGTGGATTGCCTCCGCGATATACCTGGCCTCGTTCAGCGTGGCGATCATCCGCGCGCTGGGCGGCTCCGCCGCCGACGCGGCCGGCATCCACATGCCCACGGTCTCCGTGGGCGTGGGGGTGGCGCTGCTGCTCTTCTTCGTGCTCGGCTTCATGTTCTACTCGTCGCTGTTCGCGGCGGTGGGCGCCATGGTCAGCAACCAGGAAGACGTGCAGCAGGCGCAGCTGCCGGTGATGCTGCCGCTCATCGCGTCCATCGTGCTCATGGGACCGGTGCTGGCCAATCCGTCGAGCACGCTGTCCCGCGTGGCGTCGTGGATCCCGTTCTCGGCGCCCATCATCATGCCGATGCGCATGGCGTTGATTCCGATCTCATGGCCCGAGCTGGGCGGCACGCTGGTCGGGCTCGCGCTCTCCTGCTGGGCCGCGATCTGGGTATCGGCGCGCATCTACCGCGTCGGCCTGCTCATGTATGGCAAGCGGCCGAGCATTCGCGAGCTGGTGAAATGGATCCGGATGGCCTGATCAGGCGTCGCGGGCGGCGATCGTCGCCCGGTAGGCGGGCATGCCGTATATGAATAGTATAATGGCCGCGGCCATCCCCACGACGTTGGTGATGGCCAGCGACCAGCCCACGGCCGCGTCGGCGTGGAACACGTGGTCGGTGATCAGCGCCACCACCGTGGGCCCGAGGGTGGACGACACGAGGCTGAGCACGAAGAAGTAGACCGCCGCGCCCTGCGCCCGCATGGACGCCGGTACGATCTCCGCCGCCGCCGCGTTGGCCGCGCCCCAGGGGAAGGCGGCGAAGAAGTTCACCGGCACCAGCCAGGCCACGGCGAGCACGGCCGTGGGCATGAACGGATACGCGGTGGCCGAGATGAGCATGCCGACGGCGCCCACCACGCCCACGCGCAGCGGCCCGTCGGTGCGGCCGCGGCGGGCGTACCAGTCGGCCATGCGGCCGCCGGCGAGCACGCCGGCCACGCCCACGGTCATGGTGAGGAGGCCCTGCACGGCGCCGGCGCGGCTGGCCGTCCACCCGTAATGGCGGATCATGAACGTGGCCAGCCAGGCGGCGATGCCGTAGTTGACCATGGCCGAGAGCGAGAAGCCGAGGCTGTTGCAGGTGAAG
>Ga0307375_10003769_pt1 | contig 14707 bp, 12 predicted proteins | sample TR1MG_FD_202531 | JGI IMG/M metagenome (GOLD analysis project Ga0307375, IMG submission 202531) | Soil microbial communities from Risofladan, Vaasa, Finland - TR-1 | ecosystem: Environmental > Terrestrial > Soil > Coastal area > Acid sulfate soil | place: Finland: Risofladan, Vaasa | collected...
GGATTCTCGAAGTGCTTGCGGGCCAAAGGCACCAACTGATCCAGAGCCTCACTGCCAATCAACGCCTTGCTGTTTTCGCGGTCGTAGCACATGTTAGAAAGGGCACAGAGGTCGGCTTTCAATACCTTCTCGCTCTTCGTGTTGTATGCTTGCATTGACGACATCAACTTGAAGAAGGCAAATAGGATATCGGGAGTCAGATAGGTGAATATGGAGTGGGGTTCGCAAGAAGAGGGTCAGGAAGCAAGAAAGCCGAAAAACACGAACCTGTTGGATAATCATCGAGCCATCCTCTGCCATAGCGTCGCGAACAGCATCTACAATGAGATAATTGAGTTAGCTCATGATGATCGAAGTGGAATTTGAAGTATATGAGTCGAATTGGACGTACCATCGAGAGCCAAGAACGCAAGAAGCTGTGCTCCCACAATTTGCGTCTTCTCATCGTCAGGGTTCTCCTTTAGTGAGGTGAGAATCTTGGGTATTCCCTCCGAAATGTAAATGTCTTGTTCAAAGTCACCTAGAGGGCGATTGGAAGGGAGCAGCAGGAGGTGTGAGAAGTCAGCTCGCGGTTTTGCGCTTGTGGAGTGTGTGGATTGCATTTACGAACCGAGAACAGAGAGAAGTTTTAATGTAGATAGGAATACCACCGAGAAAGTGGCAGGCAACACTTTTTCCAGCACGAGATCCAGGAGGCGAGCCTTCTTGATGACCGACTCAGCTTTCGCGATCGCAGCATTAGCAGCAGGAGTTCCAGGAGGATATGCTTGTACTAGATGTTCGAGGAAGGTGATGGCGTCGTCGTTATCGGAATCTAAGGCCTTTGAAATGCGTTTGACCAGTGCCACGAGAGACATCGACTGGGCCATGCTCAGATCTCTTGCGCGCTTCGCCTCGCTCATTCTCCTGCTCCACTTCTCTCTTAATACTCGCAAACAGTAGGAAGAAACGCTCGAAATGCAATGAGGGGGGAAATGAACCCGAAGCGAGCTCAACACACACTGAACGTTGGCCAGAAGTTCGAGGGACGGAGCACCCAGTTCGAGCTCGCCTCGAAAGATCGTCCTTCCCCACTTCTCTCCTCTGTTTGCCGGATCAGACGGCCATTTGACGGCTGAAAACGATGTAATTCAATACAGAGCAGCGTTTCAGACTCTCAAAGGGAACCTTGTTCCACAACGCAGAGCAGAAGGGGGAAGCGAAATGTACGACGGGCTCTGCCTGACCTTTGATGTCCCTGTTTCTGGATACTGCCGAAAGGAGAACCACAATCAACACGTTGAATGTTGGTACATTTGCATGGATACACGATTGGGTCACATATGAGACCAGATTGGAGGGTTCAGCAAGGAAGAGCGAGTGCCCACAATCGCCAAGTTTGTCCACGTATCTCCTCTCTCCTGCAAGGCCTTTAGTGAACTTCAATCTCGATTGGATCCCAATACTCTTCCAACGAAGAAGGCTCCAATAGTAAGCGCGGCGATACCAAGAGCAGAGATGGCCAAAAATGTCGATGTCGAGATGGATGAATTGCCGGAGCGCTTTGACTTGAGCTTCCTCTTCGCAATCCTCGCAAACGGATTTGAACTAGATGGGCCTTCTCCATCGTTGTCGTTGTCATCATCGCCATCGGAATCAGCGTCGCGGATTCTACCACTGGGTTGTCTGTCGAAGATGGCTCCCGGAAGCCGTCCAGTCTCAGACAGGGACTCGTACAGCTGCAAGATGTTCGTGAGCTCTTGCGCCAATATCTGAGGATCGATGGATCGGTCGACATTTGCGATTGAGAGAAGATCTATCCAATAGATGCGGGTTTCGTAGAACTTGTCGTGCTCAGGATTCCTCAAGATGGGCAGGTCCTTCTTCAGTCTTTCTATGTTCATGATCGAGACGTTCGCTCTGAGTTCCATCGTCATCGCTACAAAATATGAGATCAGATTGACGCGATTGGCGTACTTGGCGTCGGTCTCGCGCCTGCCCCTGACGATGGAGAGGTTCTCACGAATGAGCTCCGCGTCTTCCGAGTCCATTTGAGGAAGCTGTTGCAAGGAGGACAGAATGGTCGGGAGATCGACCTTATCAGTGAGGAAGATGAAGGATTGACTACTGAAAACGCGAAGAAGACCCACTTGTTGGCTGATTTCCGAGGGCTGCTCCAAACGCCACGGCTCCAGTACGCCCCATTTCTGCCTCAGAGTTGCTTCTACCGCGATTTTTCCCTGCAGCATCGTCCAAATGCTCGGATTTGAGTCACGAGAGTCCTTTGCCATGACCCAGAATCCAAGCACTTGCAGGGCGGCGGAGGGATCCTCGTTTTCCAGTCCAAACGAACCGCCGAAGCACATGGAAGAGACAATTCCTTCGAATCGCAGCGTCAGTCGCCGGTTGTTCTCGTACTTCTTGAGGAATCGCAGGCAGCCTGAAGTGGCGTCGAAGTTGAGATCTCCAACGGGTTCGATTGTGAACTTGCCAATTGTGTCCACTCCATGACCAGAGACAGACCCATTCTCAGAGTCAACAGTGAATTTCAAGATGCACTTTTCAGTATTGCCACTCAAATCGTAATCATCATAGACCATGACCATGTGGTAGAGTCCGGACAGGTCGATCGGGTATCCAGAGGCCATGCGTGTCGGTTTGCTGAGAGAGAGCACTTCAAGCGGGAATTGAGAAAGCCAGGCATCGCCTAGGATGGTTGCGAGGAGGGTACATGTCTCAGAGTGATAGGCAGTGCGAAGGAAGCTCCGAATGATGGGCAAGAATCCAGACGCCAGACAGACTCCGGCGAAACGGTTGGATCTGAAGCTCAAGGCAGTCATCAATTGCATCGCATGTGACGTACAGTCACCATTGTTATGACGAAGAAGCGGAAGGGCGAAGGGGAAGAAGTCGGTGTTCTCCACAAAGTAGTTGGCAATGACGCGGGAGGCATCCACCGCTACGAAGTCTTCCATGTTGAACAACACATAAGAGATGGGAGAAGAGTGGAGAAGCGCGCTCGGCGGGATGGAGTGACGCATAGCAACTTCAAGAAGTGCAGAAGAAGTCGACTCGGAAAAGATGATGTCTTCCGGTTGCGAAACGTTCTCTCCAATGGCAGTGAGTGACTGAGTCACGTAAGAAAACTTCCTTGCCGCAACATTCCAATCTGCGTTGTTGAGATCGCCACTGATAGAAGTAGAGAGCAAGCACACACCCACACATATCGGCATCGATACGTCAGCAACTTGGAAAGTGGGCATCCGGTTTCAAAGGCCAAAGAAGGAGCAAGTGTGTGTGTGCGCGCGCGCTTGTGTTTGTGTGTTCAAAGTCACGTGACTTTCATGCATACTCGAGAGGTCTACGTACGGACGAGGCTTCTCAGTGGTCGGGAAGAGTCCCTCGAAGACATGTCTCCAAACCTGCTCGCCATCGAAGAAGAGTCTCATGGGTTTGCATGTTTTCTCCATCCTTGAAATGGCAGACTTGGGTTTCATCAAATGGAGGGGGTGGAAGGGGGATGGGCGACAGGGTATCAGTAGACGAGATCGGAGAATGTGGAGCAAACGGAGGCAATGAGGAGAGGACGAGTTGATCGGTGGACATTGATCCAACCGGGCGATACATATGATGAACCTATGAATGGTTGGATGCTGCGTACAGGAGTCAAATAGAAGGCGATTCTGCCGATAACTGTGTGAGAGAGATCGGCAAACTTGCCCGCGCTTGAGAGTGGAGCCTCGGCCTGATTCCAAGAGGGAAGAGGGGGTGATGTGCACAAAGCCAGTGTTGGTTAGGATCATTCCAGGAATAGAAAATAGAGAAAGGAACATGGATGGAGGTCAGAAAAGAAGAAGGCGTACTAGTTCAGCACGGTAGAGACTCAATCCTTCCCAGTACGTCTGCTTGGCCATCATGGCTTGCAGTGCGAATTCGAACTGGGTGTTTCTCATCGTTTCTCTAGTCGTTCAACATTCGAAGAGACCACACGCAAAGTGCGCAGGTTAGAAGGGGATCACAGATTGAGTGAGGATATTGAAACGAGGAACACGTGTTCCTGTGTGCGGAGGGAAGACATAGAAGTTCTCTAAGGAGACAAACACTTGGTGGAGGGGCGAAGGGGAGAAGAGGGAGGGGCGTACTCATGCATCGTGGATTGCCCCTGGACGACTCGATCGATGGAGGCGAGAACGGAGTCCTCCTCGCCCATGATTGACTCCCACCAATCCTCCTTCTTGATTCGTTTCAGGTCCTCCGGCTACCATACAACACACGAATGAACAACAGCATTGGAAACCGACGAGTTAGTTCGATGCAAACAGAGGTTGGAAAGGGAGGATCAACTGAGGCGCACGTTACTCAGGTATGACAGTAGTTGTCCATATCTCTTGTCGCCTTTTGGATGCAATTCAGAGGGGATATCGGGGTTAGAGTGTGAAGTCATCCATGCAGGAAACAGCATCTTTCAGTGAGGAACAGTGAAGCAGCGCAACAACCCTCATTTCTCACGTCCAGGAGGATACATACACTGCGCTTTGTACCAATCGATGCCAGCTTGAATATCCTTGTAAGATGGTGGGACGGTATCGGCGGCCTTCAGAGCGAGTTGGAGCCAAAGCTCGGCTTGAAGGGGCTGGCCCATCAAGTGCTTGATTACGGCCATGGCGGCGTATGCGTCGGGTTCTACAGGATATTGCTCCATAGACTTCTTGGCCATGGGGTAGGCGCGAAGTACATCCCTCAATTGACTCGAGGCATAGGCAGCACGAGCAAGCGCAAAAGGCACCCAATCGATTCCCATTTCTAGCAATTCTCCATACGCTGCGGAGACCACCTCCCACTCCTCGTTAACATAACTATCCTGACACATGTCCAGAGCGTGCCTGATGTCCGATTCAGAAGGACCATTGGACGGGAGCGGCTTCGAAGGTTTCGTAGGAACTCGGTTCGACTTTCCTGCAGTAATCGCAGCTTCTATTCGGGTGATGTCCTCAAGAGTAAGAAGATGATCGCGAATCTCATTGGCATCGGGGGGATATTCGGCCGCTGCGAGCATTTGAGAACAGAAACAGATGAGTTAGAGACGCGAACAGCCCACGGAAGAGCCGGTGCCAACGAGGTAGCTCTCACGCCCTGCATTCAGTGCCTTGCCCAAAACAAGGTATCGAAACGTAACAACGCTAGCATCAACGTACTCATCTTGCTTGCAAGTGGAGTGAGTATTGCTCTACGAAAGACTGCAACACTTGGGAAGGATCTGCGACAAGTCCTGCTGTGCTGGGAACGCCCCGAATTGCATCTCTGCGGCGTCTCTTTGCCTGGCCTCCCTATATTCTCGCAGATTCTCATTATGCATACATTTTTACAGGGACTTGTCACTGAATCTTGGTGGTTCGGAAGTGGTTCAAGTCTACAAAGAAGGAGCATCGTTCGGGATGTCTATCCATGATGTCTGCCCCTCCAACACTCTCTGTACCCAAGCCACGAGCACATTCGCATCCAGCATACGACTTTGAGCATCTCCTGAGAATACCATGAACCGAGCACCTCGTTTGCGCAACAGAATGCCCATTGTAGTGCCGTTTCCAGCGTTCGAGTCTTCAATCGACGCTAACTGCTCGTTTCCAATGCGAATCCATTCCTTCACGTAACGGGTGTAAGTTCCAGAGTGGGCCCAGGCGAGAGTGATGGAATCGGTGGACAGATCGAGGAATGCTTTGCCAACTTCTCTCGTCCATTGCCTCACTTCCTTCGCATTGTCCAGTCTCGGGAATAGTACTAACGTGAAGTTCTTTCTCTCGAGAATGTCTTGATAGGTGTTTCGCTTGAATTCATCCCAGAAGGGTTCATCGATGATGGTGGAGAAGGTTTGAGAGGAGTTCGATGAGCTTGATGTTGCCTTCTGGCTTTGCTCTTGAGGTTTCTCCTTGGTTGAAGAAGCAGTTGAGGATGGCGATTCCTTGTTGGTTGCAGAAGATGAGGAAGATGAAGATGATGGGGTGGAGGGGTTCGGCTTCTTCTGAGAAGACTGCTGCTTCGTCGTCGTTTGAGATGATGATGATGACTTGATCAAGATAAATGATCCAAGAGCTACGATGGCAATTCCCATGAATACGAACGTGAAATTGGATGCAGATTCCATGGCTGCCGAGAAGGACCATTGATCGTCCGTGGACTGCGGTATGTGGCGCATCTTGGTCATATGCAACTGCTTCTGCGAATACTTGACAATATGGTTTACGAATGTCGAAACGTCATCTCTATCGATATCGAGAGGCAGAACAGCGTATTCCCAACGTCTGCGATCCAAGAGGAAGAGCTGTCCATCCTTTGGCTCCGTGTTGATCCCAAAACACTTCGCTATGTTCGCCCTGTGAGTGCCAAACCATACGAATTGCAACTCCTTCAAACTAGGTCCCTTTCGCTGTTCCCAAAGCGTAGTCAACGGCTCAATCAACTTGAGAAGGCGACGAAGACGAGAATTTCCAGCCAGAGTCGCCGAAGAGGAGCTCGACCCAACCTTCATGTCCACAGCCATCGCAATAGTGTAGTGTCCGCTGCCAACGATCTTTAGGAAGTTGGAGGGGTCAATCTTGGCCACTGTAGGGTACTGATTCACACTCAACCACTCCTCGATTTCGGAAGACGTCAACTCAACACTTTCGCCTCTCGTATCTGGATCAGCCAACATAACGACCTCATTGTTATCTCTAGGATTGGGAAAGAGCATTGCGACACCAGGTTGATTCACACCATAGAGAGCACTGACATGGGAGAGAAGTTGTTTCGAAGAGAAGCTCGGATGCAGGAGATACCAACGGATCGAATCAGAGAACTTGTGAGACCAGTATCTCCATTTGAGAGGGACAGTCTTCTCGGAGGTGTACAGGACAACAGTGACCTTTTCTGGCGTATCGAAACCATCGCCTTTCAGTCTTGATTGCCAGTTAAACGCATTCTCCCAGTCCTGAACCGATCCTAGGTTCGCAAACGGATGTGAAATGGACATCTTGACGAACGAGTAGAGCGAATCTGCAGTGAGAGGTCCTTGGTAATAAGTCATCTCGCCATTCACGATGCTGTACACTGATGGAACATAACGAATGTTGAAATTGCGAGTAAGAGACCATTGCGCATCCACATTGATGCGACCCATGCGACAGTAAGCACCAATAAGATGGAAAGCCTTCTCCCATTCTTCGTGAGCCTGAGTACAGCCCTGATAGGCATCTCCACAGTATAGCACCAACCAAAATTGTCCATAGTTCGCATTCTTGATGTTCCAATCCCAATTTCTGTTGAATTGGTTCGAAGACGAGTCATTCAAGGGGGAAAAGAGGGCAAAGGTTAGACGCAGGCCGTTCACGACATCTGCAACGTGGATCGCATCCAAACTCGGAGATCAGAAGACGTACGAATAAGTGAGCTCCACGGTATCAGTTTTATACTGTTGTCTGCCAGCATAGTTCCAATGTCCAGGTCTTATCGAGAGTTCATATTCGTTTCGCTTTGTGGGATCCGAGAGCACTTCGTATGCGTTGGTGATGTCCTTATACTTCTCCTCGGCCTCTTTAGTAGGGTTTTTGTCGGGGTGCCTGAAGACAAAAATGCAATGGTAGGGAGAAGGAAGTAGCATTAGTTCGATCTGACTCAAACACATTCGAATCGCGAATTCCATCCTTCAATCTCGAGTTCTTGAACTATCATTGCGAGGAGACGTACCACTGCTTTGCTAGCTGTTGGAATGCAGATTTGATCTGAGGTTGAGTGGCGGTGCGAGCTACACCGAGGGTGCGGTAGTGGTCGGCCAGTGCGCCGCAGAAAAGTACCGCTAACGCCACCAGTACATGTGCTGTTCTCATCTCAACGCCTAGTAAACGCCTGAGTGCATCGATTGAAGAGACCAAAGAAGAGAGCGAGGAGATGCGCAGCGGGAGGACTGACGTGGCCTGAAGCGGACTGCTGCCAAGCTTCTGTTCGCTATATTTCCCCCAGTCAACTTCAGCTGTGGAAAGTGTATTTGTATCAAATGTTGCCTTCATTGGTGTCTACAATTTTCCATTTGCAATTGAGGGGTTTGGAGTTGAATCAAGGGCAATGGCGGTCAAACATGAGTTTCAGTTTGCCAGCAGATGTGTTGTTTGGCTGTCCGATAGATGTGGAGAAGACGAGAGAGGACCAGGGCCCTTGGTTTGTGTTAAATAGGGACTACATATGGTTACAACATGGTTCGGGTAAGCAGAGAGGGCCGCTGCGGACGGAGGAGGCTTCACTCCTTCTTGGGCTTCTTGGACGTCGATCTGGAACCCTTCTTGCGGGGCTTGGCAGTTTTAGGTTCGCGTGGCGGTGGCAGTTCAACTTCCTCTCGTGTTGAATGAGATGCATAAGAGGCAGTAGTAGCAGCAGTTTCTCCGGAGTCACTATCCGAGTCCGAAGATCGGGGCTTGATCTGCGTCTTGATGTTCGCGTAGGCGTCCGCCTCTTCCGAGCTTTCCGTGAGCGGTGCTTCTTCTCTGATGAAGTGCGAGGCAGACTCTTGATGGCTGAGTTCCACTCTGCGTTCGTTTCTTCCACGAAGGGTGCTCGCCGTCGAAGGCGTGCTCGCCGGCGTTGTGCTCGAATTCGGCGTCGCCGGAATGGGCGTGTTCGTTGAGCTCGCCGTAGACACTGAGAGGGAGGAACCATCTTTGAAGAGCGAAGGGAGCTTCCTCGAGCCAGCAGCACCAGCTGCTGCGGCGGAGGACTTGGAGCGGCTTGAATCGGTTGAATCACGAATGCTATCCTTCGATCCTCCCTTGCGCATCTTTCTAGTCGAAGAATCGGGTGGAGCAGCATTGGAAGATGATGCAGCTACGACAGACGGAGCGCCTAGAGCAGGACTGGAAGCAGAGGACTTCAACGTTGGACCGCCCAAACCTGACGAAGACAATGATGCAAGCGTTCCCTTCTTCTTCTCCTTATGCATGAACTTATCCTTTTCAGCCTCATACACGGATCGAGCCTTCTCCATAGCGTCAGCATGATCGGTCCGATGAGAACCCAACAGCTCCTCCATTTTTGCGTTGATGTGATTCACAGACATGCCGTAGCCGCTCAATATGGGTTTCAAGGTTTCCAGCAGCGCCTCAAGAGCAGCGATCTGAATTGCAGTCGGTGGCGACTTGGATTTGCCGTCCTCGTCCTCAGGACTCAACAGCTCCGCAATGTCCTCCTGTAGCACCTTCCAGATTCGCAATAGCACTCTTTTGAAGATGTTGTTTCGTAGATTGTCCTTCATGAGTGCCAACTGATCCGCGAGGTTGCTGACGAGACTGAGGTGCGCTTCGAAAACGCTCGATGAGGGCTTCTTGCCGCACTTCTTGTAAATGTGCTCCAATTCAGTGTCCAAATGCATGTTGATGATGTAGATGATCATGTGCAGGAACGTGCGGAACACCTTGTGCATCAGCACGAAGGCAGGGTTGGCAGCGAGTTGGAAGAGTGGTTCGTTCTGGAGCAGCTTGTCGAAGAATGCTCGGAGTGCATCGAGATCGTTCAGCTTGATACACATACTCTGCTTCATATCGATGCGTTTTCGGAGCTTTCTGAGTTTGAGAGCCTTCTTTGGGTCGAACACGATCATGCTCCAAACATTGATGATCAGCTCTCGACTCGGATCGTCGTTGTGATCGATGCCAGCTTGAGCGTAACCATTAGCAACCACGGCAGAAGATGAAATGGAAGTGAAACCAGAGGTGGCAGAGTCCTCTTCTTCGGATTCGGAGCTCGCTTGTTTCGAACCACCACTTCCTCCAAGGAAGTTCGCAGATGTTGACCTTTGCATCATATTGGAACCACCACCACCACCACCACCTGCAGCAGATGAAGAACCAGCAGAAGAGTTGTTGACTCCAAGTGAGGCCTTTGAGCTCTTCTTGCCGAGCTTCGGTTGAGACGTTGAGGAAGCGAGCGTTGCGTGTCTCGACGGGTCGTCTCCGATATCGGCTTTGGACTTCTTTCCAGTGAGCCATGAAAAGATAGACTTCTTCTTCTTCTTGTACATGAGATGCAAGCCACTGCCTCCGGTCGTCATGTTGTAGTAATCGCGAATGTAGAGATCATGCAAGTCCGAATGCAAATCGGTTGGGAACTCTTCCACGAACAGGTTGTAGATGTTCTCGATGAAGTCGCGAAGCACACGAGATACGCCAAGGGAGTATTGGTAGAAGAAGGTCTTCTTGCGATCCTTCAAACTCTCGGCCGTGAATCCGATCGCCTTGTGGTTCATGTACGTAGACAATCGGTTATCCTTACCACCACTTTGATGAGAACCAGACTTGCCACCAGTACCATTAGTATTCCAAACGAGAGAACCAGGACTTCCACCTTCTAGCAATTCAGCCTCCTCTGCCTCTACAGTCAAATGGAACAGCGTCTCGTTATTCATAACGAATGGAATGTGCGATAAGACCATCTTGTACAAGTCCCAAGAACATGCACTCCACAATTTGCCCTTGACGGCGTCAACAGGAACCCATCGCTCAATCTTGCATGTTGTGTTCGCCCACTCCTTCATCGTGACCTCAGTCTGCACCAACCAATCGTACAGGAACCCACCAAACAGTTTCTCCACAGGAAGAGGTTCAATGACTTCAACTCGGGATGCTTGAGCGCAGAGATCGTTGATCTGGATGATTCCGTTTGCGAGCGCCAGTGTCTTCGCGACAGGCTGAGTCCTTGCCATTTTGATGACGAATAGGGAAGTATCGCTAAACAGCTGTCGAATGTATGCCTTGCAACAGATGTCGAAGAGGGGTTTGGAGAGGCCGTTGAAGAGCTCCTGGAATGGGTCCAAGTGGGTCAGCAAGTCGCCCATTGCCTGGCATGCTGCGAGCAATTGGTTCGCAGTCGTACGTCTTTCGGTTCTCTGACGCTTGCGGACGGCTGAGGAGGGGTTGGTGCCAACAGGATCACCAGACATTTCTCGTGGCTCCTCCGCATCTGTGACCACCTCGGTGTAGTAGTTCTTCACTGATTCTTCCAACGCGTGTTCCAGGTATGCGGTGTAAGTCTTAGGAGGCGTCTCGCCAAGGAACTCATTGCATTCGTAGATAAGAGAGAGGATGTTCAAAAGCATCTTCAGCGCCGCCAAGTCCTCGTAACTGAACTGTCCAAACATGTTGTAGAACGCAGCTTCAGCGTCACGATTCAATTCTCGCATCACTTGCGCAAAGTAGAACGTTTCCAGGTCACTCGGGATGGGCTCGAGCTCTTCTGCCTGAAGGAGATCAAGAACTCTGGTCATGAGGACGTAGAGCATAAGAAGCATATCAGCAGATGGCATGAGGAATGAAACGACGTGGTTGAGTTGTACTAGATTCTGATAGAGAGGAGAGTAGCCCCAGAAGATGGCGTACTCGCCAAGAAGCCAACGACCAACCGGAGAGATCCCAAAGAGCACTCTCTCTAGTTCAGATGCGACATCCCAGCTCGGCACCTTCCACCCAATGAGTTGTTGTTGTTGTTGTTGTTGTTGTTGTTGTTGGTCTTGCTGCTGCTGTTGTTGTGCTGCTGCTGCTGCTGCTGTTGATGGTTTGGAAACGTTCTTCTTGTCCTTCTTCTTGTCCTTCTTGGGTGGAACGATCAGAGACGCTGTTGTGGATGTTGCTGTTGTTGTTGTTGTTGTTGAGCCAGACATTGAGGAAGGGTTCTCAGGCTCCGAAGTATCGGGATGATTGAGGAAGAAGTTGATCCCAGAGAAGCCAGAGATGAATGCATCCGAGTTGAGCTCGGGAAGGGCGTCGAACATGTTCACGTGTCTATCCAAGGAGAACTGGGAGCTGATTGCTTCGTGTGCTCTATCGAGTAGTGGAATGATGGTTTCGATTCGTTTCTCTTGCTTTCTGAGGTTGGAGCCCTCGAAGTGGATGAGTGTGCGGAACAGAATCTCGAACGGAGTCGGAGCGATCGAAACATCGCCATTGCCATCGTCATTGCTGCTGAAGTCATCGGGTTTCTCTGCAAACTCTGCTTGTTCGTCCTCAAAGGCACCGCCACGATAATCGAAGTCCTGTCCGTCGTCATCAACAAACTCCTGATCATCATAATCTCGGGTGGGAGAAGACAGGGGCGAGTGGTCTGCAGGAGTGGACGCATGGCGTGGCTTTCGAGAGACTTGAATAGCGCGCATCGGCTGTCCAGATTCATCACTATTGTCGGGCAGTGGGGAGTCATCTTGGCCAACCACTTCGTTCGGAGAGTCGCCGTCCTCCGCATCCTCATTCACCGCTCCTTCCTCTCTTTCTTCTGCTGTACCCTTACTCTTCTTAGATTTCTTCTTGCCAGACTTGCCTGAACTCTTCTTTGATGTGGATGTTGAAGACGAGCCCTTCTTGGATTGCTTCGAAGTCTTGCGTACTGAAGATGATGCCACTGCAACACCACCGCCATCACCACCAACGGCTGACTCTCCATTTTGATCGCCTTCGTCGTCGTTGAGATTATCCACGTCTTCATCGGTATCGCCACGAGGACTAATGCCAGTATCGGAACCAGAGTACTGTTGCTCGTTGCTCGGATCGGGAACGTGATAGTGTGCCGTCGCCGATATACTAGGTCTTCTCGAATTGGCATTCGAAGTGGGAGTCTTCATATCAACAGTAGAAGTCGCAGCGTCGTCATCAGTGGTTGAATCGTCACCATAGAATTGAAGTGGTTTGATGGCCACTCGAAGCCCTCTTCCAGTCCAAGCCGTCGCATCTGCACTCACACTCTCAGAAGTCACACTCTTGGAATCATCGCTTTCATCAGGAACTACAGCAGAAGAAGAGGAGGATGACTTCTTGCCTCCGGTGGAAGTGGGACCACTCACGCTTCCGCCGCGGTCGCGATTGCCACCTGAATCTTTAGAACTCGACTTGCCTCCTCCTTTGGAGTTGTGGACTGAAGGATACGAAATTGCGCCTCCTCCAGAGGCAGCAGATGAAGAAAAGAATCCTCCAGGCGGCACGGCCGATAGGGGCACGTCATCACTGTCTTGCAAAGAACTTCCAGGCGCATTTGAGATGGAGGCATGGACATTTCCGGACGTATCTCTCCTCTTTGGCTTGATGTGCACATTCGAGCGTCCTGCGCTTCCAGCGCCTCCTCCGCCACTTCTCATTGAGCTCGTCGAGTCCTCGATTCCAGATTTCGATTTGCTTCTTGAAGGTGTGTTTCGCCTTGGGGGACACTTCTCGTCAAAGTCCGGAGCAAGTTGCTTGAGTCGATCGATGAGTTTCAACAGTCTACCAGCTTCGAACGATCTCCATGCGTCGTATTCTTCTTCACTTCGGAATGTAGCTGCGGTGTAGAATGGGTGTTGATTGAGGGTTTGCAAACGAGACATGATGTTGGAGATGAGGGTGTAGATGTTCCAATTCGACCGCTCGTTCTGCACAAGTGCTTCCCAGGCATCATCGTCCAATGAAAATGCGGATTGGATGTAGGATAGAATCTCAGTTTCGGCAAACGGGGCATGTGAGGTCGTCACTGGAACCAAAGCGATGCGGACAAGTTCGCGCACGAGGGGATCGAAACGCGCGTCATTGACACCAGGTACAGAGGTAAAGCCAGCAGCAATCTTGGACGTCACCACAGGAGAGGCATCTTCCTCATAGAAATAGAAGCGCTTCTGTTCTTGGAAACGCACACCAACACGTTTGGACTTCTTCTTCGATGAACCGCCTCTAGAGCCGCCCACAGAGGTGCCACCACCTTCACTCGTGGACGCAGTGATACTAGTCGTAGAGCCAGAGGTCTGAGCACTGTGAGAGTTCTTGCGCAAACGGGGAGGAACAGCGGGAGCAGGCTTCGGAGAAGGTGCGGACGAAATGCCAGAGTGCTTGCGCTCAACCTTCTCGTTTGGCGTCTCTACAACTTCCATCTTGTCTTGTGCCTTCGTTTCTTCAAGAATTGCGATACGAGCCTCGACATCTCGGGTGAGGGATTGCAAGGGAGCGTCTACAAGCAGGGGCGGAAAAGTCAACATGATTTGGAAGCGTGTTAGCCAATAGAACGACTTGTCAAGGGTAGAAACTGGAATGACATTGAGACATGCAAAGATCAAGCGGATGTGGGAACTACGAGGAGGAGAAGGAGAGGAACAGCACTAACGAATAGGTTCAAACAGGCATCCTTGACATCGAATGAGACGCTTTAAGAGGGGCATACCTTTAGCGTTTTCGTAGGAGTTGATCTGCTTCAGGAGTTTTTTGTAGAGCTTGAGAGCTTTTGACACAGACGACGTCTCCGCAAGTTCGGCAGATTCAAGGAGTCTATAGCAGCTTTGGTGTTAGAATGGCGGTTTGGAGGATCATGGATATCACATAAATCGAAATATCAACAATGTTCGTACTGTTGGAAGGATTGAGCGCTAGAATCGGAGGGAGAAGGTGCTTTTACCGCCAAAGCGGCACTCGAGCCCTTTGACATGGTGTCAATCTCCTGTCGTCGCCTAAATCCGATAATTCGCTACGATATCGCGACGCCTACCAGGATTAGGGTGTGACTAGTCGCGGAACAGAAGGAGGAGCTAGCAGGGACCCAAAGCACATGTGCGCGGCTAAAAGCGGTGGGAGGTGGATCAACAGAGACCAATCAGACCACGAGACGGTAAGAAGACCAAGATCGAAGTGCACCTCAGCGCACACCAGAGTGCAGCTCGGAATGAGATACGAGAGAGCCCACAGAGCGGACACGGCCATTATCG
>Ga0307375_10003771_pt1 | contig 14701 bp, 12 predicted proteins | sample TR1MG_FD_202531 | JGI IMG/M metagenome (GOLD analysis project Ga0307375, IMG submission 202531) | Soil microbial communities from Risofladan, Vaasa, Finland - TR-1 | ecosystem: Environmental > Terrestrial > Soil > Coastal area > Acid sulfate soil | place: Finland: Risofladan, Vaasa | collected...
CGCCGTCAGCCAAGGAACAGATCCGGCAGCAACGGCATACCTGGTTGCACCGCGTAACGATCGAAATCGATCACGCCGTCCTCACGCAGCACATCCTCGTCGATCGCGAAATGACCGGTAAAGCTCCGCGAGGATCGCGTCAGAATGGCATGCGCGGCATCGGCGACGATGTCCGGTGTGCGGCAGTGCTGCGGCTGCACGCCGTCGATCATCGCAATCGCCGCTGTGGCGATCACCGTGCGCGGCCACAATGCGTTCACCGCGATGCCCAGCGCGGCGAACTCCGCGCTCATACCCAGCACGCACAGGCTCATGCCGTATTTGGCGATGGTGTAGGCGGTGTGCGGTGCGAACCACTTCGGATCGAGATTCGGTGGCGGCGACAGCATCAGCACGTGCGGATTGGCCGCCTGCTTCAGGTAGGGCAGGCAGCTCTGGGTCACCAGGAAGGTGCCGCGGGTATTGACCTGATGCATCAGGTCGAAGCGCTTCATCGGTGTCTCGGCCGTGCCGGCCAGCCAGATCGCACTGGCGTTGTTGACCACGATGTCGATACCGCCGAAATGCTCGGCGGCCTGCGCGGCGGCAGCGCGCACCTGTTCGTCCTCACGGATATCCACCTGCAGCGCCAGCGCCTTGCCGCCGGCAGCCTCGATGGCGGCTGCAGCCATATGGATCGTGCCCGGCAATTTCGGATTGGCGACGGCACTCTTGGCGGCGATCGCGACATTGGCGCCATCGCGTGCGGCACGCAGCGCAATCGCCAGGCCGATGCCGCGCGAGGCTCCGGTGATGAACAGGGTCTTGCCGGACAGATCGCCCATATGGATCGACTCCATGATGAATGCGGCAGTTTAGCAGCCCGTCGAACGGTGGCCGACCGGGCTGCCGAGGCAGCGATCCTGATGGCGCAGGAGCGCACCCTGTGGGAGCGGCTTCAGCCGCGATGCTCCTGGCTTGGACAGAGCAAAAGCATCGCGGCTGAAGCCGCTCCCACAGGGTGCGCTCCGGGCATGGCGCTACCGGGCGGATCGCTCTGGCCCGACAGGCTGCCGGGATCGGATTGGTCACGGTCGATCGACCGCCGGCCACTCACCCCCGCTGAAATCGCGGCAGGATGTCGCGCAATTCCGCCAGCCGCAGCAGCGGATCGTTCAACTCCAGCATGCGCTGTTGCTCGATCGGCTCCAGCGGCAACAGCTCGGCCAGACGAAACCCCAGCCAGCTCGCATCGTCGTAGGCACTGCGTGGCGCATGCCGCCAACGCGGCGACATCGTCTCGATCAGCCGTTCCAGGATGCTTTGCAGCAAGGCAAACTCCACCGGTACTGGCAGTGCCGGTTCCGCCGGCCATACCTCCACGTCGCCGCGAAGCAGTCCGTCGGATCGCGCCCTGCTGCGCTCGACCCGGAAGCGCGAACCACCCTCGGCGACAATGCCCAGCAGCCCATCGTCATCGCGATCGAAATCGCTGATGTGCGCCACCGTGCCGATGCTGGCCGGCACTGCCGGCGCCCCCGTCTCGGTTCCCTGCAGGATCAGGCACACACCGAAACCGGCGCCCTGTCGGGTGCATTCGCGAACCAGATCGAGATAGCGCGGCTCGAAAATGCGCAACTGCAACTGGCCGCCGGGAAACAGCACCGCAGAGAGCGGAAACAACGGCATCTCGATGAGTGGAGTCTGCACAACCATCGGGTCAGTTTAGCCACAGCCGCCGCCGCAGGCCACGACACCGACGATTGCCGGGACCTGTCCGCCACGGTTCGACGCCCGGGCGTCCAGCACGAAAATCTGCGGCCTCAGTGCCGCCGCAGACTCTCCACGAAACGCCGTGGCGCAGCCTCGAAGCCGCCATTGGACATGAAGATGACCTGGTCGCCCGACTGTACCTGGCCGCGCAGCGCCTCGATCAGCGCATCCACCGTCGGTACCGTGCGGCCGCAGCCGCCCAGTGCCGCGGTGACCCGACCGGCGTCCCACGCCAGTTCCGGACGATGCAGCAGCAGCACGACATCGGCGTCGGCCAGCGAGGGCGCCAGCGCCTGCGCATGCGCACCCTGGCGCATCGAGTTGGAACGCGGCTCCAGTGCCACCAGGATGCGCGCGCCGCCGACATTCGCACGCAGGCCGGCCAGCGTGGTGGCGATCGCGGTGGGGTGATGGGCGAAGTCATCGTAGACGCGCACGCCATTGACCTCGCCCACGACTTCCATCCGCCGTTTCACGCCCTCGAACGTGGCGAATGCGCCAAGCAGCGCGCGTGGATCGGCGCCTGCCGCCGTCGCGGCGGCGAGCGCGGCGAGCGCATTCATCACGCTGTGCCTGCCCAGCAGCGGCCAGCGCACCTCGCCGATCCGCTCGCCTCGGCGATGCACGACGAAGACCGAGCCGTCCGCCTCGACCAGGCTTGCCTGCCAATCGCCGCAACCGATACCGAAGGTTTCCACCGGCGTCCAGCAGCCCATCGCCAGCACCTCGGCGAGGTGGCGATCGTCGGCATTGACGATCAGCCGTCCATTGCCCGGCACCGTGCGCACGAGGTGATGGAACTGGCGCTGGATCGCCGCCACATCCGGGAAGATGTCGGCATGGTCGTACTCGAGATTGTTCAGGATGGCGATGCGCGGGTGGTAATGCACGAACTTCGAGCGCTTGTCGAAGAACGCAGTGTCGTATTCGTCCGCTTCAATGACAAACGGCGCCGCCAACGGCTGCTCCACCCTGACGTCCCCCGCCCGCGGGGGAAGGAGGCGCACAGCGCCGGAAGGGGGACTCTGAGCGCCGTGCAGCCGCACTCCCCCCAGCCGTGCCGACACGCCGAAATTCCCCGGCACCCCGCCGATCAGGAACCCCGGCGCGAGCCCGATGCTTTCCAGCAGATGCGCCAGCAAACTGGCCGTGGTGGTCTTGCCGTGCGTGCCCGCCACCGCCAGCACCTCACGCTGCGCCAGCACGGTTTCGCCCAGCCACTGCGGGCCCGAGATGTAGCGCAGACGCTGATCCAGCATGTACTCCACCGCCGGATTGCCACGGGTCATCGCGTTGCCGACCACCACCAGATCCGGCGCCGGCTGCAGGTGTTCCGCCGCATAACCTTGCATCAGCCCGATACCCAGCGCCTGCAGCTGATCGCTCATCGGCGGGTAGACGTTCGCGTCGGAACCCTCGACGCTCAGCCCGAGCTCGCGTGCCAGCGCGGCGACGCCGCCCATGAAGGTGCCGCAGATACCGAGGATATGCAGGCGCATGGATAACCCGTTGCGTGAAAGCGTGGCGCCGTGCGGCATCGCATGATGCCGCCATACATGACATGGCAGCGAGCCGTGCCGCTCAGTTGCCGGCGGTGGCCGATTCGGCGTGCAGCGCGCGCTTGACCCGCGCCGTGATCTCGTCGAGCTCGCCGACGCCGTCGACGACCTGCAGCTTACCCCGCCTGGCGTAGAAATCCGCCACCGGCGCGGTCTGTTCGGCATAGATGTCCAGCCGTTTGCGCACGGTGTCCGGATTGTCGTCAGCCCGGGCCTCCGCCTTGAAGCGGATTTCGCAGCGGCCCACGATCACTTCGCTGGGCACCTTGAGCTTGACGACCGCATCCAGCGGCTGGCCGATCCGGGCCAGCAGGTGATCGAGCGCGTCGGCCTGGGCAAGGTTGCGCGGGTAGCCATCCAGGATGAAACCAGCCTTGGCGTCATCCTGCGCAAGACGATCTTCCAGCATGCCGAGCAGGATGTCGTCGGAAACCAGTTGGCCGGCATCCATCACCGCCTTGGCCTTCAGCCCCATCGGCGTACCTGCCGCGACGGCAGCACGGAGCATGTCGCCGGTCGAGATATGCGGCACGCCCAATGCCGTCTTGAGACGGGCCGCCTGCGTCCCTTTGCCCGAGCCGGGCGCACCTAGTAGGACAAGTCGCATAATGCTCCACACGTTTGGCGGGGTGGCCACACACTGCAGCTGCCCGACAGATTCCCAGAATGAGTGGCCAAATTAGCGTCTGCACCGGGTGCCGTCAAACAGATTCGTTCGCCACTTGCCGCCAAGTACCTGTTGCTGAAAGATTTGCCACTGACCATCACTACACCACCGCTGCCCATCGAGGATGCCATGAGCCCAACCCGCCCCCTGCCCGCCATCACCGGCAACCTGCTGTACGCCCAGTCCGGCGGCGTGACCGCGGTGATCAATGCCACCGCCGCCGGCGTCATCGAAGCCGCGCGTGCCCGCGGCGTAAAGGCTTACGCTGCCCGCAACGGCATCCTCGGCGCGCTGCGCGAAGACCTTATCGACACCACAAAGGAATCGAAGGCCGCGATCACCGCGCTGCGCCATACCCCCGGCGGTGCGTTCGGCTCCTGCCGTTACAAGTTGAAGTCGCTGGAGGCGAACCGCGCCGAGTACGAACGGCTGATCGACGTGTTCCGTGCGCACGACATCCGCTGGTTTCTCTACAACGGCGGCAACGACTCGGCCGACACCGCACTGAAGATTTCGCAGATCGGCAAGACCCTGGGTTACGACATCCGCTGCATCGGCGTACCGAAGACGGTGGACAACGACCTGGCAGTGACCGACTGCTGCCCCGGCTTCGGTTCGGTCGCCAAGTACACCGCGATCTCCACGCTGGAAGCGAGCCTCGACGTGGCCTCGATGGCCGAAACCTCGACCAAGGTATTCATCCTCGAAGTGATGGGCCGCCATGCGGGCTGGATCGCCGCCGCCGCCGGCCTCGCCGGCGAAGGCGCGGATGCGGCGCCGCACATCATCCTGTTCCCCGAGAACCCGTTCGACGAAGCGGCATTCCTGGCCAAGGTGAAAGCCACGGTCGAACGCGTCGGCTGGTGCACCGTGGTCGCCTCCGAGGGCGTGCGCAACGCCGCCGGCCAGTTCCTCGCCGAAGCGGGTACGCGCGATGCATTCGGGCACGCCCAACTCGGCGGCGTGGCGCCGGTGCTGGCCGCGCTGGTGCAAGAGAAACTCGGCTACAAATACCACTGGGCGGTGCCCGATTACCTGCAGCGTTCCGCCCGTCATGCCGCCTCCGCGGTGGATGCCGAGCAGGCCTTTGCGGTCGGCAAGGCCGCGGTCGACTATGCGCTGGCCGGCATGAACGCCGTGATGCCGGTGATCGTGCGCAGCGGCGACGCCCCGTATCGCTGGAAGATCGAACCGGCAGCGCTGGCGAAGATCGCCAATCGCGAAAAGAAGATGCCGAAAAGCTTCATCAGTCGCGACGGTTTCGGTATCACCGCTGCCGCCCGCCGCTATCTTGTACCGCTGATCCGCGGCGAAGCACCGCTGCCGTACGGCAAGGATGGCCTGCCGCGCTACGTGCAACTCAGGAATGTCGGCGTGGCGAGGAAGCTGGCTGACTTCACCGCGTTACGCTGAGCGCGCAAGGTACGTGCGCCAGCCGGTGCCGTACCTGAGACTGAGTCGGCGCTGAAGCGAACCGCCTGGACGCGCCCTTGCGTTCAGGCACAGGTTCTTACGATGAAACTGCCTGGGTGACGACTGCAATGCAGCAGCCGTCACACCATCGGAGGACGCCTTGATGAAAATCATCCACCGCCTTTTGTTCGCCACCTGCCTGCTCGCCAGCGCCAGTCTGGCGCTGGCCGCCCCCAGCCCACGAGACCACGACGACCATGACCATCATGGCCATGACCGGGGGCATGACCGGAACCATGGCGAAGGCCATGATCGGGGCCGCCATGACGGTCGCGGTTACGATCACGATCGCGGTTACGGTGATCGGGATGGTGGCCGGCGCCATTATGCGCATCGTCACTGGGAACGCGGTCATCGCTATGACGGTCCGGACTATGTGGTTCGTGACTACAGGCATTACCGCCTGCGCCCGCCACCGCGCGGTTATCGCTGGGTACGTGGCGACAACGATGACTATCTGCTGGTCGCTGTCGCCACCGGTATCATCCTGGATATAGCGACGCATTGAGCCGGCTGTCGCACTGAACCGGCGCCATCGCCGACGACCACAGGCCATGCATCCGTGCATGGCCTTTTCGTTGCACTCTCGTGACCCGCACTTGTGCGACATTGCGCCGCACAACAGCGTGTGCCGCAACGTCTGTCTATACTCCACGGGACCGCCCGTCCTGGGCGGTCATCCCCGGCATGTCTGTCGACAGCCCCGGGGGTCAGGGTGACAACTCATGGGAGGCTCCGATGCTGCAGCAGTATGGCTGGTGGATCGTTCTGGCATGTGCGGTGGTGGCGATCTTGTACGGTGCGTTTTCGGCGCGCTGGATCCTGGCGCAGTCGCCGGGCAATGCACGAATGCAGGAAATTGCGGCAGCCATCCAGGAAGGCGCCCGTGCTTACCTCAACCGTCAGTACACCACCATCGCCATGGTCGGTGCTGGGCTGTTCGTGCTGATCGGCGTGTTTCTCAAATGGCCGACCGCGATCGGCTTCCTGCTCGGTGCGGTGCTTTCCGGAGCCACCGGTTACATCGGCATGAACGTCTCGGTGCGTGCCAACGTGCGCACCGCCGAAGCCGCGCGCCGTGGCTTGAGTCCCGCCATGGACGTGGCGTTCCGCGGCGGCGCGATCACCGGCATGCTGGTGGTCGGTCTGGCGCTGCTCGGGGTTGCCGGCTACTACAAGGTTCTTGGACAGATGGGCATCACCGGCGAACCGGCGCTGCATGCGCTGGTCGGCCTGGCCTTCGGCAGCTCGTTGATCTCGATCTTCGCGCGGTTGGGCGGCGGCATCTTCACCAAGGGCGCCGACGTCGGCGCCGATCTGGTCGGCAAGGTCGAAGCCGGCATTCCCGAGGACGACCCGCGCAATCCGGCCGTGATCGCGGACAACGTGGGCGACAACGTGGGCGACTGCGCGGGCATGGCGGCCGACCTGTTCGAGACCTACGCGGTGACGGTGATCGCCACCATGCTGCTGGGCGGCCTGACGCTTTCCGGCGCGGGTACCAACGCCGTGCTGTACCCGCTGCTGCTTGGCGGGATATCCATCATCGCCTCGATCATCGGCACGCTGTTCGTCAAGGTGAAGGAAGGCGGTTCGATCATGGGTGCGCTGTACAAGGGCGTGATCGTTTCGGCGGTGCTGGCCGCCGCCGCGTTCTACCCGATCACCGCCCAGCTGATGCCCGGCTTCAGCCATGGCGCAATGAATCTGTGGGGCTGCTCGTTGATCGGCCTGGCCCTGACCGGGGCGATCGTGTGGATCACCGAGTACTACACCGGCACGCAGTTCAAGCCGGTGCAGCACATCGCTGCAGCCTCGACCACCGGCCACGGCACCAACATCATCGCCGGCCTGGGTGTCTCGATGAAATCCACCGCGATGCCGGTGATCGTGATCTGCGCAGCAATCCTGGCCGCCTATAGCCTGGGTGGCCTGTACGGCATCGCGATCGCCGCCACCGCCATGCTGTCGATGGCCGGCATGATCGTGGCGCTGGATGCCTACGGCCCGATCACCGACAACGCCGGCGGCATCGCCGAGATGGCCGACCTGCCGCCGGAAGTCCGCGGCATCACCGATCCGCTCGACGCCGTCGGCAACACCACCAAGGCGGTGACCAAGGGCTACGCGATCGGCTCGGCCGCACTGGCCGCACTGGTGCTGTTCGCCGATTACACGCACAACCTCGATGTCGAACTGGGGGCCAAGGCGGCGAAGGCCGGTGTCGCGTACGTCAGCACCACCTTCGATCTGTCCGATCACATGGTGATCATCGGGCTGCTGATCGGCGGCCTGATCCCCTACCTGTTCGGTGCGATGGCGATGGAGGCGGTCGGCCGCGCGGCGGGTGCCGTGGTGGTCGAGGTGCGCCGCCAGTTCCGCGAAATCCCCGGCATCATGCTGGGCACCGCCAAGCCGGAATACTCGCGCGCCGTGGACATGCTGACCAAGTCGGCGATCCGCGAGATGATCCTGCCGTCGCTGCTGCCCGTCGCAGTGCCGATCGTGGTCGGCCTGCTGCTGGGACCGAAAGCATTGGGCGGCGTGCTGATCGGCACCATCGTCACCGGCCTGTTCGTGGCGATCTCGATGACCACCGGCGGCGGCGCATGGGACAACGCCAAGAAATACATCGAGGACGGCCATCATGGCGGCAAAGGCTCCGAGGCGCACAAGGCCGCAGTCACCGGCGACACCGTGGGCGATCCGTACAAGGACACTGCCGGACCGGCGATCAACCCGCTAATCAAAATCATCAATATCGTTGCGCTGCTGCTGATTCCGCTGCTGTAAATCGAAGCGACTCCCGCACGGCACCTTCGCCCCTCTCCCGCAAAGTGGGAGAGGGGGACGGGGTGAGGGACGCCACTCTGCCGTGAACCACAACAAAGCCCGATCTTCTGCAGTCGCGTCCCTGGACGATCAAGCAGCGAAGCCACGCCGCAGCGAACTTCAACAAAGCCCCGCATCGTGCGGGGCTTTGTTCTTTCGGGCCTGACTTTAGCCACAGGCGGTCATGTCTCCAGACGGTTACGCTCGAACCGCCGCCCACTTGCTCAGGGGACACCTCATGAAACCGCTCTGGCTGATGCTGGCACTTGGCCTCACACTGGCGGGCATGGATCACGTCAGTGCCCACGACAGCAAACCCGCCAATCCCCCCGCAGACAGCCGCACCGGCGAGGATCCCTCCCGGTGGCTGGAGGACATTCACGGCACCCGCTCCATGGCCTGGGTCAAGGCCGAAAATGCCGTGACGGCCAGACGATTCCTCGACAACGCCGAGTTCACGAAAACCCGCGACAGCATCCTCGAGGTGCTCGACTCCGATGCGCGCATCCCCGAGGTCAGCCGGATGGGCGATTACCTCTACAACTTCTGGCGCGACAAGGCGCACCCGCGCGGCATCTGGCGCCGCACCACGCTGGCCGAGTACCGCAGGGCCGATCCGCAGTGGGATGTACTGCTCGACCTCGACGCGCTGAACAAGGCCGAAGGCAGGCGCTGGGTGTTCAAGGGTGTCCAATGCCTGAAGCCGAAGTACGATCGCTGCCTGATCTCGCTGTCGCCGGACGGCGGCGATGCCGTGAACGTCCGCGAGTTCGATATCCCGGACAGATCCTTCGTCAAGGGTGGTTTCGATTTGCCGGTGGCAAAGACCGACGCCAGCTGGATCGACGACAACACGATCTATGTCGGTACCGACTTCGGCCCCGGCACGATGACCGAATCGAGCTACCCGCGCATCGTCAAGGAATGGAAGCGCGGTACGCCGCTATCCGCGGCAACCACGGTCTATGCCGGCAAACCCAGCGATCTCGCTGTCGGTGCCATGCACGACCGCACACCCGGCTTCGAGCGTGACTTCGTCACGGTCGCGAAGGACTTCTTCCACAGCGAGCTGTATCAGCGCAACGGCGAAAAACTCACGCGGGTCGAGGTGCCGACGGACGCCATCACCGATGCCCATCGCGAGTGGCTGCTGGTGCAGACCCGCTCGGCCTGGACCGTCGGCGGCACCAGCTATCCCTCCGGTGCGTTGCTGGCGATGAAGTACGACGATTTCATGGCCGGCCAGCGTCACTTCAGCGTGTTGTTCGAGCCGGATGCGCATACCTCGCTGGCCTCGTACAACTGGACCCGGCATCACTTGATCCTGGACGTACTGGACGACGTCAAGAGCCGGCTGGAACTGCTCACGCCACCGGAAGGGACCGCCACCACCGACACCTGGACGCGCACGGCGATGTCCGGCGCGTCGGCGATGAGCACGATCAGCGTGGTCGACACCGACCCCGACCACAGCGACGAATACTGGCTCGACGTGACCGGTTTCCTCACCCCGTCGTCGCTGGAGCGCGGTGTGCTGGGCAGCGTGCCGGCCGAAACGATCAAGCAGGAGCCGGCGTTCTTCGATGCCTCCGGCTTCGTCGTCAGCCAGCACTTTGTCAGGTCGAAGGACGGCACCCGCGTGCCTTACTTCGAGATCGCGCCGAAGGGGATCAAGCCCGACGGCTCCAACCGCACCCTGTTGTACGGCTACGGTGGTTTCGAGGTCTCGTTGCTGCCCCATTACAGCGGCAGCATCGGCCGCGCCTGGCTGCAGCGCGGCGGCGTGTTCGTGATCGCCAATATCCGCGGTGGCGGCGAATACGGCCCGCGCTGGCACCAGGCAGCGCTGAAGGCGAACCGGCCACGGGCCTATGAGGACTTTGCCGCGGTGGCGAAGGATCTGATCAGGCGTGGCGTGACCTCGCCGAAGCACCTGGGCGCCGAAGGCGGCAGCAATGGCGGCCTGCTGGTGGGCAACATGCTGACGACCTATCCGCAGCTGTTCGGCGCGATCTCCTGCGAGGTGCCGCTGCTGGACATGAAGCGCTACACCCATCTTTCCGCCGGTGCCTCGTGGATCGCCGAATACGGCAATCCGGATACCGCGGACTGGAACTTCATCAAGACGTTCTCGCCTTACCGGAACGTCGGCAGGGACGGACACTACCCGCCGGTGCTGTTCTACACCACCACCAGCGACGATCGTGTCGGCCCGGCGCAGGCCCGCAAGATGGCGGCGAAGATGCAGGCGATGGGTCACAAGAACGTCTGGTTCTACGAGAACCTGGAGGGCGGCCACGGTGCCGGCGCGGACAACCGGCAGGCAGCGCTGATGCATGCACTGGCCTACGACTTCCTGTGGGACCAGTTGAAATAGGCCAGGCCCTGCGCGTGGTCTCGGTGGGCCGGCAGCCATGATTTCCGCGCCATTGCTGCGACGCAGCAGCATTTGGCGTATCCTTGGCGGCCCTCTCTCGATCAGTGCAAGGACCTTCCATGAGTCTGCAGCTCGTCTGCGCCGGCAGCGATGTGCCGAACGAAATCAACGTGATCATCGAAATCCCCAAGGATGCCGAGCCGGTCAAGTACGAGGTGGAAAAGTCCAGTGGCGCGATCTTTGTCGACCGCATCCTGTCCACGCCGATGCGCTACCCGTGCAACTACGGCTATGTGCCCGGCACGCTGGGCGGCGATGGCGATCCGCTGGATGCGCTGGTGATCCTGCCGCTGCCGCTGATCCCCGGCTCGGTAATCCGCTGCCTGCCGGTCGGCATGCTGAAGATGACCGACGAGGCTGGCAGCGACGAGAAGCTGCTGGTGATACCGGCACCGAAGATCTTCCCGGGCTACGCGCACATCACCGACATCAAAGGCGTTTCGCCGCACTGGCTGGAGCGCATCGGCCACTTCTTCGAGCACTACAAGGATCTGGAGAAAGGCAAGTGGGTGAAGCTGGACGGCTGGGTCGGCGCGGATGAAGCGAAGGCCGAGATTCTGGCTGGCGTCCAGCGCTACGAGCAGGAAAATATCTGATTTCCCCTTGACCATGCGCAATGCTGCCTGCAGGAATCAGGCATGCATTGCGATGGAGATCGATCGCGAGCAGGCAGTCAGCGCGGCCGGTAGGCGCGCAGGAATGTGTCCACGCCGGTATGCGCCATTTCCTCGATTTCCACCGCGGCGGCCACGGGACATTCATCGCAGGCGAACAGCCGCCGCAGCAGCAGGTCGCCCTTGATCAACGAGAAGAACTGCACGCTCGCCGTCTTCACGACGGGAATCTCCAGTGCGCCATCGTCAACCGCCTGCTGCAACAACCGTTCCATCAGGTGATGCGTACGCGCCGGCCCTTCTTCCCACAGCAGCTTGCCGTAACGGGGGTTGCCCTGTCGGCAGTCGCTGAGGATGGCGCGAATGGTGCCGACATTGTCCGCTTCGCAATCCATGCGCATGTGTGCCTGCGCGATACCGAGCAAGGTCACGCCAATATCGACGTGTGGGTCGTAGGCGTAGAGACTCTCCGGCAACAGGTCGTGGATGCGTGCGCGGATCACTTCGCGGAACAGGTTGTCCTTGTCGCCAAAATGGCTGTAGACGGTGAGCTTGGATACCCCTGCATCGGTCGCAATCGCATCCATGCTGGTGCCGGCAAAGGCATTGCGGATGAACAGTCCCTTCGCGGCCGCCAGAATCGCCGCGCGTTTCTCCATGTCCTTCGGGCGGCCGGGCCCCTGGGATTTGGTTTGCGTGCCGATTGTCATGCCCGCACCTTCACAATGGAAAATTCAAAGTTTAGTATACGTGCCGGTTCAATTATTTTCCAGAACAGCCCGATCAACGTTGCAGGCGCCTCAAAGAAGCCGCACTCGATGCGCCAGGTGACGCCCGTCAACAGCTCGCGATGACTTCCGGCACTTCGTGACATGCTGCACAAGCGGCAGGCTTGTCGCCGTGGGGATAAACTTGCGCACTTGACTGACCTTTTTCTATCCACACAGGACATGAACAAGATGGCTATGAACTTCGAGCAGGCACGACTGAACATGGTGGAAAACCAGGTACGCCCATGGGAGGTCCTGGACGGCCGGGTACTGGATGTCATCAGTCGTGTTCATCGCGAGGACTTTGTCGCGCCCGCGCATCGACAACTCGCGTTTGCCGATCTGTGTCTTCCGCTGGGCCACGGCGAAGTCATGATGAAGCCGGTGCTGGAAGCTCGCGTGCTGCAGGCACTGCAATTGCAGCCAACCGACCGGGTGCTGGAAATCGGTACCGGCTCGGGGTTCCTGACCGCTTGTCTGGCCGGGCTGTCGGCACACGTGACAAGCGTGGACATCCATGCGGATTTCACGGCGGCGGCTGCACGGCGCCTGCAGGACGCCGGCATCGCCAACACCAGCCTGGTCACCGGCGACGCGGTCAATGCGTGGCAACCCGATGGATTGTTCGATGCCGTGGTAGTGACCGGCGCGGTGTTCGAGATCCCGCCGCGCTGGCTGAGCTGGCTCAAGCCCGGCGGCCGGATGGTGGTCGTGCGCGGCCTGTCGCCAGTGCAGCATGCCAGCCTGATGACGCTTGAGGGGTCGGGTCACTACCGCGAAGAAAGCCTGTTCGAGACCGACCTGCCCTATCTGACCCATGCCGAACCGCCGCAACGCTTCGTTTTTTGACCACGCCCCGACCGATCCCCATCGAGACATCCTATGCGTTTGAAGCTGCTCACCCTGGCGCTGGCATTGGCCGCCATTTCACTACCCAGCCACGGCGAGGATCTGCTTTCCGCCTACCGTCAAGCCGTCGCCAACGATCCTGTGCTGTCGCAGGCCGACGCCACGCGGCTGGCCACCGGCGAAGGTGTGAACCAGGCGCGAGCCCTGCTGCTGCCGCAGGTCTCGGCCGGCCTTTCACTGGACCAGACCAACGGTGGCAGCGGCGGCGGCACCACCGTTGTCCAGGACCCGAACAACCCGGGTCAGCTCATCACGATCACCACCCAGACAGGCCACACACGCACGCGACAAATCGATGGCCAGATCAGCCAGACCGTGCTGGACTTCAGCAAGTTCGCCAATCTGAAGGCGGCCCATTCGGCCGCGAATGCAGAGGACGAGATCTATCAGGCCGCGTTGCAGAATCTGTTGGTCCGGGTCACCGAGGCCTACTTCAGCGTGTTGAACGACGAAGACCAGCTGACCTACGCCAAGGCCAACGAAGACGCCTTCAAGCGGCAATACGATCAGGCCAGTCAGCAGTTCAAGGTCGGCCTGGCCGCGATCACCAACGTCTATCAAGCCAAGGCGTTTTACGAGAACGCAAGGACGCAGACGATCACGGCGCAAAACACGCTCGAGAACGACAAGGAGGCCCTGAAGGTCATCACCGGCAAGCCGATCGGCCATCTCAAGAAGCTGCGCGACGATCTGCCCATGCAACCGCCCACACCGGCCGACCCGAATGCCTGGGTCAAGCAGGCCTTGCAGACCAACCCGAACCTGCTGGCGCAGAAGGACAATGTGGAAACGGCCGAGCACAACATCAGCGCGGCTCGTGCCGGCCACTTGCCGACCATCACGGCAGGCGTCAGCTACAGCAAGACCACCGGCTGGTTCCAACGCCCCCTTTCCTTCCCGAACAAACCGCATTCGATCACGATGGGCCTGACCTTGAACGTACCGCTGTTCGAGGGCGGCGGCACCCAGTCGCGTGTGCGCCAATCGATCTATCAGCGCGATGCCGCGACCGACGCGATGGAACTGCAGCGTCGCCAGGTGATACAGAACACCCTCAACTACTACCGTTCGGTGATCGCCGGCATATCCCAGGTGCAGTCCGGCAAGGCCTCTGTGGAATCGGGCCAGAAAGCACTGGAGGCTACCAGGGCCGGATTCGAGGTAGGCACCCAGACCTTCACCGAAGTGCTGCTGGCCATCCAGACCCTGACCCAGTCGGAAAGCAATTACTCGCAGACCCGGCACCAGTTCGTCCTCAACAAGCTGCTGCTCAAGCAGGCTGCCGGTACCGCCGACCTGAAGGACATCGAGGCGATCAACGCACTGCTGCAGTAAGTGGCTGCAGCCGATGGTCATCGCGCGCGGAAAGGGCCGGCTGCGCGACGCAGGCTATTCCTGAAGCAAGGTATCGATCATCCGCATGATCCGCTGCACTGCGCCGCGCTCGCGCTCGAACAGCTGTTGTGCGGCCAGTCCCATCTGCTGGCGTTTGCCCGGGTCATTGAGCAACTGCAACACGTCCCGATCCAGCTGCTCGGGACTCATCACGCGCTCGGCGCCACCCTGCTGGATCAGGCTGCGGGTGATTTCCTCGAAATTGAAGGTGTGCGGCCCCACCAGCACCGGGGTGGACAGTGCCGCCGGCTCCAGCACATTGTGGCCACCGATCGGCACCAGGCTGCCGCCCA
>Ga0307375_10003772_pt1 | contig 14700 bp, 17 predicted proteins | sample TR1MG_FD_202531 | JGI IMG/M metagenome (GOLD analysis project Ga0307375, IMG submission 202531) | Soil microbial communities from Risofladan, Vaasa, Finland - TR-1 | ecosystem: Environmental > Terrestrial > Soil > Coastal area > Acid sulfate soil | place: Finland: Risofladan, Vaasa | collected...
TTGTGGAAGACAGATGTTCGGCTTCCATCAGCCCTTCCGTCAACCCCAGTTCCACCGTGCCGGCCAGTAGATAACGTTGAATGGTCTGGGTGTTGGCAATTTCCAGTTGAAGCTCGATGTCGGGATGCCGTCGATGGAACTCACCAAACGCCAACGGCAGCAGGTAGGCGCCAATCGTTGTGCTGGCACCGACGGCCAGCCGTCCCCGTTTGAGTCCGCGGAATTCTTCAACCGCCCGCGACGCTTCCTGTTCCAGTGTGGCCAGCCGTTGCGCGTATTCCGCCAGCAGCTTGCCACCGTCGGTAAGGCGGCTTCCCCGGGGCAACCGCTCCAGCAGACGGATGCCCAGCGCCTCTTCCAGCTCCCTGATTTGCTTGGACACCGCCGGCTGGCTCACCCTCGCCAATTCCGCCCCGCGACTGATGCCGCCGGCACGGGCAACGGAATGGAACAACGCCAGATGATTTCTATTCATGACATAACATTATGTTATGTGTTCTATATAGACAATGTCTTTGTAATATATCTAACAGCAACTACATTGGATATCACCATGAGCGCATCTCCCTTGATTGATGCAAGCAACGGAAGCCGGCAATCCGGCGCGCCGGTCAGCGAACAATTTGAACGTGCCCCTGCCCAACCCAAAACGGCCATTACTCCTTATGAACTCCGCCGGTTGCTCCTCGAAGACCGCGACATTGAACTGCTGGACGTTCGCACTCCCGGTGAACACGCCGCAGCTCACGTGCCGGGCGCAAAACTTCTCCCTCTCGACGACCTCGACGCCTCCGCCTATTTGAGCCAGCGGAGTGCCGCGGACAAGCCGATTTACGTCATTTGCGAAACCACCCGGCGCGCGCGCAAGGCAATCGAAAAATTTCTGCACGCGGGTTTCAGCGCGTGTGTGCTGGTGGAAGGCGGAACGCAGGCGTGGATGGAAGCCGGTCTGCCCGTGAATCGCGGCGAAAGCAAGGTGCTACCACTGATGCGCCAGGTTCATATTGCCGTCGGACTGATTGCCGCTGTTGGCGCGGCATTGGCGCTCACGGTGAACCCGCGTTTTGCCATCCTTCCACTGTTCGTCGGTTGCGGACTTTTGTTCGCGGGCATTACTGGCATTTGCGGATTGGCGTTGGTGCTGGCGAAAATGCCGTGGAATCGCATGGGGCGATTCCGTTCAACTTCTTGTTGCGACGCTGCGACGCAAAAACCGCTGAAGGATTGAAGGATATTGAAGAGTGGAGATGAGGGAGCTGCGTTACCTTACCCCTGCAACACCGCAAACACTTTCAGCCAGCACACCAGCAGCAACGCGATGTAGGCCCATGCGGCCATCTTGGTCGAGTGCGGCACGTTGGGACTGCGCCGCGTCCAGAAGAATATCCACACGATCAGCGCCGAGAGCACGATAGCCAGCGGAATCACCACCCACGGCCAATGCGCCCACAGCATCACCGCAAACGCCGCCAGTCCTGCACCCATGTAGAACGCATGGAGCTTCCAGAACTCCACATGCCGTTCGATCACCTTGGTCACGGTCGAGAGTTCCATGAAGATCTCTTCGAAGTTGTCGATACTCACCGGAATCCAGATGATGCGATCGACTCCGTTGCCGAAGACGCGGAGGTAGCGTCCCGGCATATGTTCGATTCGCTTCAGGTCGTCGAACCGTATGCACAGATCCGGCAGTCCCGCCTGTCGCCGCAAAATGAAGTTTGGCCCGATCTCGATCTCGTAGGTCTTCCAGACGTTTGCCATGCGCGCGCGCAGACGGCGTGGCATGGCGATCACCATGTAGGCGAGGTACAACCCGATCACCATCGCGGCAGCCACGAGCGAGCCAATGGTTGCTCCGTGTCCGGCGTTCAGCAGCAGCGCCACCACCAGCGCTCCGGCCAGAATCACCAGCATCGTAGGTGCGTATTGGGTACGTGCCCGCCGTTCCGCTGCCGGCAGCGCTTCCTGGTTCAATCGGTAGGTACGAACATCCGCTATCGACATATTCGATGCATTTTCGCATCCTGGTACAACTTTGCCGAAATGATTTCACACTGAAGTGCCGCAAAGCAGACATGAATGGGTTTCTTCATTTGCATCCGCGTGCTATCGTTTCGTCCCAACGCTTTGCAAATCCGATCACAAAATGTGGAGGATGTATGTGGCAATGTCTCGTCAAGACCGATGACAACTGGGGATACTTTATTGCTCGTGTCGTACTCGGCGTTGTCTTCTTCGCCCACGGAGCGCAGAAAATGCTTGGCTGGTTCGGCGGCGCCGGACCTTCCGCAACCGTCCATGCCTTCACCGCTTACATGGGCATTCCCGCACCCATCGCCTGGCTGGTCATCGCTATCGAGTTCTTCGGCGGACTCGGCCTGATCGTCGGCCTGCTCTCGCGTATCGCCGCCTTCGGCATCGTCGTCGACATGATCGGTGCCATCTGGACCGTACACCACAAGTTCGGCTTCTTCATGAACTGGATGGGCACCCAGAAGGGGGAAGGTTACGAGTATCACCTGCTGGCAATCGCACTCGGCCTGGTCATCCTGCTCGGCGGAAGCGGCGCGGCATCGCTCGACAGGATGCTCTCCGGCAAGAGTTCCTCGTAGAAGCATCGTGTGACGCCCGGGCGTTGTCCTTTCGGCACATCTGTGCGAGCCGCTCATGCGATAACATTCACGTGACGGAGAAGCAATATGTCGCGAGTCTTCGGTTTCATCGCTGTCCTGATTGTCGCCGCTGCCGTAATGTACATCTACATGCAGCAGGTAAAATCGGTCTCGCCCAAGGGTACCGGAGCGGCTCCGGAGATGACGCTCGACCTCATCGGCGTGCGTAACGATCTTTTGCAGTTCGCGCGCGACGAGCAGCAGCACCTCGCCACTGATGGCCATTACGTTACGCTCGACGAGATGCGCGCGGCCGGCGATACCGGCCTTCCCAACGCGAGTCGCGGCCCCTATGTCTACTCCATCGATGTCACGAGCGACAGCTTTACCGCGACTGCCACCTACCAGGGGACTCCGCCGCAGGGCGTGCCCCGCGTACTCACTATCGGACCGGAAAACACCATCTCCTCCGAGTAACCCCTCCGTCATGACGCACCCGCAGCCGGCGCGCTACCATGTGACTACGCGCAAACCGCGTTCACGGGGAGTCGGATGACCTATAAGTCGCTTCCTCTTCACGCCAGGAAGAACATCGCACTGGTCGCGCACGACAACAAGAAACATGAATTGCTGGAGTGGGCGCAGTTCAACCGCGAGTTGCTGGCCGAACACACGCTCTACGCCACCGGCACCACGGGCACAGTGCTGGAGCGCGAATTGGGCGTGCCGATCCACAAGCTTGAGAGCGGCCCGCTCGGCGGCGACCAGCAGATCGGCGCCAAGATCTCCCAGCGCGAAATCGACTTCCTCATTTTCTTCTGGGATCCCCTTGAGCCGCAGTCGCACGATCCTGACATCAAGGCTCTGTTGCGCGTGGCGGCCGTCTGGAACATTCCTGTCGCCTGCAATCGGTCCTCGGCGGACTTCATGATTTCGTCGCCGCTCATGGATACCGAGTACGAGCGCATCGTGCCGGACTACTCCGCCTATCGCACCCGGCTCATTCCCGTCCCCCGGCCGGAGTGAGCCAAGCAGCATTTCCATCGCTTGGCCGCTATCGCAGGCGCGGCCATTCTGGTAGCCTGAAGAGCTTCGTATGCGAGTCCCTTTCCTGTTTTCCGCACTCGTTTCCGGTTTGTTGATTGTTGGCGCCGCTGGTTGTGGAACGCCGGGCGCGCCGATGCCGCCTTCGCTCAAACTGCCGGTACCGGTCGATGATCTGGCTGCCGCGCGCAAGGGCGATCTCATCGTCCTCACCTGGACTCCGCCCAGCCAGACGACCGATCGCGAAAACATTCGCCGTCCGGGAAAGACCGTCATCTGCCGCGCCATCGGACAATACCCCATCACGCACTGCGTCGATGTGGTGAAGGAACTCTCGCAGTCGGACTTGCGCTCCGCCGAGCCGGGTTCCAAAAATCCGCGCGTCCTCTTTGAAGGCGTCTTGCCGCAGAACACTGGCAACCCGTTGCAGTTTGTCACCTATGCCATTGAAGTGCTGAACTCACGCGGACGTAGCGCGGGACTTTCCAACCAGGTGCGCGTCTCGCTTGCGCCTACGTTGGCGCCTCCCACCGACCTGCGCGCCGAAGTTGTCGCCTCCGGTGTCGAGTTGGCCTGGACTGCGGCCTCTAGCGCCAGCCTCGCCGGCATGCCGCCAGAACTCTCGTTCCGTTACCGCCTCTACCGCAGAGTCGCCGGACAGCAGGATTACTCGGATGTTGAGGATGTGCCGCTGAACGGCGGCGAGATCCGCGTACACGACCCCAGCTTCGAGTGGGAGCAGACTTACGAATACAAAGTTGTCCCGGTCACGGAAGTTTCTCTCAAAGGGATGGCTCCCTTCGAGATTGAAGGCAACGACTCTCCCACGGTGCGGATCTTTGTGCATGACACGTTTGCTCCGGGCGCACCTACGGGTCTCCAGGCCGTCTTCAGTGGCGTGGGACAGAAGCCGTTCATCGATCTCACCTGGGCTCCGAACATGGAGAGCGATCTTGCCGGCTATAACCTCTTCCGTCACGAGCAGGGACAAGCACCGCAGAAGATCAACTCCGCGCTGCTCAGGGCCCCGTCGTTCCGTGACGACAATGTTCAGCCGGGCAAGACATACTATTACTCGGTCACCGCCGTCGACCTCCGCGGAAACCAAAGCAAGGCGTCGGGGGAAGCGAGCGAATCCGTACCTTCGGCAAACAGATGATCACCACAGAGGTCACAGAGGTACACGGAGAGAACAAGAGCCTTAACCAGCTCTCTGGAATCATCATCCGATCCGCGATGAATGTGCACACGGCTCTTGGGCCGGGATTGTTAGAAAGCGCATATGAAGCGTGCCTCGCCCATGAGCTGCGCAAAGCGGGGCTGACCGCGCAGGCACAAGTAGCGTTGCCGGTGGTCTATGATGGTGTGCGTTTGGATGTTGGCTATCGAATCGACTTACTGGTTGAAGACACGGTCTTGGTTGAACTCAAAGCCGTCGAAGCAATCCTGCCCATCCATAAAGCCCAACTGTTGTCCTATTTGCGGCTCAGTAACCGGCGCTTGGGACTGCTGATTAATTTTCATGTTGAACACCTCAAGCAGGGGATCGCACGAATACTGAACGGCTACGATCATTAGCCTCTGTGTTCCTCTGTGACCTCTGTGGTGATCCTTTGCAGTATTCCCTTGGAGGAATTATGAAATTTTGCCGCTACATCACCAAGGAAGGCACTCGTTACGGTCTGGTTGAGAACCTCGCCGGACGCGAGTGCATCACCCATGAACTTCCCGGCCCGCACTTGCAGGTTTCCGATGCCGGTGTGCCGCAACAGATCGTGCTTGCCGATCCCGCGCAGGGCAACAAGCTAGAGCACCCAATCGCACTTGACGACGCCACCCTTCTGACGCCGCTACCCTTGCTCAGCAAGATCATGTGCGTAGGCCGCAACTATGCCGAGCATGCGCAGGAATTCGGCAACGAAGTTCCCAAGGAGCCCTTGATCTTCTCCAAGCCGCCTTCGTCGCTGCTCGCCCCCGGAGGCCGCATCGTCCGTCCGGCAGCGCTTTCGCAGCGCGTCGATCACGAGGGTGAACTCGGCGTCATCATCGGCCGCACCTGCCACAAGCTCCGCGAGGACGAAGATGTCCGCCGTTACATTCTCGGCTACACCTGCGTCAACGACGTGACTGCCCGTGATTTGCAGAAGAAAGACGGCCAGTGGACCCGCGCCAAGGGCTTTGACACCTTCTGTCCGATCGGCCCCGTCGTGCAGAGCGATCTCGACCCCTGGGCTGGCGTCAAGGTGGAAGCACGCGTCAATGGCGAAGTCCGCCAGAGCGGCACCACCAGGGATTTCATCTTCTCGCTCGACACCGTGATCCGTTATATTTCGCAGTTCTGCACGCTGCTGCCCGGAGACCTGATCGCGACCGGAACACCCTCGGGTGTGGGCCCGCTGGTGGCCGGCGATGTGGTAGAGATTACCGTCGAAGGCATCGGCACGTTGCGCAATCCAGTTGTGGATGAATAGACCCCGGTCTCACCGCCGGAACTAAATCGAAAGAGTCCGTCATGAAATTTTTCATCGATACCGCTGATGTCAACGAAATCCGCGAGGCCGAGTCGCTCGGCATTCTCGACGGAGTCACCACCAACCCTTCCCTCGTCGCCAAGTTCGGCAAGCCGTTCAAGGAGACGATTCTTGAGATCTGCTCAATTGTCGATGGTCCGGTCAGCGTGGAAGTCGTCGCACTCGACAAGGACGGGATGCTCAAGGAAGCGCACGAATTTGCCAAGTGGCACCCGAACGTCGTCATCAAGCTGCCGACCACACGCGACGGCGTCAAGGCTTGCAAGGCGCTCTCCGACGAAGGCATCAAGACCAACCTGACGCTCTGCTTCTCCGCCAGCCAGGCGCTGCTCGTCGCCAAGGCCGGAGCTACCTACGTCAGCCCATTCGTCGGACGCCTCGACGATATCAGCAGCGTCGGCATGGACCTGATTCGCCAGATCGTCGAGATCTATGACATTCACGGCTACGAAACGCAGGTCCTGACGGCGTCCGTTCGCCATCCGCTTCATGTCGTGGAAGCCGCCCTCGCAGGTTCGCACGTCGCCACCATCCCCTGGAAGGTGCTGGATCAGATGTTCAACCACCCGCTCACGGACAAGGGCATCGCAGCTTTTCTCAAGGATTGGGAAAAAGTAAAGGCTTGAGCTTTACGTTTCGGCTACGGGAGCGGCGGTTTTCCCTCGGCAATGCACCCATAAGATGCACAGGGCCGCCTCTCCGTAGTATGTTCTTCATATAAAGGACGCTGGCATCTCCTGGTGGCCGGTGTTGCGCTACTTCATGACCTCATTACGCCTTTACTCGCTGGCGATCGGCAGTAGTGCGCTCGCTGTCTTTGGCCTTGCCGCGCTCTTCCGCGGAAAGCAGCTTACCGACGGCCAAAAAGAACGCTTACGGCGCCTGCGCATCAGTTCCACTGGGCGCATTACCGATGGCACGGTGATCGACGTGCAGGAAATCGAAGAAGCCGCGGGACACCCGCCCATTCAGTTGCTGATCTACAGCTACGATGTTGCCGGCGTGCAGTACCAGTGCTCGCAGGACATCACCTACCTGCGCCAGTTCGTCGACGTCCACTCCTGTCGTCTGGGTCTCCAAACCAGCGTCAAGTACGATCCCCACAACCCCGGCAACTCCATCGTCATCAGCGAAGACTGGACCGGGCTGCGCCGCTGAAGTGATGCGGCCTGTCCGAGAACCTGCAACTTATGTAACGATTCCGTCCCGAATGCATCTGAAATAGAGTGGATTCCGCATAATCCCTTGGCTGGGCCCGTGTGCGGCTTGTTACTATTTTTCGAGATGCATAGCCTTCCTCTTCCCATCGCGGCGTTTGTTGCGGGAGTACTCTCCTTCCTCTCGCCCTGCGTGCTGCCGCTTGTACCCGGCTATGTCTCGCTCATCTCGGGCGCCAGCGTGGAAACCCTGCAAACGGCTGACCGACGCCTGCTGCGCTCGGTGATGCTGAACTCCATTTCGTTCATCTTTGGCTTCAGTGTGGTCTTTATCGCGCTGGGAGCCGTCGCCACCACCATCGGCCAGCTCACGCACCAGTATCACGGCCTGTTGGCGAAGATCGCCGGCGTCATCATCATCATCTTCGGACTCCACCTCACCGGCATCTTCAAGATCAATGCGCTTTACTCCGACAAGCGTCTGCACGACGTAAAGGGCGGCGCCAGTCCCCTCGGTGCTTTCCTCATCGGCTTCGCTTTCGCCTTTGGCTGGACGCCCTGCATCGGGCCCATTCTCGCCGGCATCCTTGTCCTCGCAGGTTCGCAGAACACTCTGGCCAAGGGAATCCTCCTCCTGGCCGTCTACTCCGCCGGGCTCGCCGTGCCTTTCCTGCTGACGTCGCTCGGTGTAAATCGCTTTCTTAGCTTTTATTCTCGCTTCCGTCGTCACCTCCACGCCGTCGAAGTAGTCAGCGGCGTGTTGTTGATTGCCTTCGGCGCGCTGATTGCCCTCGGGCGTTTCTCCATACTCTCGGGCTATCTTGGATTTCTGAATCGCTTCTCGTTGTAGCAGCGGAAAGGTTTGTTTGTCGTGAAACGAAACATTGTCATCTTCAGCATCACGGTTATCGTGGTCGCGTTTCTGCTCTTCATGAACGACCTCACAACAAAGAAGGCGGACGCCAGCCCCGAGGCCGTAAACACCGGAATCAAAACCGGGCAGATTGCGCCCGGCTTCGAACTACGGGACCTCAACGGCAAGGAGGTCAAGCTCTCCGACTTCCGTGGCAAGGCCGTCGTGCTGAACTTCTGGGCTACCTGGTGTTCGCCTTGCAGGGCCGAGATTCCCTGGTTCGAGGATTTTCAGAAGCAGTACGGCCCGCAGGGATTGCAGGTCATCGGCGTCGCCATGGACGACTCCGGCCACGCGAAGATCGCCGAGTTCGCCAAGCAGATGGGCATGAACTACCCGGTCCTGTTCGGTAGGGAGGCCGTGGGGCAGGAATACGGCGGCGTGGATTTCCTGCCGTCCACCTTCTACATCGATCGCCAGGGCCGCATCACCGATAGCGTCGCCGGCATCATCGAACGCAAGGACATCGAAAACAAATTGAAGGTCGCGCTAGGAGATCAATCGCAGCACATCACAATGCCCTCCAGCGCGCCGCCCAACACCGTCGCCAACAGTGTCGTACCCAATCGTTCCGACTCCACTGCGGGAGCCTCCAAATGAAACGTGCTCTTCTCTTTGCCGCCGTGCTTGTTTTCGCCGCCGCCGCTTACGCGCAGGACTTCGGCCCCTCGGTCACTGCTCTCACACCCGACCCAGTCACGGTCGTCGTCGGCAAGTCGGCGCCCGTCACGCTCAACTTCCGCGTCAATCAGGGCTTCCACATCAACTCCAACAAGCCAAACTCGGAGATCCTGATTCCCACCGAGTTGAAACTCGACCCGCCTTCGCAACTCATGGTGGCCGACGTCAAGTATCCGGCGGGAGAGATGCTCTCGCTGCCCATCGTGAATGAGAAGATCAGCGTCTACTCCGGCGACTTCCAGATTGGCGCGCGCGTGCTCGCCGTTCGCGCCATCTCGCCCGGAACCTATCGCGTCCGCGGCACGCTGCGCTTCCAGGCCTGTAATGACCGCCAGTGTTTCCCGCCGCGCACCACGCCCGTCCATTTCGATGTACACATTGTTCGCGCACGAAGGCGTTAAGCAAGTCTTCTGACGCAAAGAGCCATCCTGCGCGGATGGCTCTTTTGTTTTTGCTGAACCGCAATTCTCCCATGCGACGCGAAGGCCGCGCCCGACTCTCCAGCGGCGTCGCAGGCCTCCGCGTCTACGCTCGCAACACGACGCACGAGGGGGATAGAGCGTCGCGTCGCGGAAAATGCGCGCTGTCAGAATCCCGGATGACTTGCTTCGTTCGCCTCCGGAACCAGTTGCATGTACGCCCGCTTCGAGATGTCCGTGTTCCAGTGGCCGGTCAACTTTGCTCCGCCCACCAGTCCCACGAACAGCGCAGCAATGGCGGCTGCCACCACCCACGGTGCGACCCGTTTCGGCTTCGCGTCGGCCACCAGCGGCATCTTTGGCAGCGCGAACGCCAGTGCTCCCTCGGCCGGACAGACGGCCACGCACTCCAGGCACGCCGTGCACTCCGCCGATTGAATCTTCACCAGCTTGTCCACCGGAAGATGCGATGGACACGCCTTGGCGCACTTCGCGCAGTCGATGCACGCCGCCGCGTCGCGCCGTATCTTCACCGGGCTCAGCAGCGACGCCAATCCCATCAGCGCGCCGTAAGGACACAGGTACCGGCACCAGAAGTTCTGGATCAGCATCGACAGCACCACCAGCACAACGATTGTGATTGCCGCCGTCTCCGTCATGTAGCGGAAGAAGTTCAGCATCTTCACGTCGGCAATCAGCGCGTACGGCGCGCCCATGAACTGCTCCAGCGCGCCCGCCGACATCATGCTGATGAAGTACAGGAAGAATCCCAGCAGCAGGTACTTCAGCCCGCGCAGAGGAATGTCAATCCACTTCCACGGATGGAAGTTGCGCTTGAACAGCTTGCGCCCCAGCTTCCACAAGTACTCCGCCAGCGTCCCCACCGGACACAGCCACGCACAGAACGCCTTCTTGAACAGCACGCTCATCGCGAGAAACGCGATCAGCAGAAACATGCCCGCCGGATGAATCTCCGGAATTTTTCCGGTCAGTGCCAGCAACTTCAGGTTCATCAGCGAGGCAATCGGAAGCCAGCCCTCTACGCCCGCCGGACGCTCGACGTAGCGTGTCGTGCCGCCGGTTTCGAAGTACCGCGTCCAAAGGTAAAACGTGAACCCGACCCACACATTCAGCGCGACGAAGACAAACTGGAACGCTCGCCGAATCGCCTGCGAGTTGTCTTTCTCCGTGCGACGGATCAACTTCTTCTTCGGCTTGGTCGTGGGATGTTTCTGTGTGTCTTCGACGAGAGTATCGGGGAATTCTTCTACTGCGATAGGATGGCCACTCACCGGCACCCCTGCCAGTGAGCTTTCGTAAGTATGATTGGTATGAATTCTCGGCTCGGTAGCCATACAGCACCTTCCATTACCGAGCCTAAAACCCGCACCCCTGCCCGCCTATGACTTAGGTCACAGCGGGAAATTTCTATCTGTCATGAAAGTGCTGGTTTGCGTGAATGAGCGGTGCGTCCTTACACCGCTCCCTGCGCCTGCCGTCTCTGCCGCCCCTGTATCTCGATATACACATTGATCAGCGACACTGCCGCGGGGGTCACACCTGGGATGCGCGACGCCTGTCCAATCGTCTGCGGTTGCACGCGCTTCAGTTTCTCGTTCATCTCGCGCGAAAGCCCGCTCACTTGCGCGTAGTCGAACCAATCCGGAATCGTGCGCTCCTCCGCCCGCTTCAGCCGCTCAATCGCCTTCTCCTGCTGCTGGAGGTATCCCGCGTACTTCAGTTCCGTCTCCACCGACTTCAACTCATTCCAGACTTCCACTGGAAAATGTCGTTCCTCTGTGTCTCCGTGTCTCTGTGGTGAGTCACCGTCCCGCTCGAAGAATGCTGGCATCAACTGCCGCGCCGCCGGAGCCAGATCGTTGATCGTCACTTCGGGACGCTTCAGCAGTTGCGTATATGTCTGTCCAGCAACGTTGCCCACTTTTTCCACCAGCGACGCCGGCAGTTCGCCGTTGACGCGCGACTTCTCCAGCACTTCCTGCAACGTCCGCATCCGTTCCTGCTTCGCCAGATGCTCCCGCCACGCGCCGTCCGAGATCAGTCCCACGCGCCGTCCATGCGGCGTCAGCCTGCGGTCCGCGTTGTCGATGCGCAGGTGCAACCGGAACTCCGCGCGCGAAGTAAACATGCGGTACGGCTCGTTTGTTCCCTTGCTGATCAGGTCGTCGATCAGGATCGCCGTGTAGGCTTCCGTGCGGTCGAGGATCAACGGTGCCTCTCCCTTGATCGACAGCGCCGCGTTGATCCCCGCCATGATTCCCTGGCATGCCGCCTCTTCGTAGCCGCTTGTGCCATTGATTTGTCCGGCGAGGTAGAGCCGCGAAATCTTCTTCGTCTCCAGTGTGCGTTGCAGTTCCGTCGGATCAATCGAGTCGTACTCAATGGCGTAACCCGGCCGCAGCATCTCCGCCTTCTCCAGTCCGGGGATCGACTTGACCATCGCCAGTTGCACGTCCACCGGCAGCGACGTGCTCATGCCGTTGACGTAGATTTCATGCGTGTTCAGCCCTTCCGGCTCCAGGTAGATCTGGTGCGTCGCCTTGTCCGGAAACTTCACGATCTTGTCTTCAATCGACGGACAGTAGCGCGGTCCAATCGACTGTATCTGCCCCGAGTACATCGGCGAGCGATGCACGTTCTCGCGGATGACGCGATGCGTCTCCTCCGTGGTGAAGGCGATGTAGCACGGCACCTGCCGCTGCGTGATCTTTTTTGTGCGGAAGCTGAACGGCGTGGGATCGGCATCACCCGGCTGCATCGTGAACTTTGACCAGTCGATGGTGCGTCCGTCGAGCCGCGGCGGCGTACCCGTCTTCAGGCGGCATCCCCGCAGCCCCAGCGCCTTCAGCGACTCGCCCAGCAACACCGCCGGAGGCTCGCCACTGCGTCCCGCCGGATACTGTTGCTCGCCGCAATGAATCAATCCGTTGAGAAACGTTCCCGTCGTGATGATCACCGCCTGCGCGCTCACCGTGCGTCCATCGCGCAGTTTTACGCCGTGGCATACCTGCTCCTCCACGATCAGGTTCGCCACCTCCGCCTGCTTGATTTGCAGGTTCGCCTGGCTCTCCAACACTTCGCGCATCTTCAGCCGATACTGCTGCTTGTCGCACTGCGCTCGTGGCGACCACACGGCCGGTCCGCGCGAAGTGTTCAGTAAACGGAACTGGATGCCGACTGCGTCGGTGACTTCGCCCATGATGCCGCCCAGCGCGTCGACCTCACGCACCAGGTGGCCCTTGGCGATTCCGCCCACCGCCGGGTTGCACGACATCTGCGCAATCAGGTCCACGTTGAGCGTGAACAGAGCGGTCTTCAGCCCCATGCGCGCAGAGGCCATCGCAGCCTCGCAGCCCGCGTGTCCGGCGCCCACCACCACTACGTCGTATTGTTCCGTAAACTGCATTGTTATTTTGTGCGGAGGATTACCGCTGCCATCCTTCTCTTCATTCTATCAAGCGGAAATCCACCTGCGCCCTGCGCTTCGATTCTCCCGCAAAAGCAAAAGGCGAGCGTTGAGCCCGCCTTGCGTTCCCTTGCGCTCTGATGCTGTGCCGTCTACGCGTGCTTCTTCTTCGGCTCTTCTTCCCACGGACGCACTGGCCGGGCCGATTCTTCCAGGTCACGATCTTTCACGCGGTCGTATTGGTAGAATTCGCCCGTCGAGCCCAGCGCCTCGTTGTAGAGACTCGTAGCGCCGGTGGCTTCCTTCAGTTCTTCGCTGAAGTTATGCAGGTTGGTCAGATCGATTTCCATCACCGCGCGCTCCACCTTGCTCGTCTTCAAAAACTTCTGGAAGCCTTTGTCGACCATCTTGGCGATTTCGCCCGCGATCAGCACTCCCGGAAATGCAAAGATCTTTGCCGTGCCGTCCGATGCCTTCTCAATCGCCGCCGAGCAGCCGTACTTCTTCAGGAACACGCGGTCCGTGTGTGTCCCCGGAGCGTCGATCACGTCGAACCCGTTTTTGCGCAGCCACGCCAGCGCTTCTTCGTAAGTAACCTGTTTTACTTTCTTTGACATTGCTTCAAACCTGTAACCCGTTGAACGGGCCGTCCTTATAGTGACATCTTCTGGATCAATCCCAGCTATTCAATGTCGCATATTGGCATGGGATGCAGCAACCGGCATTTCGGCTGGCCGGTACACGCCGCGGCCGTGAACCACTTCGGGGACACGTCCGTGGCAGGTTGCGGCCCGTTGCTTGCGGTTTGATTCACCACACGCCACAATATTCCTGTTGGTAAATTTGTCATGATTGTTCTGCCTGAAGCCCATTTCCGCGCCGTCACCGAGCACGCATCCTCAGCTTACCCGGAGGAGTGTTGCGGCGCATTGCTCGGCCGTCGCATCGACAAGGGTCGCAAGGTTGCCGACGTCGTTTGCTGCCGAAACGTCCACGACACGCCCACCACGCGTTATGCCATTGATCCGGCGGAGCTTGTCACCGTGCAGCGCAACGCCCGCCAGCGCGGACTCGAGATCGTCGGCTTCTATCACTCTCACCCCGACCGCCCGTCGTATGCCTCTCGAACCGATCTTGAAGAAGCGCATTGGATGGATTGTTCCTACGTCATCGCCAGTGTTGAAAGCGGTTCCATCGCGCAGGTGCGCTCGTTCGAACTGCCCGCTGTAGGCAACGACAAGCAATTCATCGAAGAACCGCTCATCGTCTCTTACTCGGACCCAGAGTTGTCCGACACCGATTTCGCTTTGCCCACCCTTGGACGCCGGCCGTAACCCGATTTATCATGAATACACTTCGCGCGCCGCTGCATCTGCTCTAGCAGTGCTGCTCACCGGACGCGCCTCGTGGGAACCCGCCGGGCAAACCTGGCTGGGAAATCGAAACGATATTTGAGGCAGGAGTATGTCGCGGGCAATTCGCCGACGACGCTCCATTGGATCGCATGGCGAATCAGACACTTGCTTACATCACGCTCAGCGGAATTCCGCTACAGTTCGACTTCGAATGGCCTTTTCACAAGTCCACTTCCGGTGCGGATTTCCACGTCCTGCACGGCGTCGTGCAACTGGCCGATAGCAGCGGCCTCCATGCCGACATAGCCGTGCACCTCTCGCTAACCGTCGTCGACAAGCTGCCCTCACTCGACGAGAAGGACGCGCGCAGTGTCGTCATCAACGCCCTGCGCAAGGAGACCGACCGCAAGCAGCTTGAATTCCTCCGCAGCGGTAAGCGCCAGCCCATCCCGCTCTCCAGCCGTTTTCTCAACTTCAAGCAGGGAACCTGGTCCTTCGAGCACGCCACCGAAGAACAAATCTCCCAAGCCGTTCTCGACAAGATCTTCTGGGTCGGTACAC
>Ga0307375_10003775_pt1 | contig 14695 bp, 11 predicted proteins | sample TR1MG_FD_202531 | JGI IMG/M metagenome (GOLD analysis project Ga0307375, IMG submission 202531) | Soil microbial communities from Risofladan, Vaasa, Finland - TR-1 | ecosystem: Environmental > Terrestrial > Soil > Coastal area > Acid sulfate soil | place: Finland: Risofladan, Vaasa | collected...
GGCGGCGACGGACTTGAGGCCTTCCTTGACGATGGAGTAGGCGAGGACGGTGGCGGTGGTGGTTCCGTCGCCGGCGATGTCGTTGGTCTTGGTGGCGACTTCCTTGAGGAGCTGGGCGCCCATGTTTTCGTAGGGGTCTTCGAGCTCGACTTCCTTGGCTACCGAGACGCCGTCCTTGGTGACGGTGGGGGCGCCGAATTTCTTGTCGAGGAGGACGTTGCGGCCCTTGGGACCGAGGGTGACCTTGACGGCGCGCGAGATGGTCTCGACGCCGACGAGGAGCTTGCGACGAGCGTCCTCACCGAACTGAAGTTGCTTGGCCATGACTGTTCTCCTTGATACTGCTGGTACCGGACGGTGGCGATTGCGAAGCTTTCACCTTAACCGTTCGGTTTTCCGATGATATGGGATGACCCGAGGGTCATCCATAAGATACAGAAAGGACGGGATGAGGGGCAAGGGTTTTGGCGAATTTGACTTGAAATTCCAAAATGCTTAGAGTTCTAACCACAATGAGCGAACGCGATATCGTGGAGGCCTGCGAGGCCATGAATCGGATAGCCGGTGCCTTCCGCCGCAGGGCTTCCGAGAGGCTGAGGCCCTTCGGCATAACCCTCGCTCAATACGAGTTGATCAGTCACCTCAGGCGCCGGGGGGCCCTCGCCCCATCGCAGGCGGCCGAGGGGCTGGATTGGGACAGGCCGACCATGGCGGTGGTGTCCTCGGCCTGTCGCAAGGCAGGCTGGCTCGTGAGGAGCCGCCAGGTCCAGGATCGACGCTCGGCCCTCATCGAGTTGAGCGGTCGCGGCGAGGAACTCCTCGACCGCGTGGAGGCCACCAAGCCCTTCGCCATTTCGAGTTTCGGCGATCCCTTCGATGTGGTGGGCACGGAGGAGAGGGCGCTGATGCTCAGGCTCCTCGACCGGGTGGCGAGGCGGTCCGGGGATTTGTGGGGACGCTTTTGACAGCGAGGTGGGGGCATGGATTATGCTTCGCTTGTGAAACAATCGATTCTCGCTTCGCTTCTCGTCGTCGTCCTCTCCCTGCCCTTGGGAGCCCAGCACATGCTGACTCTCTCGAGTTTCGGCGACCCCGCCGATCCGGCGATATCGCCGATCGCGAGATGGGCCACCGCGGCCTTCAAGGACGTGGGCTACGATCTCGTCCTCGAGTTCAAGCCGGGGGAGCGGGCTCTTCGGGACGCCAATGACGGCCTCGATGACGGGGACATTTCCCGTGTCGCGGGCATCGAAAAGGATTATCCGAATCTGATCCGCGTTCCCGAGCCCCTCATCGTGGTATGTCAGATCGCCTACGCGAAAAGGGGGATAATGGCGGGGAGTCTCGAGGATCTGGCGCGCCTTGGGCTTTCGGTCGAGGTTCTGGTCGGCAACAAGGTCATGGACAGTATGGTCAAGCCGAAGATCGATTCGCTTCTTTATCATGAGGCCCCCGATCTGAGTCAGGCCTTTTCGGCCCTCGCCGCGGGGAGGGTGGACGTGCTTGTCGTCTCCGACATTCAGGCGAGGAGCTGGCTCGCGCGCCCCAAATATGCCTCGATCCATCCAATCTTCGTGTTGTCCACCGTCACCGACTACACCTATCTTAACAAGAAATGGGCCGACATCGTGCCCGCCATCGCCGCCAGCTACAAGAAGTTCAAGAACTAGCTCGCTTGCCGCCGGCGCCTTCGCCTCCGGGGTGGCGGTCGCGGGGCGCCGCCCTCCTTGAACCCCGCCCTCCTTCGCCCCTACAGTGTGGGCATGGGCGCATCAATCCGCATTATCCACGAAGATAGCGACATCCTCGTCGTCGACAAGGCCGCGGGCTTCCTCTCGATAGCCGATCGCTACGACCCGACGGCCCCGACCGTCCTTGAAGAACTGGGGCGAAGTCTCGGCGAGGCCAAGGCCAAGGAGCTCCTCGTCGTCCATCGTCTCGACAAGGATACTTCGGGGGTCCTGGTCTTCGCGCGGAACGCCGAGGCCCACAAGGTCCTGTCGAAGGCCTTCGAGTCGCGAGAGGTGGCCAAGGTCTACCACGCTCTTGTCCGCGGCGAGCCCTCCTGGGAGGAGGCTGTCTGCGACTATCCCCTCCTGGCCGATGGCGACAAGCTCCACCGCAGCATCATCGACGCTGGTCACGGCAAGCCCTCCGTGACGGACTTCCGCCGCCTCGCCGTCTACGGGCCCTACAGTCTGGTCGAGGCCAGGCCGAGGACGGGACGAACCCACCAGATTCGCGTACACCTGGCCGCCCTCGGCTACCCCATCGTCGCCGACCCTCTTTACGGCGACGGCAAGGCCCTCTTCCTCTCCTCCTTCAAGAAGAAGTGGCGGGGCGACGAATATGCCGAGAGGCCCCTTCTGTCGCGCACTGCCCTCCACGCCCTGTCGCTCGAGCTCGGGCATCCGCGAAGCGGCGAGGCTCTTCGTTTCGAGGCAGCCTATCCCAAGGACTTCAAGGCCGCCGTGGCCCAGCTGGGGAAGCGTTGAGGTCCTCGACTTGCCGATGACAATCCGCAAGCCGTACACTTTCCCCATGCATTTTCCACAAACGGCTTCTCGCCGGCCTCCATACTCCCTCTTGGCCATGCTTTTTCTGGCGACCCTCGCGTTCTTCTCCTGCTCGCGCCCTGCCGCTTTCGGGGCCGCGGGGCTGGGTCAGGCGAGGGGGGGGGCTCCCCGGTCCTCCACGGCCCACGAGGATGTGGTGGCGGCCGAGTCTTTTCTGGCCGACATCGTGCGGAATGTCGCGGGCGACAGGCTGGTCGTCGGCACCCTCGTGCCCCCGGAGACCGATCCCCACGAATACCAGGCGAGGCCCTCGGACTTCGCCCGCATCAAGGACGCAAAGCTCTTCATCGTGGCGGGGGCAGGCTACGAGGCCTGGCTCCAGTCGGCGGCCGGCGCCCTCGAGGGGGTCGATGTCGTCTCCCTCTTCAAGGACGATGGTTCGGGCGACCCTCATTTCTGGACGGATCCGCGCACTAGCGCGGCGGCCTTGGGGGGACTTGTGGCCGCCCTTTCGAAGATAGCGCCCGACGCGGCCCCGCTTTTCGAGGCCAACGCCAAACGCTACGCCGCGGAACTGGCGGCCCTCGATACGCGCATCCGATCCCGCTTCGCCTCCCTCTCCCCCGATCGGCGTCTCCTCCTCACCAACCACGACGCCCTCGGCCACTTCGCCGCTGCCTATGGCTTCAAGGTCATCGGCACGGTCCTCCCGGGGAGCAGCACGGAGGCGGCGCCCTCGGCCAAGGGGCTCTCGGAACTTCTTTCCGCCATCAAAACGAGCGGGGTCCCCGCGATCTTCCTCGATGTGGGCGAGAACAAGACGATCGCCGAGACGGTCGCCTCGGAGGCCAAGGTGAGGGTCGTCACCGATCTTTATATCGAAGGAACCTCCGCGCCCGAGGGGCCCGCCCCGACCTATATCGCCATGCTCGACCACGACGCGGAGGTGATCGCCAATGCCCTCAAGTAAGGCCGAGCCCATCGTCGAGAGTCCGGCCCGTCTCGATGTCGAGGGGATCACGGTCGGCTACGAGTCGCGGAGCATCCTCGAGGGTCTTAGCTTCCGTCTCGACCACGGGACGAGGGCCGCCATCGTGGGGCCCAACGGGGCGGGCAAGTCGACCCTCTTCAAGGCCCTCGTGGGTCTCCTCCCCCTTCGGGCGGGACACATCCTCATCCACGGCCTTCCCCTCGGCTCCCACCTCGACTGCGTGGCCTACATTCCGCAGCGCGAGAATGTCGACTGGAATTTCCCGGTGACCGTCCGCGATGTCGTGACGATGGGCCGTTACGGCCACATCAGCTGGCTCGAGCGCCTCGGCCGCCGCGATCGCGCCATAGTGGACGAGAGCCTGGAGCGGATGGGCATAGCCGATCTCTCGACGCGCTCGATCAACGAGCTTTCGGGCGGCCAGCAGCAGCGGGTCTTCCTCGCCCGCGCCCTGGCCCAGGAGCCGCACATCTTCCTCATGGACGAGCCCTTCAACGGGGTCGACCGGGTGACCCAGGACGCGACCCTCGAGCTCCTCGACCACCTCCGCGAGGCCCGGGTGACGGTCCTCATCTCCACCCACGACCTCAATCTCGCCTCGACGCGCTTCGATCGGGTCCTCCTCCTCAACCGCAGTCTGGTGGCGGAGGGGCCGCCGGCCGAGGCCCTCAGTGAGGCGAATCTGGCGAAGGCCTTCGGTTCCTCCCTCCTCGTGACGGGGAACGGCAGGATTCTCGTCGACGAATGCTGCCCGGGCGGCCACCACGGCTGCGAGGACAACGACGGAAGCGACGGCCATTGTCACGAGGAACCCTCCGCCTCTCGCAGCCCCGACCTTGGTGTCGCCCCGAGGAAGCCATGATCCACCTCCTACTAGAGCCCCTCCAATACGGTTTCATGCAACGCGGCCTCCTCGCCGCGGTGATGGTCGGCGTGATCTGCGCGGTGATGGGCACCTGGGTCATCCTCCGGGGCATGGCCTTCCTCGGCGACGCCATGGCCCACGCCATCCTCCCCGGGGTGGCCATAGCCTGGCTCCTCGGGGGCAACATCCTCCTCGGCGCCCTCGTCGCGGCCGTGGCCGTCGCCCTGGGCATCGGCGTCATCTCGAAGGGTGGCACCGTCAAGGAGGACACGGCCATCGGCATACTCTTCGCGGCGGCCCTCGCTTTGGGCGTCGCCATCATGAGTTCGATCAGGACCTATGCCGCGGACCTTTCCCACCTCCTCTTCGGCAATGTGCTCGGGGTGAGCGCCGGGGACCTCCTCCTCACGGCCATCGTCGGGGCCATCGTCCTCCTCGCCATCATCCTGTTTTGGAAGCCCTTCCTCGTGCTCTCCTTCGATCCCGTCCTCGCTGCCACCCTCAGGCTCAAGACGGGCTTCCTCCGCAATCTCATGCTCGTCCTCCTCGCCCTCACGGTGGTCGTTTCGCTGCAGACCGTGGGCGTGGGTCTCGCGGCGGCCATGTTGATAACGCCGGCGGCGACGGCCTTCCTCCTCGTGAAGCGCCTCGTGCCCATGATGCTGGTGGCCGCCCTCATCGGCGCTGCCTCGGCCGTCATCGGGCTCTACGCGAGCTGGTGGCTCAACATCGTCTCGGGCTCGGCCATCGTCCTCGTCGCCACCCTCTTTTTCCTCGTCGCCTTCGTGCTTTCGCCCCGGCGGGCGGCCCTGGGCCGGCGCTAGGCCGGAGCCGGGGGCCGGGGGCCGGGCCCTGCGGAGGGCCGGGGGGATGGCGCCGCCTCGGGCCCGCCGCCCCGCGGCTCTTCAGGCTTGACGCGGCGATCCTCCCATCGTAGCGTGGGCTCGTGAATCCAATAAGAATAATCTGCGCTATCGGCGACGCGACCGAAGGCGGGGCCATCGCCTCCGTACTCTCTTCCGAAATAAGCGACTGCAGCGTGAGCTTTCCTTCCTCCCTCGCCGAGGTGGAACGTCTCCATTCCGAGAACAAGGCCGATGTCATCATCACGGATTTCAGGTTCCTGGGTGGCGGCCTGGCCGACTGGCTCGTCCTCTGGCCCCTCCCCGCCGTGCTGATCGCCGAATCGGACGACAGCGCGGAGCGCATCGGGCAGTCGCTCAAAGAAGAGTCCTCGATCTTCATCGAGCGCAGGAAGGACGGGGGCCACATCGCCCGCCTTCCCCTCCTCGTGCGCAAGGTCCTCGGCATACGCGAAAGCGTGAGCCGGCAGAACCTCCATCTCCGGATTTCCGAGCGCCGCTACGCGGACCTCGTGCAGGCCATTCCCGACATCGTTTATTCACTCGACGGGGAGGGGCGCTTCACCTATCTCAACGAGGCCTCGCGCGAGCTCGGTTTCGATCCCGCCCAGCTGATCGGCAGGCACTTCAGCGAGATACTCGAGCCGGAGGACCGGGACGCGGTGAGCAGGGAGCGCGTGCTCCAGTCGCTCCGGGGCGTCGCGACAGGCGATGAAGGCGCGCCGAAGCTCTTCGACGAGAGGCGGACCGGATCGCGGATGACGCGGAATCTCGAGTTGAAGCTGAAGCTGGGGGACGCGAAGGACCGCATCGGTGCCATCTTCGCCTATGGCGAGGTCTCGAGCTCCGGCTTCGACTGGCCAGAATTCGAGGGGAAGGGCATCGGCACGGTCGGCATCATCCGCGACGTGACGCTTCGGAAGAGGCATGAGAGGGAGCTCGAGGAGCTCCTCGCCCAGAGGGAGATGCTCCTCAAGGAGCTCCACCACCGGGTCCGCAACAACCTCCAGCTCATCTGCAGCCTCATGCACATCGAGGAGAGCTCTGTCGCCAACGCCCACGACCGCGGCATCTTCGTCAGGGCCCGCGCCCAGGTGGAGGCCCTGGCCTTCGTCCACGAGCTCTTCTGCAACCCCGAATCCCTGGAGAACGTCGACATGGCGCTTTTCGGCCAGAGGCTCGTCGAGAACCTCGCCGAAATCTACGACGCGGGCGCCAAGGGCATTTCGATCGTGGCCGAGACCTCGGGCATAGCCCTCGACCTCGATTCGGCCACCGGCGTCGCGCTTCTCTCGAACGAACTCGTGACGGAAAGCCTTTCGCGCGTCTTTCCCGGGGGGAAGGGCGTAGTCGCCCTGAGGATCTCCGACGGCGAGGAAGAATGCATTCTCGAGCTGCGCGACGACGCGGAGGGCATGGTCAAGGAGACGAGCGATCTCGTCGAGGCCCTCGTCGCCCAATTGCGCGGAAGCCTCATGATCGAGGCGGGGGAGGGGGGGCGGGGGCGCCGCGTGGTTCTGCGCTTTCCCCGCAAGGCTCCCCGACCCTTCGCCTGCTGAGCCGGCCCCCTCTCGAGGCCGGGCCAGAGGGCGTCGCCATCCGGCCGCGTACTCTGGCGTCGCCATCCGGTTGGGCAGGCTGGCGAGGCCCTCCGGCCTCCCCCTCCGTCCTGGGTTCAGGCGACGAACTTCCCCCCCTTGAGGATCTGGACCCTCGTGCCGTCGGCGCGGGTGCCTTCGACGTCGACCTCGGGCGAGCCGATCATGAAGTCGGTGTGGACGAGGGCCTCGTTGTAGCCGGCCGCGGCGCGCTCCTCGCTGCCCATGTTTCCCGAACCCTCGAAGACGTCGACATAGGCGGAGCCCAGGGCGATGTGACAGGCGGCGTTCTCGTCGAGGAGGATGTTGTCGAAGATGAAGCCCGATTTCCAGATCGGACCGAGCGAATCGACGAGGGCGACCTCTCCGAGCCTGCTGGCGCCCGGGTCGACTTCGAGGTAGCGGGCGAGGGTCTCGCTTCCCTTTTTGGCCCCCGAGGCGACCACCCTGCCCTCGCGGAACTCGAACCAGCCCTCCACGACGGTCTCGCCCAGGACCTTGACGGGGCGGGTGCAGGCGACGCGTCCCTCGGCGAGGCGATTGTCGGGGCTCGTGAAGACCTCCTCCGTGGGGTGGTTCGGGAGGAAGAAACGGCCCTGCGGCGTGTTGCCGCCGGCCCCGCCCCAGCGCGAGCGCGGCGAGAGGCCGATGCGGAGGTCGGTGCCCGGGCCGCTGAAGTGGACTTCCTTGAGCCGCGCCTCGTTGAGGATCTTGGCCCGGGCCTGGAGTTCGGCCGAATGGGCTCGGAGCTCGGCGGCGGGATCGGGCCGGTCGAGGCGGAGGATGGGGATGAGGACCTCCCAGAGGGCCTTTTCGGGATCGGGGCCGGGATCGCGGCCCGAGGCCTTGAAGGCGGCGCGGGCCCAGGCCTCGGTGGCGACGGGGAGTATGGTCCAGGCGATCTTGTTGGACATGATGGCGTCGCGGTAGCTGCTGTTGGCGAGGGCCCGGCTCCGCTGGTGGCGCTGGAGCCGCCCCGAGGCCACCCCATCGAGGGCGGCAGGGTCCTCGTCGCCCTTGAGGTTCAGGATGCACCAGCCCTCGTCGACGTACATCTTCCCCTCGGTGGCGACCCAGCTGGGCGCCTCGTCGAAGTTGCTTTCCCTCGCGCGGTCGAAGTAGAGGCGGCTGAGACGGGAATCGGCCCAGTCCACGCGGACCTCGCGGGCCCCCCTGTCCCAGGCGGCCGCGGCTATCTCGTGGACGAGGGCGCGGTGGGGCGCTTCGGCTTGGATGCGGAGGCGGTCTCCTCCGGCGAAAGAGAGGCAGGAATCGAGGGCGATCTCCGCGAAGGATTTCGCGATGCGGCTGTCCATGGTGATGTCTCCTTGTGTCTTCATTCTACCATGGAAATCACCGCCGCTAGCTCGTCGAGAAGGATGACGCGGAGGCCGGGGGGAGCCGCCCCGGCCCAGGCCTCGTCCTTCGTCAGGACCGCCTGGCAGCGGCCCGCGATGGCGCTGGCGAGGTGGAGGGCGTCGGCGAAGAAGGCGGAGCCGCCGCCCCGGCCGGCCTCGCGGGCCTTGCCCTGGTCCTTCGTCCGCGCGGCGCCCGCTCCGGGGAAGGGACGGCCTCGGTCGAGGGCGGCGAGGATGCCGGCCGCGGCCTCGGCCACGGCGACGTCCACCGGGTCGATGACGATGAGGGAGGAATCGGCGAGGAAGCGGCGATAGGCGAGGCCGGTCTCAGGATCGAGGGGGGCGCGGAGAATTTCGGTCCAGACGAGGGCGCTGGCCCGGAGCCGTATAAGGCCATGGGCGGCGGCGTCGACGACGGCCTCCATCGCCGCCCGCGATGAACCGCCTCCCTCCCGATAGCAGATGATGGCGCTGCTGTCGAGAAGGACCCTGGCGCCGGCGCCGAGACCCATCGCGGCGAGCAAAACCGTTCCCCTGTCGTCCATCGCCCAAGTATACTGGTCTCCATGTCTTCCCGGAACGGTTTCGTCGTCGCCTCCTGGGCGGCCAAGGGGCGCGTCCTCGCCACAGGACGCCTGGAGTCGGGTGAGAGTTTCGCCCTGGCGGCACGTTCCGACCCCGGGGCCCTTTTCGTGCCCCTCGACTACGGTGAGGCGGCCGAGCGCATTCTCGCGCGCTTCGGCGCCGAAAGGGACGAGGAGGCCTGGTGCGACATGGACGGGAGCCCGAGGCTCCGTTTTTTCGTGCCGGGAGGGGCGGGCAAGGCGGCCGAGCGGGCCCTCCTCGAGGGGGGCGTGGCCCTTCCCGTCCTCGACAGGGGCGGGGTCGATGCCTTCTTCGCGGAACGGGGCATAGCCTCGGGCATCGCGATTGGGGGGGAGGGGCGGAAGGGCGATCGTGTCGACCTCCTTTTCGTCGACCCCGAGCTCGGCCCCGCGGAGCTCCAGCCCGTCCTTTGTTGGCTCGCCCTCGACATCGAGACCGACAGGCAGAATCGGGTGCTGGCCGTCTCCCTCATCGATCGGCGCTTCGGCCGGGAGCTCGCCCGCGAGTCCGCCGGGCCGCGGGCCGGCGATCCCCGGTCGGGCGCCGAAGGCCAGGCCTCCGCCGGCCCGGGTCATATCGGGGGCGAGGTCCTCTTTTGGGGGCCCGAGCTGGGGCTGCCCTGGGTCCGCTGTTTCGACGACGAGGCGGCCCTCCTGCGCGCCCTCGACGAGGAGATACTGAGGCGGGATCCCGACGTGATCACGGGTTGGAACATCATCGAGTTCGACCTCGCCATGATCCTCGCCCGCCACGAGGCCCTGGGAATTCCCTTCGCGATCGGGAGGAGCCGGGACGGGGCGGCCTTCGTCGAGAGGCCGGGGAAGAGTCGCGTCTTCGACCTGCCGGGAAGGTCGGTCCTCGACGGCATACGCCTCATGCGCTCGGCCGGCGAACGCTACGAGGACCAGTCGCTCGAGACCGTGGCCCAAGCCGTCCTGGGCGAGGGCAAGACCGTCGCTTCGAAGGGCGAGGACAAGTTGGCGGAACTCGATCGTCTCCGGACCGAGGAGCCGGCCCTCTTCTGCGAGTACTGTCTCCGCGACTCGGAGCTCGTCCTCCGCATCCTCGAGAAGACGGGCATCGCGGCCCTGACCGCCCGGCGCGCCGCCCTCACCGGCCTCCCCCTCGACCTCGCCTGGACGAGTATCCCCGCCTTCGAGCGGGTCTATGACGCAGCCCTGAGGGCCCGAAGGATCGTCGCCCCCGGCCGCGAGCTCCGTTCGGTCTCGGGGGCCGCCGGGGGCACCGTCCTCGATCCGCGGGCGGGGCTCTTCGAAGGCGTCGTCGTCCTCGATTTCCGGAGTCTCTATCCGAGCATCATCAGGACCTTCAACATCGACCCCCTCTCGCACGCGCTCTCGGGCGATCGGGCCTTCGCCCACGCGGGGGTGAGGGGGGCGCGCAAGCTCGGGGCGAGGGGCACCGAAGGCGAACCCCGCTCCGGGGCCGACGGCGAACCTCGCCAGGAGCCCGACCCGGCGGCCGGGGGGGCCTGCGTGGAGGAGGGGGACGGCAGGGCCGGGACGCGTTTCGAGCGCGGCTGCGACGAGGAGAGGATCATGGCGCCCAACGGCGCGAAATTCGCCAGGGCCGAGGGCATCCTTCCCGGTGTCATCGCCCGTTACACGGCCGAGCGCGAGGCCGCCCTCGCGCGGGGCGACGACACGGGGGCCTATGTCTACAAGATCCTGATGAACTCCTTCTACGGGGTCCTCGGCGCCGAGGGCTGTCGCTACGCGCGCACCGAGCTGGCGGGGGCCATAACCTCCTTCGCGAGGAAATATCTCACCTTCGCGCGCGACTTCATCGAGGCCGCGGGCTATCGGGTGCTCTACGGCGACACGGACTCCGTCTTCGTCGAAACCGGTCTCGGCGGCGGGGCGGGATATGCGAAACTATCGGAATTGGGTACTGATATTTCGGCCGCCCTCAACGGGGCGATAGCCGCCGACATCCGCGCCGGCTACGGCCTCGAGTCCTTCCTGAGGATAAGGCCCGACAAGATCTACGCGCGCTTCCTGATCCCGCGGCTCCGCTTCGAGGGGAATCGGCAGGGCGGGCTGGCCATCCTCGGTCGGGACGAGGGGGGTGGGTCACGGGGAGGGGGCGAGGCCGCCGATGGCGACCCGGCGGAGGAGGGAGGGGAGGGCGAGGCCAGGGGAAGGGCCAAGGGCTACGCCGGGCTGCGCTTGTCGGAGGGCGGGGGCATCGAGGTGGAGGTCCGGGGCATGGAGGCCGCCCGGAGCGACGGGACGGCCCTCGGCCGGCGCTTCCAGCGTGAGCTTCTCGCCATCGTGTTCGGCGAGGGCTCCGCGGGACTTCGGCCCGGCTCGAGGGGGGAGGCCGAGGCCTACTGCAGGTCGGTGGCGGCCGCGCTCAGGGGCGGGGAGCTCGACGAGGAGCTCGTCTATCGGCGCTGGCTCAGGCGACCCGCCTCGGAGTACGGGGCCGAGAATCCCGCGGTCCGCGCCGCGCGTCTCCTGGGCTGGACCCATCGGCGCGGAAGGATCGCTTGGGTGATGACGAAGGGGGGAGCCGAGCCTCCCGAACTCAGGAGCCCTGCCGCCATCGACTACGAGCACTATGCGGAGCGTCAACTCCTTCCCATTGCGATTTCGATAGGCGACGAGGCGGGTTGGGACCCACGGCCCTGGCTGGCCGACAGGCCCCAAATGGAGCTTTGGTAAAGGGAAGCCCACTCCCGCGCATGACATCGCCCCTCCATTTACATCCTCGCCGCTATCGGGCATTCTGGTTTTCCCGGTCCGGGAACCGCAGCGCACGGCGGCTCGCCGCATCGGCACGACCAGTGACCTCTCCTTGCCGGGAAAATCCGCGTCGCGGCGGATCCGGCGAGGCAAAGGATGCCGCCTCATGAAGAAAAGCCTTGCCCTTGCTGTCGTTTTTTTCCTCGTCATCGCCTTTATTCCCGCCCAGACGCCGAGCCTCGGAAGCGCCAGTTTTTCCCTCGGGGGCCCCTCCTCCACCCTCCTCACGCTCTCCGCGCCAGGAAGGGTGAGCATAAGGGCCGCCTCACCCCTTGGTGTCGGCATCTCCCTCGTCGACAGGATGGAGGGAGAGATAGCCCGCTCGGGCTCCGGGGGAGGCTCGGACGGCCGCATCGACATCAGTCTCGACGCGGGGGTCTATCGCGTCGCCCTCGACGACCTCAAGGCGGCGGGGGGAAGGGCGAGTCTCGAGGCGAGGACCTTCGCTCCCGCCAACGGGAGCGCTCCGGCCGAGTGGCCGCGCCTCCTCGAAGGGGCCGTGACGACGGGATCCCTCCAGGACCTCGAAAGCGCCTCGTTCTGGATCGAACAGCGGAAGGACGGGCCCCTCGAACTGGAGGCCATGGGAAGGGATCTGGCCTCCGTCGAGATATGGCGCGACGCTTCCTATCTCATCGGTTCCTGGTCGCCGACCGAGGAACGCCAGGTTGAGACGGGCAGGCCGATGGGCTGGCTCTCCGTCTCGAGGATGACCAAGGCGGGCCACTATCTCGTCAGGCTCTACGGCCGCGAGGCGAGGAAGTGGGCCGACGAGAACGGGAAGCATCCCTTCTTACTGCGCTCGGGCTTCCTCCGCCTTCCCGCAGGCGGGAGGCTCGATTTCGCCCTGTCGGCCTTCGGGAGGGACTTCGTCCTGGCCAGGGGCATCGACACGGTGACGGCGACGCGGCAGACGAAGGGCAGCCTGGTCCTGGCCGGCGGGGACTATCGGGTCGGACAGGGCCGTCTTTCCGGCTACAACCGCGCTGTCCTCGACGGCAAGGGCAGCGAGCTCTCACTGAGCCTCGGCCTCTCTTCCGGCGGCGATTCTCTGCTGCGGGTGGAAGCGAAGCCCGGGGAGGCCATCGCCCTCGACGCCTGCCGCGCGAGGGGCGGTTTCTCGATCCCGGCCGGCGATGCCGCCAAGGGCGGCATCCTCAGCCTCATCGTGCCGAGGACGGGCCAGCCCTTCCTCGATCCGACCGGTATCGTCTATCGCGTTCCCAAGGGGGCGACGAAGCCGGAGATCCTCTATGATTTCGCCGCCCCCCTCTCCTCCAATTCGAGTTTCCGCGGCAGGGTGGCCCGGCTCTCGGGCGACAGGCTCGAGGTCTATCTCCGCGCCGACGAGGCCGGTACCTACCGGGTCGCGGAAAAAACGGGGATGGGCCAGGCCTCGGCCCTCTACCAGGTCTATCCCCTCGATCTCTATCTGCAATCGGGCTCGCCCTATCTTCAGCCCGCGCCGGCGGCCTCCGCCTCCTTCATGCTGACGAAGGGCTACTACCTCCTCACCATCGACGCGAGGAGTCTCGGCACCCTCGATTTCGCCGTCTACCGCGACCGTCTCGGCGGGGGCGGCGGCGAATTGGCCAGGGAGCCCGCTCCTCGCGGCTCGAGGAACTGGAGCCTCCCCGCCGGAACGACGGGCCCCATCAGCGTCCTCGCCGGCGATTCGGGCCTCGCGGGGACGGGCTTCTCCTTCGCGACCTTCCCCTCGATCTCGGACCCGGCGAGTCCCTCGCCTTTTCCGCCATCCAGGCCGTCCCCGGCCGGATCGGCCTGGGGCAGGGCGGCCCCTCCCTTCTCGTCGACGGCAAGGCGGTGGTCGATGGCCAGGCCCTCGATGCCGGCCGGGCAGCAGCGGCCGGCCAGCCGGCCACGGCCGGCTATGCTGCCCGCAGCTTCGTCGCGAAGAATGGCGGGGCTTCGGCGCTCCGGCTCCGGCTCTCATTCAATACCAGCTATGACGATCTTCCCCCACCCAGCCTCGGGGGCTTCGGCACGGGAGCCACGATGGTGGCTCCGGGCCTCCCCGCCTGGCGCGACTATGGACGCGAGGACAGGGCCTCCTATGCCTTCGAGGTCAAGGAGGCCGGGGTATGGGTCGTCGAAACCCTGGGCCGCCTCTCCACCTCTCTTTCCCTGAGGACAGCCACCCGGACTAAGATCCTCGACGCGAGCGGGAACGGCCCCGGTCGCAACTCCGCGATTCGGGCCTGGCTCAGGCCCGGGCAGTACTACCTCGAGCTTTCCACGAGGGATCTCTCGATGGGGAGGGCCGGCCTCAGGGTCGACCGAGTCCCCCTCGAGGCGGCCCTCGCCCTCTCGGAGGGGGCCGTCGACCGGAGGGATCTGGCGGCCGATTCCGTCCTCCGCTATACACTCGGCGTCGACAGGCCCGGAAGCTTCGAGCTCTATTCCGTGGGGCTCGGAAGCGCCTATCCCATAAGGATCGAGGACGCCGAGGCCTTTCCCCTCTTCGTCGGCAGCGGAAAGGCCAGGGGCACGATGGCCGCGGGTTCCTATACCCTTTACTCCCTTCCCCTTTCCCTCGAGACGAAGCGCCTGACCTGGTTCCGGAGAATTCCCCTCGAGGCCCAGCCCTTCGCGGGGCCGGGCACGAGGAGGATCGAGTTCAACCGCTCCTACACGGCCCAATGGAAGGATGGTGGAGGGGATGACCGCTATTCCTTCACGGTGCCGGCGGCCCTGGTTGCCAGCCTCGACATGCCCGAAGGCTTTTCCGGCGAACTCAGGGGGCCGAGCTCCACGATAGCCCTCTCCGCCGACAATGTCGGCGCTCTCAAGCTCGAGCGGGGCGACTGGCTCCTCAGCCTCAGGCCCAAGGAGAAGAACAACCTCCTGTCCTACGGCCTGGCGCTCCGCAGCTCGACCCTGGCGCCCGGCATCCCCTCGACCTTCGTGCCCTCGGGTGCTCCGGGGCGTCTCGAGGTCAGCCTTCCCGAGGACGGCTGGTACGAGCTATGGAGCCTCGGCCAGGCCGATGTCCATGCCGCCCTGCTGCCAGCGGGCTCCACGACTCCCCTGGCCTCGTCCGACGATCGGGGCCCCGACTGGAACTTCTCGATTGCCCGCTTCCTCAAGGCGGGGGCCTACGAGCTCGACA
>Ga0307375_10003776_pt1 | contig 14691 bp, 12 predicted proteins | sample TR1MG_FD_202531 | JGI IMG/M metagenome (GOLD analysis project Ga0307375, IMG submission 202531) | Soil microbial communities from Risofladan, Vaasa, Finland - TR-1 | ecosystem: Environmental > Terrestrial > Soil > Coastal area > Acid sulfate soil | place: Finland: Risofladan, Vaasa | collected...
GACCGCTCATCAAGAGCCCCTCGTGGGACCCCGGCAACAAGTACACGATGGCCTGGCAGTCGGGTTGGACCGCGATTGGCTACAACAACAAGAAGGTCAAGAACCCCGGCGACAGCATCGACATCTTGTTCAACAAGAAGTACGCCGGTCGCGTGGGCATGTTGAGCGACCCCTTCGAGCTCGGCAGCGTCGGACTGCTCGCCATCGGGGTCGAACCGGCCAAGTCGACCGAGTCGGACTGGGCCAAGGCCGCCAAGAAGCTCCAGCAGCAAAAGAGTGACGGCATCGTCGCGGCCTACTACGACCAGAGCTACATCCAGCACCTGAAGAACGGCGACATCGACATCTCGATGTGCTACTCGGGTGACATCTTCCAGGCCGACCTCAACAGCAAGTACAAGGACCTGACCCTGCTCATCCCCCACGAGGGAGCGATGCTCTGGACCGACAACATGTGCATCCCCAAGTACGCCCAGAACCCGCTCGACGCGTTGACGGCGATGGACTTCTTCTACAGTCCGCTCACCCAGTCGGTGGTCGAGTACTACAACGACTACATCTGCCCGGTTCCCGCCGCGAAGCAGCAGTTGTTGCACCCGACGGGCTGGAACAAGGCGGCGCTTGCGAAACTTAAGCCCGAAATCGGCCTGCCCACATCGGTGACCGCGGACTCCAATGTGGTGTTCCCGACCCCGGCGCGCGTCAAGGCGTCCAAGAGTTACTACAACTTCAAGAGTCAGACGGAGATTGACACGTGGACCAGCCTCTTCCTACCGATCATCCAGGGGGCCTAAACAAGCAACGGCGACTCACAGCCCTGCGAAGGGGACTCCCGCCGTACCTTTTGAGTCTCCCCGCCGGGCTGTGGTTGTTGCTGTTGTTCATCGTCCCACTGCTGATAATGGTTTCAATCACGTTAAAGACGTGCAGCCCGGCGTCGGGTGCGTGCGTCATGACGTGGAATTGGAGCGAACTTCCGCACGTGGTCAACATGTACCACCCGCAGTTCATCACGAGCTTGATTTTCGCCGCCATCGCGACGTTGATCGACTTGGTGATCTCGTTTCCGATCGCGTATTGGATTGCGTTCTACGGTGGGCGTAAGAAGAACTTCTTCCTCATCATGTTGCTGGTGCCGTTCTTCGTGTCATTCATCATCCGCACCCTGGTGTGGGAATTCATCCTGTCCAACAATGGGATCGTGCTGACCTTTCTCAAGCACAATCACCTGGCCCCGTCGAACTTCCACATCTTGGGCACTGGGCTCGCGGTCATCGCGGGGCTTGCGTACAATTATCTGCCGTTCACGGCGTTACCGCTCTACGTCGCGCTCGAGAGGATTGACCGTCGCGTCTTGAACGCCGCGTACGATCTGTACGCCAATCGCCGCGTTGCGTTTATGCGCGTGATCCTGCCACTGACGATTCCAGGAATCTTCGCGGCGTTCTTGCTCACCTTCATTCCGGCGTTCGGCGACTACGTGAACCAAGAGATCCTTGGTGGTACCTCGAACACGATGATTGGCACCGTGATCCAGAATCTGTTCCTCATCGATTCGGACTACGCCGGCGGCGCATCGCTCTCGGTGGTGTTGCTACTCATTTCGCTGCTCGGGATCTGGCTCTACGCCCGACTACTGGGTTCGCGAACGATCGAGGAGTACCTGTGAGCACGATTCCCACCAATGACACCAGCACGGTGAGCGAGCCCGAACTTCGTCGTCCGCGTCACTTCGGCCGATTCTTGTTGCCCACGTACTCGTGGCTCGTGATTGCTTACCTGGTCTTTCCCATCGTCGTGATGGTTATCTACAGCTTCAACCGGGTGATCTCGGGTTTGCAGCTGGTCAGCTTCGCATGGAACGGTTTCACGTTCCAGTGGTATCGCCAGTGGAGCAACATCCCAGGGCTCACCTCAGCGTTCTGGCTCACCCTGCGCCTCGCGATCGTGAGCACGCTGATCGCCACGGTGCTCGGTACATTGCTCGCCATCGCGCTCGTGCGCTATCGGCCTCCGAAGTTCAGGGGTAAGGGCGGGATCGAGCAGATCTTGTTCCTCAACATCGCTGCGCCCGAGATCGTCATGGGCGCCTCCTTGCTGGGTCTCTTCGTTACCTTCAACGTGGCGAGGGGTTTCCTCACGCTCGTCTTGGCACACGTGATGTTCTCCATTGCCTACGTGACGGTCACAGTACGAGCCCGACTGGCGGGCTTCGACCTCTCGCTCGAAGAAGCAGCGTACGACTTGGGTGCGAATGCGGTGTCGACGTTTCGTCTCGTGACCTTGCCGCTCATCATGCCCGGTGTACTCGCCGGAGCCCTGATGGCTTTCGCACTATCGATCGACGACTTCGTGACGTCGAACTTTGTGAGCGGCTCGAGCGTGCCGTTTCCGGTGTGGGTGTACGGCGCTTCGCGCGTCGGCACGCCACCACAGGTGTTTGTCTTTGGCACCGTGATCTTCATGGTCGGGATCGTGTTCGCCGTCCTGAGCCTGGGTCTGTCGAAGAAGAAAGCCTGACGAGCTCGAATCTCATCGTGGCCTGGATCGATGGCGTCGGCGTACGAGCGCGTTTCTCCTGCTGGCCCAGAACCACTGCCCGACTACGAGGTCATCGACCAGGGCGATAGAGGCAACCTTCACGACCAACCCCAGGACGTGCGCGAGGACTGGAGGAGTTCGCCTTCCACGATGCGAATGCGAGTGCGCCCATTGCTCGGCTCAGCGCGTACTTCGCCTTGCTGGGGGGAGGTGAGCATCCGCGGTGAAGGCCTTCGGGACGTGGAATGGCACGACGCAAGGCCCGCACGCAGGGTGCGACGCTGCACTCGGTCGCACTGCTGAAGGTTTCGATTGCAACGTCTTCGACGATGCGCTCAGCCTGATGGCGGCCATCTTTTGTGTCACGCGTCACGCAGGCTCATCGAGTCACGCAAGTCTTCAAGGAGCGGGGTACGAAGGCTCTCGGGACGCGCCGCGTTCGCGCCTCGAAGGTCAAGGGTCCGCTCGCGTCGACGGAGATTCTCTCGGCGCGACTGCCGATCGCTCACCTGCACCTGGACCTTGGAATCCGCGAGTACCAGAGATTGGGCGCTGTCATGTTGGCGGCCACCCCGGAGCCGATGACCATTGGGGGGCCTCGGCGCAGAGGGAGTCGCGGTGGCAGTCGTCATTGTCCTAGCGGGAACCACGTTGAGGCGGGCGACGGACATTGTCGTCGTCGGCCAAGAAGAGGCTCAGGGAATCTGCGTCGAAGCGAACTCCTGGATGCGCCACGAGCATGGGAAACTCGAAGCGCGGCCGGTCGGGAAGGCGGGATTCGAACCCGCGGCCTCCTGGTCCCAAACCAGGCGCGCTAACCAAGCTGCGCTACTTCCCGTATCACCATCGTTACACATATTCATCGATGCCTTGGCGCGAGACGTTGGGACCATAGGCTGCACGCAGGAGTTGGAAGGAGGTGACGGTGGCCTACGAATGGATAGTTGATGCCCTCGACGACACGTGGAGCGCTCTGTATCGGTTGATGCGCAGCCAACCCCTCGAGGCGTATCACGCACCCACCGCGTGTCCAGGTTGGGACGTGCAGGACGTCATCAGTCACTTGCTCGGTTTCGAGGCGATGCTGCGTGGTGCGCCAGTTCCCACGCACGAAGGACCATGGCCCGAGTACGTACACAACCCCATCGGAGAACTCAACGAGGCCATGGTGCAGGCTCATCGGGCGGAGCCGGGTCCCGAAGTCCTCGAAGAATTTCGCGACGCCACGCGCCGTTCGATTCAGGCACTGCGCGCGTTGAGTGACGCCGAGTGGGAAAAAGTAGGTTGGAGTCCCGAAGGTGAACGCCCATATCACCGGTTCCAGGAGACGCGAGTACTTGACAGTTGGATTCATCTTCAGGACGTCCGTGACGCACTCCTCCAGCCCGAGGATGATCATGGCGCGGGCGAGCAGATCGTGGTGAACCGCTTCGAAGCCGCCCTGCCCTACATTGTCGGACGCAAAATGAAGAGTCCTGACGGGACCGTTGTTCAGATCAATCTCAGCGGCCGACTTGCTCGTACCGTCTTGCTCGAGGTTCAAGGGGGCCGGGCGGAACCCGTAGCCTCGACGTCTACGCCGCCGACCATGGAAATTACGACTCCGGTGGCCCTATTCTGGCGGCGAGCCGCAGGCCGGATCAGCGCCCAGGCTTTTCTTGACGCTTCGGCGACCGACGTGCGCGGTGAGCGCGACGCGGCCCGGGCATTCGCCGAGGCTCTCAACATCATGATTTAGTCCATCCGAGAGAGCCGGTAGGCTGGCATCTCCTATGCATGCCACCTCTACATCCCTGGATAACAACCGAATCAAGCTCGTCGTGGAACTCGACGATAGCGAAATGAGCGCCGCCCTCGACGCCGCCGCCGCCTCGCTCGCGAAGCAAGTGAGTGTCAAAGGGTTCCGAAAGGGCAAGGTGCCGAAGAACGTGCTCGTCGCCCACATCGGCGGCCTGGAGGTGTTGCGTTCCGAGGCAATTCGTGAGTCCATGCCCGATTTCTACGCCCGGGCTATCGCCGATACTCTGATCGACCCGATTGGCCAGCCTGAGATCAACATCACGGGCGGCGAACTCGAAGGTGCGCTCACCTTCGAGGCTGAAGTTGAAGTGCGGCCCGTCGTGACAATCTCGGGCCAGCGTGATCTGCGGGTGACTATCCCTTCGCCCAACGTCACTGACGATGAGATCGAGTCGCAGATCAATCGCTACCGCGAGACTGATGCCGTTCTCCAGGATGTGGACCGACCCATTGTGACTGGTGACCTCGTCACGATGGACATACGAGTCCAGCAGATCGCCACCGAGGCTGAGCCACTCGAGATGAGCGACTTCATGTACACGGTCGGGTCGGGCACGATTACCGAGGGAGTCGATGAGCTCATTTTGGGACTGCGGGCTGGCGAGGACCTGAAGTTGAATGGCAACGTGGGTGACGGCGTGGTCGCCACCTACGAGATGAAGCTCAAGCAGGTTAAGGAACGCGTCCTGCCCGAACTCACTGACGAGTGGGTCGAGGAGAATACCGAATGGACGAACGTCGAAGAAATGCGTGATGCCGTCGTCAGCCAGATGCGACGCATGAAGATCGTCGAGGCGCAGATGTCCCAGCGTGACGCCATGCTGGTCGCACTCGGCGAACTCGTCGACGTCGACGTCGTGCCCGAGGTGCTGGTGGACGCCGAGACTAACGAGCGACTCCACGACCTCGGTCACCGACTCTCCCAGCAGCAGATGAACCTGGAGATGTTTCTCCAGGTGACCAACCAGTCACCTGAGCAACTGCTCGAGACGCTTCGAGAAGACGCCGTTCGCGGCGTTCGAGTCGATTTGGCGCTGCGCGCACTCGTCCTTGCGGAGAACCTCGAGGCGACACCCGAGGAGATCGAAGCGGAGCTCGCCACCACCGCCGAGTCAATGAGTGTCGACCCCGAGGTGTTGCGCACGAACCTCAGAGACACGGGTCGTGTCGTCTCGTTCAACGCAGAGGTCGCCAAGATGAAGGCTTCGCGTTGGCTGATGGACAACGTCACGTTCGTTGACCCCGACGGCCTCGAGATCGATCGGGCCCTGCTACGCACGGATCAGTCCGAAGAACTTGACGCGTAAGGTGGAGTGGTGAACGACAACTATCGAGCCCAGAACTACCTCGTCCCTACGGTCGTGGAGTCGTCGAACCGCGGTGAGCGCGCCTACGACCTTTACAGTCGTCTGCTGCGCGAGCGCATCATCTTTCTTGGCACACCGATCGACGACACCATTGCCAATCTGATCTGCGCCCAGATGCTCTTTCTCGAATCAGAGGACCCGGACAAGGACATCAACCTCTACATCAACTCGCCCGGCGGTGACATCACGGGGCTGCTCGCGATCTACGACACGATGAAGTACATCAAGCCCGACGTCTCGACGTTCTGCTTCGGCCAGGCGGCATCGGCCGCAGCGGTACTGCTCGGCGCGGGAACGAAGGGTAAGCGACTCGCGTTGCCACACGCTCGCGTGCTCTTGCACCAGCCCTGGGGCGGCGTGGGTGGACAGGCCTCCGATATCGAGATTCAGGCTCGTGAGATACTTCGCATGAAGGACATGCTGAATTCGATGCTTGCGACCGACACGGGACAGACCGTCGAACGGATCACGAAGGACACGGACCGTGACTTCATCATGGGCGCTCAAGAAGCCGTTGAATATGGCCTTATTGACGACGTTCTCACCGCTCGACCCTAGGTGCCCCCTTTTCGAGCCTCGCGACTCGTAGGATGTTGAAGTTAATGGTCGTGTCGGAGGGTATCTGTGGCAAAGTTTGGCGAAAGCAACGACCTTATTAAGTGCAGTTTCTGCGCCAAGGGTCAAAAGCAGGTTAAGAAGCTCATCGCGGGACCCAGCGTGTACATCTGCGACGAGTGCATCGATCTGTGCAACGACATCATCGCCGACGAATTTGGTGACCACCCCGAGTTCGTTCTTGAGGACCTACCGACGCCGCGCGAAATTTCCGCGTTCCTCGATGATTTCGTGATTGGCCAAGTCGATGCGAAGAAGATCCTCGCGGTTGCGGTGTACAACCACTACAAGCGCATCCAGACCGGACCTTTGCACGATGACGACGTGGAAGTCGCTAAGTCGAACGTGCTCCTACTGGGCCCCACCGGTTGTGGCAAGACGTTCCTCGCTCAGACGTTGGCGCGCATGCTCAATGTCCCGTTCGCCATTGCTGACGCGACCGCGCTCACCGAGGCCGGGTACGTCGGTGAGGATGTCGAGAACATCCTGTTGAAACTCCTCTCCGCCGCCGACTTCGACGTGAAGCGCGCCGAGCGCGGCATCATCTACATCGACGAGATCGACAAGATCGCCCGCAAGGCCGAGAATCCTTCGATCACCCGCGACGTGTCGGGCGAGGGCGTCCAGCAGGCGCTGCTCAAGATTCTTGAAGGTACGGTAGCGAGCGTTCCTCCTCAGGGCGGACGCAAGCACCCTCACCAAGAATTCATCACCATTGACACCTCCAACATTCTGTTTATTTGCGGTGGTGCGTTCTCGGGACTTGAGGAAATCATCGAACGTCGCCTTGGCAAGAAGTCGATGGGCTTCAACCAACCCGTTGAGTCCAAGCGAAACGGTGACGTCGAGCTGTTTCGTCACGCGCTCCCGGAGGACTTGGTGAAGTTCGGACTGATCCCCGAGTTCATCGGTCGACTGCCCATCGTGGGCGCGGTCCAGCAGTTGGACCGCGACATGCTCATCAGCGTGCTGACCGAGCCCAAGAATTCGTTGGTACGTCAGTTCCAGCAAGTGCTCGCTATGGACGGAGTGGAGCTCGTCATTGAGCCCGACGCGCTCTCGGCGATCGCTGATCTCGCGCTCGAGCGCAAGACCGGTGCTCGGGGACTTCGATCCATTCTTGAGAACGTGCTGCTCGAACCCATGTTCGACGTGCCTGGACGCACTGACGTGCAACGATGCATCATCACCGCCGAGTCCGTGCAGGAACGAACTGCTCCCACCTACGAATTGCGAAAGGCGACGCGAACCCGTCGCGCGAGCTAGCGGTGCGCTTCAACGCATACGAAGAAGCACTCGCGTGGCTTGAGTCGCACGTCGATTTTGAACGGACCGCGCCGAATCGTCAGGCCGTGCCGACTTTGCAGCCCATTGTCGATACCTTGGCGCTGCTCGCCGACCCCCAGAACGACTACCCGACGGTCCACATCACCGGCACGAACGGCAAGGGGACTACCACCACCCTGGCGAGCTCCCTGCTGAGCGCCACGGGTCTGCGCGTGGGTACGTTCACGAGTCCGGACCTGCACGCGATCAACGAACGCATCGCGGTCAATGGTGAGCCGATCGATGACGAGGACTTCATCTTGCTGCTGTCACGCCTCGCCGATGTCGAGACCGTGAGTTCGTTCGCCCTGACCCGTTTCGAGTTGCTCACGGTCGCCGCGCTGCTTCATTTTTCGGACGAAGGCGTCGACGTCGCGGTGATCGAAGTTGGCATGGGCGGTACGTGGGACTCGACCAATGTGATCAACAGCGCCGTCGCGGTGCTCACGAACGTCGACCTTGACCACACGGCCGTGCTGGGCCCCACGATCAGGCAGATCGCGAGTGACAAGGTAGGAATCTTCCGTCCCGAGGCGATTGCGGTAGTCGCGACCACCAACGCGATAGTGGTGGAGATCGCTAGGCAGCGAGCGGGTCAACTTGGCACCACGCTCTGGCTGCTCGGTGATTCGTTCGTACTTGAACGCAACGAATTGGCGCTGGGCGGGCGAGCAATCACGGTGCGCACCCCGTTCGAGACGTACGAGGACGTGTTGGTCTCCCTGCACGGGATCCATCAAGGTGTCAACGCGGCCACGGCGATCGTGGCCGCCGAAGCCTTTCTCGGAAGGGCGCTCGGCCACGAGGTGGTATCGAGCGCCTTGGCCAACGCGCGCATGCCGGGACGCATGGAACTCATCTCGCGCCGTCCGATGATCGTGGTGGACGGCGCGCACAACCCCGCAGGAGTGCGCGCACTCGTCGCGACTCTCGATGGAGCGTTTCACGTCGAAGGGGAGCGACGCTGCGTGCTCGGCATGCTGAGCGGTCGCGATGTCGATGACATGGTGCGTCCGCTCGTGGAACTCGGCTTCACCGAGTTCCACTGCTGCGCGCCGCAGTCACCGCGGGCCATGTCGGCGAGCGACGTTGCCGCGGCGGTGCGACGCGCGGGTGGAGTGGCTGTCGAGTACCCGAGTGGGACATCGGCTCTCGCGCACGCGCGAGAGCACTCGACCGACGAAGACCTCATTGTGGTGGCCGGCAGTCTTTATCTCGTCGCGGAGATCCGTGGCGAGGTCACCCACGTCGCATCGCGGCACCTTTTGTAGGGCTGTTAGATTTTCTCCTCGTGGATAGAACATTTGTCATAGTGAAGCCCGACGGCGTTGAACGCGGTCTTATTGGTGAGATCGTTGCTCGGCTCGAACGAAAGCAGCTGCGTATCGTTGCTGCCGAATTGCGAACCATCGACGCGACGACCGCGCAGCGTCACTACGCCGAACACGCGGGTAAGCCCTTCTTTGATGGTCTCGTTGCGTTCATCACGCGTGGTCCCGCACTGCTACTGGTCGTCGAGGGTCCGGGCGAGACCTGGAAAGTCGTGCGTACGCTCATCGGGGCGACGAATCCGAAGGAATCAGCGCCCGGGACGATTCGTGGCGACCTCGCGATCGAGATGGCGGAGAACCTGATCCACGGCTCGGACTCACTCGAATCAGCGCAGCGCGAGATAGCGATTTTCTTTCCTTCGTTGGTCTAGATAAGAATTACGGCAGTCTTCGCCCTATCTGCCCTAGCCTTGGAGGTGCGGAGAGGCGTAGGTCGGGTCTCTCACTAAAGGGTTCTTATGGTTGATCGTCGTTTTTCATTCTTGGGCCGTGATATGGCAGTGGACCTTGGCACGGCCAATACGTTGGTCTACGTTCGCGGCCGCGGCATCATACTGAATGAGCCGTCGGTGGTGGCGGTGGACGTCAAGGACGGTAAGCCACTCGCCGTTGGCGCGGAGGCCAAGCGCATGATCGGCCGCACGCCAAGCAACATTCAGGCGATCCGGCCATTGAAGGACGGCGTGATCGCCGACTTCGAAATCTGCGAGAAGATGCTGCGCTACTTCATTCATCGAGTCCATCAGCGACGCTTCGCGAAGCCGCGCATGGTCATCTGTGTACCGTCGGGCATCACGGGTGTTGAGCAGCGTGCGGTGATGGAAGCGGCGGAGTTCGCCGGAGCCCGCAAGGCGTACATCATCGAAGAACCGATGGCCGCGGCGATTGGCGCGGGCTTGCCAATTCACGAGCCCACCGGCAACATGGTGGTTGACATCGGTGGCGGTACGACCGAGGTGGCGGTGATCTCACTTGGTGGCATCGTCACGAGCCAGTCGATCCGCGTCGGTGGCGACGAGCTTGACGAGGCCCTCGTGGCATTCGTCAAGAAGGAATTCCAGTTGGCGCTCGGTGAGCGTACGGCGGAGGAGATCAAAATCCAACTCGGCTCGGCGTATCCCCTCGAAGAGGAGTTGCGCGCGGAGATCCGTGGACGCGACCTCGTCACGGGACTTCCCAAGACCGTCATCATCACCACTGAGCAGATTCGCCAGGCCATGGAAGAGCCCGTTCAGGCGATTGTCGATGCGGTGAAAGTGACCCTCGACCGTACGCCACCCGAGCTCTCGTCGGACCTCATGGAGCAGGGCATTGTCCTCACTGGTGGCGGAGCATTGCTCAACGGCATTGCGGCGCGCCTCGAAGCGGAGACCAACATGCCCATCATCGTGGCGAACGATCCGCTCAACTGCGTGGCCCTTGGAAGTGGCATGTGCCTGGAAGAGCTTGACGTCTTCTCGCGCATGTTGAAGACCAGTCCTTCGCGCTAAGCAGTGGCTACCGAACGTTCGAGGCGCCGGGCGCTCACGTTGGGAGCCGTAGCCACGGCGGTCATTGCCGTGCTGTATCTCACGAGTGGCGTTGTGGCGGGGCTCAAGAGTGCCGCGAACGTTGTCGTGAACCCCTTTAGTTGGACCGTTAACCAGGTGGCACGACCAATTGGCCATTTCCTCGCGGGCGCTATCAATTTCAACGACGTGGTCGCGCAGAACCAGAAGCTCCGCTACGAGTTGGGCAAGGCCCAGCAGCAGGCGAATCAGACCTGGTCGCTACAGCGTCAGCTCCAGCAACTGACCAGCGAACTCCACGTTCCCTTCGTCGGAAGCCTGCCGATGGTCGCCGCTCAAGTGACCGCGATCTCGCCCACGAACTTCGCAGCAACGGTCGACATCTCGGTGGGCCGTGACAACGGGGTGCTCGCGGGCATGCCGGTGGTTGCCAATGGCGGACTGGTCGGCAGTATCATCTCGACTTCGCCCCACGGTTCGACGGTGCGACTCATCACGGACGTGAATTCGTCCATCGGCGTCACGTACGCCAGCGGCAAGGACACACTGCTCGTGACCGGACGAGGCGTCAACAATGGCCTGGCCGCGACCTCGGTGCCGCTGACGACGTCAATCAGCCCCGGAACGATCATTGCGACCGACGGGTTGCAGGGTGGCCTCTATCCGCCGGGACTACCCGTCGCCAGCGTGACCAAAGTGTCGTTGACGCCTGGTGCGGCCACGTACAACCTGGTTCTCCGTCCGAGTGCGGACTTACGTAATTTGCACTACCTCGACGTGGTGATCTGGGAGCCATCTACGTGAGAAGGGCCCTCGTACCTGCGGCCCTCGTCACACTTCTCGTCGTAGCGATCCAGCTGGAGGTCTTCTCGTCGCTGCGGGTCAGCGGGGTTGTCTTCATGCTGGTGTGGCTCTGGCCACTCTGCGTGGGGCTCGCGGGGTACACCTCACTGGCATTGTTCGTGGCCCTCCTCGGTGGGATCATGTTCGACACCCACGCGACTACGCCGTTCGGCCTCACCGCGCTGGTCGGTATGGTGCTCGGCTACGTGGCATCACGTCTGGGGCGTGAGGGAGTGGGCGACCTCGATTCCGCGGCGATCTGGGTGACGCCGGTGATTGCCGCCGTCGGTGGGTTCTTGGCGCCGCTCTTGTACGTCGGTGCGGGATACTTCGAACTCAACTTCGGACTCTGGCGGGGCAGCCTGCTGTCGAGCATGGTCGTCAACGCCGGAGCGTTCTTCTTGTTCTCACGCTGGGTGAGTCGCTTCGCGAAGTTGGTGGGCAGTGTCGGGGAGAGGGCTCGACGGTGAAGAGTTCCTGGCGCAACCGGCCCATCGGATCGTGGTTCTCGCGCATCTGGCGACCATGGGTCTCGCTCAGTCCTTTTCGAGGACGTGGTCGATCGATCAATGAACCCAAGCCCGTAGGTATCCGCGACCTGGTCGCGTCGCCCGACGAGGTTCTGCATCGCCCCGAACGACGCTGGCGAGTGATTGGTGGGTTCTTCCTGCTGCTGTTCGTACTGCTGTTGGGTCGTCTCTTCATTCTCCAGATCCTCGACTATCAGGGCTCGGTGCAGAGCGTCAATGCCAACTCGCTTCGTGTGAGCACGATTCCGGCAAGCCGCGGACTCATCCTTGACCGCAGTGGCCGCCCACTCGTGACCAACGTCAACACCACCGAGATACGACTCTCGCGCGCCGAAGCGGCGTTGTACCCGCCCATCAAGGGTGCGCTCGCTTCGCTGACGGGACTCAGTGTCGCCCAGATCAACGCCGACCTCGACAACCTGCAGTACGACCCCTACCAACCCGCGCCGATCCTCAGCAACGCGCCGGCGAAGGAGGTCGAGTTCATCAAGTTGCACCCGAAGGAGTTCCCAGGCGTGTCGGTGCTCGACGTGGCCACGCGTTCGTACCCCAACGGCGGCAGTGTGGGCGCCCAGGTACTCGGCTACGTCGGGCCGATCACCGGTAACGAGATCGCGGCGAACCCGAACAAGGGATACCAGACCGACTCCACGATCGGCAAGACCGGCATCGAGTCCTTCTATGAGCAGTACCTGCGTGGCCACGACGGTACGAGCACCCTCGAAGTCGGCGCCTTCGGGAATATCTTGGGCGCGGTGCACACCACTCAGCCGACGGTGGGCGATTCGGTGGTCTTGAACATCGATACGGGCCTGCAGAAGGCGCTCGACGGCTACCTCGCCAACGACGTGCTCACCGATCGCAAGACGATCGACCCGACGACCGGGCGCTATCCGGGGGCGATCAACGGTGCGGCAATCGTGCTCGATCCCAACAATGGTGACGTGCTCGCAATGTCGAGTTTCCCGTCTTACAACCTCAACTCCTTCGTCAACGGCCTCACGAATGCCTCATTTCACCAGCTCTTGAACGAGGGGGCCTTCAACAACTACGCCATCCAAGGCCTCTATACGCCGGGCAGTACGTTCAAGCTCATCACCGCCACGACTCAAATGCAGACAGGTGTCTTTCCGCCCTACAAGATCATCGACGACACTGGCTTCTTCAAAGTACCCGGCTGTCTGCAGGGCGCGCACGGTTGCATCTTCCACGACGACCAGTCGATCGGCGCCGGACTCATTGATCTACCGCGCGCGCTGACGGTGTCATCGGACTACTACTTCTACAACCTCGGGTACCTCTTTTGGGCCCAGCAGGCCAAGTACGGCCAGACGCCTATACAAAACGTGGCCAGTGAGTACGGCCTCAATTCGCTCACCAATATCGACCTGCCCAACGAGGTGGTCGGGCGCGTGGACTCACCCGCCGTGCGCAAGTTGCTGCACGCTCAGGCCCCCAAGGCATTTCCGAATGTGGCCTGGTACACCGGTGACAACATCGAGATGGCGTTCGGTCAGGGGACGACGGCGCTGACACCCATCGCCATCGCCAACGCCTACGCCACGTTCGCCAACGGGGGCACGCGATACGAGCCGCAGGTCGCCGCCGCGATCATTAACGCTCACAACAAGGTGGTCGTGCGGTACCAACCACGCATTCTTGGTCACGTGAGTCTTCCGCCGAGCGTGCGTGACCCCATCCTGCAGGGCCTGGAAGGGGTAGTGATGAACCCAAGCGGTACCGCGTACGGCACCTTTCGCACGTACGGGAAGTTCTCGCTCGCGTCCTTCCCGATCGCCGGCAAGACCGGTACGGCCAGTAACGCCCACGGACTCGAGCCAAACTCGCTCTTCGTCGGTTTCGGTCCGGTGGGCCACCCCAAGTACGTGATCGTGTGCGTCGTCGCCGAGGGCGGCTACGGCTCCGCGGCGGCCGCACCGGTGGTCGTGCAGGCCTTCAACTATCTCGTGGCTCACCCGATCAAGCCGGTGTCACTCAAGGCCCAGCTGAGCGTGCCACCCACCGCCCCCAGCAAAGGGACCTCAAGGTCGGGTGTGACGACGGCCAAAACGACCACAACGACCGCAAAATCGACCACGACGACCGTGAATTCCTCGAAGTCGTCCGGTTGAGCGGATTCGCGGAGTAACCTTGAAGCGTTGGGCGCAGTTGTGCAAAATGTACATTGCGCGAAATGAACGCAGCATCAGTGCAGTGCCGAGGCACTCCGCTCGTGCAAGCATTGAGGACGCAACGTGGTACATGCGAGTGAAGTGACCCAGATCCTTATCGGGCTCCTCTCCCTGCTTGTCGTTTTGGCTTTCGCCCTCTTCTCCAACCAGGTCGCACACGTGAGCTCTTCGCCGCGCGCCGTCAAGATCATCCCTGGTAGCCGATACCAGGCCCCTTCCTACAAGAACTCAAGGAGTACCCGTCGTGAGCGACGAAACCAACAATCAGTCAGCATCATCGTCTAATCCAAAAATTGGTGACACCCGTCCAGCCCCTCAGATAGGCGACACCCGCCCGAGTACTGGGTCATCGTCGCCATCCATGCCGAGCGCGAGTCCAGGTCAGGGTGGCAATCGCCGTCGCCGTGGCGGCCGAGGGCGTGGTCAAGGTCAGGGACAGCCTGGCCAGCGCGTGAGCCAGGGACGACCCGCCGACGCACCAGTCGAAGCCTCTGCCCCTGAAGGCAGCAGTCTCGAATCAGCCGGAGCACGAGCCAAGGGTCGGCGCCGGCGCGGTGGAGAGCGTCGCACGAGGGCCCAGGGCCGCTATCTCATGTGTGTACACACCACCAAAGAGGCGACCCATATCGCCACGCTCG
>Ga0307375_10003777_pt1 | contig 14689 bp, 8 predicted proteins | sample TR1MG_FD_202531 | JGI IMG/M metagenome (GOLD analysis project Ga0307375, IMG submission 202531) | Soil microbial communities from Risofladan, Vaasa, Finland - TR-1 | ecosystem: Environmental > Terrestrial > Soil > Coastal area > Acid sulfate soil | place: Finland: Risofladan, Vaasa | collected...
GTGACCCAGCCGCGCGTCTCCGATTTGACGCGAGGTAAAGTCGAACTTTTTTCTCTGGATGCCCTAGTCGATATGGCGGCAGTCGCGGGACTGGCCCCCCAGGTAAAAATCAAACGGGCCGCATAAGCCGGAAATCCGACGCCGAACCCCAGGCCGGCGCAACACGATCAATCAGCTCGAGCCTGCGGCCATTGCCTGCCGTTACGACGTCCTGGCGAAATACGCCGGATACCTCAAGCGCACCTATGCCGAGGAACTCGGCAAGCTGAAACAGGCTTCACGCGAAGACGCGCAACGATTGCGCAGCGTGGAGCCGTGGCTGAATTGCAACGAGAAAATGCTGCACCAACCCAAGCGCGAACGCCTCGCCGAAATACTGCCGCGGTCGCGCGCCCTGCAGACCATGATAGTCATGCGCCGCGAACTGGCAACCCTGTGGGGCGTTCAACCGCAACGCGCGAGCAAGTCGTGGCACAACTCCAGGGGCTGGTGCCGACGGGCGGAGACGAGCGGAATCCGGGCCTTGGAGGAATTCTCGCTGCGCTTGCGCAGCTATTCATGAGCCGTGCAGGCGTAGACAGCGTTTCATAGTAGTCCAATCGGATCAGCTCACCCTGCCCTTTGCCTCACTTTTGCCCCCTCCAGAATGAATTGCCTCTGAGCTGACGTCTTTTGTTCTGAACAACTTCCCGCTTGGTCGACACGGCGTAACATACTGTGCTGGCGAGACTTTCTGGCTTCTCTTGTTTGGATTACCGGAAATAGCGGGCGGCCGCGATTAACCAAGTGGAAGTAGGGCTTCGTGGTCCAAATCTACGATAGCGGCACAGGGGGAGGGCAACATGGCGATGTCCGATTACATGAGGTGAACAAATGGTGGAACCACTACGAAAACGGGGGAAGGACGGGAAGCCGTACGAGCGCCGGCCCGCGATAGAGAAGGAGTTGCAGGAGCTCGAGACCCTTGCACTCCCGGACATCGTCGCCCACGCTCGGGCGGGCGAACAAATAGGGAAACCGTCGGTATCCTCCGAGGCGCTGGTGCACACCCTAAGGCGAGAGGTACGGCTGGCACGCCCCGACGGTCCGACGCTCGGAGCGGTCGACGCCCTCGCCGCAATGCTGATCGCGCGCTGCGAGAAGATACTCAAGCGCAGACTCTGGCGCTACGACGACCTAGCCCGCGAGGAGATCGCTGGGGATGTGACCAATCGCGTCGTGGATGAAATCTACGAGGACGGGGACAAGGCCGATTACGCCGAGGTCAACTTCAACGACTGGCTCGCGCACAACCGGGTAGACGCCGTCCGGAAGTACGAGAGAAAGGCGGCTCGTACGGAGCGGCTCGGCGACTCGGTGGAAGACCTCCGGGACGGCGAGGCCCAGATCGTGGCCGAGGACGAATCGACCGATGCGAGCCACGAAAACACGCCTGAGGCATCGTATGCGTTAAAGGAGGCGCGAGAGAGGGCGAACCTGCCGTCCTTCATCGAACAGGTGCAGTTTTCGCCCGACGAGCTCCACCGGATCGCTGAAGTGGTGAAGAAGGCTAAGCTGCCGGCGAATGTCCTCAACGCCTTCCTGGCCTACCACGCCCTCGGAAGACAGATCGAATCCGAGGATCCTAACGAACATACGCTAGTGAAGCACTTCAACAAGAGCGAAAAGACGATCCGTATCTGGATCAAGCGCGCCGAGAAGGTCTTCGCTGAACTGAGAGAGATGAAAAATGAAAGCAAAGGAAATGACGAAGACGAACCTGGAATCCGTACTGCTAGACTTTCGCATTGAAGCGGGCGTGCCGAACCCTGCAATCCTGGAGACCTATTGCAGGCGCTACCCAAAGTTTGCGCGCGAGCTAACCGATTATGCGTTGGAGTGGTTGGTCGACGAGGCGATGGCGATGGCGGAGCCGGCGAACAACGTTTCTACGAACGCATCCAGTCCTATCGTTTCGCGGGCTATCAGCCGCTTGTACGCCCGAATTCGCGAGAGGGAAACGGGAAGAGAGGCTGCGGCCCGGCCGTCGGGGCAATCAGCGAGCAATCCCTTCCAGGAGTTGCCGCTTCCTCGCAAGCGTGCCATCTGTACTCAGCTCGGTATCAACATGCCGTTGTTAGCAAAGTTTCAGAACAGGCTGATTGATCCGGACAGCGTCCCGAGTACCTTTCTCGAGCCGTTCGCCCGCCTGCTGGAGCGGACGGTGGAGGGGTTCCTCGGCTACTTGCGGCTTCCGGCGATGGCCAACGCCGCCGCCGATTTCAAGGCCGAAGGAAAGCCATCGGTAAGCGGGAAAAAGGAGCGCTTCGAGGAAGCGGTACGCGGCTCGTCTCTTGACGAGAACCAGAAGCAAGCGCTACTCAAGGGCTAGAGATGGACGCGTTCGACAAGGTCAGAGAACTGGCCCGCGAGAAGAACAAGGAAGCGCTGGGAAAGCTTCCGGCCGGGTCCAAGGCGATCAACCTAGTCAAGGCCTTAGCTGCTAGTGCGGACCTCGAGCCCTATCCACTCGATCCTGCGGACGCGCTGCTGAATGGAGCGCTCGCGGTTCTCGCCCGTGGGGATGGCGCGATCTACCATGTCAACAACGTGTGCGAGGAAGATCTGGCCGTTCTGATTGCCCACGAGTTGGGCCACTTTCACCTACACGTCGCTGAGACCGCGGCCAACTGCTCGAGCGAAGACGTTGACGTGTCGGCGCCAAGCGAAGCCTCGCCAATCGGCGCAGACCGGGTGGCAGGTTACGGCGCGAAGGAGCGGCGCGAGCTTCAAGCGAACGTGTTCGCCCGCGAGCTTTTGTTGCCGCAGCCCGAAGCTCGTGCGTTGCACCTTGATAGCGCCAAGATGCCGGAAAGCATCGCGAAAGACATCGGCGTTCCTCTCGCCGTCGTCCGGCAGCAGCTCATCGATGCGCTGCTCATCCCGACTTACGCAGCCCCCGATCCGGAAAAATCGGTTGAGGACCCACCGCTCGATTCCTTCCAAGCCGAGGCAGCCGAGTTCTCGGGTGCCCCTCTCCTCCTAGAGGCCGGCCCAGGGACGGGCAAAACGCGCACCTTGGTCGCCAGAGTCGTGCATCTCATCGCGCAGAGCGCAGATCCCGCCTCCATCGTGGCATTGACGTTCTCCAACAAGGCGGCGCAAGAGCTTTCCGAACGCGTCAGCACCGTGCTCCCGGAAGCCGCGGCGAACATATGGACGGGAACGTTCCATGCTTTCGGGTTGGAGCTCCTGCGCAAGTATTATGACCATCCGAAGCTCGACTTGCCGCCGGACGTCTCGGTGATCGACAAGAGCGACGCGGTCGCTTTTCTGGAGGAAGTGCTTCCGCTACTGCCGCTCAATCACTACAAGAACCTATGGGACCCGCTAATCAATCTCAAGGATATCCTCGCCGCGATCTCGCGCGCGAAGGATGAATTGGTTTCCCCATCGGAATACAGGCAGCTTGGTCAGCGAATGCTGGATGCAGCGCGAGACAACGAGTCTCGCGAGACGGCAGAAAAAGCGTTGGAAGTTGCTGCGGTCTATGAGCGCTACGAACAGCTCCTAGCCGAACACAGGCTTCTCGATTTCGGCGATCTCATCATGAAGCCGACCCTTCTTCTCGAAGAGGATGAGTCTTTGCGGAACGCCCTCCGGATAAAGTATCGACACGTCCTCGTGGACGAGTACCAAGACGTGAATCGCGCTAGCGCTAGGCTACTTAAGGCGCTGGCCGGAGACGGCGAACGGCTTTGGGTCGTCGGCGATGCAAGGCAGTCCATATACCGTTTCCGCGGGGCGTCTTCGGCAAACATGGCGAAGTTCGACGCCGATTTCCCTCGCGCAAAGCGGCTCAGCCTCGGCAAGAATTACCGCTCGACACAGGAGATCGTGGACGTTTTCTGCGGATTCTCCCGTTCGATGACTGCTTCTTCTGGAATGCTCACGCTCAAACTTGAGGCCGAACGGGGAAAAAGCGGGATCAAACCCGACCTTCGGCAAATAGCAGATAACGAGTCTGCGCACGAGGCCGCCGCGGCGAGCGTGCGGGAATTGCAGGGGGCGGGCGTGGCGCTCCGCGAGCAGGCAATGCTCTTCCGCTCTAACTCGCGCCTTAGCGAGTACGCCGCGGCGCTTGAAGCGCGCGGCGTCGCCGTGCTCCACCTTGGAAGCCTCTTCGAGCGAGACGAGATTCGAAATCTTCTGTCGCTTTTGTCTTTCGTAGCCGATCCGATGGGCGGCGCGCTCGTGCGTCTTGCAACGCTCGACCCATACCGAGTTCCACTTGCGGACGTGTCGTTGCTTCTTGCCTATTCCAAGGACACGCGTACTCGCGCGCTGGATGCGCTGAAGGCAGCCACCAAGATTGAAGGGCTCTCCCCGGCGGCGCGGGAAGGATTCGCCATTCTCGCTAGGCACCTGGAGGGCTTCAGCCTAAGCTCGTCGCCGTGGGACATGCTCTGCAAATACCTTTTCGAGCGATCGAGCTTACTGAAGCCGCTCGTGCAAAGCCGGGACGTTCGCGATCAGATGAAGTGTGTCGCGATCTGGCAGTTCCTAAATTTCGTCCGTGAGCCCCATGCTCGCGCTAAGGGTCCGCCGATCTACAGTTTGCTCGAGCGCATCCGCCATCTCGTGGTACTCGGCGACGAGCGGGATCTGAGGCAGATCCCGAGCGCTGCGCGCAATGCCGACGCGGTCCGAATGCTCACCATCCACGGTAGCAAGGGCCTGGAGTTCGAGGCTGTGCATGTTCCCGGCATGACGCGGGCCCAAGTTCCGCTTCAGTATCGTGGCGTGCGCTGCGCGCCACCCGACCGAATGGTGCAGGAAGCCGGCGCAATGAGCGGAAAGGACTATCACAAAGCGATCCACGTTGCAGAAGAAGAGTGTCTATACTTCGTCGCTATGTCGCGGGCGCGGACGTACCTGCGCCACTACGGAATTGCGGCGAGGCCATCCGATTTCATCGGCAAGTTAGATCCTAAGCTTGTCGCGGTGAAAACTTTTTCCTTGTCCGTGATGCCCGCTGGCGGGGCGCAGAGTTGGATCGTGCCCATGGCGGCCGGCACGTCAGGCATCATCGCCGCGGACGATTTGAGCCGCTTCGACCGCTGTCCGCGGCGATTCCTCTACACGTACCTCTTGGGACTGGCCGGTCGCCAGCGCGAAACGCCTTTCGTCAAGGCGCACGATTGCGTCTACGAAACGATCCGGGCTGCAAGGGAGCACAACAAGGCCGGTGAGAAGGACTGGCTGCTACGACGGCTCGAGTCGTCGTGGAAGGAACATGGTCCACACGGCCATCCGTACGAAACAGACTACCGGCGAATTGCGGAGCAGACGATCGCCAACTTCCAAACGGCGTGCGCCGGGCTCGACATCCAAAAGGTGGAGGCCGTCGCCGTTGACCTCCTGCATGGAAAGGTTGAGGTCAATCCTGATCAAATGGCCAAGCGCGCCGACGGCACAATGCTGCTGCGCAGAATTCGGACTGGAAAACTGTCCAAGGACGAGGAAGACGAGTGGATCTATACCCTATACCACGCCGCTGCAGAACGCTATGGACCCGGACGGTATGAAGTCGAGGCCGTGCACCTCACTGGTAACACGCGGACTCGCATTTTCCCAAGCGCGAAGAAGATGAAGAACCGCATGGAAAAAGCTGGTGACGCGGTGGCAAGCATCCGCGCCGGCCAGTTCCCCCCAGAGCTCGACCCCTTCAGTTGCCCGCGCTGCCCGCATTTCTTCTACTGCCCGTCCCTGCCCGAGGGAGTGGTCCAACTTCCGTAGGGGAGTGCTTACCGGTTTCCCGATTTCCACGCGATTACATAGGTATGAACGCAGCGTTTTCCGCCGCGGTGATCGTAAGGAGATCGAAAATGTCGAAAATCAACGTTTTTCTGCAAGGCGAGGGAATAAAGGATGTCGTGCGGCTCCAGCTGGAGCCGCAGAGCACGGCCGTCGACGTGAAGCGCGCCTGCGCTTCGCATGGGGTCCAGTCGAACGCAGAGACTGCCGTGTTCTTGGAGGACCAGGACGAACCTCTCGCCGACGCGGTGACGGTAGAGTCGCTCGCCGGCAAGCACGGCGTTCGGCTGCACCTGCACCGCTGCACCCGGGTCGGGGTTAAGGTCACCTACTCCGGTCGAGTGGTCGAGCACGTCTTTGGCCCAGGCCGGACCGTGGGCGCTGTAAAAAGATGGGCGGCGAAGGAGTTGGGCATTCGGAAGGAAGACACGGCCGAGTTGATCCTGCAAATTATCGGCACACACGAACAGCCCGACGTCGACGTACACATCGGCACGCTGGCTGCGTGTCCCGCGTGCGCCATCGCGTTCGACCTCGTGCCGAACCCGCGCATCCAGGGTGCCGCGTGATGGCGCCCGACGAGAAGGCGCTACGGGCGGAACTCGAGTCCGGGCGCTTTCTCGCCGGCGAGGCGAGGAAGCGCTGGCGACTTGTGTCGGTGGACTGGCCTGGCGTGCAGATCAGCGTCACCGCGCGCGACGGCGAAGAGTTCGTGCTGCGGTTCGATTGCACGGGCCATCCGCAGAACCCGCCTACCGCCCGACTGTGGGATGCCGCAAAGAATGCGCCGCTCGACGTGTCTCTCTGGCCCAAGGGCGCCGGCCGAATCGCCGCCGTCTTCAACCCGGGATGGAAATCGGGCGTCGCGCTGTATCTGCCCTGCGATAGAACAGCGATCGAGGGCCACGATAACTGGCGCAACGAGCATCCGTCGAAGATTTGGAACCCTTCAAAGGGGATCATCCAGTATGTGGAAATCGTTCATGAGCTTCTTCAATCACGAGACTACGTTGAGCGCGCCGCGGCCTAGCCTGCGAATTGACGCGGCGCTGTGGAAGGTGCTCATACAGAAACTGCGTGAGCGCGGCGGCGGTGAGCGCGAAAGCGGCGCGTTCCTTCTCGGCAGAGGGGGCGGCGCCCAGCGCACCGCGAGTCGCATCATATGCTACGACGACCTCGATCCAAGCTGTCTAAGCGACGGGTACGTGCAATTCGATGGCCATTACTACAGCAGACTGTGGGAGATCTGCGCGCAGGAGTCGCTCAGCGTTGTCGCCGACGTGCATACCCATCCATATGGGCCTGGACAGAGCCATCTGGACAAGACGCACCCCATGATTTCGATTCCAGGTCACATCGCCCTCATCGTGCCGAATTACGCGGAAGGCTTCATCTCCGCATCGGATGTGGGCGTCTACGTGTACCGCGGCCGTCACTGCTGGTCGGCGTACCGCGGTCGCCGTGCTGCGAACGTGCTCGATATTCAAGTCGATGAGAAAATGCAATGAACACGATAATGCCCGATGAGCTACACCGCCTCGTGAAGCTCGCCATAGATACTGGCGAGGCAGAATCCGTAGAGCATGCGCAGCGCATCTTCGCCGGCTACCGCATCGGCGTCGCTGTGGGTCCCGAGATACAGTGGTCAAGTTCGCACCAAGCTGCCTTGCTCACCTTTGTCCTTCTGGCGAGCAGGGTGTTCCTTGGCGGCGTAGATGTCGTCATTCCCGCTGACATGGTGATCCCGAACCTGCTGCCGGGAAATCCGAATATTGAGGGGGTGATCGCCAGCTCGGGTGCGAAGCGGGTGAAGCATCTGGAGCCACATGTGCCAGCCGTGTGCATAGGCACGGCGACGGTACCGCACTCCGCAGGATTCGCAATTCGCACCGTGTTCAGTGGCTGGCGCGCAGGCGTGATCCCAACCGACACAGCCGTGCCGTTCGATTTTGAAGCCGAGCTTCCCTTGAGTGGGGCGTTAGCCGCGGCTCTTGCTGTTAATGAGGCGTTCCTATTCCTGCGGCAGGACACGCCCGAAGCAGGGCTTCGCGAGATCGGCGTGTCGCTCTGGAAACCGGGCGCCGTGGACGACTGGTGGAAGGCTGAGAATGATGGTCCGCGGCTCGTCTATCTGCCTAGTAAGCTCTGGCTTATCGGCCTCGGACACCTCGGGCAGGCTTACCTTTGGGCGCTATCAATACTTCCGTATGTGCGACCGAAGGAGGTCGAACTTGTGCTTCAGGACATCGACATTGTCACAACCTCTACGCTCAGCACATCGATCTTGTCAGAAAAGGCAATGATCGACAAAAAGAAGACGCGCGCGATTGCGCCGGTTATGGAGGCAAGGGGTTTCAGGACTATGCTCATTGAGCGCAGGTTTGACGAGACGTTCCGCGTGCAGTCGGACGACCCGCAGATCGCACTATGCGGCGTGGACAACGCGCTCGCCAGGAGATCGCTTTGCGACGCCGGGTTCAAGTTCGTCGTTGAGGCCGGGCTTGGCAGTGGAGCTAAGAACTTCCGTGCGATGCGAATCCATTCCTTCCCCGGCGCCATGGATCCGCGCGAGCTATGGGGATCCAGCATCGACAAGATCATTGAGACTGAGGCGCCAGCCTATAGAAACCTCAAGGCACGCGGCGTCGAACAGTGTGGCATCACGTTGCTCGCGGGCAAGGCCGTTGGTGCACCTTTCGTGGGCATGACCGCCGCAGCATTTTGTGTCGCAGAGATTCTTCGACTCCTTCACGGAGGCGAGTTGTCGACCGTACACGACTTGGACCTAAAGTCGCCCCTTAGCCGTATTTCATCAATGCGAGAGGTAAGTCTTCTCGCCTTTAATCCCGGATTCACCTCCGTAGCCCCATAACGAAACTACGCGGGAGTACTGCCGCCGCTAGCGTCCGACCGCCTTGCATATCCCTACTAAGCTAGCCAGCGTGCCAGGGTCAGATTGTGGCCATCTTTTCGAAAGTAAGCGCCGGAGGGCTAGCACTAGAGCTCTCGTAAGAGGGGGAACAGCAAGTTCGGGCAAACACCCGCTGAAGCCGAGAACGAGGCGAGTCGACCAACTGTCTGGAATACGTCTTTCTGCTTTGAGCAACTGGTCGCAACTCCCAGGCAGCGCTAGATCTGCAGATTACGTACGGCGGGAGTTTTTCGGTGACTTAACCGCCGTAAGCCACAGGCCTACATACTCCTCCGATACTGCCCTCACCTCAAACAGCGCATTGGTGATCTGCCCGAGCTAACGGCACCGCACCGCATCCACCAGCACCTCGAACACGTTCTGATTATTGATTGCCGCTTGCCGCAGGCGCGCGAGCATGGGACCGGACTCGTTCTTGTGCCGCGCCTTGAAGTCGCGCAGGCGCGTGAGTTGGCTCGGCTTTGGGTCTTCAGTCATGCGAAGCTTTGTGGCCACGATTGGGCGGCAGAAAAAAGCAAAATACCCTGGCGCACCTAAAATTTGGGGCTTAATGCAATCAGCCTCTTCACCGCACTCGACGCAGATAGCGGCCGGGTAATCTATCCATTCCGTCGGAATCCGGGCGGAAGCGCCTGCAAACGTCGTATGCTATTGGAGGCCGTCAACCTACCGGAGCGCTGAGCCATGAAGTTTATCCAACACCTTAACGGCAAGACTTGGCAATCGGTCATTGACAGAAAGTGGTGGCCGAATCAGAAGAAGGCTGTAGAGATAGCTGGGGATTACCTCGACGCGAAGAAGGGCCAGCAGGCGATGATTCGGATGCCTACCGGCACGGGAAAGACGGTCGTAATTGCGACCCTCGCTCAATTGCTCGAAGACTATCAACGTGTCTTGGTCGTCGCCCCTTGGGAGAGCCTTGTCAGACAATTGGAACGTGAAATCTCAGGGAAATTGTGGACGAAGCTGGGTGAATCCACGTCTTTCGTTATCCGCCCAACAAAGATTTTCACGCCAATGAGCCTAAGTGCTGCGTTCAAGAAGGTTCAACAGGCGGGCGTGTTGCTCTGCACCAACCAATCGTTGCAGGCTTTGCGCAAGAACAATGCCGCGTTCCGGCGATTGCAGAAGTGGACCACGCTTGCTTTGGTAGACGAAGGTCATCGAGAACCGGCGCCAAGGTGGGCGGAAGCGGTTCGTGACTTGGAATGCCCAACGGTTCTCTTTACCGCAACACCATATCGGAACGACCTTCAGTTGTTCGATGTCAACCGAGACTATTTTTATTCCTACACTTTCGGAGAAGCGTTAGAACACCACATAGTTAGGGGAGTCGAATTCATTGACGGTACTTGGTCGCGCGATAGTGCACACACGATAAGTGAATTCATCACAAGACTCCTGGATGCGCGCAAGTCCACTGAAAAGGAAATTGGTCTTCAGCCAGGGCAGATGCGTGTCATTGTGCGGTGTAACGAAGCCGCGGACATCAAGGCCGTGGCCACCGCACTTCAAGCACGCGGAGAATCAGTCATAGGCGTGCATGAACGCTTCAAGAACAAGGATGGGGCACTTTTTAGGCAGGAAGTTCCCGACCCGGAGACAGAGACGGCACAGTTCTGGATTCACCAGAACAAACTAATCGAAGGATTGGACGACCAAGCCTTTCGCCTCGTCGCAATCTTCGGCGCGTTTCCAAATGCGCGCAACTTGGTGCAACAAATCGGTCGAGTCATTCGAAACCCGACGCGAGCAGCCGGCCAAAAGGCATTCGTGCTTGCACATCAGCAGGACCGCCAAAAGGATCTGTGGGGGCGCTTCATCGACTACGAGAAGAATGTTCGCGACCGAAGCGCTGCCGGGCACGCGGAACTCGCGGCCTTTGATGAATTTATCGCCTCGCACGCAAATGCTCCGCGCTTCTATCTGCTGGGCGACTTCAGGCGGCATTTACGTGCGGATGAGATTGACGACCCGCGGCAGGTGATTCAGATGCGAAAATCTGTTCTAGTGCGAGTCGAGAAGTCGGGTTTCAATTGGAAGAAGCTTGTCTTCGGCATACAGAGCGAACTGCTTACCGGGGACGCAGTCGCCTTTGGCGGGAGTTTCCAAGATAGGAATACCTACCTTCAACTGTTTCAGCTATTCGAGCAGTCGGATGTTGTAAATGAAGCCTATTTGGAGATCCGCCTAGGCTATGTCTTTGCCAAACAGCTCGGCAATTGCTTGTTCTACTTTGATTCCGAAGGACGAAGTCCCGAATACTTGAAAGCGGCTACCGCCTCCATTTCGCCGGGGATTCTTCATCGCCTTCTGCCAGACGAGAAGACCATCATCAAAGAGGTGTCCCTGATAAACGGAGATTTCGGCAATCATGCCTTCCGTCGCCGAGTCGTATCGATGGACTCACTTCAAGTTGTGCCCCCCGCACTCTCTGACTATGTTCAAGTGTGCTCGACTGCGACCGGGAGCGTGAAGAACATTGTGCTTGGAAAGTATGAAACCCGGAGGCGCTACCTTAGTTTTACTAGAGGTCGGCTTTCCGAACGCACTACGCCAATCATTGAATACGCAGAGTTCGAGGTATGGTTGCAAGCGATCAGTAAGGACCTCAACGATGCCAATCTAAGTGGCGACGACGCACTTATGCGATTTGCGAAGCCTCACAAGTATGACGCTACAGAAGAGCCGCGACATATCCTGTTCGACATCGCTTCTGAGGCGCTCGATGCCACTATGTTGGATAGCGCCGCCCCCGCAGCGGATGCCGAAAGCCACTGGCTCGTCAAAAAGGGGAAGTTTCGCGGTGAAATTGACGATAGACCGTTTGATGCGCGACTTACTTTCAATCCAGAAACCCAAAGATTTGAGATCGAGTCCGAGCAATTGGACAAGGTGCATATCCGCGACACGGGCAAAGTTTTCACCAAATATCTGAACGAATCGCAAAACTTTCGTATCTTGCTGGGAACTTCTAGCATTTACACGCAAGGCAATTTCTTTACTCCGAACCTTCTCCCGTGGAGGGGCGGCGGCAATCGACTGAATATCCAGAACATTGTGGTTGGGTGTGCTGGGCTAGAGGGAATCAAGTCTGAGAAGGGGGACATGACGGGTTGGTCGAAGGATTCCGTGTTTGGTGCACTTGTTGATAGGAGCAAAGTATTCGCCGCAGCGAAATGGACACCAGAGATACTGATATGCAACGACGTTGGCAGCCCGGAAATCGCGGACTTTTTTGGCCTTTGCGAAACGACTAAACGCATCGTTATGATTCATGGCAAAAACGCCAAGGCGGGCAGTTCTATGTCAGCATCAGCGTTTCACGAAGTGTGCAGTCAGGCAGTGCGCTACCTCGGGTTTTTTAATCCGACGGACAACGATACAAAACTGACGACAAAGAAGATCGCGGATGACTGGTGTCCCAGTGCAGCCAAGCACCCTAAGCTTAAACGTCTCGTCTGGACTAAAGGGAGTCCCGCACCATCTGAAATTGCGAAGAAATTTATGGTGGCGATCGAAGACCCAACGTTCAGTAGGGAAGTGTGGTTGGTGATGGGAAATGGCCTTTCGCAAAAGCAGTTCGATCAGGCAGTGGCTAAAGCGAAACCCAAGCCGAACGAACGGGAGATTTCGTATCTGTTTCAATCAACGTGGTGCGCGGTAGCATCGGTAGGGGCATCACTCCGAGTCTTTTGCATGCGGTAACTAGACGTCGGCACGCCATGCCCCATTCCGAGCGACCTCGGAGCGTTTACGCGGCAATCGCCTAGGTCTCTAATCTCCGCTACGCGGCCTATAAAGTGGGCTCACCAGTTCGCTCGGTAAGATACTGGCACTCATTGTCTCCGACTTACGTCCGCCGATAACGCATTCGGGAGCCGTTATTGCCGCTTACGTAGCGCTTACACTGTGTTGATCCCAATATTTGCTGTTGTCGTAACTTATGGAATTCGTTGGTGGCGAAGGCTGGAATCAAACTACCGACACATGGAATTTCCGTACTATGCTGCCCTCATATTTCCCGTGAATCCGAAAGGCAGGCGACACTAGTCTACATACTCCTCCGATACTGCCCCCCCACCTCAAACAGCGCATTGGTGATCTGCCCCAGCGAGCAGCAGCGCACCGCGTCCACCAGCACTTCGAACACGTTCTGATTGGCGATCACCGCCTGCTGCAGGCGCGCGAGCATGGGGCCGGACTCGTCCTTGTGCCGCGCCTTGAAGTCGCGCAGGCGCTTGAGCTGGCTCTGCTTTTCCTCTTCGGTCGAGCGGATCAGCTCGATCCTCTGCGGCACTTCGCCCGCGTGCGGGTCGCGGAAGGTGTTCACGCCGACGATCGGGTAGGAGCCGTCGTGCTTCTTGTGCTCGTAGTACATCGACTCTTCCTGGATCTTGCCGCGCTGGTAGCCGGTCTCCATCGCGCCGAGCACGCCGCCGCGCTCGGAGATCGCCTCGAACTCCTTCAGCACCGCCTCTTCCACCAGATCAGTGAGCTCGTCGATGATGAACGCGCCCTGGTTCGGGTTCTCGTTCTTCGCCAGGCCCCACTCGCGGTTGATGATGAGCTGGATCGCCATCGCGCGGCGCACCGATTCCTCGGTCGGCGTGGTGATGGCCTCGTCGTAGGCGTTGGTGTGCAGGCTGTTGGTGTTGTCGTAGGTCGAGATCAGCGCCTGCAGCGTGGTGCGGATGTCGTTAAACGCGATCTCCTGCGCGTGCAGGCTGCGGCCGCTGGTCTGCGAGTGGTACTTGAGCTTCTGGCTGCGCTCGTTCGCGCCGTAGCGGTTTTTCATCGCCACCGCCCAGATGCGCCGCGCGACGCGGCCGATCACGGTGTACTCCGGGTCCATGCCGTAGCTGAAGAAGAACGACAGGTTCCCGGCGAAGTCGTCGATATGCATGCCGCGCGCGAGGTAGGCCTCGACGAAGGTGAAGCCGTTCGACAGCGTGAACGCGAGCTGGCTGATCGGGTTCGCCCCGGCCTCGGCGATGTGGTAGCCCGAGATCGACACCGAATAGAAGTTCTTCACGTTGTGGTGGACGAAGTATTCCTGGATGTCGCCCATCACCTTCAGCGAAAACTCGGTCGAGAAAATGCAGGTGTTCTGCCCCTGGTCTTCCTTGAGGATGTCGGCCTGCACCGTGCCGCGCACGGTCGATTGCGTCCATTCCTTGATCTTGTCGCGCTCGTCCTCGGTCGGCTCGCGCTTGTTGTCGGCGCGGAATTTCTCGACCTGCTGGTCGATCGCGGTGTTGAGGAACATCGCCAGCATGGTCGGCGCCGGGCCGTTGATGGTCATCGACACCGAGGTGTTCGGGCTGCACAGATCGAAGCCGTCGTAGAGCACCTTCATGTCGTCCAGCGTCGCGATCGACACGCCCGAGTTGCCCACCTTGCCGTAGATGTCGGGGCGCTCGTCGGGCTCGAAGCCGTAGAGGGTCACGCTGTCGAACGCGGTGGAGAGGCGCTTCGCCGGCATGTCTTTTGATACGTGCTTGAAGCGGCGGTTGGTGCGGAACGGGTCGCCCTCGCCCGCGAACATGCGCGTCGGGTCTTCGTTCTCGCGCTTGAACGCGAACACGCCGGCGGTGTAGGGAAACGACCCGGGCACATTCTCCAGCATCAGCCATTTCAGCAGCTCGCCGTGGTCTTCGTAGCGCGGCAGCACCACCTTGCGGATGGTGCTGCCCGAGAGCGACTTGGAGGTGAGCTTGGTGCGCATCTCCTTGCCGCGGATCTTGACCACGTATTCGTCGCCGGCGTAGGCGGCTTGCATCTGCGGCCACATGGCTAGCAGCTTCTTCGCACGGGCGTCGAGCTTGGCTTCGCGCGCTTCGGCGAGCTGGAGCACCGTGTTCTTCGCGCCGTCGCGCGTCGGGTCGTTATCGTGCAGCATGCGCGCGCTCTCGCGCAGTTGCTGCAGCTCGCGCGCGAGCTTGGACTGTTCGCTCGCGT
>Ga0307375_10003778_pt1 | contig 14686 bp, 12 predicted proteins | sample TR1MG_FD_202531 | JGI IMG/M metagenome (GOLD analysis project Ga0307375, IMG submission 202531) | Soil microbial communities from Risofladan, Vaasa, Finland - TR-1 | ecosystem: Environmental > Terrestrial > Soil > Coastal area > Acid sulfate soil | place: Finland: Risofladan, Vaasa | collected...
CAGGAGCGTCTACCCGCCGGGACAGGTGGGCAGTATCGGTCTGGCCCTCGCCGAGGGGGTGGTGGGCAATAACCTCTTGGAGAGCCAGTACGGACTGGCCTCGGTGGGGTTCCGCTGGAATCTGTCGGGAACCTATATGCAGGTCATCCCCCGCTTCTTCAGCGTCGATGAGAAAGGAACCGAACGGGATTTCCTCGCCGATTACTTCCCCACGATGAAGGAGGAGGCCTCGGCCATATTCCTGAAAGGCTACCAGTGGCCCTTCCACGCCTCCCGTCTGCAGGACCTGGGCTCTTCGGTGGTCGACCTGGCGGTCCAGAACGAACTTGCCGCCGGACGCAAGGTCTTTCTGGATTTCAACGCCAATCCCATACCCAGCGAAGGAATGGGAGGTTTCTCCCTGGAAAACCTATCCGATGAGGCTTGGCGTTACCTCGAGCGCTCCCGGGCACTCCAGGACACACCCTATGAGAGGCTCGCCTGGATGAACCAGCCGAGCATAGATATCTACCAGGAACACGGCGTGGATCTCCACGAACCCCTGGAGGTCGCCGTCTGCGCCCAGCACAATAACGGCGGACTCCGGCCCGACATCTGGTGGAGGACGAGCCTTCCCCATCTCTTCGCCGTCGGCGAGGTCTGCGGCACGCACGGCATCCGTCCGGGAGGAAGCGCCCTGAACGCCGGACAGGTGGGTGCTTTGAGGGCGGCACAGTACATCAAGAACCGTTGCGATTCCACGCCGTTGAAAGCGGAGACGGTCTTGGAACTGACAGGAGGTAGGATTAAGGAACGCCTCACCGCCATAAAACGCTACCTCTCATCCACGGCGCGAACCTCAAATGACGTGAGAAAGGAGGTCCAGGAAAGGATGTCTGCTGAAGGCGGATTCATCCGCAGCCTGGAAGGCTCCCGAAAAGCAACACAAGAGGCCCGCGACCTGTGCCTTGCGATAAGGAAAAGCGGTATAAAGGTGGAGGGAAAAGCGGGTCTTTCTCACGCCATCCAGACCGAACATCTGGCCACCGCCCATTTGGCATTTCTCGCGACCATAAGGGAGTATGTAAAAAATGGAGGTGGAAGCCGAGGGGGTTACGTGGTTCAAGATGAGGCCGGGAAGCTTCTGGTCAAGACGAAACGCGGGGAAGAGCTGCCCCACCGCTCGGAGGACCCGTCCAAGAAGAAGGAAATCTTGGAGACGAAGGTGGGGAGAGATTTCAACGTGGAGGTAAAAACGGTTCCGGTGAGGACTATTCCGGAAGACGATTCCTGGTTTGAGACCACCTGGAAAGAATTCCGCGAGGGAGGGATTTTCAACGATTATTAAACGGGAGAGTCGAAGATGAAGGGAAAAGATGAGATATTGCGAAGAATAGGACACACGGGACTCGTTCCCGTGGTGCGGGCCCCTTCGGTTGAGGCGGCGGTCGGCGCCGCCCGAGCGGTCAAAGCCGGGGGAGTCGACATAATCGAGATAACCTTCACCGTGCCGGGGGCGCGCGAAGTCATCGAAAGAGTGAGTCGGGAAATGGGGGACGAGGTGTTGGTGGGGGCAGGCACCGTGCTCGACGCTCAGACCGCCCGAGTGGCGATTGCCGCCGGCGCCCAGTTCATCGTCTCCCCGGGACTCGACGTTCCCACCATCGAGATGGCCCACCGCTACGGGAAACCGGCCGTCCCCGGCTGCCTGACCCCGACGGAGGTCTTGACCGCCCTCGCCAAAGGCGCGGATATGGTAAAGATATTCCCCGCCGACTGCGTTGGAGGCCCGAAATACATAAAGGCCCTTCTGGGGCCTATACCCCAGGTGGAACTTGTCCCCACGGGAGGGGTGAATCTCGAAAACGCGGGAGACTTCATAAAGGCGGGAGCCGCCGCCCTGGGGGTGGGGGGGAGCCTCGTAGATAAAAGAGCGGTTACCGAGGGCAACTGGGAAGTGATCACCGAGAACGCGCGAAAGTTCCTGGAAAAGGTAAAAGAAGCCCGAGTGGGCGGGGTTTCCGGGAAATAAAGCGAGGAGGAGTCGGAATGGACAAAAAGGTCGTCACCTTCGGCGAAGTTATGATGCGACTCTCAACGCCGGGGAATCTCCGCTTCCTTCAGGCCCACTCCTTCGACGTCATCTACGGCGGGGGCGAGTGCAACGTAGCGGTGGCCCTGGCCAACCTCGGGGTGCCGGTGGATTTCGTCACCCGCCTGCCGGCGAACGACCTGGGCGATGCCTGTGTCAACTTCATCCGCCAGTTCGATGTGGGGGTGACGAATATAGTGCGCGGCGGTGAGCGGCTGGGAATCTACTTTCTCGAAACGGGGGCGGCCCAGCGGGCAAGCAAGGTGGTTTACGACCGGGCCAACTCATCTCTGTCCACCGTCGAGCCGAGGATGATAGATTGGGAGAGAATTTTGCAGGACGCTTCCTGGTTCCACTGGACGGGGATAACCCCCGCGGTCTCCCAGGGTGCGGCCCTCGTCTGTCTGGAGGCGGTGAAGAAGGCCAAGGAGATGAAGATCACCGTTTCCTCTGACCTCAACTATCGCAGCAAGCTCTGGAAATGGGGCAAGCCGGCCGGGGAGGTTATGGCGGAACTGGTGGCACACTGCGACGTGGCCATCGGCAACGAGGAGGACGCCCACAAGGTGTTCGGCATAACCGCACCTCACACGGACATCACCAGGGCGGAGGTGTCCGCGGAGAACTACCGCCAGGTGTGCGAAAAGCTGCAGGAGAAGTTCCCCAGTCTCAAGACCATTATGATTACCCTGAGAGGTTCGCTTTCCGCCAGCCACAATACTTGGGCCGGCACCCTGTGGCACAACAATGAATTCTATACCTCCCCGACCTACGACGTCTACCCCATCGTCGACCGGGTGGGCGGAGGCGACTCCTCGGCGGCAGGGCTGATATACGGCCTCCTCAACTTCGGCGGCGATATGCAGCGCACTCTGAATTTCGCAGTGGCCGCCGCCTGCCTGAAACACAGCATCCTCGGAGACTTCAACCTGGTGTCCCTCTCCGAAGTGGAAAAGTTGATGGCCGGCGATGCTTCGGGCAGGGTCAGTCGATAAAGGAGATAACGTGGAATATTTTTCTCGTCTATGAGCAAGCCTTTGTCCAGTCGGAAGTGGGAATTTTTTTGCGGGATGTCCCAAGCATCTATTCGGCGTCGCCGCCGGGCTCGCCACACGATAGAATTCGCCGGCCAGCCCCATTCACATTTACGGCATGTTGCCACACCATGCGAAAGAGCGGGGTCCGATCGATAACATCCCGCTTCCATTTAGCTTTCCAGGCTGTCTCCTCCCGTTGTCGACCCGAATGACCCTGGGCAAAGCATGCTCCCCACGAACAGCCTCTAAAACCCGTACCACATCGATGCCGCGGATCCTTTGGCCCACATGGATGGCCAGGCTCTCACGGGTATGATTGTCCACTATCGTCAGGAGCCGAATACGCCGGCCATCGTATAGTTGATCCGACATAAAGTCCATACTCCAACACTGGTTTTTCCAGGAGATCACCGGGCGTATCTCCCGTTTCAGACAGCTCACACGCCGCCTGGGTGATTTCTTGCGCAGACTCCGCCGATGTTGTGAGAGCCCCGCCAGTCTCGTGACGCACCGCTGGCCGGCGCACAGCAGCCACGGCACCGCGCAGGCGGCCAGGTACGGCCACGACCTTTGGGAGAAGGCGATCTTCGCGCTCAAGACCACGCCCAGAAACGACGATGAGAGGTTGTAACGCTTCATGGCCCGGCCTCCGATCAGAGTCGTCTTGCAACGCTCTCATCGGCCTGCCGGGCCGCTTTTCATTTATCAACTTGCATTCCACCTCAACCCTCCAGTACACTCAAAACCTGCGAAAGGCCAGCACTTGAACAGCACCTTTTACATCGAGAATCTCGCAGGACTGCGCGAGAAGCTGGCCCGCGCCAGCCGGGACGGCACGCGCCTGGGCCGCGTGTGGGACTCGGTCGCGCGCCGGGCCCGCAACGCGCCCGGTGATTTCCCCTGGTTCACCCCGCTGGTCGCGCTGGTTGGCGGCAAGCCCCAGGACATCGAGAACGCGAAGGAGGCGATCCGGCGCTATCTGCGGACGCTGGACGGCCAGTCGTTCGGCATGGGGCTGCACTTCCACTTCTGGTGCTTCGCTTTTCCCCACGCGCGCTGGGCGCTCTATTTCCAGTGGCTGCGCGCCCTCGGCGCCTGGGAGCCGGAGGAAGAGCGGCGCCTGCGCGCGGAATTCCTGACGTTCCAGTACGTCAACTTCTTCAGCGGCATGCGCACCAAGCCCGAGCCGGAATGCGTCGACAACCAGGCGCTGTCGCTGTGTTTCTCGAACGCGCTGATCGGGCATCTCTTCGGTGGCGACAGCGCCATCGCGCGGCGGATGGCGGAGGACGGTCTGCGGCGGCTGCCGGACATGCTCGGCGGCTTCCCGCCCTCCGGCTATTCGGGCGAGGGCAGCACCTACATGGACATGGTGGTGGGGCCGTCCATCCCGTTCGTCGTCGAACTCCTGGAGCGGGTCAAGGGGGGAGACTGGTTTGGCCGCGACCTGCCGCCGCACGGCGGCAGCGCGGCCAGCGTCTGCCGCATGATCGGCCGCGAGTGGCTGCCCTGCGGCCTGACCTTGCCGTGGGATCACTACGGCTATCACACGCCGGTGCGTTCCTGCATCGCTTACGCCGCGCATCGAACCGCCGACCCGTTCTATGCCGGGCTCCTCGAACGGCAAGCGGACTGGGCCGTTGACCACGGGATCGGCTGGGGGTATGACGATTTGCCGTGGTCGCTCGTCTGGTGGCCGGAGACGCGTGGGGCCGCCCCCGCGGCCTTCGCCTCCTGGGCCGAACCCGAGGTGGGGGCGGCGCTGGTGTCGGACGATGCGGAACTCTACCTGATGCAGATGTGGGACGAGTCGGCGCCGCACTATCCGACGCGGGCGCACGTCAATCCCAACGCGCTCGTCCTGGCCGCCCACGGCAGCCCGCTGACCGTGGACGGCATTCCCGACAAGAGCTGCACGGCCTTTGACTACCCGGATACGTGGCGCGAGGTCGGCTACATGGACCTCGGACAGAAGCGGAAGTTCAACTTCGGTGTCGGCTGCGCCGGCGGACACGCCGTCCTGCTGGTGGACGGCTGGGAGGGGATGCGCGCCTTTTCCAAGTATCCGCAGGCCAAACTGCGCGCCTTCTCGGAGGCGGAGAAGTCCGTGACCGCTGAGGTGACGCCCCTGTACTGCGAGCGCTGGCCCGATGCGCGCGCGGTCTGCCGCCGCTCGCGCCTCTGCCACGAGCGGTTCTGGCTGATCGAGGACTTCGCGCGTTTCGACCAGTCGCATGCCTTCACGGCCCGCTTTTACCTGCGGCCGGGGCGCATCCCGGCAACGCGCGGCGTCGCGATCGAGACCGCCGAAGGGGTCCGCCTCCATCTGCTGCCGATCCTCGGTAGCGACAACGGCCGCGTCGAGACGGTGGCCGGTTATCCCGAACGGCTGGACGGCGCATCGCTCCGCGTCGATTTCACCCAGCACGGCAGCGAATGCCGCTGGCTCTGGCTCGCCTGGCCGGAGGCCACCCGGCGCGTTGTGTCCGATGAGGCGGACGGATGGGCGGCGCTGCCCGATGCCGCGAGCGCATTCGACCTTGACGCGGCGCGCGCGGGGCTGGCGGCCGCTCCGCGCCGGCTCCCGTTCACCCAGCCGCCGTTCCTGCTGAGCGACCTGCCGGTCTGCCGCCGCTGGTGGTTCCGCAAGACGATCGCGGTCCCGACCGGCGTTTCCTGGTTGCGCCTGCCCAAGAGGATGTTGGAACCTCGGTTGTGGATCGACGGCGAGGAAATTGATCTCGCGCCCCACGCGCTGCGCATGGCGCTGCTGGAGCCGGAGATCGCGCTGCCGCCGTCGGCCGCCGGCCGGACGGTCGAGATCCTGCTGCGCTGCGACACCGGCCACAGTCAATATGCCCCCGGCGGCAACGGCGGGTCCGGCTTCTCCAGGCGCCCGGCGCTCCTGGTGCCGCAACCGGCCTCCGGCGTCGAACACGCCGAGTACCGCAACGGCCGAGTCACGGTTCGCGCCGGGGGCCGGGAGTGGACCGTCGCGCATACGCTGCTGGAGGATTGACCCATGGAAACCACCCTTCTCCGAATGGACGCCTGTGCTGCCGTTGCCGAACGCGGCGACGCGTCGAAACTTTCTGATCTCGTCGGCGCGCTTGGCGATCCCGACTGGCGGGTGCGCTACGCCGCCCTCGTGGCCCTCGGCGATCTCGGCGACCCCCGCGTGGTCGAACCGCTGCTCGCGCTGCTGCGGGCGGAAGCGAGCGAGCCGCTCTTCACGCAACCGCCGCTGGAGGGCGGCTTGCCCGCGGACACGACCGAAGCGACCAAGGAGGCTTGGCGCCGGCGCGGCCGCCTGTTGCAGGCCGGTTGCCTGGCGCTGGCGAACCTCGGCGCGCCCACCGCGCCGCTGCTGGAACTGCTGCACGATTTCGCCACCGACCAGACACGCGACTACATGGTGCGGGCCGCGGCCTGCAAAGCCCTCGGACAGCTCGCCTGCCCGGAAAGCCTGCCGGTGGTCGAGCAGGCGGCGCGGGACGAGGAGTGGTGCACAGCCTGCGAGGCGCGCAAGGCGGTCGCGGTGATCCAGCGTTGCGTCCGGACCGAATCGCGGCTCCGCATTGGGATCGTGGGACTGAACTTCGGGCGCCACATCCTGGCCCAACTGCGATCCGGGCCGGCGGCGGGGCGGTTCGATGTGGCCGCCGTGTGCGATCTCGATGCGGAGAAGGTGCGCCAGTATGCTGGGGAGACCGGCGCCCGCGCGTGCCGCGATTACGCCGAACTGCTTGCCGATCCGACCATTCCCGCCGTCGGATTGTTCACGCCGCCGGCCGGTCGCGCCGAACTGATCCGGCAGGCCCTGCGCGCCGGCAAGCACGTCATGACCACCAAACCCTTCGAGGTCGATGTCGAAGCGGCGGCGGCGATCCTGGCCGAGGCGCGCGCGGCGGGCCGGATCATCCATCTCAATTCGCCAGCGCCGACCCTCTCGCCGGATCTCGCGCAGATCAGGGCGTGGCAGTCGGAATACGATCTCGGCCGGCCGGTCGGCTGCCGGGCCGAGGTCTGGGCCGACTACCGCGAGCGGGCCGACGGCACCTGGTATGACGATCCGCGGCGCTGCCCGGTCGCGCCCATCTTCCGGCTCGGTATCTATCTCATCCACGATGTGCTCCTGTTCTTCGGCGCGCCGCAGTCGGTGCAGGTTATGCACGCTCGAGTCCGAACCGGCCGTCCGACGTCTGACAACGCGCAACTCGCGCTCCGCTTTCGGGACGGCGGCCTGGCCAACATCTACGCTTCGTTCTGCGTCGGCGACGGCGATAGCTATCGCAACGGCCTCACGCTCAATTTCGAGCGCGGCACGATTTACCGGAATAGCGGGCCGCAGCGGGCCGAGGGCTGCGCGGCCGAACTCGCGCTGGTCATGGCGCGGGACGGGCGCCGCGGCATTGTCGCGCAAGCCAGGGTCGAGGCGGAGAGCGGGGGCTACCAGTGGGAGGTCTTCGCCGACGCGGTGCGGACCGGCGCCTTGCCGGATGAGGAAGTGGACCGGCGGATTGTGGACGGCCTTCGGATCGTCCGCGCCATGGCGTGCGCCGAGCGGAGTGGAGCAACGGAGTTATGCGGACACCCATAACCGTGCCATGTCAAGGGCCGAGTCACAGGGGTCCTCGTTTTTTCCCTGACGCCTTCCTTTGTTGTTTTTTGAACTGATTCGCGTGCCTTGCACACACCCATGCGCACCGTGTCCGGGATGCGGCTTCGGACCGTGCATGAAATTGGTCGCGGGGCCGGCCCAATCACAATTAGCGGCGCTGCGACATCTTGCGATGGCAATGGAGGTCTCGCGGCGGTTCCTGGTGCCGACAATCCTGTCGCACACCGGCAAGCGCGAACGTCTGACCGTGCTTGACGCCAGGAAAAGGACCGCCAGGGCGGCCAGCGCCTGCCGCCAGGTCACGGTCAGACCCATAAGAGCCTTCCTCCGCATGCGCGTTTCCTCCGGGCCATGGGCGCGAATCGTTTTCTCGGCCGCGCGGCCGGCCGGCCTCGAACCGCGGCTCCTCCCCGAAGCGATGGCGGCCGGCAAGGACTTCGGACGCGGGGCGTACCACTGGCTGACCGGGACGGCGGCGGGGATGATGCGGGCGATGGTGGACTACATCATCGGGGTCCATCCGGAACTGGACGGCCTGCGGATTCAGCCGGCCGTGGACCCGACGTGGAAGCGGTTCTCGATCCGCCGCCGGTTCCGCGGGGCGATCTATGAGATCGAGTTCGAGAACCCCGGCGGCCGCCAGGCCGGCGTCAAGGAAATCCGGCTCGACGGCCGGGCCGTCCGCGGCACGCTTCTGCCGCTGCCGACCGCCCAGTCGCACCATGTCAAGGTCGTGATGGGGTAGGGCGGCCTCCGATTGAATCAGGACGCGGTGAATCCGGACCTGTCCGCCGAAGCCTCGGCGAAGGCGGAGAGCCGCCGCGCAAGATAGGCGGTGCCTTCGTCCTGACGTTCGCCTCCGGACCCAAGCCTTAACCCTCCAGCATCGCCCGGCGGGCGCTTAGCGTGAAGGCACGAAACGCTCGCACCGATAGGTGAGGGCCTTGGCCTCGCCGGGTTTGAGCGTAATCCGCCAGGTGATCGTCCCCGACCGCTCCAGCAGTTTCAGGTTGGCGGTATCCAGCACGATCCTGCCGTCGTCCGAAGCCGCCAGCGGTCTGCCCTGGAGCCGCAGGTCCACGACCATTTCCGCGGGCGTCTTGCCTAAGTTGTGGACCTTCAGTTCGCCGTCCAGGGTAACCAGGTCCACGTAGAAGCCGGGCGAAGGTTCATGGGCCTTGAGTTTCCGGTCGCTCTCCGCCTCCTTCTGGTCATGGGCCAGGTTGATGGCGGTGGTGACGGGGAACTCGCCGAGTCCGCCCTTGGGCACGTACTTCAAGAGGTCTTCGCTCAAAGCGTTGTCGCCGCTGACCGCCAGGCACGGCCCCGTGGTCCATGAGGTGTCGGTGGAATTGTGCAGGACGAGGAAGTGCTCGATCTCGTTCGGGGGCGACCACCGATAGACATGGCTATACTTGATGCGTTTGATGAAGAGCGTGACGATGGCCTTCTCCCCTTGCCGCACGGTAAGGTCCTTGCGCGTGTAGACGGTGAAATCGGAAGCGCCGGCGCCTTCCCACTGAGGCAAGTTGCCGAGGGCGGCCTTGAGGTCCCGGCCGCCGGGCCACGCGGGCAACGGCCGCATCGGCGGGCAGCCCGGCCACCCGCGTCACCAGCGTCCGCCGTTCGACGCCAACCAGATCGATCAGATTTGTCTCCATGAGTTGTCGCCGGAAGAGGTCCGCCGCCGCAAGCTTCGGCCGCTGGACTCCTGGAACGTATTGCAGCAGGTGTCGTCGCCTGTGACCTCGGGGGCAGACGTGGCTTGGCGCTAGTTGAGGCCAAGGCGCACGAAAACGAGTTGGACTTGGCTGGGAAGCGGCTGCGTCCAGGCGGGTCGGCTAGATCCGCCGAGAACCACGAGCGCATCGGACGGGCGATTGCCGAAGCTGCCACCGCGCTCGACCGGATCGTACCTGGCGTGAGAATGTCGCGCGACTCGCACTACCAGATCGCGAACCGTGTGGCGTACAGCTGGAAACTGGCGTCGATGGGGGTCCCGGTACTGTTGGTCTTCCTCGGTTTCACTGAAGACAACGGCATTGCCGATGTCGGGCCGCCGCTAGCCGTCGGGTTGGACTTGGCGTTTTGCGTCAATCCGCGTACCCCTTTACCCCGTTCGCCGGGAGGCGCGGCCGTCCGGATGGAGGGGGCCATCACGCCGCCGGATGATCTGCTCTTGCCGCCGGATGATCTGCCGGTAGTCCGGTTCCACGGTCGCGCTCGGAAACGTTCGTGCGAATCGCTCTCGTATTACTTATTGGACCGATGGCAGGCACAGATGCAGTTTGGTTTGGTTCTTGTCTTGCATTTTGCAGGGGGGGGTATACTCTACTGGTCATCAGGCTCATCGGGAGCCTGAACGGCCGTAAGGCCGTGAACGGTTACGGGGCGCGGCGATGTGCTCATCCAGCCGGGCGGTCCGTTGGCGGGCGATTGTCCTTGGGGCGCTTGCGGCGCCAAGGTCGGCGGCGGCTGTGACGGACGACGACGTGACGCGCGCTATTGAAAGGAGCAGCCTGATGGGCCTATCATGTCGGTCTTCGTTCTGCTGGCTGTGGGTCGCGACCGTGGGAGCGCTCACCGCGATGCCGAGTGACGGCGCCACGCCGGGTTTTGCCGACTTCGACCGCCGCGCCCAACAGGGCGAACGGTTGAACGTGGTCTTCTTCGGCGCGTCGCTCACCTGGGGCGCCAATGCCAGCGACCCGCAGCAGACTTCGTACCGCGGTCAGGTCGCCCGGCGGCTGGAAGAGGCCTACCCGAGTGCGCATTTCAAGTTCCACGACGCCGCCATCGGCGCCACGGGGTCGCAACTGGGCGTCTTTCGTCTCGACCGGGACGTCCTGGCGCACCGGCCCGACCTGGTGTTCCTCGATTTCTCGGCCAACGACGACATCTACTCCGCCGACCCGGAGCGGCTGGCCTCCTACGAGGCGATCGTCAGACGCATCATCCTGGACGGCCACGCCCCGGTCGTCGAGGTGATCCTGCCCTTCATGTGGAACGTCACGCAGGGCAAGATCGAGGAGATGGCGCGGCGGCGTGCCCACCTGGAGATCGCCAAGGCCTACCACGTGCCCGCCGGCGACGCCATTGCGCTGGCCATCGAGCGCATCAAGGCCGGCCAGACCACCGCCGAGAAGTTGTGGCCGGTGGACGGTGTCCATCCGGGCGACGCCGGCTACGTCCTGTTCACCGATGCGGCCTGGTCGGCGTTTCAGCAAGGCGTGGCGCAGAAACTCGTCAGCGCAGCGCCCGAGAAGATGCTGAATGCCGCCACGTACATGAAGAACGCCCGCGTCCGCATCTCTTCCCTCGGCCCGCTTCCGAAAGGCTGGCGCGTCGGCCGCCCGAACGTGGTGTCGGCCTACTTCGACATGCTGATGTCGCGGTGGCTGGACGACGAGGTCATTGCCTCGCGATATGAGGAAGCGCCTAAGGAAGCGGCCGGCGCGGATGCGAAGAAACCGAGGACGCCTCAGAAGGTGGAACCGCTGAAAGTGCGGTTCCGCGGCCAGATGGTGATGCTCTTCGGCGAGTCCACGCCGACGTCCGGGAAGTTTCGCGCCCTGATTGACGGCAAGGTGATCGAGCGCCAGCCGGACCGCTCGAAGCCGCCACTCGATTACTTCGACGCCGGCGCCTTTGGGAGGATGGTCCACGGCAACACCCACCTGTCGCAGTTGATCGCGACCGGGCTTGACCCGGCGACCGAGCACACGCTCGAAATCGAGCCCGTCTTCACGGACGACACCGACGAGGAACTGCGCATCGAAAGCATCTGCGTGGCCGGCGAGAAGGCCGGCGTGACCCTGGCGCCGAGCGGCAAGGAGTGAGGCGGACGGCGGCGGACGGACGATTGCAAGCGCCTGTGCGGCAGGGGTGCGCCAGGAATTCTTGGCGCTCCTGTGCGGCGGGTCTCGCACCCGCTCCCCTTGCCGCCGCCCTCGGCGGTGCACAACCGGTTTAAGATTGGGTGTGGCACCGCCGCCCTCGGCGGTGCACAACCGAGGGCGGTTGTGCCACATAAGATTGGGTGTGGCACCGCGGTGCACAACCGAGGGCGGTTGTGCCACATAAGATTGGGTGCTCTATGCCGCAGGGACCGACGACGGGTAGGCGAAGGGACGGAATTTTTCTGATTTTTCGCCCCGATGTCCGGCACGTTAACTCGTGTATTTACAGGCACTTGCGCACTTGGACCTAAGCCCCCCCCCCCCCCAACCCCCGCATTTATAAGTCTTTATGCCACAGGGGGTTATGACAATTTTCGGGGCCGCCACGATGCCTTTTGACAAGTCCTCGTCTTGCTATTATTATTTCAATGCCTCCACGGGGGAGGCCTCTGGCGCCCAGGCCGATTTGTGTGGGTAGCCGAAACGACACACGTCGTTGACAGAGGAAAAGGAGAGCAACCTATGAGAATCAAAAGTTTGTTCGTCTTCGCTGTAGTTGTTGCGATCGGGGTCCTTGCGGCGTCGCCGCAAGCCCAGGCTGGCCTATTTACCCCCACAGCGGGATCCATTATAGGGTCCGGCACGGGATCGTACGCCACGATCACCGCGGGCTCTGAATACACGGTCACGGGGAAAGGCTCAGGTTTTCCCGGAAACGGCTATTGGGCTTATCAGCAGGTCGCCGGCGACTTTACCCTCATAGCCAAAGTCCATTATGACGTGCCGTCTAATGCATTTTCGCAATCCGGTCTCCAATTCAGCACCCTCTCGGATAACAACTATGGACCGCCATACAACACTGCGAAATGTGGTTAAATGTGGTTATTTGAGCTTATTTCTTAATTGGGCAGAGATCAATTGGGGTTGGAGGGGCGCAGACGCCGGCACCGGCAATGCATCCACTGATGGCTCGGCCGATGACCCTTCTACATCATGGGTTTGGCTTAAACTCGTGCGGGTTGGTGACACATTCTCCGGTTACTATTACTATGGAGATACCCCCGGCACTTGGACGCAGGCCGGTTCGTCGCCTAAGACGTGGACCAACATCGGGGACGTCTACGTCGGCCTCTTTGCGTCCAATGAAAACTCCGCCACCAGCTCCACGATGCGTTTTAAAAACCTCGACTTCGTCCCGGAGCCGGCCACGATGGCCCTGATGGCCCTGGGCGGACTGGGTCTTCTGGCCCGCCGCCGCAAGGCCTGACGTTCGCCGTCTGAAAAACAGAGTGACTGCGGGCGACCCTTCGTTGGGCCGCCCGCTTCTTTTTGATGCGCGACCGGTGGTAACCGACGCGCCTCGGACGCTGGAAACCGCGATCACACGCCACCGCATTGACCTGCCGATTTTTTGCGAAACCGCCAAGGCATATCCGTGTTTTACCTTGTAACTAAAGACGTTTTTTCCCCCTTGCGGCCGCCGCGCGGCCGGCTGAGAACAAGGCGCGGGGCCATTGGATGGTCCACAAAGGAGATGAAGCGATGAGAGGCAAGATTCTGCTGGGTGCGTGCCTGGCGGCAGCGATGGCGCTGGCGGTGGCGGCGATTTCGCCGACGGTCGAGCCGGCCCGCGCAGGGCCTGCCGGGCAGGGCGCGGCCGGTTCGCCGGCGGAAGGCCGGCCGACGCCGATCCTGACGATCACGCCGCAGCAGGCGCGGACGCTTTTCGGCGGCAAGGCGGCCAAGATGATTCTCCACTACGGCCCGGGCCGCGACCCCTTCCCGGACGGGCGCAGCAGCCCCGTGTTTCTCCTGGACTTCAACCGCCCGCAACTGGAGTTTGAGTTCGTCTGCGACGACGCGAGAAGTGGTGACGGCGACCCGGTCATCAGCCCGGATGGCACGCGGGTGGCCTACAACGATCACGGCAAGATCTATGTCCGCCGCCTGGCCAAGGACGGCCCGGAGAAGACCTACATCGCCGACGGGTTCGAACAGCGGTGGTGGTTCCACCCGAAGACGGGCAACCAATACGTCATCTACGCAGACCGCCGGTCTTCTCTCGGCGACAACGTGCAGGGCACCACATCCATGCGAAAACTCAAGACCGGCACGTGCGAGCCGGCCGAGGAAGCCAAGGTCCTCCTGAAGGACCTGGCGCTGAACGGCGGGCGTTCGCCGGACGGGCGGTACATCTGTAGCACGCTGCCGGGTTGCCTCATCGTCGAATTGACGGACCCGTTGGCCGTCGAGAACGCGACGGCCAAGGTGCTGTGGTCCACGGGACGCATGTGCAACGGCACGATAAGCCAGGACCCGAAGCGCTCCGGCATCTTCCTCTACGAGGACCCGGGCCACAACCGGCTGATCTGCTGCCCGGGGGCAAACCATATCAACGATATCCCCCCGCCCGCGGGGTGGAGGCAAATGGAATGGGCAGAGTGGTCCACGCACCCGGACTACCTGAGCGCGTCGCCGAGCAAGGAGGATGACTGGGAGAACCCGGACAAGCATAGTGGGTGGATCTACCAGTTCTCAACGGGCCAGTGGACGCAGGTGGCGGACCATGTCCGCGATACGCACCTGTGGGTGGCCCAGGGTAAAAAGGGATACTCCGACTCCAGCAACATCTCCGCCGGCCTCACGACCAAGTTCTATGGCGGGTTCGCCAAACGCCTCGACCAGGGCGGACCCGTCAAGCCGATCCTGGAAGAACTGAATCGCATCGCCGCCGGCGCCAAGGAACCCGACAAGGCCGCCGAGGCCAAGGCCATCCTCGACCACGTTGACGAGTGGGCCAAGGGCGAACTGGAGCGGGCCAAGGGCCTCGAAACCTCCAACCCCGCTGGCGCCGAAAAGGCCTACAAATCCCTGGTGGTCCGCTTCAACGGGTTGGAACCGGCCAAGGCCGCCCAGGAGCGGCTACAGGACAAGCAGTTCCAGGAAGACCTGAAGTCGTGGGCCTTCGTCGAACAGATGCAGGCCGCCGAGAAACGCCTCAAGGACGTGCCGGGCGCCCAGTGCTCTGCCAAGGACGTTAAGTTTGCGCGGATCAACG
>Ga0307375_10003779_pt1 | contig 14685 bp, 30 predicted proteins | sample TR1MG_FD_202531 | JGI IMG/M metagenome (GOLD analysis project Ga0307375, IMG submission 202531) | Soil microbial communities from Risofladan, Vaasa, Finland - TR-1 | ecosystem: Environmental > Terrestrial > Soil > Coastal area > Acid sulfate soil | place: Finland: Risofladan, Vaasa | collected...
CCTGTGCCCAGGACAATGCGCTCCAGTAATCTGCGAAAATAGGATCTGACTCCGGCAACCACGCCAAGTCTTTATCTGGCAAGCCATATCCCAACCGCTCGATATAGGACTTGGCTTTGCTGATATAGTATTGACCGATGGCATTACCGATGCCTCTGGAACCAGAATGCAGCATAATCCACACATTATCCTGTTCATCTAGGCAAAGTTCGATGAAATGATTGCCTCCGCCCAGTGTGCCAATCTGCAACGCCCATGCGTCCTTGGTCTTGCGACGGTCCAGCAAATCCGGCGCATGCTGCATGATGGCGTCAAAACCTGGTTCCAGATGTGAAGCCATCTGTCCATGATATCGTCGCCCATCGTGCATTCCCTGTCCCACAGGTACATCCCGCTCGATTTGCGCACGAATGACCTTCAGGCTGTCGGGCAGGTCTTTAGCGGTCAAGCTCAACTGCACCGCACACATCCCGCAGCCGATATCCACCCCAACCGATGCGGGCACGATGGCGGATTCCGTGGGTATCACAGACCCTACCGTGGCGCCCTTTCCAAGATGCACATCTGGCATGACGGCAATGTGTCCAGCCAATACTGGGAGATTAGAAATGTTGCTCAGTTGCTGCAAGGCTTGTGTCTCAACCGCACTGGCGTCAGCCCACAAATGTATGGGTACTCCGCCATAATTTAGAATTTCCATTTTTTCGTTATCCTTTGTGATCAGCCTTAATCGCAGTGGCTATGTATATCGCAGTGTTTGCAAATGTTGCACTTTGATGCAGGCCATCAGAGGTTATCCATGTGCATCGCGTATACAGATGACTTAGGCCCCTTCATTTTTCCATCCATGGCCTTCAACCGTCATCAGAGGTCCACCACTGTTCAACCGGACTACTGATCCCACCTTGAACACGGTATGCCCGTTCTCGGCAATCGACGGCACCAACCCAGCCCCTTTAACTACATTTGTTCTTGCCAACCCATTTGCATAGAATTCAGGATTTGACATTCTTAATTCCTCCTTGTATTGCGGCCAACTCGTCTTGTCTCAGCGCCCGCCGGACAGATCGTACATTGCATCCAGCCAGTCGCGCAGCTTCGGATAGCGAGTACCCTTCAAGCACCAACTTCAAGGCGCGTGCCACCGAGACGGAACGGCGGGGGTTCATGGCGCGTACTCGCCGGTGAGTTCTACAACCACTTGTTCATTACTGCAATTACGCGCTGCCCCTTCTCGCGTGTCATAACATCCGCTGCACTCGCCATCAACCTTATCCACAGTGGCCCATCGTTTCAGCGTCACGGGCTCCGGGGCATTCTCTATCTCGGATGCAGAGAAGGTTTCAATGGCCCCTATGAACCGTAGTGGCTTCGTGAGGTCGAGGGGTGGTGTTTTTGGGCGCATGAGGTCGTAGGGGTGGGGGGTTTTATCCGCGCGGTAGAACCCGTCCTTAGTGAAGACGCATGTGTAGTCCGGCGCAACTCTCGCCCGAATCGGGAAATTGAGGGACTTTTGTAGGTCTATAACAGTCACTTCGCTCCCATCCCGGCAAATCCACACGTCCCCTACTTTAAAATCTTCGTATTTAGGCATTTCTGGTTCTCCTCTCAATGCTTCTGTATTACGTAATCAATCATCGCTGTCGCTCCACGTCCTGACCTTGTGGCCGATCAGCGCGGCACGCCGCATTACGGCTGTGCATATGTACGTGAACAGCGTGAGCATAACAAACACCGCCAGGTGATGATCGGAAAAGCCGGATGCTATGAAACATGCCCAAAACCAGAATGCCTCCGCTATCCAGAACCCTATCCAAAAACTACTCTTAATCCTATCTACCGTTCGTGCCATGATGCGTTCTCCTTGTTTAGTGAGATGACTATAGCGCATCGTGCCCTAGGGTGTAACACCCTATTGTCGGGGCGTGTTGGGAAGTAGTGAATTTTCCGCGAGGGGGTAGACCCCCTGTACCTAGCAAGATCCGTGCCACGCCCCGACCCCCCGCGCCCTGTCATTGCGAACGTCGCATTACTAATGCGAAGATATGTTACATTATGCTGTTGATTATATTAGATTTACTGTCATTATGACGCCATCGCGCTGCGCATACGCTGCACCAATAATAAATAACAGCCTTGCGTCGTTACTTGGCACGAATCTTGCACTGATGATGCCCTAATGAATGTTATGACTATATAGAAAAGTCTAGTGCAAATTACATGCAATGAATCCTTGCATAATGCCTATGCACTTGCTACTATACATATATGTACTTTGCACAAGGAAACGCTGACATGATGATGACTCTTTTAGCAGTAGCAATGACGATGAACAGTGCCACTTTGCCGCCTATGCCTCCACATTGCGATACGCCTGCCACAATGAATACGTGGTACAGGACAGTAGCTAAACACAACCTTGTGATAAGCCACAATCCCCAAGAGTGCAGGGATCAGCTTCTCAGCCTTGGCGCTACTCCCGGTGAAGCTGGCAGGGCTTGTTCATGAAAATTCTAGGCCCCGTTTGCGCCGCTTTCTTTCTGGTTTTTCCGATCATAGCCGTCCTGTTTTTCCTTGCCGCTTTTGTTGAGGTGATGCCATGAATACCGAGATTATCCCGTATCGTTTGCCCATGAATTATCATACGCTTCGCCACATTGCGGAACAGTGCAAGACAAGCGCCAAGCGTACGGCTCTATTGCGTAGAGAAATTGCGCTAACGCGCGCTAACGTAGAATGGGGGATTATTACCCAAAAACGGGGAACAGTAGCACTCGATAACATCCATGCCGTGCTGGTGCTGCCATGAGCACTGTTCTTTTCTGGCAGCTCTTTTGCTTAGGACTCTTTGTCGCCCTGTTCGTTTCATTCTGGACACTGAGCAAGATAGAGGACGCCAGCATTAAACCCATGACGCGAGATATATCGCAAGATCACGGCCTGAATGACTCTAACCGTGAACGGAGCGAATCAGCTTTTCATTATTGGCATTAACGCCAGCCTATGCGCCTTTGGACAGGACGCATACACGGGCAGAACCCGATAAACGGCCAGCAATGGCACCTTACAGGAGATACACCAATGGCCACATTATTTGAGCAACTCGCTGAATTATTAAATGCGCCCATACGGCAAGCGCATGAACGCCCCTTATCGGAAGCGGCATACATCAACACAAACCCGCCGATATTTTGCAGGGCTGGTGGGTGGGGGCTGGACGGTAAAATAGAAATCGGCGTGAACTGGCCTACTGACACGCGGGATCGCCCAAAGGCTCGCAATTATAGCGATTCACGCCCCGCTGATGTCATAGCTAAGGCCATTCAGCGCGACGTACTGGCGCCAAATGCGGAGCGGTATGCTGTGGAGGTGGCGAGACGCGCCAAGGATGAAAGCATAGCCGAAAAACGCATCGCAGTAGCAAACGATCTTGCCGCGCTGGCTGGCGCTCCGTATGTTCGCGGCCACGGGTTTAGTTTACCTGGATTCGTAGGTGAGGCCGAGGTTGGCCTAAGCGCGGATCAGGTGTATTTTACTCGGTTTAGTGTCTCTGTCGCCCAAGCCAAGCGTATCATAGAAGCGCTAAAGGGGGTGCAATCATGAAAAACACCATGCGCGGGCATTACGACATATACAGGCACGGGATACGGATCGGACGTGGCATCCTAACCCGTGATTACGATACGGATGGCAAACATATCCCTGCCTTGCAAGGGGCAGTCACACGCCAAGCAAAGAGGGCAGCGCGCGCATTACAGGCGGACCATGTTGATGTCTTCTTGCACTTCTCCTGTCTGCCAGCGGGTCCGTTTTTAACGCGTCATATCGGCATGATTGAGGTGCAATCATGACTAAATTATCACTTGAGGCCAAAATATCATGGTGCGGGGCGTTCGGGCGTCGCGTTGCATATCTGACCACCTGCCGGACCAGGGCGGGCATCAAAAAACAAGTTGCTGAGTGGATACGCCACCATCCAGACGTACAGGATGTTATGGTCATGATGTACCATCCGGAAATATGCGGTGACAATGTGGCGGGTAAGTGCCGCTATATTGTCGGCAAACTGGAGGATATAGTATGACTTCCGAAGAACAGAAACATTTAAGGCGAAAAGTGGAAGATTTTCTTCGGAAATACGCAACCTTAGCGCAATTGTTAGAGATTGCTCGCATTTTGGGGGTGAAGCATGATTACTGAAGAAAACGGAGAAGTGCTACACCAGAAAAATAAAGAGTTTTTATATACTGCTAAAGACTTGCAAACTGGCATAACCAACTATTTTTCCGACAGAGAAAGCGCGCAAATATACACACTTTCCTTATGCTCCCCTGTCAGCATAAGGCCACCACTATATATAAGGGATAATTAGCCATGACTAGAATACATGACAGTGTAGCAGTTGATAAAGCTATAGCCATATCTTTGGATATTATCAAGTATCCCTATACCAATCCGGGTAGTTATGAAAAGTTTGCAATTACAGATGATGGTGGATGCCTTTGCCATGAGTGCGTAAAAAAGGAATTGCGCCAGATTGCAACATCATACAAGGGGGACGGGTGGCGTGTTATTGGTGCGAACATTGCAGAAAATTATGATAATAGCCTTTATTGCGATAATTGCGGGCGGGCTATTGTGGACAGTGAAGAGGAGGATACAGAGGATTAGACAAGCAATCCCCACAATATAGGCACAGTAACGCGCTACAACCTAGCGCCACCACACCGCCCGCACTCTAACGAGTAGCGGGCATTTTGCGTCTGGACCTTGGCAGCTCGCAGGGACCAGACGCAAGAACAGCACCAGGCACTATAACGCGGAGCGATCCGCATCATGACGCCAGCCATCCTTAATCAGATGCGCTGGCGTTTTTTATTGGCACAGGGAGGATCATGGGGATGGATACCGATTGCAGGCGCTCAGGATGGCCTAGGATGCACGCAAACGACGCTGGTGCGGCGTACCTACCCCTCAGCCTTGGGAATAACGCCATGCGTCAGCAAGGTGGCATATCTCAAACTGCTAATATAAGAATATCAGAAGTGGATAATATAAGCATATCAAAAACTACCAAGGTGCGCGTTCACTTATATCCGCGCCCTGATCCGGTACAACCCGACCGCTGATAGATACTCAATCACCCCGGATCGCTCCAGAATGTCTATCACCATGCGAATGTCACCACGAACGGCCATGCCGGTGTTGGCTATGGTGTCCTCGATCTCCTGAAGGCTGTACGGGCCACGCCTTACGACCTCAATGACGTGCCATGCCAGGTCGTCGTGGCTTATCTCGTGGCATGTATCGTGGCTTATCACCGCTTGCACCATGTCATACGGGCCGCCACATACCCTACACATATCGCGTATACACAGAGGGCGAAGACCCACAGGGCATACGCCTCGCCCACCAGCAGCCATTGGCCGAACAGCCACCACATAAGGGTCGCTGCCAGCAGCAACATCGCCGCGACAAAGCCGCTCGCCACGCCAACTATGAGTGCTATGACGTCCCAATTGTGTCTCGGCGTTCGCATAGTGACCCCACCCCCCTAAAATTTAATTGCTTTTTTCCAAAATCGCGCAATGTGCTTTGGGTTTTGTGATGACCCCATGCCGTCTTGCAATCGTACCCAACATACATCTACAAACGCACCCCACGCAGCTTGATCTTGCGAAACTTCGGCATTACGCCAACCGCGCCGCCTGGCGTGCGATAGGGCTTTTCTTTCCACTCCGTATCCTCGAACACCCCGAGACCCGCCAACTCAACACAACATCCGTCACGCACCGCTGTCTCGATGATCTGCACCACGATACTCAACAGACGATCCACGTCGGCATCATCAAGCCCGCTCATCGCCGCCGCTTGGCTCATCACCGAGTCGTGACGCATACGCTGAGTGTACCGGCCTCGCTTGGATCGTTCGGTCAAGGTTTCTTCTCCGCTTTTACCCGCGCCTCAAGACCCGCCAGGGCCTTCTGGATATGTGCTGGCAGCTCATCATCGGGTAGGTGGCTGTAGGTCATTCTCAGTCTGGCATACTCGCTCGATGCGCGTGCCGAACTCATGTCCACGTCAACCATCGTTGCGGCAACGTCCTTACGCAACCGGGCAAGCATAGTAGCGTTCTCACGCACACGATCCGCCACCTTGTCAAACTCCGTTGAGTTCATAGGTAGTCGGTTAAGACGCGCCATGTCAGCCGCTAACAGTTGCTTCAAGACCTGTTCTGGATCGAGATTGCCCACCATCTCTGCCTGGAGTCGCTGAATATCCTCACGCACCTCTTCACCGCGCTTGAGCCAGTCCGCCTCGACTTCCAGGATGAAGCGTTGCGCAGCGTAGTTGCCTTCCATCGCCGTTCTCTTCATCGCTACGCCCACATCGACAATGCGGGCTAGACGCGCGTCGTTGTAGACCTGCCGGACGCCAGGAACGCGCTGCAAGTCGCTCATGGACTGGAAGCCCAGAAACTCCGCTACACGCGCCCAGGGCGCTCCTGCATCGCCCAGTGCAGACGCTACGTGATGGATGTACTGCAAAGTGTGGCCGTTGTAGTCTGATTCGACTTCACCAACCATCACTTCGTTCACGACTAGCTCACCGCGCTCGGGTTCTGCAACTCACGACCCAACTCCGCAGCGAGTGTGCCGGGTAGCGCTAGAACGACATCAAAGTCATTGGTTTGCGCGACGATGCACAACGTCCCTTCAAGAAAGCCCACGGTGATGTTATTTGCGGGCACAACTTCCCTTCTTGACAGGTCCAAAGGGGTGTTTTTTTGGTTCATCTGGGATCTCCATTGAGGTTAATGTTTTGTCATCTATGTCCACGCCACCCGCAGCGATCTCTCTGAGAATACTGCGAATCTCGTCTGGTCGAACGGACGCTTCCGCAGCGCCGCGAATATCCTTGATGAATGGCATGATGTCGCTGGCGTACCAACGTCGCTTCGCGTATTTACCAACGCCGATACGTTGCGCTTGAGGGATGCGCCCATCATTCTCGTAGTTTCTGACGGTTTGTGGCGCGATCATCAATAGCTTGCCGACCTGTTTGACGGTCAAAAAATCGTCATCCTTTATTTCGTACATCGTCGAATCTCCAATAACGGACTTCTCATGATTCTACCTCACGAAACGCATTTGTCAACATATATACGCTTTTTCTAATGTTTTCTGCTTTTTTATTCCTTAATTACTTTTATTATCCTAGTTACTTTAAGTAACAATCATGCGTCCACGCCCAGCGTGTACAAGCCTACAGCCACGAGGGAAACTACTTTCTTGCCGTCTAGGAGCGCGTCTAGTGCGTTATCTATCTCGGCGGCTGTCCATGTGGCACCAAGGATTCCAAATAGCTCTGAGAGCGATTTAGGGCCACTGCGTAGCGTTTGCAGGATTTGGTGTTCGATCTCGGTCATCGCACCACCTCGTAGCAGCCGATGATGAGGTTGTATCGAATGAGCTTCTGCTTTTCCAAGCTCAACATGCTGAGGTTGAATTCAACGCGATCCGGAAACGATGGAACCAATTCCCGCCAGGTTTTCGGGGTTTCGGTGAGGATGGTGATGATTTTGGATTCTGTGGGGGTCATGCCAATACACTCCATGAGACAATAAGAGCGCCGCCTTCAACCGGCATCCCGCGCTTGATGTGAAGATCTACGACCTGATTGTCGTTTATGTAAGCTATCCCTTGCAAGGCATCTACCCCCACTTTTAGCGAATTATCTATATCGAGACAACGCACCGTGTAGCCGTTCGGGTCCGTCTGCTGCCGCTTATGCCAATCCTTAGGCTGTACGGGCCTCAGGATCAACGATAGGGCTACGGGTGATGCAGTCGGGGCACTGATGCCGTTAGAACGCGCCACAGCGCAAACGTGGGCCTTGTACGCCTTTGCCTCAGGGCTGACCACCATGTGATTGCGGAATGACTTCCAATATCGGTTTGTTGATATGGGATAGGCGAGGGTTAGTGTATTCACTTTTTTCCATCCTCGCATGGGAGGATTATTTTTTTAACCTTGTACTCTGGCTTTGGGTGATCTGATAGCCACAATCTATAGGCTTTTCCTCTTGGACGATTTTCAAAGTCCTTTGTGTCTTGTGCATGTTCACGACACATTTCGCCTTCTTTGCATTTTTCACAATCAGTTCCAATTTCCCAGAGATCCTCAAGAAAGCCGGAGAATATGGAATCTCTCTCAGTTTCCCAAATTTCATAGGCTGGATTTAGCACTTCTTGTGAGCATAGGAGATCCATATCTTCGCTTGTTCTAATTTTGAAAGAAGATGGAGCACGTCCCATTCCCACAGTGACTTGCAATATAGCGCCGATCTTTATGAGTTTTTGGATGGGTCTTGATATAGACTGCCTGGAAATTTTCAAGGTCTTGGATAGGTCGTCCTGGCTAATCATAAGAAGCCCGGTTTTGTAATTGGCGCTGAGTATCATTGTGAACAGTACCTTTATTTCCAAACCTGACAATCTAGAATTTGTCAAGTGCCATTTTTCAGTTTCCACTATCTCGCGGTAGTCCATCGTATGCTCTCCTTCGGTAAGTTGGTCCGTCGTAAATACTCGTACCTAGCGCGGTACGCGCGCGGGTACGAAGTATTACGTTACGTTACTCTACACTTATACTTCGTAAGTGTCAACTTGGTGTTGCTGCTACATAGGTTTTTGTTGACACTACAGACGTTTTTGTTGACACTACATATTGTTTTGTTGACACTATTCATCTTGATGTTGCATCTAGTGCAACTAAAAAAACGGTAGACGCAACATAATCTACCGTAGTGTCAACATAATCATGCGTAGTGTCAACTTAGTTTTCTCATCATTAAAGCGGACCCTTCTGTATTATTAACCACAATCCACCCATGATCGAAGGCGGAAAGTATCTCCGCCGACAGCAATATGGATATCAAATTTGTAGCATTGGCTGGGTTACACCAAGAGGATGCAACCCCTTCACTCAGCCCCTCGTTAATGACGAGGAACCTCTGTAATGCCGACCGGCTGACATAGGGCATCCCTTCACGTTCTTCGCACTCGGATGCGAACCATGCGCGTTCAAACGTCTTGAGGTGCTTGCGCCATGGGGATTCTTTAATTGCCGCCGACGGTGCCTCAGATATTTCCAGCACGGCGCTTGTTACGGGCTCTCCATCTTCATCAACCCACCCAGAGATGGGGATGCTCTTGAGGATGGCATAAATAGGTTGGGCTTCTTCGGTGTCCTTCATTTTTCGCTGGATGATCTCTATGGGGCGTCCATCTTTACCGGGCACGATACTGATCTCCCCATCTAACGCGCCCTTCCATGCGCTGGACCCGCGTGCGCGGTGCTGTGCCTCGTCCGATACGCCAGTATGGTGGACCAGTAGCACAGTGCAGTTAAAATCGCGCATGAGCAAGCTGCATGCGTCCAGCATGGTTTTAGCATCCTGTGCCGAGTTTTCGTCACCCTCCAGGAAGCGGTGAAGGGTATCCACCACAATCAAGGAAGGTGCAATATCCATATCCCGGATACTACTGGCTACCTTGGTATAGCCCGGTCCCGTGTTCAGGTTGCATCCTGCGCGAGACAGCCACATGGATAATTTCCCGGCTTCCGGATGGTCTTGTTTCCATGCGGCAATGCGTCCACGCAATCCATGATGGCCTTCACCGGCAAGATACACTACGCTTCCTGCTCGCACTTTGTTGTTGTTCCAATCCGCTAACCCTGCGGCAACATGCAGGCACCAGTCCAAAGCTACAAAAGTTTTACCACCACCAGACGGGCCATGAATCATCAAGAGGGCGTCGGACTGTATCCAGTGTTTAACCAACCAACGAATAGGGGCTGGGCTGCTGCAAAATTCGTCTGCGGGGATGAGCCATTGATCTTTTACCGGCTGAAGCAGCGCCAGCAAGTCGTGCCCCGCCAGTAAATAGTCGTTGGCGTCCATTTTGACAATGGGGATTTCCACCACTGCGCACCCGGTTTTTGCGCTCGCCTGGGTGGCGTAGTTCATGCCAACGCCATGTTCGTCATTATCCGCTACGATGATGACGTTTTTTGCATCCTTGAAGGTCTGCGCGACATCGGGGAGATTGCTGGCCGAGAAGGCCACTATGCAGGGCTGGCCGGTTGTTTCGTGGATGGTGGCCGCAGTAGCGAATCCCTCTGCGATATAGAGCGTGTGGTAATTATCCATGGTGCCAACCATCCAGAACGCGCCCTTGGTGGGGGCCCCGGCATGATAGAGCTTGTCGCCGCTATGCTGAATGTACTGGATACTGGATAGAGCCCCGTATGAATCGTAAAGCGGCACCATAAGTCGACCATCGCCGGTCACTCTTGCACCGTGCGGCTGGATGCCTTTGCGTGCTAGATATGGGTGGTCTGGTGTAGCTCCTGTGCCGCCTGACCAGATGGCATCAATAACGCCTTCTGTGGCCTCCTGTTCCCTGGCATGGGCCGCGTCCCTGGCCACCTTAGCTTCGGACAATCTTCGGGAGTGGGCCATTTCCTCGGCAATGGTGCGCACCCTGCCGATATCTTCATGCCAGTTGATGGATATTCCAGATCGCCAGCACCCGAAGCTGCCAACGCTGCCACCCACGTCCTGATGGAAGATGTACCAACCCGGCTTATCACTTTTGCCGGGTGCCCCCTTTGTGCCGCTGGAAAATCGGTGCAGGTTTCCATCCATAAGGATAGTGGCGGGGAGGGTAACGATACCAGCCTTGAGCATGGCATCCTTAATCTGTACGTCTGGTGGGTCACGATTTGGAGGTTCAGGAGGCGACCAATCCTTGCCGAGTATAGAGGTTATATCAGCCACGAGGCTGCTCCAGATACTTGGTTAATATAACAATCGTCTCGTATCTGGAGTTTGTGCTCTTACCATCCCTGATCTTCCGGATGGTGTTGACGTGCAGCCCGGTCGCGTTGCTGACCATGTCCAAGCGACGGTCTTTTAATGCAGATCGAATTTCTTCAGGAGTCATGATGCCGCCCTTTATAGTATAGGAAAGATACAAATAACTGTTGACATACTACCCCATGCTGCCTATCATGGCAACACAGCAGCCGGATAAGCCGAACGCTGATGCAAGGAGAATACTATGGCAATGCAGCTTAGAAGTACAAAATCAGTTCATATGAATGGTGTCAAGGTGCTCGTTTATGGTCAGAGTGGTGCAGGGAAGACCACCCTAATCAAGACGCTTCCCAACCCTATCATCATATCAGCGGAAAGCGGTTTGCTCAGCCTCCAGGGTGAGGATATACCATTTATCGAAGTATCTGATATGGAATCTCTGGAAGAGGCCTATTCCTGGCTTACCCAGAGTGCGGAGGCGCAGCAGTTTCAATCCGTCGCCATCGACAGTTTGAGCGAGATCGGGGAAGTAGTCCTCTCCGCCGAGAAGCGCAACTCCAAAGATCCCCGCGCGGCGTACGGTGAGATGGTCACGCAAGTAACCACCCTAATCAGATCCTTCCGGGACATGAACGGGAAGCATATCTATTTCTCGGCCAAGTGCGAAAAACAGTCGGATGAAACCGGGAGGATTCTCTATAGCCCGTCCATGCCGGGTAAGCAGCTTCCTCAGCAGCTTCCCTACCTCTTCGACGAGGTGCTGGCGCTACGAGTGGAGAAGGATGATGAAGGTCACGCGCAACGGGCCTTGATGTGCGACTCGGACGGTATATGGGCCGCAAAGGACAGAAGCGGAAAGCTCGATACCTGGATGGCTCCAGACTTGGGGGAGATCATCAAGATTATCGAAGGCGGTGCGAAATTATGACTCGTAAAGAACTCATCGAGGGATGGTTGCACGCAAAGAAAGAAGAGCAGGATGCCGTTGAACGCCGTCGCCATATGGAAGACAGGCTGTTCGTAATGTCTCGTTTTACGCCAGATGTGGAAGGAACCCAGACGGATGAGACGGATGGCTACATTATCAAGGTCGTGGGGCGCATTGACCGGAAGGTCGATGTGGATAAGGTCACAGAGATTGCGGCTGAGCATGATTTGACGGCCATGTTGTCACAGCTTTTCCGCTGGAAGGCGGAGATCAATAAATCGGTATGGAACAGCGCCGATACAAAACTGGTTGCTCCATTACTGGACGCCATCACCTCTAAACCGGGTCGTCCATCATTTACCATCACACAAAAGGAAATTTGATATGGCTATTCTTAATCAAGAGTTTAATGTCAACGACTTGCCAGAAGGACGCGGAGAGTTTGAGCCTATTCCCGCTGGCTGGTATTCATCTACCATCACCGCTGCTGAGGTGAAATCTACCAAAGACGGAACCGGAGAATACATCGCAGTGCGCATGGACATTACCGGGCCATCATTCGAGGGGCGCGTGGTGTTCGCCAACCTGAACATCAAGAACGCCAGCGCGAAGGCGGAAGAGATCGGGCGGCAGCAGTTGGGTGAAGTCATGCGCGCCATTGGTCTGGCCAAGGTACGCGATACGGACCAGCTTATCGGTGGCAACCTGGAAATCAAAGTCGCTATCCAGAAAAGTGTCGAGTATGGGGATAAAAATGAAGTCAAGGGATATAGGGCTTCTGCTGGTGCTTCTCTCGGAGGCGTAAAGAAGGCTGCTACTGTGGAAAAATCCAGCGCACTCCCCTGGGCCAAAAAGTAACATAAATAAGGCCCCAGCGATGGGGCCAATACAAGGAGAGCAGCATGGAGATTCCTGATCCATTAAATACGATACAGGCCCTCATTGACAAGGGGCATGAGACCCGCGCGGAGCTATCACGTTCACATCTTGGATGCTCTATGTTGGGCCATCCATGCGACCGATGGTTATGGCTGTCTTTTCATTGGGCCGTCATCGAGCCATTCCCTGGGCGTATCCTTCGTCTGTTCCGGCGAGGGCAACTGGAAGAGCGCACCGTCATCCAGGACCTTGAATCCATCGGTATAGACATAACCGGGACTCAGGACCGGGTAGGCTTTGGTACTCACGTCTCTGGATCCCTGGACGGCATTGCCACAGGCGTACCTGAGTCTCCAAAGACGCCCCACGTCCTGGAGATAAAAACCCACGGTCTGAAATCTTTTGATGATCTGGTTAAAAAAGGGGTAGAGGCATCCAAGCCACAGCACTATATCCAGATGCAGGTTTACATGCTTGGTAAGCATCTGGACCGCGCTCTGTATGTGGCCGTTTGCAAGAATGACGACCGGATATATACCGAGCGGGTCCGACTGGATAAAGCTATAGCGGAAAAGGCTGTAAAACGTGGTCATACTATAGCTTCCGACCCAAGACTGCCTCCACCTTTGAGCACAGACCCGACCTGGTATGAGTGCAAATTCTGTGCGGCACACGATTTTTGCCACAAAACAAAGTTGACCAAGGAAGTGAATTGCCGGACCTGTGCCCATTCTACCGCCATGCAGGACTCTACCTGGCGCTGCGAGCGGTTGGATGGGGATAATATCCCGGTAGAGTTTCAGCGCACAGGATGCGATGCACATGTACTTCACCCTGATCTGACCCCATGGAAAATGCTGGATTCACCAGTCCAGTGGGACGCGCTTTATGAGATCGAAGGTAAGCCGGTCGCCAATGGTGAGCCGGATGTGTGCATCTTTGGGAGCAAAGAGATACTGTCCAACCCAAAGGCCTGCGCACATGGCCAACACTCCATGGCTGAGTATCGCGAACACCTGGACGCGCGGGTGGACGGATGAGCCTCAGAGACTATCAGCAGCGCACCATAGATGAACTGTACGCATGGTGGGGGAAGTACCCTGATGGTTATCCCTGTTGCGTACTCCCCCCAGGCTCCGGCAAGTCCTGGATCATCGCCGGGTTATGCGCGGATATGCTCCAAAGTTGGCCGGATGTTCGCATCCTGATCCTCAGCCATGTCCGAGAGATCATTGAGCAGGACGCTGAGAAAATGCGCATGGTCTGGCCGGGGGCACCTATGGGCATCTACTCGGCAGGCTTGCGCAAAAAACAGCTTGGCGAGCCAATTACCATCGCCGCCATCCAATCTGTGCGCAACAAGGCGCACCTGCTGGGGCATACGGATTTAATCATTGTGGATGAATCGCATCTCGTGGGTCACAAGGATGAAGGCGGGTATCGGACGCTCATTAATGATCTGGTGGCCATTAACCCCAATCTCCGCGTGATGGGCTTGACCGCCAGCCCATGGCGACTTGGGCATGGGCTGATTACCGATGCTCCGGCCATATTCACGGCGCCGCTGATCGAGCCGGTGAGCATCGAGGAGTTGATGCACAAAGGCCACCTGTCCCCATTACGAAGCAAGCTGACCAATACACGCCTAAGCACAGAGGGCGTGCATAAGCGGGGTGGTGATTTTATCGAATCCGAGTTGCAGGCCATGGTCAATACGCCCATGCAAAACGAGGGCGTCGTTCAGGAGGTTATCCGGCTGGGTCGTGATCGCCAGTCCTGGTTATTCTTTTGCGCTGGGGTGGAGCACGCCATGGCCATCCGCGACGTGCTCAGAGAAAACGGAATCACCGCTGAATGCGTGACCGGGGAGACGCCGAAAGGCGAGCGTGACCGGATACTGGCGGATTTTAAGGACAAGAAGATCCGCGCCGTTACAAATGCTAATGTACTGACTACGGGTACAGACATCCCAGACATTGACCTGATAGCATTAC
>Ga0307375_10003780_pt1 | contig 14675 bp, 22 predicted proteins | sample TR1MG_FD_202531 | JGI IMG/M metagenome (GOLD analysis project Ga0307375, IMG submission 202531) | Soil microbial communities from Risofladan, Vaasa, Finland - TR-1 | ecosystem: Environmental > Terrestrial > Soil > Coastal area > Acid sulfate soil | place: Finland: Risofladan, Vaasa | collected...
CGTACAATGAGGAGAGCTTGCGGGAGGAATAATCAGGCCGGCCTTTAGAATACTAAGTAAATTAGAAACTCTTGAGCCATGAAAAAGTTCCCATATATTACTCATCTTAGAACCAACCTTTTCGAATTCCCCTTTCATATTTTCGATTTCAACTTTCCAAATAGTTTTAACCCGAAGATTCTTACAAACATGCATGTCTTTTCTTGTTTTTTGATATTTATTTTTAATTCTATCAATCGTTTTACTATCCTTAACAATTTCAAGTTTAGTAGCAAAAACTTTTTCTTCCGGGGACTTCTTGCCTTTCTCTTGATCTCCCGCCAATATAACATCAAGAGAAGACTGTAACGAATCAAGAATGGCCTTTTGTTGTTGAATGGAAGCAAGATCGGGAAATAACACTTCAAGGCTAAGCTTTCTTCCAACCTCTTGTGGAATAAGCATTAAATAATCTCCAGCGAGCGTAGCAAACTTCTTACTACCATATTTCTTATTAGCCACAAGGTCACCAATACCTATAAGTAACTTATTAGCGTCATCAATACTGTCTTGAGTCACAATCCCACAAGGAGTAGAAAAAAGACCCGAATCTATATTGTAAGTCATTGTTGTAGAGTTCATAATATTATGAACATTAACCTTAATCAAATACTCTATCAATTTCTTTGTTTCTGAAGACGAATGGGAAATCTGTCGGAGAGCTACGTTTTTAATATCATTCTTTGCCACTACAGATGTTGAAACCTCTGAGCCGCTATTCCCTATAACATTTAACTTGCGATAAGCAATTTCTCCATTTCTACCAGACCTTTCCTTTTCACTACATTTTTTGTCAAAGAAATTAGTAGCGCCATATTGAGAAGAAAAGCTTTTAGTCTTAGACTGAGATGTTTTTCCAACCCTCCCCCATTCTACCTCTACAGAAGAATCGTCAAGTTCTCTAATGTACCAGAACTTATTATTGTTTTTGTCGAAGTCTGACTTAATATATTTTGATTCTCTGACAAGTGTAGACATTTTATTCTCCCATCTATTTGTAAGTAACTGACATTAATCTATTCCGCAGAAGGCCTTTTTATTTTTACCTCCAGCATCCACTCCTGTAACTATTTTTATTTCTGTGCAAAAAAGTACCGAAATCATACCTATTAAAAATAACCAATAGTGAAATTCCTAAGGTCACTAGTAGAGTTATACCATAAGTAATCATAATGGCAGTTGTAGTTGGGTGAACTGCAATATAACTAAAATCAACAAATTTCTTTCTGACAAATTTTTTAGGAATATTCTCCCCCATATAATCAACAACTTGTACCGGATCAAATTCTTTCATTTCCTTAATTTCTCTAGCGGTTTTAACTTTAAGTTCTTCTTGTTCCGTCCATGAAATAACTCGTGTCCACTTAATTTCTTTTCCTTTAAGCCCTATACAAACAATAAACTCATTTTTATTACCGCCCTTCCAATAAGACCTTTGAAATAGTCCTGCTTCTAGAGGCTGTCCTTGAAAAACAAGAAGCATCATGTGAAGTTGTCGCTTTGATCCGCTCAATGCATTATAGTATTGTAGTCTGAGGGTTGCGATAGGACTTTTGTATCCTAAAATTGGATTAAAGTTAAATATATTTTCGGACGGATAATCAAACAATTTATATTTACTCTTGCTTTCATTACTCACTTCTTCAAAATTAAATACGGACTTAGAACATTGTACTTTGTTCTCATAAGTATATTGTTTGCAAAGAGGGATGGTATGGTCAAAAACATTATCATATTTAGTGACATATGCATTTCCGTCTTGAGTTATTGTATGAGCCGTCTTGTGCCTTTCCATGTCCTTAAAAGTTCTGTTACCCCATATATTACATAATTGTTCAAAATAAGATTTAGAAATAGAAAAGGAACCTTTAATATTATCAAATAAAGTCCATTTTTCAGGGTTGGTTTTATAACGAGTTACAGTTCTAGTATGAGTCTGAATATTACCCTTAGAATCTGTAGTTGTATAGGTTTCAAGTTCCGTCCATTTTTCTTTCCATTCCTCTTCATGTACCGCCATCGTACCATAACTGTTCCAATATTCAGTATCACGAGTTTGGGTATGAACTGAGGACCATTTTCCAACAACAATACAAATGATTGGCACTAAAAATACTACCGCATATTCTACGATATTCATTCGCTTAGGAAATTTTAACGCTAAAATTACTATAGCGAAAACAGGTATTAATAGTGCCAACCAAATCATTGTGACATTCCTAGAATACGTCTACGTTGTTCTCTTCACCCATAACAAAAACTTCTTTAGTTTTGACAGAAGTAACAATTGTAATCTCAAGCTCATCTCTTTTGCCAACAATCAGCTTGCTTGGAAAACGCTTACGAAGAACGTCATGCTCTCTCTTAATATCAATCAGGCGGCTCTGTACTCTTGCAAATTCAGCACGAAGCCCTTCAATAGAATCCGCAAGAGTGTTATACATCTCAACTGAAAATTGAGGATGTTGTTCTTTAATCCATTTGAAAGCAGGATTATTATCTTTATCTCCTTCGTATCTCTTTTCCATGAGATTTCCATAGATATTCTTAAACTCTGTGGCGTATTTGTCGGTTACTTGCGATTTTTGCTTAATAACCGTCCAGACTTTTTGATAGATATTCTGATTATCTTTCTCTTGAGCTACGGCCTGTTCTCTAAGCTCAATTTCTCTGTTGCTTACGCCAACGCCCCATATTATAGCCATACCTGTAACCAAAAAGATTACAACCAATGTAACAATCAACCCGACTTTTCCTGCACTCATTCTACTTCTCCTTTGTTATAGTTTACCCAACATTCCTAATTTTCATAAAATTCATAAAAGAGGTTCAGAGTCACTATATTTATCAGACCTTTTGATTGGATGGGGACTCTTTTGCCATCCATATTTATCAAGGTCAAATTCCTCAATTAGTTGGTCTTTAACTTCATGACCAAAGCAACGGTCTGCCGCTTCTAATTGAATGGATATAATAGTATCAGAATAAGGTTTGCGGTCAATACTTTCTAATTCTGACTCTATCTTTTCTTTGATATCACTAAGACTTACATCGATATTTTCTTGCATTATTCTTCCTTATTGTTATCTTAGTATATCACAAACCAAGAAAAAATCAAGGAAAAAATTAGTCTATTTTGAGGCCTTACGTTACAATAACTCAACTACTTTAGCCATCATCGTCTTCATTCATCGTCTTCATTCATCGTCTTCATTCATCGTCTTCATTCATCGTCTTCATTCATCGTCTTCATTCATCGTCTTCATTCATCGTCTTTTTGTAAATTGAATCGTATCTTATTATATCTTCGCTGTAGAGGGAGGCAAACTTTTCAGCATGCCCTCTTGCAACCCATTCTGTCATTGCTTCTGTCCACCCTATTTCTTTAACTTTTTTACCCGTCTCATTAGCCAAAGTTATCTTGAATCTCTCTACGCATTTCATCTGCATCAATAGACGATGACTTGGATGGGCGGATACCAAAAATTCCTTAAGTACACAATCATTTTCTTCGGAACAATAATCCAAGCAAATACTGTCGAGCATCTTTCTATACTGTTTTTTGTTTAAGGTCTTTTTTCTTTTCTTCATGAGATCTACTTCAAATATTACTATAAAGAAACCTCTAGTACAAATTGCGTTTTATAACAGCATAACGAAAAACAGCATGATGTAGATTATCAAACGCCTTCGGAAAATCGCCCTCTTCAATCCACTTACGTACTTGGGTCGAAGATATATTTATAACAGCATCTTTAGCGTCCAAATAAATATGAGGAGGCTTTCTATACCAATCTATTTTTTTATTAGACTTAATTCCCTGCCTAGAAACAGTAATAAACCTAGCCATATCTTTGAGTTTCTCCGACTCAACCCATCTGTCAAAACTATTAGCATTATCTAGCCCAATAATGTAGCTAAATTCGTATTTATCCATTTTCCATTGCAAAGGAAGATATTTTAAAAAATCATAAGTACAGTATGGTTGATATTTAATCTCATAATCAAAAACTTTAATTTTCGATTCTCCAGCAGTAACCAATTCGCACATCTTTAGACGATGTTTAGGATCAACCATATTCTTATCATAGGGGTGGCTGTAGCAAGGAGATAGCCAAACCTCTGCAACGTCAGTATTACTCAATACATACTGGGCGATCTGCAAGTGTGCCTTCGTAATTGGATTGAACGCACCTCCCAGTAACGCTATCTTCTTTTTTTTCATCTTTTTCATTCTTTTCATCTTCACTCCCGAACCCGAGTATCCTAGCTTGGCGACAAATATCCTCTTTGTCTGTATAAAAACGAGAAGCTAACCACTCAACACCCCTGAAAAAATTTGCCTCAAAAAAAGCGTTATCGGACTCATTGTACTGATGGACTTGGCACTGTGAAACCTTCGACTTCAACACCTCTATTACTTCATCGGGAAAATAACCCTCAAGAAGAATCTCATAATAAATGGCGAATGTCTTTCTTCGTCCTAACTCAAAAGAAGTAATTTTACGGGCTAAGGCAACATATTCTGATATTAGTGTTCCGCCATCACCAGCAATGAGCCGCCTTATTTCTTCGGCCAACGATGCTATTTCTTCAAAAGTAAGACCGGCTTCTCTACTCTTTATATTTCTATTTAGTTTCATCTATAACTCTATTTTTCTTACTCGCTAAATATTCATCTGAATCCATTTTTGAATTCAAGGATGCTAATTCTCTTGTCTGTCTGCTTAAAACGTCTTTGGATTTTTCTTCGATTAATTCCATGCCGCTTTTAACAGTTCTTACGAGTCGCCACCACTCCATTGCATTCTGTTCAATTGGGTATTCTTCCAGTAATTTACTTATCTGTTTATCTATGCCAAAAGCCTCTTCGTATCCATTCATTAGATTCTCCTGCATATATAAATATCTGTGCCATTAACGGTTTTAACTTCTACGTCTCTAAAAGACAACGAAAGGCCTTCTTTAAAATAATCTGGCGGGATCCATTTGAACTCTGTAGTATGAGGATTATAGCCCTCTACTATTTGGACGTGCTTTACCATATTGCCCACCGTCCATACAACCTCTACATAATTTAGGCCATCAATTTCATCTTTTCTAACAATAGGAACGGTCGAAGGCTTTTTATTGAAGGTATTAAAAACAAAAACTCCCCCTCTTTTAATTAAACTTCCAAACTTTCTTATGATGTCTTTATCAAACCAATAATTGATTCCTTGCTGACAAATTATTATATCGAATTTGTCATTTTTATTAAGATTACTAAATTGCAAAAACCCCTGTATATCTTGACAATAAGGCTCTACGTATCCCTGCTTAACCCTATGTAGCTTTTTAACATTTGGATTCAAGTCAACAGGCACAACCAAAGACGCTCCCATTTTAATAGCTGCTTTTGTTGCTCTTCCATTAGAACCGGCACAGAGATCAAGAACGCGATCTCCTTCTTTCATGCCTGCCAGTTCCAGCAATTCTTTAGAAGATCTAGCTTGATGTCTCTTATAGAGAATATCATATTCTTCTCCTGTCATTTCATAGCCTGTCATAATTCTTCTCCTGTTAGCAATTCAAATGTGCCATGTCCTTCAATTTGGAACACCCTATGAGATGGGTGAAGATTATTTGCAAGAGACGCATCCCTAGATGTACCGGCAGGAGCATAAGCACTCCACGCAACATTATTAGGCGACTGCTCATGATAGTGAACAATCGCTTTGATATTCCTATTCTTTTTAAAAAGATTATGTAAAAGAGGGGCATTTAGAGTTGCTTTGTCAGTGGCATATACTTTCCTTCGAACATGATCTACTTTTTCAACTATCACAATCTCATCCATTTCCTTTTTCCCTCGGCCTGTAGTTATAAAGGAATTATCGCTTCCAAGTCTTACAGCAATCGTGCCAAATCTATATTTCTCTTTTCCATATTTCTTTAAAAATTTTGACTTATATTTTTTTGTCAGTTTACACATTTTAATCTCAGACGCCCTATAGTCTATAATGCTAAAACTAGGCGTAGTCTTCAGGGTTGAATAATATTTATCCGATATACAATTCAAAATAAACTCTTCAATCCCATATTGAACCCTATCTTTACTAAATTTGATTTCTCCGCCTTCTTTGGTAACGGCATGCCTGGTATCCAAATCATTAGCATCATTTGCAAAGACGGCGACTGCACCACTCTCTAAAACTATGTCATAAGCCGCCTGAATCAACTCTTTATGCTTGACCCCCTGAAGAAGCTTGAATCCAAAAAGATTAGTCTTAGGAGCGACCTTCTTTACTTCATCAATAACTCTTGGCGCAATAGTAAAATCAATAGGAATTATATCGCCAACCTTATAATTATGGCTTGGAAACTTCTTTTTCCACGGCTTTATAGGAATAAGATTGCAAACCGCAGCTCCAAGGATTACAGCATCGTGTTTAGGAGCTAATTCAAGAACCTTCTTACGATAATCTTCAAACCCATTATGGTAAACTACTGTTGTTCTAACGCCATCTGGAATGCAAGCCTGTTGTGCCGTCAAATAGGTAATCCAGATCTTATTCTGAGCAACGGCACCAAGATTATCGGCCAGTTCAGCCATCCGGCCGCCCTTGAATCTGTTAGTAATTATCTTAACGGGATCAAGATAAGCATGGACAGGACCACCAGTTATAAGTATCTTTTTCATGGTGCTTAGTATAACAAAAAAAAGAAAAAAATCAAGTAAAATTATGGTTTTACCTTAGGCATCTTTTTTGTCAATAGCGTGCGTTCATTCCAATTATCATCAAATATCTTGCCACGCCATGTGGGATTCGATATCATCCCTTCGATCAGCAATAAGTCTTCCTTACTGATCTCGACCTCTTCATTAAAGTGAAAGATAACGCTTTCACGCCTGATTTCAAAAGACAATCCATAATCATTCTCATCGGCATCAATTATTAAACCCATTATTAACTCCTGTCGTGTTGATGGAAATTATCAGCAAGTTGTTGGAGTTGCTTCGGATGATACCTCCAGTACCAAGCAGAAACACATCCATGCTCTATTAGATTTATATTAGCGACCAGTGTGTCTCCTACAGAACGACTTATTCTCTCACACCGTCTAAATCCATTGCGCCTAAAATTACAACCTGTGCCGTCTACAACCATATATCGATCTGTTACTGCGCCGTTATTCTGAACAAGCATTCCATTGAAAAAGCCGACACAAAAATGATCTTTTGTATCTCCGTCATGGTACTTTGTTGCTAAGACATAATCGCCCTTCTTAAGATTTCTCATTATCATTTCTCTCTATTATATTACTATTCCTTTACAGGTGTTTCGGGCAAATCCGCCCTCTCAAAACGCCTTGTCATCATAACATTACTGTAAATCACTTCTACAATTTCCTCTTTATTACGAACATGCCTACGTTCGAACTTTCCAGTGAAATCTTTTTTGATAAGCATTCCAACATGTTCATGCTCTTTCTGCATTTGAGTTTTGTCATTAGCAAAAACCATATCGAGCCTATTATCTTCCATTAGCTTCTCAGCAATAGAAGAAAGCTCTTTTTTTGTTTTGCCCACCGTAAATTTGAATCCAACCAAAATAGCCTTTTCATTCCAATCTCTGAAATAAGATATAATCTTAGGAGTTATCCTGATAGTCCTTCTCATATGCTCAATGAAAGCCTCAGGGTCTTCACTAGAAATCTTTATTGCTTCCTTAAGATCAAACGTAAAGTCTGATACCGCCATAGCTTGTATGACAACATGAGACTGAGGAACTAACTCTTTCATAACTTCCATCACCGATCCCGTATCCCCTATAGGTCGATGTCCATACTGCCCCGTAAAACAAGATGCAGGTGTTATTGCATTCTTCGAAGACACATAAGTTACCTCATGTCCATGCTGAAGAAACTTATCAGCTATCTTTGCCCCAAGCCTGCCAGAACTGATATTAGTCAGAACACGAACATCATCTACGTATTCCCTAGTTCCGCCACTTGTTATTACTATTTTAAGTTTGCTCATAGGACTTCCAAAAACCATTTGACAGCATCTCTAGGCTTTAACACTCCACCTTCGCCAACGTCTCCGCAAGCCAGCAATGTCACTCTAGTATCAGATACTTTTACACCATCCTGCCTAAGCGTTTCCATGTTCCTCCGAGTCGAAGGATGACTAAGCATATTCGTATTCATAGCAGGATATACAAAAGAACATTTACGAATACTCTTTGGCAACGCAAGATATACCGTTGACAAAATATCATCTGCTATCCCATTAGCAAACTTACCAATGATGTTAGCCGTAGCAGGATAGACTATAAAAGCGTTTGCCCATTTACCTACCTCGATATGCTCAACACTCGACCTCTCTGCCCACATATCAGTCATAACGGGATTCTTGGATATCGTAGCAAGCGTCAAAGGAGTAATAAACTCTTTGGCATTCTCAGTCATAATAACACGCACTTCATTTTTATTAGCCTGAAGTCCATAGATTAGATCACAAGCCTTATAAGCTGCTATCCCACCACTTATTCCTACAATAATATTCATAATTAAACCTTAACTTTCGTGCGCCTTAGTATATAACAAAAAGCATATAAATCAAGCATTTTCTTTATTTGACTTTGGCAGAATATATTTTGTTTCCGTCAATAAAGAAAACTGTCCCTGAAGAATTAAACAAGCGGGTAGTAGAATCAAAGGGAGGATCATTGATAACTTTAACCTTATTATCCTTAAAGATTTGAACATCTGAATCCGTTACCATAATGCAAACGCCATTTGTCATAACCGTAAGATTAATTGGGGCATAAGTAACATTATCTGCTTTACTCATGGTATATTGAGTAAAAGTATCATTAAAGACCATAACGAACCTATAGTAAACCCCTCCCTTTTCGGCTATAACTCCGCAAATATTCTTCTCTGAACGGGATTCTAAAATTCGATAGCCATTCAATTCTTTAACCGGTATCGTAATACACTTGCCCGTCTCATAAGGTAACGTAATATGGCATCTACCTAAGAGATCTTGAAAAACCACTCCGTCGAAAACCTTAGTCGATAAGTCCAAGATGTTTGCTGCCACTCTTGTTTTATGAAAAATTTTAGAGCTAATCTTGTCAAAAGTATTCTCTATCAGCTTGCCATCATAGGTTGAATAGATAGCTCCGTTACGATACATCATCTTTGTAGCGTTAATGGTATCTATCACTCTAGTTCCAACATCTTCAAAAGTTAAAAGCCCATCCTTCAGTTTGCAAATTATGGGCGTCATATCGCTTGACTCACATAGGAGAATTTCAAAGCCTTCAATGTTATTGGGCAAAGAAGCCTTCTCCTTATAGACATGTTCCGTTCCAATACTGTAATGTAATCCCATAAAATCAAAAACGGACAAAAGTTTTTCAGGAGCATCCCAAATGAGCACCGTTTCAAAATGCTCTGTCCCTTCGATATAAGTTTCAGGAACAGGAATAACCGTAACAACCACGTCTGCGAATGGGGGGATAGACCTATTATTATTTATAAATAAATCCTTAAACCATTCTAGATGCGGTTTAGGAATTACCGATAAATCATTACAAACCCTGGGAAGCGTAACATCTTTATTAAAAACAGAGATGCCATCTTCCATACGTTTAGTCCATTCATTCCCCTTGTAATCAGGATGTTTGCCACGATAAGGATGAATACCAATATATAACTGAAATGCAAGAATGCCAAATCCAAACCAATCACTTAACTCGGTAAAGTTGTTGTTTTTTACTAACGGATCTTTAATAGACTGCATTAAGGCTGTTGCTTTATAGGATAAGGTTTGATAGCTATCGACGTCAATAAAATAAGGGACGTCAAACTTGGCCGAAACCAATAAATTTAGTTCATTCAAATCTACAATAAGACTTCCATCTTTATGAATTTGTAATATAGTCTGTTGGATCTTTTTTATCAAATAAACAATGTCCTCATCGGAAACCTTTTTGTTTGCCTTGAAATTCTTTGTAAAAAGCTTACACAAAGGATGCGTAGTTTTTATAAAGCGCATTGTATAACCAACAGATACATTTTTACTATTCCTAATAACATTCTGAGGCTTTAATACATTTTTTGAAGTAATCTGTCCAAGCTCTTGAATCTTACCAATAGGAATCATTTTTGCAGGATCGTGATAAATCTTATAAGCAGTTCTGTCTTTAGCATAAACAGAAGCTTCTCCTCCTGATGCCAAATAATTTTTATCGGTTAGCGTAATCTTCCCTTCATTCTCAACTATAAAATCAAGCCTCATTAGTTCCCCATATAAATAGTAGCGCAAGATATATCATCATAATGAGTTATATTTTCTTTCTGACAATCTTTACTAATGCGCTTCATCCTTCGCTCTACAAATTTACCCTTGAAGTTCTTGTAATCAGAAAACGCTTGAACCATTTTCTCTTTTTCTACATTGAGAATACTGCCGTCGCTGTTTTTTTGGAAACTATTAACCCCATCTGACGTTGCAGCAACCCACTCAAAATCCCAATCTTCACAAAACGTCGCCGCATCATAAAGTTTTTGAAAGTCATCTATTTTTGTACCAATTGAAGAAGTTATCATTACGCCATTTTTTATGTATTCTCGTTTAATTACGGCTTCCTGACCAAACTCCTTAAAATATCTCTCTTGTCTAGCAGGCGACAATAGGTACGACAAATAATAAGGAGCGCCGGACGGAAAATTTACATAATGATAGATAGAGCCCTCACCAATTTTTTTCTTAATTAAAAACCCACCATCGCCATAAATAAAAGCATTAACCTTCAGTCCATCTGACAATATTATAAGCAGGGTGCAATCCAGACTTGCAAGAGGAAGCATTAGATCCCTGATATGCCTAGATGCCGTTACAATAATAGGAAGTGCTAAATCAGACGCTTGTATCTGTGGAAGTTCAGAATGTTCCTTGTAAGCCGTAAGAAGATATTCTTTAGCCGCATGAACTAAAATCCTAGCACCAACGTCAACATCCTCAGATGAAGAACAGCCATCAGAAATCAGAGCATAAGTCAGATTGTCATTAACGTTACCTGTAAGAGCATAGTCTTGACAATTCGTATGAGAATGCCCTATTTCGTAATAACAATCTGCATTCATAATTCATTTCTTTTTAGAAGGTCAAAAGGGTTGAACTTGTTCCATCAGCTAGAGATTGCGATGTTGAAGAAATACTACGACTAATAAAGTTAGCAAGTTTAGCAAGTTTGTTAGGGGTGGCCTCTCCAATATCAACAAACTGCGTAATATTTGCTTCTTGCTGAAACGCCTGAAGATATCTAGAAACATTTCCGCTACCGTTATTAACACCAATAAGCACAACCGTTATGCCTTCTAATTGCTCTGACTTTGCCGCATTATCAATTGCCCTACGAACAGATCTCGGAGATGTTCTAGAGCTATTATCTTCTCCGTCGGTAACAACAAATATAATAGCATTAACACCAAAATCTTGTCCCGTTAGAATCTCCCCATAATCCTTTGTAGCTTCTACAGCAGACTGAGTAGCATCAAAAAGAGCAGTTCCGCCGGTAGGATTAAGAATTCCTTCATAATCCTTGTCTCCAATAGAGTTTAAAAGTTTAAATCCATGTACTTCTTCTGGGGACGTATCAAATGCCATAAGTCGAAGCAAAAGATTTTCGGCCCTAGGAGATTTCTTACACGAATCAAGAATTGTTTTTAGACACTTCTCCATTTCATCTCTATATTGAAGAACAGAACCCGATACATCCTGTACAATAGTTACAAGCGTATATTCGGTAGCACCCAGTTCATCAATTTTGACTGCGCTGAACTTGTAATTAGAAGCAGTCTTGAGTTCATCCATTGTTACGTCCATTAATTTTGGCATTATTTTTCTCCTTGTTAGTATTGATTTGACAACTCTTTAATCTCTAATCTCTTTCTCAAGTTCTTTCTCAAATTCTTTATCATAAATATTTTCTCTATACAATTTAGAACACTGAGCATCTTTACTTATTACATCTTCACTTTTCTCAAATCTACCTTTAAGAATTCTACGAGCATAATTATAAGAATAATTAGCATCTTTACTTATTATATCTTCACCTTTCTCAAATCTACCCTTAAGAACATTAAGAGCATAATAATAAGAACAAAAAACATTTGTACTTATTTCATTCTCACCCTTCTCAAATCTACCCTTAAGAATATCAAGAGCATAAATATAAGAATTAGCAGCATGTTTGCTTATTGCATTCTCACCCTGCTCAAATCTACCCTTAAGAACATCAAGAGCATAATAATAAGAAGAACCGGCATCTTTACTTATAGCATCTTCGCCTTGTTTAAATCTATTATTAAGAATATCACGAGCATAACAATAAGAATAATACGCATCTTTACTTATTATATCTTCTCCTTCCTCAAACTTACCCTTAAGAATATCAAGGGCGTAAAGATAAGAATTCTTAGCAGATTTTAATGCTCTTTTTTTCATTGCCTTTCTTCTTTTAAAAGTTATTGAAAAAGCCACTCCAATAAGCGCTACTAATACCATACCAATAATTTCTAGCATTTATTTCTCCTTTATTTCAGTTCTTTAAGATTCCACTCACCAACACCTGCTTCTTCGGCACTCTTATACATCATCGACCATTTATTTTTAAATCTATAAAACATTATTTCTCTTGCTGACGCTTCATCCTCTGCTTCAATTACATAATAATAACCAAAATACGCCTGCCCATGCCCAAATGTAAAATAGTATTTATTAAGATTATTCATTTACTTATTACACTCATACACATGTTCATCCATGCAATCTTCACAAATCATATTTTTACACCTTGGACACTCATCAATAAACTCGTCAGGCACATAGTTACCACATACCTTGCAAGCGCTCAGGATTTTCTGGCAAGACTTACATATTTCAAATACCTTGCCGTACGCTCCGCCACCTTGCTCGTGATAGCAATTTTCGCAAACAAAATTCCCGCAATTGGCACATTCCACCAATTCAATATTCTCACCCTCTTTCTTGCATATTTCACAAGTATTCATAGTGTGATCCTTACTGTATATCAGGTTTAACTTGCGATTTATAATCCCATCTTTTTTGCATTTCTCATAAACAGCTTAACTCTTGATGGTCTCCACGCCTCAAATGATCCTGTTTCATACCAACTCTGTAAAGAAAATATTGATACGCAACCGACAATAAAAATTAAAAGGGGACTCTTAATAATAAAAACAAAATAAATACAATAACTAATAGCTGAAAACAACATCACGTCACCAATCATTGTCAAGGCCTGTATAATATATCTCATTTTAACTCCTCTAGTCGTACAATATCAATTAGGTCATTACAATCTTTAGAATTTTCAGGATCATACATACAAAGCAATGCGACTATAGAATTCCGAAGATCTTGCATTTCTAATCTTTGATTTTCACCTATATTAGTCTTTACCAATCTATTAAAAGACCACGCTAGATTTTTCCTTGCCCCATCAAAACTTGCTTTCATTGAGTATTTTCCTACTAAATAATCAAACTACTTAGGCAAAATAATCGACGGAAGTACTAATCTGCATTCCTCTTGCAGTCATATCTCGAACGAAATCAGTACCTAAATTTTCAAATCCAGGAACGTTAGAAGAACAGTCCGTAAGAAGAACAATTTTTTTGATATTCTCGTCGCCAAATGCCGTAGCCACTTGTTCGACAGTATTTTTTACGCAATGACTAAGAGCTTCTCCAGCAATTAATAAAACATCAGCTTCTTGAAGAATTCCTACCAACCCAGTATTAAGTTGAGTAGAGGGCTCTTCTGGCGACGGAACCTCGGCCTCCAAAGCGCCATAATGTTCGGACAGGTAATAGTCACCTTTAACGCAATAGTCAACCATAGCAAAATAACCTTGTTCCCATTTAATTAATGCATCAGATACAGATGGTACTAACGCATGTCCGACCGAAGAGATTAAAGTATGATATGGCCAAATGCATAACGGAAATCTGCCTCGAGCCGCAAGCGCCCTTACATATTCTACCCCTCTCTGTCTCCACGCAGGATTTGTAGTCACCCAAGTTCCATTTTCAACGTCTTCTACAGATATGATCGTGAAAGGGTCGGGGTGAGTGCCTTTAGAATCACACCAAAAAATAGGATGAAACACCTGCACAGAGCGGTGGGAATCTAAAGTAGCATGCATACTATTAATCTGCTTACCATTCTTATTAATAAATTTTGCCAATCTTTCGGCATCTTGATCGGCACCAGGAACATATAGGCTTCCAGCATGGCAACCATTTTGTCCACTGCCACAAAAATCATTCTGCATGTCAATTAGTAATAGATGTGTTTTCATTTATTTCTCCTTTGTTTAGTTACAATTACAATATTTACTTACGATGACTAGTATATATCAAAAAATATAAAAATCAAGTATTATTTTTAGTTATTTTATCAGCAAGATGTTTTTAGTAACTTCAAATATATTTCTCCGTCTTCTGTCAAAGAACGACCCCTTGTGCCGCTTTCAATCAAGCCAAGTTCTCTGGGCCTGATTTCAAGCTCAGACTCTACGTTCTGAGGATTTACGCCCATTCTTACAGCAATA
>Ga0307375_10003781_pt1 | contig 14675 bp, 21 predicted proteins | sample TR1MG_FD_202531 | JGI IMG/M metagenome (GOLD analysis project Ga0307375, IMG submission 202531) | Soil microbial communities from Risofladan, Vaasa, Finland - TR-1 | ecosystem: Environmental > Terrestrial > Soil > Coastal area > Acid sulfate soil | place: Finland: Risofladan, Vaasa | collected...
CATGCTCTTTGGCGTCATGCAGCGGCGGCAGCCGCTCCTCGATGCGGAAGTGCGGATTCAGTTCGCGTGCGAACAGATCCGGAAGTACAACAGCGATCTCACGCATCAAGGAAACGTCACGCGAGGCCGCGACGGCGTAGCGCGCGAGCGCCGGTACTGCGTAATGTTACCGGGCAGCGAAACCAATGCCCGGCTGCGTTTCACGCGACGCGCACTCATTGCACCAGCTGGCGCTTGTCCCCGGCCAATTCGCCGGCTGGCTTGGATGGTTGGCCCTCGGATGGCGCCCCCAGAGTCTGGCGCGCGCGCGCCTGCAACGCGCGATAGGTTCGCTCCCATTCATCCTTGCGCGGCGTCGTGTACGCGATCTGGCGAACCAGCACCGCCAGGGCTTCTGCCCGCGCGCGCTCGAGTGCCAGTTGCGCGAGCACCTCGTCGTGGTCGGATGCATACACAAAATCCGTCCTTCGGTCCTGGCAAATCCCGACACAAGGTTGCGCACCCTCGATCCGCCCGCAACCGATGCACTGCCATGCTGTTATGCGCTCGGTCATGGCATCGCCTCACGCACCGGATTTGGCTTTCGCCTGATTCATCGCGTCGATCGCGAGGAGCGAATGCGCGTAGGCGGCACCGGCCCGCATCTCGGCGGCAACCCAAATCGCTTCCATGACCTCCTGTTCGGTCGCGCCCTTGTTCATTGCGAGCTCGGTGTGCCCACGGATGCAATAGGGACATTGGGTCACATGCGCCACCGCGACCGCGATGAGTTCCTTGGTTTTCGACGGCAGCGCGCCATCGGCGAATACGCGCTGGCCGAACGCGTGGAAAGCGCCGTAGATGTCCGGTGCAAACTCACGCCGTTTTTGCGCCAGATCTTTCGAAACGTGGGGATAGATGCACTGTTCCATGGCAAACACTCCTTTCAATCAGCCCGCCTCTTGCTCAAATAGCCGTACTCGCTCTTGTGGGCGATGCGGCACGATCATTGGCCTCCGGCACCTATCACACGCGTTTGGCACCGGCGAGCAATTGCGCTTCGGCCTCCGCGCTGATTCGCTCAACCAGCGCCGACGCGCTCTCCACGCTTTTGATCAGGTCGACGCCTTCACCGGCCCAGACTACCGCCGTATCGAAATCGCCGTCGAGGGCGGCCGCCCGATAGCCCGCGCGTTCGGTTTCGATGACGTTCGCGAGGCGATCCTCGCGGCCATGCCAGCGCTCCATGAAGCCGTTACGAATCGCGCGCCCGGTATAGTTCGCGGGCCAGGCATAGCCGCGCACCAGGTCGAATACGCGCGTGCGCGCGGTTTCCTCGCCGCGCGCAGCGACGATGCGCTGTTTTGCCCGGTCGTGGCCGAGCGCCTCGGCGCTCGCATAGAAACGAGTCCCTATCAGCGCTCCTTCGGCACCCAGCATCAGCGCCGCCGCGAGACCGCGCCCATCGGCGATGCCGCCGGCCGCCACCACGGGCGTCGGCGCCACCGCGTCCACCACCGCCGGCACCAGCGGCAGCGTGGCGCGACCGCCGCCGTGCCCTCCGGCTTCGGTGCCCTCGGCCACGATGAGGTCGGCGCCTGCTTCCTTTGCCAGCCGCGCTTCTTCGAGCCCCTGCACCTGGCAGATCAGCCTGCACCCGGCCGACTTTATGACCTTGGCGTAAGGCCGTGGATCGCCGAACGACAGCATGACCGCGTGCGGGCGGTAGCTCAGCAGCAGGTCGAGCACGCCCGCGGTCGCCGACCAGGTGATCAATCCAGCGCCCCACGGCCGCAACGTTGACTCCCGCACACAGGACAACTCGGTCCGCAGCCACGCGGGGTCGCCGTAGCCGCCGCCGACCAGTCCCAGCCCGCCGGCATTGGAAACCGCCGCCGCCAAGCGGCCACCCGATACATTTCCCATGGGACCCAATATGATCGGGTGCTGCAAGTCGAACAACTTGGTCAATGCGGTCGTGATCATGATCGATGACCCCCGATTTGCAAAACAATATCATAATATGATATATCCACCGTGTGGAAAAAATAGCGCGAAAATATCGGAGCAATAAATGTCGGATACCGATTTCAATTTGTTTCGGGCTATCGTGGAGCAGGCTCCCGATGCCGTCATCTTCGCGGACCGCCAAGGAGCGATCCGCGCCTGGAACCGCGGTGCCGAAGCCATATTCGGATATGCGGAAACCGAAGTTCTCGGCAGCAGTCTCGATGTGATTATTCCGGAGCGATTCCGGCGTGCTCATTGGGAGGGCTTTCGCAGGGCGATCGACAGCGGACTAACCAAGTATGGCCGCCAAGTGCTGACAACGCGGTCGGCTCACAAAGACGGCAGCAAGCTATATGTGGACCTGAGCTTCGGTCTGATCAGGGACGAGGCTGGCGCCATTGTCGGGGCGTTGGCCATAGGCCGGGATTGCACCGCGCGCCACCGATCGGAGACAGCGCTGCGCTCGCACACAGCGCAGTCTGGATAAAATGCGAAGAGTCGCACCCCAGGAACGCGGCTAGCCCCTGTATGGCCGATAAATCTGCAACGTCGATACGAGTATCCACTTGGCCGCGACCTACACCCTGCTCAAATATCTGCACGTAAGCTGCGCCGCGCTCTCGGGCGCGGGCTTCGTGCTGCGCGGTATATGGATGTTGCAGGATTCCCCCTTGCTGGCGCGCCGCTGGGTGCGCATAGCGCCGCACGTGGTGGATACGGTGCTGCTCGCGAGCGCAATCGGCTTGACTGTCCTGATCGACCAATACCCGCTGCAGCAGAACTGGCTCACGGCCAAAGTACTTGGGCTCGTGGCCTACATCGTCCTCGGCACCATCGCGCTGAAGCGCGGGCGTACGCGCGGCATTCGCACCGCCGCGTTCTGCGGCGCGCTGCTGGTTTTCGCCTATATCGTCGCGGTGGCAATAACCAAATCGGTGCTGCCCTATGTCGGCTAATGTGCACGCACGCCGGGAACTCGACCCAGCCGGGCTCAAATGGCTGACAGCGGCGCCGCACCGCTTGTTCTTCTTTCTCGCGTCGGTGCAGTTGCTGATCGCTTCGGCCTGGTGGGCCGTGGTGCTGGTGCTGCGCTTGTTCGGCATGGCGATGCCTGCGGCCATTGCGCCGACGCTGGTGCATGCGACCGGAATGCTCTACACCTTCCTGCCGCTGTACATGTTCGGTTTCTTGTTTACCGCCGGCCCGGCCTGGCTCGCGGTAAAGGGGCCGGATGCACCGGCGCTGCTGCCTACCGCGCTGCTCGCGTTCGCGGGCGGCGCGTCGCTGATTGTGCTGTCCTTGTTCTCGACGCGCGCCTCGGGCGTCGCCGCGCTGGTACTGTGCGCATGCTGGGCGCGCTACCTGCTGCTCTTCGGCCGCATGATCCGGCAAAGCGCGGCCTCCGACCGCAAGCACGCAACGCTGGTGCCGGTATTCATGCTGCCCGGCGTCGCCGGCCTTGCGGGCTACGCGCTGCTGTGCTTCGGCGGCAATCTGCGCTGGTTCACCTGGGTGACCGTCGCCGGGCTGTGGTGGTTCGTGATTCCGGTATTTCTGGTTATCGTGCATCGCATGCTGCCGTTTTTTACCGCGTCGGCCATTGCGTCGATCGCTGCCTGGCGCCCGTACTGGGTGTTGTGGTGTTTCCTCGCCGCTTCGGTGGGACACGGCGCCATGGAACTGGCCGGCCTGAGCCATATCGCGTGGATTCTGGATGCGCCCGCCGCTGTCTTACTGTTCTGGCTCGGCCTGCGCTGGGGACTGGTGCAGAGCCTGCGCATACGACTGCTCGCCATGCTCCACGTAGGCTTCATCTGGCTCGGCGTCGCGTATGCGCTGTATGCCGTCGACGAGTTCCTGGCCCTCAGGAGCGCGGGCGGAATCGGATTGGCACCGCTGCATGCCGCCGGCATGGGCTTCGCCGGCTCGATCATGTTTGCCATGGTGACGCGCGTTACCCGCGGACACTCCGGGCGCAGCCTCACCGCCGACGACGCGACCTGGCGCCTGTTCTGGTTGTTGCAGGCCGCCACGCTGCTGCGGCTGGCGGCCGAATTCTGGCCGCAAGGCTATGCCTGGCTGCTGACCGCGGCGATCCTGGCCTGGCTCGCCGCATTCACGGGCTGGGCGTGGAAATACGTTCCGGCTTACCTGCGGCCGCGCGCCGACGGCAAGCCGGGTTGAGCGCGCGGCCTGCTAAGCGAGCATGAACATTTTGCGCTTCCCGCCTCGACCGCCTCGCGCCGCGGCGCGCTCTGCATGAAAGGTCCTTTCCGCCCCAGTTCGAGGCAATCTAATCTTAAGGAATAGCCCGATGTCCATGCCGGATCGCATTCAGCAGTGGAGAAAAGAGCAGCGCGCCGAGCTTCTTGCGCGGCGTGCTGGAGTGGCGGCGGACCAGCGCCGTGCGTGGAATGACGCAATCACCTTGTCCCTGCTCCATGGGTTTCCAATGCTGCAAAGCTCAGTAGTGGGTTTCTACTGGCCGTTCAAGGGCGAGTTCGACCCGCGTTTCGCTATTTATAGGCTAAGACAGGCTGGCGCCCGCGCGGCGCTCCCGGTCGTGTTGCACAAGGGCACGCCGCTTCAATTTCGCGAGTGGTGGCCCGGAGTGAGCACGACAAAGGGCGTTTTTGACCTGCCCATACCGGAAGGAACCGAGGTGCTGACACCTCAGGCGCTGCTTATTCCGCCCATCGGGTTTGATTTGCACGGTTACCGACTGGGTTACGGCGGGGGCTATTTCGACCGTACGCTCGCTGGCATGACGCCACAGCCCCTCAAGATCGGCGTGGCATTCGAGCTATCCAGAATAGCGACGATCAACCCGCAGCCGCACGACATACCCATGGACTTCATCGTGACGGAAACAGGAATTCATTTCGTGGGCGGCGCCGGCCTGGAACTAATCACAGACCATGCGCGCGTTCGGGAGCTGGTGAACGGTATTGCCGCAGAGCGCAATTGGATCTCCGCAGATGGCGACCGCGAGTTAGGTGAGCAGACCTGGCTCGACACCCGAACGGCGCAGCAGTACAGCTCCCCAGTATGCTACGCCCACGAATTCGACATCGAGGACGACGACAAGTAATCGATTGACGGTCCCCGGGAATCGAACAACGCACTCGACCAGACGAACAAGGTGTGCGTGCGGCACAAAATGATCGAGGCCGCGCAGGAGCATGGTGTTGGCTCGCTGCTGGAACCTGGCTGTACGTGTGCGGCGGCGCCAAGCGGATGCCGGGCGATGTCGGCCTAGCGCTGCAGCAGATCGCGGTCATGCAGGGCGGCATGGACGCCGCGGCCGCAACGCAGCACCTCGCCGACCTCGCGCGCGGCGGGCGCTTTCAGCGCGACGTTTATCGAGCCTCGCCAGACGGCGCTCGCCTCAGCCGGTGCTCCAGGCGCGTGGCTTGATCATGCCGGCGATCTTGCAGGCTTGTTGCACGTAGCCATACGGAAACAGCTGGAATAGCTGGTCCTTGGCCACTTTCTTGTCCAGGCCCTGATCGCTGGTGAGAAAACCGACTACGTGTCGGACATCCGGTGCTACCTGATGCTCTCGCCAGTAATCGCGCATAAAGTGGAGGACCGGCCAATATGTATCGGTGAGTTCCAGCTTCTCTTCCGCAGCCAGTTTGCGCGCGATCTCATCGTCCCATGTCTCCGGGTCGATGAGATAGCCGTGAAAGTCCCGCGCCGGCTCGAATTCCGCATTTACGCCCATGTTGACTCCTGCAACGCCGAATGATGGCTGTTAAGGCTATCGGCTCACATAAATAGCAGTCAAGCGATATTCTTTTGTAGATAATATCGGATATATCGATATATCAAGGAAGGACAGCAATGGACATTGACCAGGCCCGCACTTTCTTGGCGATCACCGCCTATGGGAGCTTTCTGGAAGCCGCACGTCGCTTGCATCTGACGCAGTCCACGGTCAGCGCCCGCATCCAGCGTCTGGAAGAAGAACTGGGTGTGCGCCTGTTCGTGCGCAATCGCGCCGGAGCCACGCTGACCATGGGCGGGCGACGCTACGCCGAGTACGCCAAACGGCTGGTTTTGACTGCAGAGCAGGCGCGCCACCACGTAGGCCTGCCCAGCCGCTACCGCGCAACGCTGCGCATCGGCGGACGCATTGCGCTTTGGGAGGGTCTGCTGCCTTCCTGGGTGTCCTGGATGCGCGGCCAGGCCGAGAATGTAGCGATTCGCGGCGAAATCGGTTTCGAGGAGGATTTGATGCGCCGCCTGATCGAAGGCACGCTGGATATCGGCCTGATGTACAGCCCGAGCCACAGTCCGGGTTTGGTCGTCGAGCACCTCTTCGACGAGACCCTGATGCTGGTGAGCAGCCGCCCCGACGATACGCATCCCGGCGCAGACTACATCTACGTGGAATGGGGGCCGGCGTTCGACATTCAGCACACCCAGAGCTATCCCGATCTGGAGCCGCCACCTCAGGTCGTCAACGTCGGCTGGCTGGGCGTGCAGCTCATGCTCTCCAACGGCGGCGCCTGTTACCTGCCCGCACGCATGGCCGAGCCGCTGATCACCGCCGGTCGCCTGTACCCGGTGTCCGACGCGCCCCGCTATGCGCATCCCACTTACATGGTTTATCCGAAGGAATTCGATAATTCGGTCATGCCTTTGGCGCTGGATGGCTTGCGCACACTGGCCCGATCCGTCTGAGTCTGTCGCAGTTTGCGCGCGCCGGCCGACGGCAAAACTGTCTGGTTGCCGGGCGGCGCGCGCAAGCGCGCAAGCGGTTTCTTGACATTACATCATGTTGTGATACATTTCCAACGTCGGACGCAGATATGCAGGAACCCGACACCAATTTGTCATTTCGATGAATCCGGACCGCGACCGGTCCGTCTCGCCGCAGGAGAATGCCATGAGCCCAGCGCAAATGTCGAAAATGATCCTGTCCTCCAGCGGGGGATGGGATGAGTTGATCCGAATTCACCCATCCATTTCCCGCATGTTCTTCCTGGTGGTCCTGCCCCTGTCTGTGCTGCCTCCCGCCATGATCTACTACGCGGGAGGCAATTACGGCGACGTCTTCTCCGCCGGTGTTTCGCCCGAACACTGGCACATCGCCGCCGCGATATTTTTCCTCGCCGAACTGCTCACTGTCCCGGCGATGGCCTGGATCATGCATCTTGCCTGCCGCGCCAATGGCGTCGCCGCCGGTTACCACGACTGCTTCACCCTCGCGGCGATAGCGCCGATCCCGATGTGGCTTTCCTCGGTCGTGCTGTTCGTTCCGAACCTCCTGGTGTGCTCCGTCGTCGGTGCACTGGGCCTGTTCTGCTCGCTCGCGCTAACCTACCGCGGCATATATGCAATGTTTCGCATGCATGAAGATCTGCGCGCCATGCAAATGGCAACGGTAGTGACCGGCGCCGGACTGCTCGCCTGGCTGGTGCTGATGCAGATAGTGCTGGTGCACTGACACCGGGCGAGCGCGCGAACCGCGGCGTGCTTGCGGAAGGTCTTGTTCTTGTCAGCGCGGAAGAAATCGTTCACCATGCAGCGCGTGCTGCCGACTATTTCTCCGCCGCTGGACCATCGATGCCCAAACCTGATGCTCGCCCCCTGACCAAACACGATTTCGAAGTACTTGCGGATTTTCGTTACCAGATCAGAAAATTCGTCAGGTTCAGCGAGCAGCTCGCCCGTAAGCATGGAATCAAACCACAGCAATATCAGCTGTTGCTGCAAATCAAGGGCTATCCCGGCCGCGACTGGGCGACGGTCGGAGAACTTGCCGAGCGCTTACAGGCGCAGCCTCACGGCGTCGTGGCGCTGATTTCGCGCTGCGAAAAACTCGGCTTTGTCGAACGCCGGCGTTCCTCGGAGGACCGGCGCAGGATCGAGGTCCGCCTGCTCAAGAAAAGCCATAGGTTGCTCGACAAACTGGCGCGTTTGCACCGCGCCGAGTTGCTGTCCTTGCAGGGCCGCTTTGTCGTGCCCAATATGCGAACGTTCGAGCAATAACGGTCGTGGCCGGATGTCGGGATGCATCCGCACGCTTCTCGCCAAGGCTCAGGGCGAAACCTTCCTCAATCGGACCAGGAGCGCAGCCTGTCGACGTCCAGAATGCGGATCGCACGCCCATGCACTTCGATCAAACCGCGCGCAGCCAGGTCGTGCAATATGCGCGAGAAGTGCTCTTGGGTCACGCTGAGGCGCGACGCGATCACGCCCTTGCTTGCCTGCAAGTTCACTTCGACCATGCGCCTCGGATCTCGGCTTTCTTCGATGTCGCGCAGAAGATAACCGATCACGCGCTGCGTACCCGAATACAAGGAATCGCTTTCGAGATCGCTCATCAGCCGATGCAGCCGGCTCGACAGACCGGCAATGATGCGGCGCACGAAGCGCGGGTCGCGCTCCAGTTCCTGAAATACGATTTCCCTGGGGACATAAAGCAACAGCGAATCGGACAGCGTCTGCGCGGTTACCACATGCGGGCGCTCCATGAACATGACTGCCTCGCCAAAACTTTGCCCAGGCCCGATCAGATCCACCACCTTTTCGTCGCCACGCCGCGACGACAAGGCGAGTTTCACCTGGCCGGAAATGATGATGTGAAAACCCAGTGCGGGATCGCCACGGCGAAACAGGACTTCGGAGCGCTCTGGCCGCAACTCCTGGGTGCTTGCGGCGATACGCTCCAATTCCTCGCTCGCCAATGCCCTGAATAGGGGTACGTTTGCCAGGAACGTTTGCATCTTGACCGGACCGTCGGCCAAAGATGCACCCCTTGCGGGATGTTGTTCCTCATGCGATTTTCGCACAGACGCCGGGGCTCCCATTATTTTTCCAAACTGGAGGCAAGGCTTGCTTTATCGCCCGCTGCCGGCCGGATAGGTGCGAGAACCGGGTAGTCGCGCCTCGCCGCTTTGAGCGCCAATATCGCGATTGCTATCCACACCATGCTGCGCAGCGTCATCGCCCAGACCGTGCGCACCTCGAAGGGACCGCCGGCCGCCACGCAGATGCCGAATCCGGCGAACACCAGCAGCGTGCCCGCGGCAATCGCCAGCGCGAGCCGCGCCGACCAGCGGCGCCGCTGCCACAGCCCGGCGCCCGCAGCCACATAGACGAAGCCCGCGAGGAAATTGAACCAGAGCACGAAGCCGACCACATTGCCGGCAGCCTTTGCGCCGTTGCCGAAGAGCACGTTGCCGCCCGCGCCGATCGTCGCGGCGCCGAACGCGATCGCCACGACCGCCGCCACCCGCGTGGGCCAAAGTTGGTAGTTCGTCGATGTCCCCATAGCGCGTTTTCCTTTTATGAACTCAAAGTCCTGGCCTTCCTGCTCTGGCCGAGCAGAATAGCCGCTATCGTGCCCAGGACGAAGGCGAGCAAAGCGACACCGTTGAGTGCGCCGCCCCAAGCGCGCCATTGCGGCGACACCATCCAGTCGCCGAGCAGGCGTATCAATAACGAGAGGTGCAGGAACGCAAGCGGCAGGTAAAAGTACGGCGAATAGGGAACCGCCACGCGCAGCACCGCCGGGAGGATGATCGGCGCGTGGCCGAATACCATGGCGAATACGAATCCCAGCAGCACCGCGTGCAGCGCGGCGTCATAGGCAACGCCGCCGGGTTCGAGTCCGCCCGAGACAAGCATGACCAGCCCGGACAGCGCGAGCCAGACGTATCCGGTGAGCAGGCACACGGCGATGAAGCGCGGCAATCCCCTGCCCTTCACCGTGCGCCGCGCGACGTCCTGGCGCATCAGCCACAGAGCGAGCATGAGCAGCCCTGCGCCCAGCAGCAACGTCCCCGCCGTCCAGGCAAACGCCGAAATCACGACCCCGGCCAGCAGAAGCAGCACCGACGCGATAAACACGCGCCGCGCGACTGCGGACGGCGGCAGCACGCGCGACAGCTCCAGGCGCTCGCCGGCGATGGTGAGCACCAGAAACGCAATCCAGAACGGAACCGCGGCGTAGATGGGCCACTGCGCCAGCCACAGCAGATTGCCGAGCAGCCAGAACAGCGCGCCGAGCGCGAGCGTCAGGGTAAACAGCTCGCGCTGACGCCGGTAAAATGAGACCGAGACTGCGGTCATTACCGCGCTGCCCAGCGTGACCAGGGCGGCAGCGGCGGCGACAGGCGCGCCGAGAATACCGGCCGCTGCACCCAAGCCTGTAAGCAGCGGCGCGCAATAGCCCCACCGGCGCCCCAGCGCCACGGCGCGCTCCAGGCTGATCACGGTGCCGAAGAATCCGCACACCATCAGCGGCCCATGCAGCGCAGCCAATTCCGCGACCGACGGTGGGAACATCCAACCCAGACGTACCAGCCCCGCCGCTATCCCCGCGAACAGCGAGACGAATGCAAGCACGAGTAAGGGCGCGCGCCCCGCGACCGGAACGTCGGCGCTCATCGCTTCCCCGCCGCTGCGCCGGCCGCTACCATCTCAAGCTGATTTGGCGATGCGCACTTTCCATACGTCCGGGCCGGACTCGAGATAGTCCCACGCGAAGGTGTCGCCGCGCTCGGCCTGAAAGTGATAATAGAGGGGCTTAGGATCGTGGTCGTTGACCAGCAGAAAGGCAGCGCCCGGGGCAAGCTGGTCGAAAGTATTGAATATCAGCGGATGGCGCTCGCGCGGAGCGATGCTGCGCACGTCGACGGTGGTGGTCGTATCTGTAGTCATGCTTTCGGTCTCCTTTGGTGGTTGAAAATGCCATCGATCAAGCCCGAAGCGTCAGCCGGGCCAGCCGAAAGTTTGCCTTGCGCTCTCCGACATCAACTCGGGCGTCCACGGCGGATCCCACACCAGCGCCACGTCGACGGCCACGTCCTCCGGCAGCGCGGCGCGAACCGCCCTGTCCGCGTTCTCGGTGATGAGGTCTCCCATCGGGCATGCCGGCGTGGTCATGGTGAGTTCGACGTGCACGCGTCCCGGCGCGACGTCGATACGGTAGACCAGGCCGAGATCGACGATGTTCATGCCGACCTCGGGGTCGTCCACCGAGCGAAGTGCTTCGCGCACCCTCTCTTCTGTTGGCAACGCAGCGTGCGGGTCCATCTCGGCTCCTTAAAGCGGTATGTACAATGCCTCTTTACTATAATACAGATTTCCGTCATAATCAATACTCCGAATACATCTTTTATTTCGAGTCGAGCCCGAATATGCGCCTCACTACCTTTTCCGATTACTCTCTGCGGGTGCTGGTCTACCTCGGCGTCCATGACGAGGAAATAGCAACGGTCGGGGAGATTGCCGCGGCCTACGGCATCTCGGCCAATCATCTGATGAAAGTGGTGCACTACCTGGCGCAGGGCGGATACATCGAAACCGCGCGCGGCAAGGGCGGCGGCATGCGTCTGGGCCTTGCTCCGGACAAAATCAATATCGGCGAACTGGTGCGCGGCACCGAGGACAACACCAAACTCGTCGAATGCTTCGACCGCGACAACTCCGAATGCCGCATCGAAGCGGCCTGCGTGCTGCGCGGCGTGCTCGGCCAGGCGCTGGACGCCTTCTTCCGTTCGCTCGACGCCTACACGCTTGCCGACTTGATCGCGCCCAAGTCCAGGCTGGCGAAATCGCTGGTGCTTGCGCAATAGCGCACTGAAGATGCACGGCCTTTCCCTGCTGGACCGACTCATATGAGCGCAGCCAAAATCGCGTTTCCCGGCTTCAATTCACCCGCGGCCGGCTTCGAAGCGCCGCTCGAGATGCTTTCGGCCTGCCACGGTCGCGTCGAGCGCCAATGTCAGACGCTGCTGCGGCTGGTGCCGCATCTGGCCGAAAAAGGCCCGGACCAGGCGGCGCGCGAAGCTGCGCAGAACGTCATGCGCTACTTCGATAACTCGGCCCCGCACCATCATGCGGATGAAGAGGAAGACCTGTTTCCGGCGCTGCTCGGGTCGGCGCCGCAAACCGAGCTCGCACGGCTGCGCGAACTCATCGCCGCGCTGGGCGCGCAGCACCGCGAGCTGGAGCAAGCCTGGCGAGAATTGCGCCGCAAGCTGGAAGGCGTCTGTCTCGGGACGATGCGCGAGTTGGACGCAGACCAAGTGCAGCGCCTGGTCGATCTCTACCGCAGCCACATCGAGCGCGAAGAGGCAGAACTGCTGCCGCTCGCGGCGCGCGCCCTGGACGCTGCGCAACTGGATCGGGTCGGCCGCGCGATGCGGCTGCGCCGAGGCATCAAGGAAATTTAGACATGCCCAAACAGGTCGTCGAATTCATCACCGACAAGCGCTTCGTGCGCCGCGCGCGCGAGCTGACCATCATCGAAGCCATGGTGCGCCTGTACTGCCGTGGGCACGACCATCCCAACCGTGCCCCGCTGTGCGCGGACTGCGCCGAACTGCTCGAATACGCCACGCGCCGCCTGGAGCGCTGCGTGTTCGGCGACGCCAAGCCGACCTGCGCCAACTGCACCGTGCATTGCTATAGCGCGCAGATGCGAGAACAGATCAGGGTAGTGATGACATGGGCCGGCCCGCGCATGCCGCTGCGCCACCCCGTGCTCAGCATTCTGCATATGCTCGACGGGCACCGGCCGGCGCCGATGCTGCCGGCCAAACCGGCGAAACATTCCGAGTGATTCGTGCCCGCGCGCTCGAACCATGCGCAGCTGCTGCCTATCGCTCACGCTCGTTTACAAAAACGCTAAAAAATCGAACGTCTGCTGCCAGCCCGATATTGACCGCTGAGTAGTACCAGCGAGCCCGAAATCCGAAACGTCATACAGACCCCACAACAATTGTTGACGACATGCCAAAACTGCATGAAGACAGATGCCTGGTGACGGGCGGTCGGCAGCGAATGAATGAATTGCAAACCGCTGCTATTGAACCGACGCGCGAAAAGAGTCAGAACTGAGTTTCCTATCATTCCGCGCAGCCTTCCCAGGAAGACCCGATGAAGTCCCACATTCTGATTACCGGTAAGCTGCACCCCCTGGCCCTGCGCCTGTTCGAGTCGGCCAAGGACGTCGAAGTGTCGTACCACCCCGATATCTCTGCCGCGGAGATGTTGCCGCTGATCGCGAAGGCCCACGCCATCGTGAGCCGGTCGGAGACCGACGTGACACGGGAGATGATCGACCAGGCGCCCCATCTCAAGGTGATCGCGCGGGCAGCCGTAGGGGTCGGCAACATCGACGTGGACTACGCCACGGACAAGGGCATTCTCGTCATCAACACCCCCGGCAAGAACACCAACTCGGCGGCCGAACTGGCCTTCGGGCTGCTGCTGTCGGCCGTGCGCAAGATCGTGCCCGCCCACGGCCATATGCTCGAACAGCGCTGGGATCGCCACCGCTTCACGGGCACGGAGCTGCTGGGCAAGACCATCGGCATCATCGGACTGGGGAACGTGGGTCACCGGGTGGCCCGCTTCGCCCACGCCTTCGACATGACCGTGCTGGCCTACGACCCCTATATCGCCGACGAGGTGTTCGAGAGCCACGGCGCACGCAAAGTAACGTTCGGGACGCTGATCGCGGAATCGGACATCGTCACCATCCACACTCCCAAAACCCGAGAGACCACCAACATGATCGCGGCGCCCCAACTCGCCGCCATGAAGAAAGGGGTGGTGCTGATCAACGCCGCGCGGGGCGGGCTCTTCCACGAAGGCGATCTGCTCGCGGCCCTCAAGGGCGGGCACGTGGGGGCCGCCGGCATCGATACCTGGGAGCGGGAGCCGCCCCGGGACAATCCGTTCCGTCTGCTGCCGAACGTGGTGATGACGCCCCACATCGGCGCCTCGACTGAAGAGGCGCAGGTGCGGGTGGCCGAATCTATCGCCGAGCAGACCCTGCGCGCGGTGCGCGACGAGGTGGTGGATTACCCGGTGAACATGCCGCAGGTGCGCGTGATCGCCAGCCCGCGCGTGAAGACCTACACCGTCCTCGCGGAGAAGCTGGGCATGTTCGCCGTGCAGTCGCTCGATTTCAACCCGAGCCAGATCGCGATCCTCTACCGGGGCGAGCTGAAGGCGGAGGAAGGCGGTATGATCCGCCGGGCCTTCCTCAAGGGCTTCCTCAAGAACACGGCCGAGGAGGTGATTTCCTTCGTCAACGCCGAGCGCAAGGCCACGGAGCGCGGCATCCAGGTGATCGAGACCGACGATCCGGCCTTTCGTGATTACCAGAGCGCCGTCAAGTTCGTTGTTTCCCACGGCACTCAGCAATTCGTCATCGGCGGGGTGGTGTTCGGCGAGAACAACTACCGCCTCAGCCTCGTCAACGAGTGGGCCTTCGAGGTGATCCCGAGCGGGGAACTGCTGACGGTGCTGAACGTGGATCGCCCCGGCGTGATCGGCCAGGTGGGGACTATCCTCTCCGAACACCATGTCAACATCAGCCAGTTCGAGCTCTCGCGGAACATGCCGGGCGGGCAGGCCATGTCGCTGATCCGCGTGGATCAACCCGTGGACGGCACGGTGCTGGAGGCGCTGCGCAGCCTGTCCAACGTGGTCTCGGTGCGGCGCATCGTGGTCTGAACGCAGCTCTCTCCGGAGCAGCAACGGACATGGCAACCGTGAATCGTGCCGGTGGCGGCACACCGCGGCACACCTTCTTGTCCGGCAGGTTCCAGGGCAAGCGCGAGCTGCGCCTGCCACGGGACCGGCAGGATGCGCCCGCAAGGACTATTTTTTGAGCTTCGCGAACGCGAGCGCCATGGCGCCCGCCGGCTGCGCCT
>Ga0307375_10003782_pt1 | contig 14674 bp, 17 predicted proteins | sample TR1MG_FD_202531 | JGI IMG/M metagenome (GOLD analysis project Ga0307375, IMG submission 202531) | Soil microbial communities from Risofladan, Vaasa, Finland - TR-1 | ecosystem: Environmental > Terrestrial > Soil > Coastal area > Acid sulfate soil | place: Finland: Risofladan, Vaasa | collected...
CATTTGATTTAATTTTTCTATAAATACAGAATTATTAATTAAAGTCTTAGAGTATTTATGATAAATTCCTGTACGAAATGAATTTAGAATGCTTAAACGACATAATCACCAGTAACTTGGCAATACATATTGACCTAACAGACCTGAACTCTTGGGACTTGAACACGGGTTTAACCTCTATCAGTTTGACTAAGTGGACTGGTGCTATATCAGACAACATTAACTTAATCGATTTCGGTTTAACTGGTTTTGATAACGGTAGAACCAATGTTATGTGGAGTGGTATTACCGTAACACCACAAGACACCTTATTTTCAATGTATCCTGTTGGGTATAATGAAGTTGATAATCCTGTGGGTGGTGAAACAAGCGGAGTTACAGTGACTACAGATTACCTACCGATAACCGCAATAACATCAGGTGGTAGTGGAAATTATTTTGAATTAGGTGGTGGATATCTACAGGGATTCTTTAAATTAGATGGATTTAATTACGAACTATTCCCGGCAAGATACAATTACGGAATCACAATCGAAACTCTATTATATATTTACCCGGATTCTTATGGTATATTCTATATGATGGGTGCTCGTGCCGAAGACAAATATAATCCGTATTTCAGTGGCGAAACCATGACTGGTACTACAACTACTGGTGTGACAACTAGTTTCGATAATTACCTAGATGCCCTTGAACCTCATGAGGTGGTAAAATCAGGTTTCAGTATGCCAGAAGAAAACATGTATGAAACTGTTTATCGTGAAGTTCCACCACTTGATAATATTAAGAATAATGTAATTGCATTTGAATTAACACAAGATAATAGACTGGCATACAAATATATTAATAGCGATGGACTTGTGATTACAAATAGTTCCCCGGCAGTTGTAACACAAACAGGTTTCACTATGGTCACAATGGTATTCACACCGGATGAAGTACTTGACCCAGAACAACTCGAATGTGCCGACCAGCGTCAGGGTAAATTAATATTTTATGTCAATGGACGTGCTATTTGGACCATTAAGGAATTTCCTGAGTTCTACTTCAAAGCATTTGCAAATGATAAGGAAAAACAAGAAGGTGTACCATATTCTATAAGTTGGGGTGGTGGAAGTTTTGGTTTAAAAGCATCATGGCACTACGATTATCAAACCTATATTATATATAATGGTCAGAATCAGGGATATGTTGATTCAAAATTCACGGTAGAACCCGACCCAATTCCAACAGATTGTTATACCCCACCAACGGGCGTAACAGGTAATACATTGGCTGGTTTATCTCTAAGTGCTGATAGTACAACATTTACATACCCTGACCCATGTCTTCCAGATGTTGAACATGCCATGACAGTTCTGCGTATCGAATATACTGGCGCAACAGGAACAACGGGCGCAACAGGCAATACATACTTCATTAGATTTGCTCAACCCATCTCAATGATATCGAACCGAGATTATTATGCTAGTTTATCATTATTTAATGATGGTTTCTTTAATACTGAGTACGAGAATAAAATCTCAATACTAATGTATAGTGATGATGTCGATATTGATATTGTTGATGATATCGAATATGTAGCACCATTAACTGATGCATATCTACACTCAATTGATGATAATGGTTTACATCCGTTCCCAGATAGACAGGAATATGAATGGGTTGTTGATGGTATTATGTATTATGGTGAAACCGGATACCCGGTAACCCGTGACGGTATACTACAGGTCGGATATATAGGACCAACAGAATCAAATAATGGTAGTAGTTACGTGACTGGTGAAATGAGTTGGCTCTCAATGAGCAGCACCTTTAGAACACCAGATAACACGGGGCAGAATTTCGTCTATCTGGGACTGTTAATTGAAACAACAGGTGAACTCAATACAGGTGGAACATTGTTCATTAATGATTTCGTATATACTGCTGCTGATATTCTGGTTCAAGACGAAAGAAAGGATGACCTTACTATCGGGAATAATTTCGATTCGGGATTTGAAGGTGGTATACAGAAACTCAGAATCTACGACAAAGCATTTACCGGACCCGAAGTCCTACACAACGCATTAATTGAATCAGAGAATAACCCCAACATCGTTGTAAGTAAGGGTGGTAGGATAATTTATCGATAATGGGAAAAGCACAAGAAATCATTAAGGGGTGGAAAAATTATGTTTTCGCCAATCCTGATGTGGAAGAACTTGCAGAAGAAAGAATGGAAATTTGTGTTGGATGTGACTTCTTGACTGACAGAAATTATTGTGAATTATGTGGGTGTTACATGCCAGCAAAAGTCAGGAGTCCTAAATCTAAATGTAGGGTAAAAAAATGGTAATTATTTACTTGTTGTGATAATATAGGTATTCTCTAATGCTTTGCCTTGAAAAACATCGTTCTCAATACTGATTTTACTGAAACCCTCAATAACTCGAACCTCACCATCAGTATCAATTTCCAACTTACCGTTTAGACACGTGATGTAACCAATATAATCTCTTTTCATTAATTCGAAGACTGCATCTTTGGGTAAGAACATGAACTTAATGATTTCATCCGGGTTGTCCAGATTTTCAACATTTTTAAATTTAATATCGTTATTATCATGACAATTATCCCATTCGGTAAAAAATTGAACAATAATAGCATCTCTCACTTCGTGAACAGATGGTAGTTCTTTAAGTAACTCAGAAGTTCTCTTAGCGAGTAGAAAATTAATCTTGTTTAATATTATTTGCTTTTCATCTGTCATCTTAACAATATGGTGTATTATGAACCGTGTTCTTTTGGTCATCGGTTCTAAGTTCTAACGACTCAGTTTCAATAAAACCTTCGAGATAATGTCTCATAAACAATGTTTGGATTTTTTCGGGTGCTTGTTCAAATACCTTGAATTCAATATCATCACCATCAATGGTATTAAGTGCAACACTAATATCTCCCCAATCGAAAACATTATACCATGACTCACCTTCCGGTGCATTCATATAATCACCAGCATTGTACCAACCATCTACACCAATGTCAATCTTATCGGCATTGAAATATAAATTGAAAGTAATTGGTTCTTTCATCGCATCGTACCTATAGTCGATATCAATAGAATAGACAAGCGTAACCCTATCGGCATCTTCAGTATTACTTTCGTCCCAATTTCCCCTAATATAAGAATCAACAATTTCTTTGATTTTTACTTTACCACCTTTATCCAAAAGTGAGTCACAAATAAACTGCTTTTGTAAATCTGGGTTTTGTAATAAGTCTGTTACCTCTTGTTCCTTAAGAACTTCATCATTACCTAAAAAATCAAAATTCTTAATCTCTTCGTTAATAATTTTGACAAAATCCTTCCTAGTCATTCTGGTTCATTTTTCATAAATACTAAAAATTTACATAAAAAAATTATTTTTTTTCAGTAATAAAATCCGGTTGTTCAGTATTTATATTTGAAAGTCATTGCTTAATGTTTTTATTAAGTTAGGTCTGAGTGAATCAGGAATGGTTTTCAAATTTTATCGCCAGACAGTGGTTATGTAAAATTTGAGACTTGACTAAATTTGAATTGGTAATTGCACCTCTATTAATACGGGGTGCAATTATTTTTTATATATTTTGTAACATTTTTGCATTTTTTTTCGTAGAAGTGTTGTATTTATGATTTTAATGCATATATTTGCAGAGAATAGTTAAATGTAGTTTTATTACAAGAAGATGAAAAATTTGGTGAACATACAACCCCATCCACAACAACCAATGGTTGAATGGGGAAGTTACGCTTAATTTTTCGAAGAGAAGTTTTAGGTTAAACATGAACCCCATTCGCAAGAGTGGGGTTTTTTTATTAAAAAAATTTAAACAATGGGAAAAGAAGTAAGTAAGGAAAAAAAATTGAAGAGATTGAATGACCAATTAAAGAGTCATTCACAGAATCTTAAAATGGTTGCGAAATTGAAAAATAGAATTGCAACAGTTGAAGCTGGTAAGTAATTAAAATCGGGGTGTAGCGCAGTTGGTAGCGCACGTGGTTTGGGACCACGGGGTCGTGGGTTCGAGTCCCGCTACCCCGACAAAATTATCTGGGTGTTCCACAGTTGGTTATATGGGCGTGCCTTGGAAGCACGTGTTCGCAGGTTCGAATCCTGCCACTCAGACAAAATTAGTTACCCTGCTTGTTCCGTATGGGGTTATAAAAACGCACTAATTAACGGAACCCATGATGGAGTCCTTGCCAAGAAAGTAGGATAATGGTGCTAAATGTTAACTAATTTATTAATATGGTGGCTGTAGCTCAATTGGTAGAGCACCTGACTGTGACTCAGGATGTTGGCGGTTCGAACCCGCTCGGTCACCCTAAAGTGGTGGTTTAGATTATCATGATAAAATAAAGTCGTGGTTTAGATTATCACATATTGTCTCGTGGTGTAATTGGCAACACAACTCCCTCTGAAGGAGTAGAGTGCAGGTTCGAGACCTGCCGAGACAACGAGGTTCGGTATAGAATGGAAGGTTTACGAGATTTGTCTATATCGAGGTTTAGTGGTTCCAAGGTCGCCATAGTTAGACCAATAAATCTCGCCACTGACCTGTGGCAGAATGGCTAATGCATCGCCCTTTGAAGGCGACACCGTAAGGTTTAAGGGTTCGAATCCCTTCAGGTCATCTAAATGGATGGTGTAGCTCAATTTAAAAGTGTACACTTTAGAGCACTGCCGTTGGAGGCAGAAGATGTAGGTGAGAATCCTTCCACCATCCCCATTGACCCCTAGTGTAATTGGCAACACGTCTGGTTTTGGTCCAGAAGAGTGCAGGTTCGAACCCTGCGGGGTCAACTTTTTGTAACATTTCTTGCTATTCTTCGTATAATAGACTAAATTTGCAATATGAATGCAGAAGAACTATTAAAATATTTTAAGGGTTGTGTTGAAACCCTTAATGACGGTAAGAACTTCGATAATGAAGTAACAATACTACCAACAACAGGCGACCCAATGGCGGTACAAGACAAAGTTTCGTTTATTATAATGACGAAAACGGATGAAGGTAGAATTCCTAAATTCATTGTACATGTTGAAGATTTGGAAGCAATGAGAAAAGAAAAACATGGCTAAACTAAGAGTAGGACACAAAGAAAATTCATTCCTTAATGGTGAATGGGCGGGTCACGTCAGAAAGTTTGGAAAGAAGTGGACTGCCAAAATTCGTAGGAACGTTGATAAAAAAGTAATTAGGAAAGAAAGTGATGAGTTATAAACTATTCCTTGATGATGTCAGGAGACCCGAAACCACGTTTTATTACATGGAACTTCCAGTCTTTCTTGAACCCGATTGGATAATCGTCAGGAATTACTATGCGTTTATAACACTTATTCAAAAGAAAGGTGTTCCAGAAACAATCACCTTTGACCACGACCTTGCAGATATCCATTACAAGGTTCAGGACTTCAACTACGAAGACGAAGAATATGAGAAAACCGGGTATCATTGTGCCCGTTGGCTTATTGATTATTGTATGGATAACAATGAAAAACTCCCACATGAAATCATTGTACATTCAATGAACCCATATGGGAGCAAAAATATCAAGTCACTGTTTGATACTTATTTTAAGGTTTGGGAAGTAAAACACGAACCGATTTTAATGAATCCTTATCTCAGGAACTTTTAACGTCTACTTCCACCTGAAGAACTACGACTTGCACCTCCTGAAGAACGACTTCCAGAACTACCTGAACTGCGACTTGCACCAGAAGAACCACTACTATAACTTCCAGAACTTCTTGACGGAGCACTTGACGGAGCACTTCTATAACTTGAACTGCTTCTCGAAGGCGTGCTATAACTCTGACTGCGTGAACTTGAAGAAGGTCTGCTGTAAGTACTTGAACTTCTCGTCTGACTCTGAGTTGGTCTAACATAAGTACTTCTTTGCTGACTCTGACGTTGCACCTGCACTGTTCTTTGAGGTTGCTGAGTTGTGGTTCTGGTTACGCTCCTATTATATTCAGAACGACTATTCGTTCTTACTTTATTATATGTCGGAGTATAATTTCTCTCACCACTGGTGCGAGTTGTTGTCGCAGTTCTATCCGATGGACGTGTTGTGCGTGTTGTTGATGGTACTTCACGTCTCACTGGATTATCCCCGGTTCTCACAGGATTTCTTGTTATATAATCCTTGGGGTTTTGAATATAACGAGGTCTCTGTGGTCTACTATACCAATTTCGGTTATTGTAGTTGTGTGAGTAATACCAATACGAATGATGATGACTATAGAAATTGTATCCGTAGTAAGGATAATACATTCCATAGTATGCGTAATAGTTGTAATATCCACCATACCATGCACCATAAGAAGGATAACCATACCCATAACTATACCAAGGGTCGTAGTAATGATTATAATAAGGGTATGAGTAGCCAAAAGTCAATAAAAAACGATAATCTGGCTGGTTATAATTATTGTAATAATTGTTAATTACCACAGGTTCAGATTGTTCCTGATTATCCAAAACGAAATTAATTGGGAATGTAAATTGAACATTCACTGTTTCTCCCCTTTGTTTTCCAGCAACCCATTTCGGTGATGACATAACCACTCGAATTGCTTCGGCATCGAGATATTTATTAATGCTTTTTTCTATTTTAGCATTTACAACTTCACCGCTTTTATTTACAACAAAAGAAACAATCACTTTTCCAGTGATGCCATCTTTAATTGCTTCCTGTGGATAAACAACATTTTGTGTAATCCACTTTCTGAATTCTTTTCCATCTTCGCCTTGGAACTTAGGCATGTCTTCTACGATATAGAAAACTTCTTCATCGATTTGATATGGTTCTTTCTCTTTCTCAATGCGATATTTCTCATAATCGCTGAGTTCTGATTCCTGTGCAAATAACACAAATGAGAAGAGTGTGAGTAATAGTGTGATTAGTATTTTTTTCATAATGATATTTTTTTAATTAAAAGCAATTAACGTGCCATTGTTTTTTATAAATAGAATTGTATTTATTGGAAAGCGGTTATTAATGAAGCAATATAATAAACAACGACTTTTTGAAGTCATGCAAAGACTAGACCCTTCATTCAAATCAAATGTACTTCATGAAGAAATTGAACCTCAAAATCTAAATGAGATATTGAAAGGATATATTGTGGCAGCACTTTGGACTGAAGAAGAAAGACTAATGGATGACGTTAAATCAATGGATGCCACAAGTGATGATTATTATGATGAAGAAGATGAAACTCCCGATGAAATAAAATTCCTGAGAATAATGAAAGAGAAAAATCAAAGGAAAACCATAGAATCATTTAGCAGAGAAGATATTGAACCGGATTCGTTAATCAGAGCATATCAGGATATTAAGGAATTTATAAGATTAGCTGGTGACGAAGCGATTACTGAAGCCATTGGTGAAAAGGGTTATGAACAATTAGGTCATGATATCTGGCTAACTAGAAACGGACACGGTGCTGGATTCTTTGACCATTCATATGAAAACGAACAAAGATTAATGAATGCTGCACAAGCACTAAAAGAAGTTGATTTATACATAAATGATGATATGAAATTATCATTTAGTAACGAATAAAAGTATTTATATAAAAATTCACGAATATGTTCTACAAAGACAATAGTAAGGAAAGACTCATGGAAGTCGTACAAAAACTAGATAAAAGAGATAAATCTAAATTAAATGAAGACTTTAACCAACCAGTTGAAGAATTCGTACCTCATGGTTCATACACAGTATCAAATAGTGGTGGATATGAAGTAATGTTAAATGATGCTGGTGATGCAGCTAGAGTTCGTGATGCCTATGGCTCAGATAATCCACAAACATCAGATTGGCTGGAAATAGAATATGTTCCCGGTGAAGACGGTGAGTCAGAACCAGTAATTGACCCTGAAGGTTATAACATCCCGTTGAATCAGGTGATGCGCCTACAAGAAGGTGATGACAAATGGATTCAGAAAGCCGTAGACCCTGCGCATAAAGGATATTGCACCCCAATGACTAAAGACACATGCACACCCGCACGTAAGGCGTTGGCGAAGCGTTTTAAAGCCGGGATTGAAGACGAAAGTGTGAATGAAGCTGCTGCTCCACAAACCGAACAATTCGGACAGGTATCTGGTACAAGGATGTGGAAACACATGATGGACAATCTATCTGATGGATTTACAGAGAAACTCTTATCTAATGCGGAAGATTATCAGGCTTTCGTTAAAGGCGTTATCTGGGCAATCGGAGAAGAATCCTCACAATTTGGTGCTGATGTTTTCGCTAAAAATGCTGGTGCAGCACCAGATGAAATGGTGGAAGCACAAGAAAATATGGCTGACCCAACAACAAAAAAATGGGGTCATGAAATTATTCAAATGCTCAATTATAATAATGACCAGAAGGTTAATAACTTATTTGGGCAATTTGCTCATCAACTCAAAGGAAAAGCACCAGAAGAAGCAGCAAGGAAATTTAAAGGCTTAACCGACTATATTATAGCAACCGTTGCTAATGACAGTGTTTTCAGCGATAATACTGCTGAACACTTCACAAATATGTATTTACCCAATCATCTATTAAAGAAAATTTGAGAAAATATGTTTGAAGACAATAGCCAGAAAAGACTTTTAGAAGTCATGCACAAACTAGATGCAAGAGATAAATCTAAACTAGCGGAAGATATAAGCATTGATGTAGAAGTGGGTGACACTATTATGACTGGCAGATTTAAAAATAAACGAACAGTAGTAAAGTCAATAGGAAAAGACGAACACAGTATGCCAACTATTAACGGTAAGAAAGTAGTGACATTTAGAAAGGCTACTGAAAAAAATGAGAAATAATTAGTATTTATAGAAAATTAGAAATAATGGGAAATAATAGTGACAAAAGAATGCTTTTTGAAGCAATGCATAAGGTAGCAGGAATGCCGTTAAATGAAGAAATGAATTGGGGTAATGTTGATAGGGAAAATAGTACACCAACACCAGAGCAAGGAAAACAGGAATATACTTGGCAGGATAATATTACAGATAAACTCGAAGAATTAAGAACTAATTTCTATAAAGAACAAGACCGATTATTAAAAATTGCTGCTGATACTATTCTCAATAATATCGATAGACAGACTCTTTCACAAGAAGACGGGCAACAGCAGTGGGATTATATGTTAGGTAATATTGTTCCTGCCGAAAAAGCAAAATTAACACAACAATATGGAATGCAATTAACATAATAATTTCATTTTTTTTAAAAAAAGTTTGGAATTATTGTAACATTTTATACCTTTGTGTCGTATTTAGATGAAAGCACTCTTGAAAACGTGCATTAAAAATTAGAAAAAGATGAAAAACTTGATGAACATATTGATGAACGTACTCGTTGCCCTATTATGGGTTGATGATGCGGAAGAGGTACGTAAAGTCGGGTTTGCAGATGAAAACTTTGGATAACACAACCAAAGATAAAAAATTCAGAAACCCGGCTTCGAAAGAGTCGGGTTTTTTATTGTGTTAAAGTTCATTGACGTATTGGAATTTGGTGCTGTAGTTCAGTTGGTTAGAATATCTGCCTGTCACGCAGGGGGTCGTGGGTTCGAATCCCATCAGCACCGCAATTTGTGGGTGACATCAATGTCGCTCACTGATAATCGGGGAGTAGGCAATCGGGTCTGCTCCCCACAACTTACCGTCTCATGTGCTCGACTGGCGTGCGGGAATTAGACTGTCACTCTTCTAAAACGAGAGTTCGAATCTCTCTGGGACGGCAATTGGTCTTAAATAACAAAGTCTGTAATACAGACTTGTCGTGGATGTACACCATGATTTTGGGAACTAGACATAAGTACAATGTTGGGGAGCTTCGAATACTCCTAAGACCGCAAAAATGCTCTGTTATCGGTCAATACTTAGAGGGTATTGGGTATGAAGATAAACGGGTTAGTGTAATAAACACTCGTGCCTTAAATAAGCACGTAACTGTGACATGAAAAAGTCATCATCCGTAACAAGTGACAGAGCATTTCCCGTATTTTTACCGTTAGGACAGTAAAAAGTGCCATAAATGATACTAATGTACCATTATAATGTGTTTTTTACCGCTAAAACAGTAAAAAGTGCAATAAATGATACTAAAAACACATTATAATGGTTATTTAATGTCAAAAACTGAGTAAACATTAAAAGAATTAAAATTTAATGTCTGGAGAAACCAAACAAAAAATGCTGCGGTTGGCAAATTGGAATAAGCCACCAGTCCTTCAAACTGGTCATTTGCGGGTTCGAACCCCGTTCGCAGTACTAACGTCTGGAGATTCCAGACACATGCTCGGTTCGTCTAGGGGTTAGGACGCAAGGTTTTCATCCTTGTAACACGGGTTCGAGTCCCGTACCGAGTACAAAAACTCTAGGAATTGTCACAATTTTATCGTATTATTGTGACAAAATAAATGTTATGAATGAATATCCAAAAGTATTGATTTTAGGTGACGGTCTCTTGGGAAAAGAGATGATTAAACAAAGTGGTTGGGAATATCTCTCAATGCAGAAAGATGGAATTGATGTGGTAAAAGACTTTGATGGTCTGGAAGACAAGATAATGGATATCGAGCCAGATGTAGTTGTAAATTGCATTGGATGGACAGACACCTATTCGAAAGAAAAACAAAAACATTGGGAAATTAATTATGAGTTTGTCGCAAATATTGCAAGTTTATGCGACACGGAATTCATAAAACTAGTCCACGTATCAACGGATTACATCTATGCAAACAGCGAAGAGGGGTCGGCAAAAAAAGAGACCGATGTCCCTATTCATCAAAATACTTGGTACGCATATACTAAATTACTTTCTGATGCTCATGTTCAGTTAAGAGTTGAAGACCATTTGATTGTAAGATGTAGTTTTAAACCAAAACCATTTCCTTATGAGAAAGCATTTGGAAACGTTAAAGGTAATTTTGATTATGTTGATGTAATTGCTGGTCAGATAATTGAACTTATTAATGAAGATAGGTCTGGAGTCTGGAATATCGGAACTAAGTTTAAGTCGATTTATGAACTAGCTATTCAAACAGTCCCAGAAATAGGTGATTGGTATAGTGACAAATTACCTACAATAGAAATGGATTTAACAAAATTTAATACAAGAAAATGAAGAATATAGTTTACGGATTAAAAGACCCAAGAAATGATGTTTATTATTATATTGGTAAATCAAGTGTTGGAAAAAAAAGAGCACTTCAACATCTATTAAAATCGCATTCTGAAAAAGTAAATAATTGGATTAATGAAGTATGTGATAACGGATATAATCCAATTGTTGATGTAATTGAAGAAGTTGAAGACCTTAATAATTTAAATGAGAGGGAGAAATATTGGGTTCATTATTATAGTAAGAACAATCCTGAAATACTTAATGTTTATTTAATTGAAAATGAACATAGAAAGAAAAAAAGAATAACTGAAGAGAAATTAATAAGAACTGAGGAAGATATAGAAAAATTTAAAACACTCTCAAGCATCATAGACCAAATTCATGTAATAATAAAAAATGAAAGAAAATTTAATAACTGGAATCAAGGAAAATTAGCAAAAAAAGCGGGTGTTGCACGAAATACCATAGTAAATTTAGAAACTGGTCACGAAAATCAAATCGTTCTTGGTAACATAAAAAAAATATTAAACGCATTAAATGAATAAGCTCCTGTAGCTCAGTTGGTTCAGAGCATTTGCCTTACAAGCAAGGGGTCACAGGTTCGAATCCTGTCGGGAGCACAAGAGCCAGTGGATATTGCCTCTATCAGCGAAAACACCGATAAAGTATATTTATCGGTAAATTAACCGATAGCTATCCACTGGTTCAAAGGAATTATGAATATAGGAATACCATATGAATTAATTAAGATTTATAGAGACTTAGGGATAAACTTAAGCGGATACACACCAATGTATCTTTTTGGTGAAAGCTGGGATAGTTTAATTTATTACGATGACTTTATAATGGATGCATACTAACCTCAAGTGGTGGAATTGGTATACACGCATGTCTTAGGAACATGTGCCGAAAGGCTTGTGGGTTCGAGTCCCACCTTGAGGACAACAGGCTCAATTGAGCCAACATTAGGCTACAACCTTATAATGGGTCATTATTAGGCTACAGCCTAATAATCGGGAGTTTTAGCCTGATAAATTGGGGATGTGCTGGAATGGTATACAGGGCGGTTTGAGAGACCGTTGCTCGAAAGGGCGTAGGGGTTCAACTCCCCTCATCCTCACCAATATAGCGATATAGGGAAGTCTGGTCAAGCTACATACTAAAGTCGCCAGCGAGAAAACTGCGGGGAGCAACCAATCAAGTGCGCATAGGTTGAGTGTGAAACGCAAGGAGTATCAATGGAAGGAGATGTAGGAAATCCCGCCTCCGTTCAAGGGGGAGACCGTAGGTTCGAATCCTGCTATCGCCACTAAGACCAATCAACACTGGTCTGACCGATATAACGTGTTTGCGATGAATAAGGTCAAATGGGGTATGTGTTTAGTCTTTAAGTCGGGTTCATGACCGAAGTAGGTTAAAATCCTGCCATATTCCACCACGGGGCAGTAGCTTAGTTGGCTAAAGCATCTGGTTTGCAACCAGAAGACCGAGGGTTCGAGTCCCTTCTGCTCCACAAAGTAATTTGGTTGAACATTCCAATGGAAACTCGTAAGTGCGAACGTGGCACGTAGGCTTGGTTCATACTCAACATTCTGTAGACTAGAATTTTATGGTGCGAGAGTGACAGCAGACTCGGTACAAAAGGGACTCCGATACCAAATTACTTTAACTTGATGAATTAACATAGTTGGCGAATGTTCACTGTAAGTCCTGCGTGGCATGTAAGGTGGGTTCGAGTCCTGCATTCATCACAAATAATTAATTTGGGGCATTAGCTCAGATGGCTAGAGCACCTGCCTTGCACGCAGGGGGTCAAGGGTTCGAATCCCCTATGCTCCACCAATCCATGTTAATAAGGCAGGTAAATCATCCTGTGGTTGTAGGGTAGCGTGTTCCATGTGCATGGAAAAAGTTGGTGTTCCAATCACGTCCTATGACCGATTGCATTGTATTTATAATTAAACATAATTATGATTCTATCAACAATCCTTTTCGCTGTCATGGTAACCGTTTTCCTTGCCTATGTGATATTCATATGGTCAAAATTCGGTGTTCAAAAAAGTGTTTCTGAAAGTTATTATGTGTTGCCGAAAAAATGGAACTGGCTTTTCGTCATGTTTTGTTGGTTATTTGCTTTTCCGGGAATGATTCTGGGTAGCAGTTACTGGATGTTATTTGCTGCTGGTGGAATTGTTTTTGTTGGTGCAGCAGCAGCCATGCACACGTTTCCAACTAGAGCAGTTCACCTTGCTGGCGCAATTGGTGGAATGATTCTGGGTTGTCTTGCCATCATATTCCAATATCATATGTGGTATGTGGTTCCAATTATACTTGCACTCGCATTATTTGCATTGCTTCTTGACAAGAAACATGCGATGTGGTGGACGGAAATCATAATCTTCGCTGCAATCAGCACAGTAATTGGAATTTCTTTATTTTAACACACGTCAGTAGCACAATTGGTAGTGCGTTGGTCTCCAAAACCAAAGGTTGGGGGTTCGAGTCCCTCTTGGCGTGCAAATGCGCAAGTTGCCGAGCGGTCAAAGGCGGTGGATTCCAAACCCATCAGCATAGTCTTTCGTGGGTTCGAATCCTACCTTGCGTGCAAACCGTCTGGAATCTCCAGACGAAATGATGAAGCGGTGGTAAAAATCGCTGGTACGAATCACATGTCAACGCAGAGTCCAAATCTGCACCGACAACAACCGAGGGCAGAGATGTACCCAAGAGCAATATCGGTTAGTGATTCGTCACCGCTTCAGAAAATCAGATGTTTTTGTAACATTCCTTGGTTTTCTTCGTATAATTATCTACTTTAGCACTCTATTTATAGTAAACAAAAAAATATGAAAAAAATCGGATTATTGATTGCGTTCTTATTGTTCTCTGTAACAGTAGCGTTTTCGCAAACCAAACAAAGGGAAAGCTACTACCAACAGAAATTCGCAGAAGTGGTAGATGGTCAACGTGAAGTCGTTCTGGAAGACCGTACTCGTGTGGATATCGTTACTGATACTCATGCAATTGAAGTGGATTTTGCTGCAAAATGGGCAGAAAGTATTGGTCAGGCATTACATTATGAATTGATGACAGGTAAACATGCAGGTGTGTTACTTGTTATGGAGGGTAAAAAAGATGAGAGATTTCTTGAGATATTAATGGGTGTGGCAGTACCACATGGAATCGATGTCTGGATTTGGGACTGGACGAATGATACTTGGGGTAAAGTAGATTATAATGTAACTTATATTTGGTAATATGTATATAATTTCAAAAAATAAAGATTACTACGATGGTGTTGTTGGCAGCGTTGGAATGGACAAAACACTTGTCTATGAGCGTGAAATCGTTGAAATAACCGATAACAAAGACATGCCAGTACAATTCAAACACAAAAGATATTCATGGGATAATAAAAATCCTTTTTTGAGTGTTTGTCATGCCAATATAGACCATAAGAAAACCAAGAAATATGAAGATGTTCGTGGTTTTATTGTTGGATTCTGT
>Ga0307375_10003783_pt1 | contig 14673 bp, 20 predicted proteins | sample TR1MG_FD_202531 | JGI IMG/M metagenome (GOLD analysis project Ga0307375, IMG submission 202531) | Soil microbial communities from Risofladan, Vaasa, Finland - TR-1 | ecosystem: Environmental > Terrestrial > Soil > Coastal area > Acid sulfate soil | place: Finland: Risofladan, Vaasa | collected...
CGGGGATTTCCTTTGTGCGCCGGGAAGGATTCGAACCTTCGTAGGCCGAAGCCGACAGGTTTACAGCCTGTTGTAATTGACCACTCTACCACCGACGCGCTCTGGCCAGTATAGCTGATTTGACTCTTTATTTCAAAACGAGGACGAGGACGCCCTGCTTGCCTTTGCGCACGAGGGCATAGCCGCCCGGGAGGTCGTGGATATGGAGTTCCTGAGCCGGGTTCTCGATCGGGAAGCCGCCGAGCGTAATCCCCTTCCCTTCGATGAGCCGCCGCGCGTCAGACTTGCTTGAAGCGAGGCCGCCGGTCACGAGCGCCTCGGCGAGCGACGCGCCGGTCGCGAGCTCTTTCTGCGAGAGGGTCACCGCCGGCGCTTCGGCGAGAGCGACTGCGCGTGCCTCCCGCGAGAGCTCGCTAAACGGCGTATCGCCAAAGAGCGCGTCGGTCGCAGCAGCAGCTTGCGCGGTGGCGGCCGGGCCGTGCACGATTTCGGTCACGAGCCGCGCGAGCGTTTCCTGTGCCTGCCGCTCGCCCGGATTGCGCCTGTGGAGCTCCATCAAAGCACCGATTTCAGCGAGCGGAAGGAACGTGTAGACCTTGAGGTACTGCTCGATGTTCGCATCGGGGAGATTGATCCAGAACTGATAGAACTTGAAGGGTGACGTCTTTTCCGGGTCGAGCCAGACGGCATTCCCCTCGCTCTTGCCGAATTTCTTGCCGCTCGCATCAGTGACGAGCGGCATGCCGAGCGCGTATGTCTGATCGCCGGTGCGCTTACGGATGAGGTCGACGCCCGAGAGGATGTTCGTCCATTGGTCGGAGCCGCCGATCTGCAGGTCGACGCCGTATTCCTTGTGGAGCGTGTAGTAGTCGAAGCCTTGCAGGAGCGCGTAGGTGAACTCCGTGTAGGAGATGCTCTCGTCCGGCGTGTCGAGACGCTTCTTGATGATGTCGCGTTTGATGAGGTCGTTCACGGTGAAGTGCTTGCCGATGTCGCGCAGGAACGGGATGAGCGAGACCTTCATGAGCCAGTCGGCGTTGTCGACCATCTTGAAGGAGACGTTGCCGAGGACTCTCTTCAGCTGGGCCTTCAGCGCGCGCGTGTTCGCGGCGACGATCTTCTCAGTGAGCATCGGGCGTTCGCCCTTCTCCTTGGGATCGCCGATCATGCCGGTGCCGCCGCCCACGAGGAAAACGAGCTTATGGCCGGCGTCGCCGAGCCGCTTCAGGAAGAGCACGACAGCGAGGTTGCCGATCTGGATAGAGTCGGCGGTTGGATCGACGCCGAGATAGACGGTACGACGCTCGCTGAGGATCTTCTCCGGCTCGGCCGAGAAATGCTCGATGAGCCCGCGCGCTTTCAGTTCTTCGGCTAGACTTGCCCCGTTAGAACCGTGCCGCATAGCGTCGCCAGCTGAGGAATGGGATGAGAAAAGTGCCATGATAAGAAACTTATTATGGTGCCAAGATGGAGCGGACACGGTTTCTAATGGGGGTCATACGGGAAACTATATCATCTACCGCGCGAGGAAGAAGAGGCCGATCGCCGGGGCGACGAACCACCAGAAGAAGTATTGTTGCGGCGCGAAAAGGGTGCTGATGGCAGGCGTGAAGGTGTAGATCGAAGAGACTGAGAAGACGTGGTAGGCGAGCGCGAGGAGGAATCCGGCGCCGAGGAATGAGAGCGCGATGAGGCCGAAGATGCCGATGTAGAGGAAGTCAGAAACGACGACGCGCCGCAGGATGATGTAGAACACGAGCGTGAGGCCCGCGTAGAGGCCGACGTGCGCGAGGAGTGCGGTCATCGCCGGCGCCGTCGGCAGATAGGACAGGTAGGGGAACATCGCGTAGAGCGCATACGCCGCATAGAACGCGAGGAGGACGGCGACGAAGGGGCCGCGTCCCACGTACCACGCGAAGAGGAAGAAGACTGACAGCAGTATGATGACGATGAGGAAATCGCTCGCGAAGCTCCATGCGGTGAGCGCGGAGTGCGTCGCGAGCGTACTCACTTGAGCGAGTCCTTCAGTGGCGGTCATATGCCGCTAGTATACATGTTCCGAGGCTAGAGTCCCTCGGTTTTCAACTCCTCGAGCGCTTTCTTGGCTTTGCCGGAGAGCTTCTGCGGGAGAGCCACTTCGAGACGGATGATGAGGTCGCCGCGGGAGCTGCCGCCCATGGGGATGCCTTTGCCGCGCACCCGGAGGAGCTCTTCGGCGCGCTTCATCACGGGAATCTTCACTTCGAGCATCTTCCCTTCCAAGGTCTCGATGGAGACAGTGGTGCCGAGGAGCGCGTCGGTGAGCTTCACCGGCAAGTCCATGAGCAGGTTCGAACCGTCGCGGCGGAAGGTCGGGTGCGGCTTCACATGCACTTTCACGTAGAGGTCGCCGGCGACGCCGGTCTTCACCGCTTCGCCTTGCTGCGGGAGGCGGATCATCTCGCCATTATCGATGCCGGCGGGGATGGTGATCTTCATCTCTACTTCTTTGCGGAGGACGCCGTGACCCTTGCAGTTCGGGCACTTCTCTTTCGGTATCTTGCCGATGCCGTCGCAGGCGGTGCAGGGGCGCGTGCTCGCCATCTGGCCGAAGACCGTGTTGCGCACTTCGTGGACGCTGCCGCTACCATTGCAGGTCTTGCAGGTCTCGAGTTCGGTGCCCGGCTTCGCGCCGTTCCCCTTGCAGACGTCGCAGGTAGAGACTTTGCCGATGAGGACGGTGCGCGTCGTGCCGAAGACCGCGTCCTTGAACGGGATCTCCAGGTCGATGGAGATGTCGCGACCGCGCGGTGTGCGCGCTTGGCTCCGCCCTCCGTTAAAGATATCGCCGAAGATATCGCCGAAGTCGAAGTCGGCACCGCCATTGCCGAAGCCCTGCTGGAACTGAGAGAAGTCGAATCCGCCGAAGCCCTGGCCGCCGCCCTGCTGCGGACCGCCGCCCGGGAATGCCTGGCCGTACGCGTCATATTCGCGACGTTTCTTCTCGTCGCTCAAAATTGAGTACGCTTCGGTAATCTCTTTGAACTTCTCGTCGGAGCCGCCCTTGTCGGGATGATGCTTGTGCGCGAGCTTACGGAAGGCCTTCTTGATATCGTCCTGGGTCGCTTTCTTGTCGACGCCGAGGGTATTGTAATAATCCTTTGCCATCGTCACTCCTTCTCCTTGAACTCAGCATCGGTTGCCGGAGGAGTGTCAGACGGGGGCGTCTGCTCGCCGCCGGCAGCCGGCGGCGTTTGCTCCGCTGCCTTCATCATCGCCTCGCCGATCTTCATCATCGTCTGCGAGAGCGTGTCGGTCGCGGTCTTGATGGTCGCCGGGTCCTCGCTCTCACGTGCGACTTTCAGCGCATCGATACCGCTCTGCACTTCGGCGACGATTTCCGCACCCGCCTTCTCGCCATTGTCCTTGATCGCCTTCTCGGCGGCGTAGACGGCCTGGTCGGCGATGTTGCGCGCTTCGACAAGCGCTTTGCGCTTCTCATCGTCGGCCGCATGCGCCTCGGCGTCCTTCTGCATCTTCTCGATGTCCTCCTTGGAGAGGCCGGTCGAGCCCTCGATGCGGATGCTCTGCTCCTTGCCGGTGGTCTTCTCCTTGGCCTTCACGGTGAGGATGCCGTTCGCGTCCACGTCGAAGGTGACTTCGACCTGCGGCATGCCGCGCGGTGCCGGCGGGATGCCGTCGAGCATGAACTTGCCGAGCGACTTGTTGTCGGCGCTCATCGCACGCTCGCCCTGCGTGATGTGGATCTCTACCGATGCCTGGTTGTCGGCTGCAGTCGAGAAGGTCTGCGAGCGGCTGGTCGGAATAGCGGTATTGCGCTCCACGAGCTTGGTCGCGACGCCGCCCATCGTCTCGATAGAGAGTGAGAGCGGGATCACGTCCACGAGGAGGATGTCCTTCACGTCGCCCTGGAGGATGCCCGCCTGGATAGCCGCGCCGATCGCGACGACTTCGTCCGGGTTCACGGTCATGTTCGGCTTCTTGCCGAAGAAGGCTTCGACGGCCGCCTGGATAGCCGGCATGCGCGTCTGACCGCCCACGAGGATGACCTCGTTGATATCAGCGACCTTGAAGGGCGATGCCTCGATTGCGCGCTTGGTGATGGCCATCGCACGCTCGATGAACTCGCTCGAGAGCTCTTCGAGCTTGGCGCGGGTCATCTTGATGAGCAGGTGGCGCGGGCCGGAAGCGTCGCTGGTGAGGAACGGGATGTTGATCTCCGTCTCCATCGCGCTCGAGAGCTCGATCTTGGCCTTCTCGGCCGCTTCGTCGAGGCGCTGGCGCGCGAGCGCGTCGCCGCGCACGTCGATGCCGCTCTCCTTCTTGAACTCGTCGGCGAGCCAGTTGATGATCTTCTGGTCGAGGTCCTTGCCGCCCAGGTGCGCGTCGCCGTCGGTGCTCTTCACCTCGATGACGTCGCCGCCCACTTCGAGCACGCTGATGTCGAAGGTGCCGCCGCCGAAGTCGAAGACCGCGATCTTTTCATCCTTCTTCTTGTTGAAACCGTAGGCGAGCGCAGCTGCCGTCGGCTCGTTGATGATGCGGAGCACCTCGAGGCCGGCGATCTGGCCCGCGGCCTTCGTCGCGCTGCGCTGGTCGTCGTTGAAGTATGCCGGGACGGTGATGACCGCCTGCGATATCTTCTCGCCGAGCTTCGCTTCGGCATCGGCCTTGAGCTTGCCCAGGATCATCGCCGAGATCTCCTCCGGGCGATACCACTTGTCGTTCATCTTCACCTCGATGCCGCCGGTCTCGCCTTTGCGCATCTCGAAGGGCACGACGGCCTTATCCTTCTGCACCTCCGGCTCGTCGAAAGAGTGGCCGATGAAGCGCTTGATCTGGAAGATGGTGTTGAGCGGGTTCGTCACCGACTGGCGCTTGGCCAGCGTGCCGACGATGCGCTCGCCGCCCTTCCCTACCGCGACGATAGAGGGGGTCGTGCGCGCACCCTCCGCGTTCTCGAGGACGCGCGGCTCGCCGCCCTCCACGATAGCCATCGCCGAGTTCGTGGTTCCCAAATCGATACCGAGTATTTTTGCCATACGTTTATATAAATTAAGCCAACAAGTATTCTACAGAAAAACCTACTATGAATGCAACCTGGCGCCCGCTTCGACGGCGAGCCGAAAGAAGAGCGCGTTCCGGGCCACTAAGGCCAAGTCTTTACTCTCTTCTTTCGGCTCGCCGCCTCCGCTAATTCGCGAAATGCGCAACGCGGACTTTCGCCGGGCGGATGACCGTCTCGCCCACCTTCCACCCTCTCTCTAGTACACCGGTAATCGTATCATCTTTCGCCTCCGAATCGGTCGGGTCCTGGCCGAGAGCCTCGTGGAGCGCCGGGTCGAAGTGCTCGCCGACCGCGCCGATAGCCTCGAGCCCGAGGGCGGCGAAGGCGCTCTCGAGCTGGCGGGCGATGGCTGTGAAGCCCTCCGGCAATTCCCCATGTTCTTTCGAGCGCTCGAGCGCGTCAAAGGCCGGGAGCAGCGTCTCGACCGCCTTCACCACGCCCGCAGTCTTCGCCGATTTCGTCTCGGTCTCGAAGCGCTTGAGCAAGTTCACATAGTCGGCCTTGGCCCGCTGCCAGCCATCCATGTATTCCTGCTTCTCCTTGCGGCAGCTCGCGAGCTCATCGCGGGTTTTCGCCATCTTCTTCTCGGCGCCCTCCTCAAATGCCCCCTCGTCTTCGGTGACGTTACTGTCCGGGAGGTTCATCCCGTGTTCCGGCTCGATTACGACATCATCTTGTTCTTCGTTCATCCCTCCACTATGCCCGAACTATCGTCCGTAGTCAAAATTACTTTTCAGTTATGCAGCTAAATCAATTAGTGAAAAGAATCCAGTCCTCGCGCTAACAGTACGAATAATATTAATATCGCGGGCGCAATAATATAGACAATTACGATGATGTTATATCCGCTCTCGGCAGCCCATTCTCTGAGCATGGGGAAAAGCAATAGTAGCGCGACGGTAATAATAATTGAAGCAGCCATCATGTTAATACAAAATTCTGAGTGCTCAACAAATCTTCAGAAACCAGTTTAGTCCTTAATTTTGTTCTTGAGCGCGTGTTCTATCTTTAAAAGAATTGCAAGAAGTCCAATCTCGTCCATATCTAATCCGAAGTTCTTTTGGATAAGCCATAACGCTTCTTCTAATTTTACAAGAAGTTTGTAGTCCATGTCCTCAATTCTATCTAGCGTCCGAGATTCGGGAAGTCCTCGCATATTTTTTGGGTAAAAAGAAGAGTGGTTGCAGGCCGTTCCTTTTTGAACTTTATTATGCCGCTACCGGCGTCCCTAAAACCATATCTACCGGTACGCCGTTCAAGACACTTCCCTCCAAATTTTTCACCAGATCTTCTTGTGAAGAGGCGTCAAGAATCTCTAATCCCACAATATTGCCATTGTGGTCTTTGTCCACCAAGAGAGTATCATCCAGCTTTACCGTCCGTGCGACAGTTGCCTGACTTACTTTCATATATACTGCATCCGCGATTTTGTCGTACGTTATATTCATGGATTTATGAAGTAGGCGGTGATGATGATGTGATCGTTGGAATCCCGGAACCCGTCTTTGAAGTATATCACCTCGATGGTCCTCATCTCATCTATCTTCTTTCGTACCAGGATTCTATGCTTAAAAGTCTCTTTTGTAAAGTCAGGAGTATTAATTGCTTTTCGGATATGGTCAACGTCAATTCCTCGCTCCTGCATGCGATCCTGAAAGTGTGGTGGGAACTTCAAGCGAATCATATCCTCAGTTTATCACTTGTAACCCAAGAGGGGTGTCGGGGGTTGTAGTGTATGTAGATCATCGGCAACGACGATTTACAGAGTATCAGTTCGCTACACTGACAGTTCTTTCCGGGATTTTGACCTTTCGTCAGCTTCCCAGTCTTGGTGCGATTTGCAAATGCCTTCGGCTACCAGACTCTAAACATATCGCTTGCTCTTTCCCAGACATCCATCACCCATCCCTTCTTCCCTCCTCTCTCGCTCTTTCCTCCCCTCCCCTTCCCGCCCCACCCTTCCTCACGATGTCGCCCGAGCTTTTAGCTTGGGTTTTTTATTTCATGCCGAAACAAAAAGAAAAAGGCGGGAGGATTGCTCCTCTCCGCCTTCTGAAATGCGTCTGGCTTATTACTGGAGACCCGCACGGAACCGTCGATAGGATTCAGACTCTGTCCCGGGTCTCGCCCGAGCGGGGTCGAGGACCTGTTCGAGGAGTTGAAACCGCTCGACCACTTCGTCATAGAACTTCCCTCGGTCCGTCTTCCCTGTCGCTTGCAGCTTCACGGCGAGGCTTGCGTACGCGGCTTGGCCCATGTGACGGAAGTAGCGAGGGTCGACATGCAGCCGTGAAGCTCTCTCCGGGAAGAATCCCGCGAGCAGGAGCGCCGCATCTCCGGTCCGCTTCAGCAGTACATTCCCCGATTCACCGCTCCTTGTCGCAGAGCGTAGGAGCCCCAAGGCGAGGACGTGATGAGCGATGTCCGGGTCGCGCAGATGCTCCGCGAGGCACCCGACGAGGAACATGTGGAGCTGGGGCGGAAGCGAGACAGAAGCTTTCTCTTCACCGGCTCGCACGAGCGTCTCAAGGATCGAGATTTCGCCTGAGACGTACGGATTACTTTCTGGTAGTAACATATGCGCCTCTCCCGACGAGTCTGCCTGAGCGAAATTGCCAGGCTCCGGTTAGAGGTATAGCACAATTTCTTTTTTATATAAAAGAGCCCCACCGAAGTGGAGCTCAAGTCATTCTGAACGTTTCTTATTCTCCCTGTAAGGAGGCCATTATCTGTTCGGCCACCGTCAATCCGCCGCTGATGAATTCCTTGATTCTGGCCGGCAGCCCGTCCTCGACGACGTAGAGACAGAGTCGGCTGAAACAGGTGTACTCTTTCACCTTGCACGTGTCGACAGGCTCTTCGTGCGCATCCAGGTACCACCATCCTTCATCCATGCAGACGTTGGGCGGGATGCGGGAGATTTTTCGGAGATGAGGAAAGGAGTCCTTCCCAGTTCCGAACTCACTGACCTCAGCGACTAGGAGAGCCTTACCGTTGTCGAGGAGCTCTTGAAGACCCTGTCGGAACTCCTCTTCGTTATAGAAGTTGCAGGCGAGAGCGTCTACGAAGCGAAGCGCTCTTCCGCTTGCGGTGCCGGGCTTGAGGCCCTTGCGCTCCGCGCGTGTCGCTCGGATAGCAGCAACGATGAATTCTGCGCAACTGGGTTTCTCCTTGGGCATATGCCCTCCTTTGAAAGAGTTTGTACTGATGAGTCGTGCGACTCACGCCAGACATTTATATACCGCTCAAAAGCATGTTTGTCAACGTTCACAAAAAGAAAAAGGCGGGGAGGATTGCTCCTCTCCGCCTTCGTGCCGATAACTTGCCCCAGAGCTCATCGTTCGTCCAGTTCTTTGAAATATCGCTGATGTATTTCAGTAATCACGCTGGTCACCGTGGCGAGTTCCTCCTCCGTATATGGAACGGTGATTTGGCTGACGAAGGTCAGGAATGCTTCGGCAAGATCGGCCGGACAGACACCGACCCCGACCATGGTGAGCGATTCGATACATGGGACGGTCAGATTCGTGCCGAATTTCCCCATCACGTGACTGATGGTCAAAGTGGGGGTGATCGCATGATTGTCCCATACCTTCGATTCTTTACGCTTTATGTCTATCACGGCATTACTCATCGGACTTCTCCTTCGTTTGTGGGTTACAAAACTTCCGAGCGGAATATAGCACAAAAAACAACAACCGCCTTGCGGCGGTTGTTGGAGGAGAGATTGAGAAAAACTAGCGCTTGCTCCACTGCTTGGCCTTGCGAGTCCCTCACCAGAAATGGCATCGCGGCTATTCGCCTGCCGGCGGCCGCGCATACAGAATGCCATTTCTGGTGTTTGGACTGCGGAAGGCTGACGCAAAAAGAACGCCCGAGATTTTCGGACGTTCTTTTCGTTTTACTAACGTTTAGACCATTGTTTTGCCTTCCTTGCCTTCACGAGGCCCGGCTTCTTGCGCTCCTTGGCGCGCGGGTCGCGGCGCATGAGGCCGGCGGCCTTGAGCACCGTGCGAGTCTTCGGCTCAGCTTCGGTGAGCGCGCGCGAGATGGCGTGGCGGAGCGCGTCTGCCTGAGCGGCGACGCCGCCTCCCTCTACGTGCGCGGTGATGGCGTAGTTGTCTGCGCTGTCGGCGATGGTGAGTGCCTCTTCGGCGACCTTCGCGCGCAGGTCAGTCTTGAAATAGTCTTTGACGCTCTTGCCGTTGACGACGATGCTCGACTCCGGCGCCTTCGTCATGCGGACCGTGGCGATAGCGGTCTTGCGGCGTCCGACAGCGTTGATGAAATTGGTGGTAGCCATAGTTATGCGTTAACGACGAGATTCTTCATGCGGGGTGCGCGCAGGCGGTTGCGCGGGATCATGCCGTCGACCGTCTTCTTCACGACCTCCTCGATGCCCTTCTTCGTGATCATCTCCTCCATAGTCATCTCGCGGAGACCGCCCGGGAAGCCCGTGTAGTGAGTGTAGACCTTGCTCTTCGTGCGCGTGGTCGGGAGGTGCATCTTCGCGGCATTCAGGACGACGACCGTCATCGGGAGCGCCATGTTCTTGGTGAAGTGCACCGAGCGCTTACCGAGCAGAGCGTGCGCGGCCTCGCTACAGACGCGGCCGAGCGTGCGATCGGTGGCGTCGATCGTGTAGGTTACTGCTTCCGGTTTGGTAATGCGGGTGGTCATGGATACTATATGAATACTAGACAAAAGCGATATACGCAAGCTTGCGGGCATCGTTGCTGCCGCGCAGGGTGCGCTTCACGATGCGGGTGTAGCCGCCCTTGCGCTCCGCGTAGCGCGGACCGATCGAGTCGAAGAGTTTCTTCACCGCTTCGGCATCGCCGAGGCGGCTCGAGGTCAAGCGGCGGCTGGCGAGCGTGTTCGTCTTCGCGTAGGTGACGAGGCGTTCGATGAGCGGACGCAGCGCCTTGGCCTTGGCCTCGGTGGTCGAGATGCGTTCTTCGAGGACGAGCGAGCGAGCGAGCGACTTCATGAGCGCCGCGCGCGGACCGGCCTTGCGGGCGAATGTCTGTGCTTTTTTAGTGTAGGCCATACCGAGTAGTAATACTGATTATTCGCCCTTGAGGGTGAGACCGAAGCGCGCGAGCGCAGTGGAGATCTCCTCGACCGCCTTCTCGCCGACGCCGTCGAGCTCGAGGAGCGCCGACGCCGTCTTGCGTGCGAGGCCGGCCGCGCTCTTCACGCCCGCCGCCTCGATTGCCGAGGTGATGCGTGCGGGGAGTTCGAGGTCGGCGATCTTCACCTTCGCAGCGTCGATGCTGCTCTCCTCCTTCGCACCGGAGAACGACGATTCCTCTGCCGCCGGGGCGGTCTCCTGGAAGCCGATGATGGCCTTCAGCTGGTGGATCATCGTCTCGATGGACTGCTCGAGCGCCTGGCGCGGCGAGATGGTGCCGTTGGTCTCGATGAGGATGCGCACGCGGTTGAAGTCCGTGCGATCGCCGACGCGCATGTTCTCTACCTCGTAGTTCACGCGGCGAATCGGGGTGAAGGTCGCGTCGAGCGCGATGGTGCCGATGTCGACCTTGTCCTTGGTGAGGACTTCGCGCGGCACGTAGCCGAGACCGCGCTCGATGGTGGCTTCGAGCTCGAACGATGCCTTGCCGGAGAGGTCAGCGATGTGCTGCTCCGGGTTCATGATCTCGACCTGGCTCGGAAGATTGAAATTCTTGGCGGTAACTTCGCCGGCGCCCTTCGCGGAAAGCGAAATGGTCTGCGGCTCGTCGCCGTGGAGCACGAAATGGACGCGCTTGAGGTTGAGGAGAATCTCCATGACCGTCTCGCGCGCACCGTCGATAGTAGCGAACTCGTGCGGTACGCCGTCGATTTTGACCTGCGTGATAGCGGCGCCCGGCAAGGACGAGAGGATGATGCGGCGAAGCGAGTTGCCGAGGGTGTGGCCGTAGCCCGGATAGAGCGAGTCTATCTCGTATACGCCCTGCACGCCCTCTTCGGACACGATACGGGGCTTACTCGGAAGTGTGATGTGGTATTCCATAACGCAATCGTAATTACCAATTAAATAATTTACCCGCACACTCACTTTGGCATTGCTCCAAAGGAGCAATCTTCGTGATAATCGATGTTGTAAAAGATTTCATGATGCCAAAGTGAGTGTCCGGGATTATCTCGTGTAGAACGAGAGTACCATGACGAGGTCGCCGGCGATGTCCGCCGAAGCGACGGTCGGCTTCTCGACGACACTGCCCTCCATGGCCTTCGGATTCCACGAGAGCCACGACGGGAGCTTCCGCTCCATGAAGCGCTCGGTGAACCCGACGAACGAACCGTGCTCTTTCGAGCCCTCGCGCACGCTGATCTTGTCGCCGACCGACAATGCCTGCGACGGCACGCGGCTCTTCTTGCCGTCGACCATCACGTGACCGTGCGACACCATCTGGCGGGCGGCGCGACGGGTCGAGGTGAGGCCGAGGCGCCAGATGACGTTGTCGAGGCGGAGCTCGAGGAGCTCGTGGAGGAGGTCGGACGGCTTCGCGCTGTGCGCAGCGAGCGCCTTCTTCACATAGTTGCGGAACTGGCGTTCCGTGAGGCCGTAGGTCATGCGGACCTTCTGCTTCTCGAGCATCTGCTTGCCGTACTCGCTTTGGCGGCCGCGTCCGCGGCGCTTGTTCTTCTCGGAGCGCTCGGCAGAAATAGCGAACTTCTGCGTCTGAGCTTTCTCGAAGACGGTCGCGCCGAGACGCTTCGCTGTTTTGTATCGCGGGGGAGTTTTCATGTAGTAAAGATATTAGATGCGACGAGGCTTCGGCGGGCGCGGACCGTTGTGCGGCACCGGCGTCGCGTCCTTGATGGCGCGGATCTGGATACCCTTGCCCGAGAATGCGCGGAGCACCGACTCGCGACCGGCACCGACGCCGCGGATGATGACGGATGCTTCCTTGAGACCGATCATCATGCCCTTCTCACCGAGGAACTCGCCGACCTTCGCCGCTGCATACGGCGTGGACTTGCGGGCGCCCGAGAAGCCGAGTGCGCCTGCAGAAGAGGACACGACCGCATTGCCCTTCTCATCGGTGATGATGGCCTTGGTGTTGTTGAAAGTGGCCTCGATGTGCAGGATGCCCTTCTCGAGGTGGCGCTTGGTAGCTTTCCCGAGGGCGCGCTCCTTCCGGCCCTGGTCCATACCTTTTCCGCTCTTCTTGATGATTCGTTTCTTTCCCATAATGAAGTGATTGTAAAAGTATCAGTGATTACGTCTTTTCGAGCGTACGGCGACCCGAGGTCATCGTCTTGCGGACGTTGCCACGGCGTGTGCGCGAATTGGTCGAGGTGCGCTGGCCGCGGACCGGGAGGCCTTTGGAGTGACGGTCGCCGCGGAGCGAGCGGATGTCCTTGAGGCGCTTGATGTTCTGGCCGATCTCGCGACGGAGCTCGCCTTCGATGAGGTAGGCCTCGGCGAGCGAGCGGATCTTCTGCTCTTGCTCGGCGGTGAGCTCGCTGCCCTTCTTGTTCTCGGGGATACCCGCCGCCTTCAGGATGTCCTTGGCGCGCGTGGGACCGATACCGAAGATGATCGGCAGAGAGTACGCAAGTTGCTTGTTGTCAGGAATAGTAACGCCGGCGATACGCATACGAAAAAATTTAGCCTTGGCGCGCCTTACGGCGCGGGTTCTTCTTGTTAATACGGTACAGGCGCCCGCCACGTCTGACGAGCTGGTCTCCCGGTTGCTGGACTCTGATTGAGGCACGAACTTTCATCGTAAATGGATTTGATTTGTTGTTACGTTAATCGACGCACGATCCTCGCACGACCCCCGTACGGGTCCAGCACCATGTCTACCTGATCTCCCATCAGGACGCGGATGCGGTGTAAGCGCATCTTGCCTGCGAGGTACGCGAGAACCAGCTCACCTTCGCCGCCCTCCTCCTTTGCCGGAAGACGAACGCGAAAGAGCGAGTTCGGCAATACCTCCTCGACGGTCCCTGCCGTCGTAGTCTTGGTATCTTCGCCTTCGCTCATTTAGCTTGCATCGCTCCCATAAGGTACCTAGATAATCTAGCAGGTGTGCCAGGAATCGTCAAATCCCGCTAGGGGGAAACGGTCGTTACGGAGATCGACGCGGGGTCCTGGGGGAAGGATTGGCGCCAAAACGGGCGGAGGATGATGATGGCCCGCTTGACTTCCGGGTAGTTCGTCAGCGCCACTTCTGCTGCCGAACGCGTCTTCCCGGCGACGGCAGCGGCGATGCGTGTGGGATCTACGGCGTAGATAAGCGACGCGGTGCCGGCGAGCGTGAAGGTGAACGAGGAAGCGTTCGCATCCGGCAGGCTGACTGCCGAGAGCGTGAGATTGCTTGTCGGCGCGAGCGTGAGCGGCTCACCCTGATACCCGAGACCGGCGACCGACGTGGCGACCGCTTTGGCAAGCGCCGCATTCGGGAATACGATGGCGGTGATAGTGCCCTGCTCTCTCACGTCGACCATGCCGGTCGTCGATGACGTCGCGGGAGCGAGTTCCTGGAGCGTCGTCGTCGAGGAGCCGGGCAAGAGCATGTACCCGGTCGGGACGAGCTCCTGCAGGCTCGCGGTCAATTGAGGAGCAAGCGCAGCGATGAGCGCGCCTTTGGTCTGAGCCTCAAGCGCCGTATCGATGACCGGTACCAGGCCGGATGCGCCGCCGGTCATAGCGTCGGTCGAACGGGCGTACACCTCGCTTGCTTGCGGCGTGCCGGCGAACCCGGGGATCGTGAACGATGTCGGGCCGACGTTGTATGCGTCGCCCGTCTTGTCGGCGTACACCTTCGCCGTCGCCGTGCCGGGCTTCGCGGCACTGCCTGCAGGGATGGTCACGGCCGCATGGATGCGGAAGATAAGACCGGCGGTCGTCGCGAAACGAGTGTTCGTGATGAGTCTCTGGGCTTTCGACTGCGTGTTGTAGATGGTGATGGTGCCGGACGCGGAGGAATTCACTTCTTTGGTGCCGCTGCTCTTCACGCTCTGCGAGGCTATCTTCTGCGAAGTGACGATCTCATACGGAAGGTCGCCGGAACTCTCGGTGGCGGTGAAGGAGCTCTGAATGGCGGCGGAGACAGTGCTCGGCGTCACCTGCACTTCGGCACTGGAGAAATAGTACAGCGCGCCGAAAGAGGCGGCGATGACAAGCAGCACTGCGAGGAGCGTCTTGGTCGGGAATCCTGCCACGCGCTTCGTGAGCCGGAGCGGACGGCGAGGGACCGCTTCGCCGGTATTGCTAAAAGATTCGCTCTCTCGTCGCCTCGAGGGCGGAATGATGTCATCAATTTTATTCATGGGAAGAGTATACCACTCGCCCATCCGCCGTCGCGCCAGAGCGCTGTGCATTACCGGAATCGGCCCGGATGCCTCGTCCGCTTTGCGGCGGGGCTGTCTTATCTGATAGCGCCTGATCCGAGATGCCGGTCCCGGAAATAGAGCGCCATGAGGAGGAGGGCGAGGCCGGGGGTATTGGTGGTCATCTGACGTACCGAGCTGCCGACGAGACTCTTCAGGACGACGACGATCTTCGGCGGAGCATCGCCGAACCAGAGCGGAGCGAACGTCGTCGTGTCGAGCTTCTTCTGGAGCTCCGTCACCTCTTGCTCCCGTGC
>Ga0307375_10003785_pt1 | contig 14666 bp, 19 predicted proteins | sample TR1MG_FD_202531 | JGI IMG/M metagenome (GOLD analysis project Ga0307375, IMG submission 202531) | Soil microbial communities from Risofladan, Vaasa, Finland - TR-1 | ecosystem: Environmental > Terrestrial > Soil > Coastal area > Acid sulfate soil | place: Finland: Risofladan, Vaasa | collected...
GGTGGAATGGGATATGAACATAGAGGTATGTCTTCAGACTCAATCTACTATAGACCTATAACTCGTAGTGGTCCAATTGTAGTTCCTGTTCCTGGAGGTTGGGCGCAAAACTTTACCATTGAACAATTAGTTGGAGCTAATAGTTTAAATGAGTTTTTTATTCGCTATGGAGATGCGCTCACTTGGGCTGGAACTAAATACCCCATTCCGAGATACCATTGGCTTAATCTAGTAAATCTCGTTGTTCCTAGAAAAACTATTGAGTTCAGAGTTTTTAACATAACGCATGATGCAAATAAAATACTTTCAGTATTACTCTTTTGTAAGGCTTTTGCTGAATTTTGTGTTAATACTCCTTGGAAAAACTTTTTAAGCCTCGGATTTGACCAAGAAAACTCTGTATTTGATAACATTCCAATAGTTAAAACTCTAGAAAGAACAGAAAAGTTTTTAAATCTAACAGACATACCAATAAGAAATAAAGATACTCTTATTGATATGATTTGTTCAACTCCGCAACCAATTTTAGAAGAGAGATTTGTAAGGAGTCACCTTCATGACAGACATAGTGTTCCTGTACATTGGGAGTATGGAAACTATGAACCAGAAAAAATCTCTACTTCTAAAATCTGCCATCCAAAGTATGAAGATTTTTATACTCGTGGTGGGAGAAATACCAGTTCGCTAGGTGGTCCAACACGAGGAGTTAGAGTTTTTGATAACTTTTCAGAACTAAGACGAGCATCAGTATCATCTAGGAGATAAAAAAGGAGAAACTATGTGCCAATTAACTTTTGCTCAACTACAACAAAAAGACCTTCTTAAGTTAATACTAACTAATACCCTCGTTACTAATACTCTTTCTGACCATAAAGAAGGAGTTGGATTATGTTTTTACTCAAAAGATAAAGGTAAAGAAGAGTCAGTAAATTACATTACTCGAGACCAAACTCCACCAGCTGAAAACTATAACTTCTTTAAAGAGTTACTCGATGAAAACTTTGACCTGTCTTTTCCAGTTATTGCTCATGTTAGAAAAGCAACAATTGGAAACTACTCTTATACTAGATTTGCAACTCGAGTTAAAACAGAAGCTCCTCCATTAGAGCATGTACATCCATTTCAGGATAAAGATAAAAGATTTATTCTTGCTCATAATGGAACACTTAAATTTGCTGATGAAGAACGAGATAAAAATGCAGAAACGGAGTTTCCAAATAAAATAGACAGTCAAATTTTTACACAGCTCTTAGGAGAAACGTTTAATAAACTGGAAGGAAAGAGTAAAACTTTACCAAATGCTCTTAGAAAAACAATGAAACTCTTTTATGGAAAGTTTGCGTTCCTTATACATGATTTAAAAACTCGTGAGTACTACATAATCCGTGGAAAAGCAACTCTCTATATATCTGAAGTTTCGATTGGTGGCAAACCAAAAGGATTTGTTATTAACACTGAGTACGCCTCAATGGTACACTCTCTGTTTGTTTGTAAACAAGTATGGGAAGCCATGAAAGGAACAGAGTTTGATTACACAAAGCCAGAGCTTTTAGATGAGGAAACTATCTATATTTCTACTAAAACGGGAGTAAAAAAGCATAGTAAAATAACACAGAACGAAAGAGTTTACCCAAAAGCAAGGGGCGGTATAGATACTCCGACGAGTTCTTTAGTTCCTGTTTCGATGGAAGCTACGAGTGCCGCCGCTGCAACTACCAGTACACCTGTAACTGCGGGTATTAATACTCCGTCAAGCAGACTTGGCGTAATACAATCCGCAATCTCAATGCTAAATAGCTGGATGACTACTTTTGGGAATATCTCTCTTCTTGAGTTAGACCAAATTTATAATGTTTTTATGGGTAGCGGGCTAATCTCTGCTACACTACATGAACTAAAGGAGTTTAATACCCAAATTGCAGTACCAGTAAGAGAGTATAATAAGGTTGATGTACACAAGAAAAGAAAGAGGGATGCTTGGAGAACAATTAAACAAAATCTGTATAGCTCGTCAGATGGTAGACGAGTATACACCAGGTTTCCAGAACTAAACTTTCCATATTTTTATACTCCAATAGAAGTTTTAGAGGCTATAGAAGAGCAAACATCTAAAAAGGAAAAGGAGAGTGTTAATTGATTGTATCTTCAAAAGTAACAATTCCTTCTGCGAGATTACTCAGAAACAAGATATATGAACTCACCGGAAGACGAATTCCACTTACGAGTAATATTGAAAGAGTTGTTAGAAAAACTCGAAGAATTACTTTGCGCTATGGAAATTCTGATGAGCTACCTCAAGGAGAAGAATGGAGAGAAACTACGTTTAATAGTAGTAGTGATATTAAGTTTCTTGTAAATAAACTTACGGTTTGTAATGCTTTACTCGAGGCTGGTTTCACTGCTCCAGAATTTAAACGAACTGTTCCTGATGAAACTCAAGACTTTCCTTTGATTATAAGAAGAACTCTTACTTCTTATAAAGGAATTGGAATTATTCCAATACTCTCTCGTGAAGAGTTTATCCGTCGCTGGAGTTCTGGAATGTATTGGTGTAACTATCTTCCAGTAAAGAGTGAATTTAGATTTCACATTTATAATTCTGGAGTTCCAAAAATTATTCGGGTTTCTAAAAAACTTCCAAGAGAGAATATTGAAGAAGAAGGAGAAATTGTTATACGACACTCAGATAGGTACTATTATTCTTTGAGAGAAAATCCAGAAGAAAAGTATCCTAAAATGACAAGAGCTGTACTAGATGCAGCTAGAGTTCTTCCAGGAAAATTTTATTCGCTCGATGTTGGCTGGTCACTAGAACGAGGAACAATCTTTTTTGAAACTAATACCGCATCTGGTTTGGATAATGGAAGTTCTTTAGCTCTAGCAAGAGCTCTTGTTGAAGATGGAGTTCTCAATGTTAGTTCAAACACTCGAAGGTAGATTTATAGGTCAGAGTAAAATAGTATCAGAACTCTCGTTTATAGCAGAATCTATTCTTTCTGGAGAAAATCATAATATTCTACTCGAAGCCCCATCTGGATATGGTAAAAGCACTCTTGCTATTGCCATACTTAGATATGTTACTCCTAACTTTACCTCTTCATATAAATATAGGATTAATAGTTCTGGAATTAACTTTCAGGAGGGTGCTCGTTTTCATTTTATAGATGAAGTTCATCTACTCAAGAGACCAGAGGATATTTATGAGCCAATGAGTTCTAGAAACTATTCTTTTATCTTAGCTACTAATAACTATGACTTACTCGAAGAACCACTCAGAAATAGATGTATTCGTTTTCTTTTTACAGAATACTCTAAAGAAGAGTTAGCACACATAATCTATAAAGTTTTTAAGCGTAGAAATATGTCCGATGTTCCTAGCTCTTGGTGTTTAGCTTTATCTGATTATTCAAGGGGTACTCCAAGAATAGCAGAAGAGTTAGCAACCAGAGTTTCAATCATAGTTGAATATAGTGATAACTATTCGTTTAGCTCTTCTACTGTACACGAAATTATGTTTGATATTTTAGGAACAGAGCGTGGTGGAATTACAGAGAGAGATAGGCAATATATAACTACCCTTAAACACTTAGGAGGTACTGCGAGTTTGGAAAGACTTTGTTCTACTGCAAAGATACCAAAAACTGTAATTGAGCATGAAATAGAACCTTTCTTAATTAGAAAGGGAAAACTTTTAATTACATCAAAAGGAAGGAGTTTGGCAGATGAGTAAAAAGAAAAAGAAGAATAACTCAAAGTTGAATTTTCAAGTAGACCCTGAATATATAAATCTCCAAGTAACATTTATTTCTGAAGAGGTAGATGTTTGTAACATTAAATATGTAGAGTTTTTCTACAAGTTTGATGCTTCTAATCTTGCTATTTTAGTGGTGAGACAAAATGGTACTGGTACACTAAAAGTAGCTACTGTAGAGCAGGTTGTTGAGACTGAGCCATATGAAGCACTCTTAGATGGTCTTACTGCGGGAGATTATCTCCTTGACTTATCAACTGGAGAGCTTATTTGGAACTTTTCCGGTAATTATCTTGAAGATTACTCGGGAATAAGCTACACTTTAGGAAAGGAGGTAGAAAAGAAGATTTCACTTTTTGGAAACCATAGTGGAGAGCTTTACTTAGCTGATGGAGATGGTTATTTTGAAGAGATTGCATATGCACATTACAAAGCAAGCTTTTTAACTCCATCTAAACCAACAACCCTGGGAGTTTCTATTTTTTCTGGAGCGTTACTTCAAGAATCTAGTAGAATCTTTCCACACTATATGACTCCAATGCTTATAAAATACTTCGATGAGCAGAGACAAACTGAAAGAAATGTACCAATTTTGCACAAAAGTCAACTCGATACTGCTATAGTTCTCTTAGAAGAAGCCGCCAAAGAAAAAGTAAAAAAGCAGCTCGATGATGACGACAGTCTCTACGATGGTGTACTTTCTCTTTCTAGCATTATTGAGCACCATCCTACAAAGTGGAGTCCAATTGCAGGTTTGAGGTATAAAGTATCAGATGACGTTGGGCTTCCATTTGAATTTGTTAAGTCTTGCTCTTGTAGAAATAATGTACTCACTTTCTATGTTAAAGACTTGGCAACTACTCCTCGAATGATTGCAAAGCATCTCGGATTACCCGACATGACTTTAAGTAATATTATGACAACCTGTATTTTAACTGAGTAAAAAGGAGTTTTAAAATGTTTATTCATCGTAGTTGTGGTGGAACAGCTTTACTCACAGTTCCCAATTTAACTGTACTTGGATTTCCGAGTATAGATTATCGAACTGGTTTGTCTATTTCTCACATCTCACTTAAATGCAAACAGCAGAGGGTTGTAGATGTGAGAACTCGATTTTACTGCACCTCTTGTAAAAAAGAAATTGATGTAAATGAGATTCTCATTGAGTGTACTCATTGCTATGATTTCTTTGAACCAGAAGACCTCACAGTATTTCGTGATTATGGAGGTTACTATTGTCCAAAAGAAGCAAAAAAGCTTAAGAAGGAGCTTGATTCTGCTGTTAAAGAGAAGAAACTAAGTGAACTAATAAAAACAATGACCCTAAAAGGAGAAAGATAATGGGCATTTCTGAATTACTCTTTGGTTCTGATGTAGAAGCTGCAGTTATTAAGTCTACGGACACAAATAAGATTCCAACTCTTATTCCTCCAGCATTACTCTTTCATACAAAAGAGTTTAGTATTCTTAAGGAAGTTTGGGATAGGTCAAATAATAAACAAGTTCCGCATCATATCTTCCTTAAGTTACCGGAAGGTGGCTCTTGGTATCAAGACTCAGCTCTAATCGAAACTGATTTTACTCCTTCAGCTAGTCCAGAACAATTCTTTAAGAAATACTGCCTCTCGGTAGAACATCTTGAGAATTTCTTAAGACCAAAGGGGTATAAAGTTTGGCTTGCTCCACTAGCAAGATTTGATGCGGCTTCCCTTAAAGAGTTGGACAGAGAGGATATTTATCAGGCTTCCATAGCTGGCTGTAATCCAGACCTCGATGCCATTGACCCCGCTTATGATTGTACTACTGTTTCTCTCGAAGATTGGGAGTTTAGAGGAATTGGTGGACATCTACATATGAGTATTTCTAAAGACTATGGAGATATTCTTCATGAGAATCAAATGCTTTTAGTAAAACTCCTAGCAATAACTGTAGGAAATGTTGGAACTGCTACTACGGATAATCCTCAACTAGAAGCATTAAGAAAGGAGGTATTTGGATACCCAGGGAGGTATAGAGCAAAGACATATCCAGGTGAAAAACTTGGAATTGAGTATCGCTCTTTATCTGGTTCTTGGTTAAGAAGTCTTGATATTGTTGAGCAAGTATTTAAGGCAGCTAAATTTGCACTAACTTTAGTTTTAGAAGATGTAGAGATTGGTCAAGATTTAGTAGATGCTTACTTAAGTCGTAGTATACAAGCCAGTCTTGCTATTGATGTTGATGAGGCTAATTCAATATTAGCCATACTTGAATTAAACTAACAGAGAAATAAAAGGAGAACTACAGATGGTAGCAGAATTTACCCTTAATACATATATTAACTTTCCGAAAGATGTATCGAGAGAAGACTACATTTTAGATAAAAAATCTACGATTTACCAGATGGAAGGAGGTATTTCAGAAAATATAGTAAAGAATATTATAAAAAAGTATTACCTTAAAGGAAAACCAGCTGTTCACTCACAAGCATATGGTTGTAGGGAGTACATAACTCGAGATTATAAAATTTTTGCAGAGGCAGCTCTCTTTGCTGAAAGATTTTCTCTTGATAATCTGGATTGGGTTCAACCAGTTACGAGTTATAGTCGAAGAACAGAGCTTTATAGCTATAAACAAGTAGTATTTGAAATTTGCTTTAATCAAGTTGAACTAACAGAAAAAGCTCAAAACGTGTTTTCAAAACTTTGGACAACTTTTCTTACCTCAAATAAGGAAGTACCAATAGAGATTTTCTCTAACAAAATGGTTATAACTGGACCAATAAATAGGCAGCTCATATCTACAGCTTTATGGATGGTAAGACATTATGCTCGTAGGTTTGATACTTGGGGAATGAAAACAGCAACTGTTGAGCTTTGGAATGAGGAATTTAAACGTCAATCACGACTCTCTCAACCATATATGAGCGCAGCTCTTGGTTATTTTCTTGTAGAATATCTTCCTAAATCTCGTTCTTATGGAAACTTAGGAATGAGTACAACTGGCACACATAGTAAAAATGGTGTTGGAAATTCTGCCAATGGTCCTGAGAATTATATAAGAGGGCTTTGGAAAGACTCTTTAACAGAGTCTTCAATTACTTTTACAGCAATAAAGGGCTATGAAAAGAGTGACTCTATTGTTGCAAAAAGACTTAAAAAAGAATTTCTACAATACTCGCCAAGATTTAAGATTTTTGAAAAGCAAGCAGAACTTCTCGAAAAAGTAGCAACGTCTGTTACTATTGGAGAATTATCTTTAGCCATAGCTAACATACAAAAGGAGGTAGTAAAACTATGAGACGATATATAATTTCTTCCGTTCGTGAAGAGTTTTATAAATCAAAGGTAGAAAACTCTATTGTCTTGGGAAACCATGTATTATTCTTCGATGCAGATGGACTGATAATTAATCTCGAAAAGGTTTTAAGTTCTCTATATACTAATACTCGTAATAATACTTTACCAAGGAGAAGCTATACAGAAACTGCTCGTATTAGTGGAGTAACTTTTGATGAAGCCCTAATCGCTTTTGATAGAGCCGTCTCCCAATCTAGCTCTAGTGCTAGTGCTAGCTCCAATAATGATGTAGAGCTGGAACGTGAAGAAAGAACTCCAAGAAGTGCTACTCCTCCAAGTCTCGTTATAGCTCAACAAACAGAGGAAGAAGAAGAACTTGGCTCTAAAACAATAAAATCAACCTCACAAATCTGTACTATCTATCAAACATCTAGATGGAACTCTGGAAAAGGAAATACTTTAAACTCTGTAATCCGGTATCAAGGATTAGCTATCCTTGTTTCTCGATATGATGTTAATGCCGCTGTAGTTGCTTTTGCTTGGACTTCGAGTAACTTTTCAATCTTAAGCTCATATGAAACTAGGCGACTCGAAAGAAGTGATATGCTTTCTGTTATAAGAGGAATGGCTGAAAGTTTTATAGCAGAAGACCTTCTTCCTCGTAAGTTTGAGTCATTTGGGAGAACACTATGATGACAGTGGAGACACCTGTAGAGTCAATTGCAGATTTATTTTCTGATGGGCTTGTTAAGTATAAAATTGATAGATATGAGCGTAACATTGCTGCAAGACTTCTAACTCCATCTAATATCTCGTTTTCATACTATCAACGAAGAGAGCAAGCCTATATTAGAGAACACAAAACAATCAATGGAAGAGAATTTTCTATTATAAGACTTGCTGGATACTCTCCACTATTCTTACCAAAAGCCAAAGATAGTGTTTGGCTAATCTCAAATCAAACTTCCAATATTATGATTAAGTGGAGATTAATTTTCTGTTGGAAATCAAGTTTTTCCACAGCAAAGTTTCATATTTGTTATGAGTATCTTGGTGTAAAGACAGCAGAAATGGACAAAGACTCATTTCTTACATTTTTTCCAAAAGCAATAGAAAAGACATACGGAGGTTACTCAGAATGACTGGAGAAATAAAAAACGAAAAAGTATTAGACGAGTTTGTTAAAAAACAAATTGAGTTTATTACTTTTGAAAAGTATCCATTTAGCCCAAAGGAGACTTACTGTATTAAAGTCTCCTTTAAAGATACTGAAAACATCTTGTATTTAAATTCTAATGGTTATCCCTCGGATGGAAGATGTTTTGTTACTAGCGAAGAGTTCTTTACTAATGCTGAAGGTAAAAACTTTGTTTCAATTAAACCAGTAGATAGACTAGCAACTTTAACTGAAGTAGAAGAGTTTTTATTATTCTCTCTCGAAGAAACAATATATCACTGGTATGGAGATACAACTAACTTAAGGAAACATTGGGAAACCTATTATGGAGTAACATTTTGGAAATTTACATATGGTAAAGGAGATTACTTTATATTTGCTACCTGTTTTACTGACTTTTCTAGTAGAAGTGCTCTTCTTCTAAGCCAAGTCTTAACAGCTTCCTCAATAAAGCCAAAGAAAACTGTAGAGGAAGCTCCAAATTTAAATACATTACCGGAAGGAGTTCTTAATGAGTGGCGATAAATTGATTAAGGTATTTGTTTATGGAACACTTTTAACTGGTATGGGAAACTGGGAGTATCTTTTATCCCCACGAGAAGGAATTCCAGACCAAATCTATGGCTTTGTAATGTACTCTTTAGGAGGTTTTCCAGGAATTATTCCAGACTCAGACAAAGGAATAAACCTTATCGAAGGAGAAGTATTTGAAATTACTGAGGAGGACTTAAAAAGGTTTGATAGGCTGGAAGGATACTCTGGTAAAGACTCTCCATACAATATGTATGTTAGAAAAGTCGTTAAGACTGTTAGTGGTGAAGAGGTATTTACCTATATCTACAATGACCCTGACCACCTTAGAGGGCGTGCTCTAATTCCTGATGGTGATTGGAGAAAGTTTGTAGAAGGGAAGTTAAAATGACAATACAAAATGAAACTGGTTTAATTCCAAAAGACCTTATGAGTCAAATCTGTGAAGCTTTACAAGTAAAAGAAGAGGAACTCTCTCTAATAGTAAACGAAAAATCCTACCAATATCTTGACCAAAAAGGATTAATTAAAGAAGTAGTTTTTAGTTTGCAACTCAATACTACTTGTATTGCACAGTTTACTTTAGCTCCTCTCATAGGGTGCTGTGGAGTTTGTATTTCTACTGGAGCAGTTGTACTTAGAAATTGGAGAAATAAAGGATTAGGTAAACTCCTTAATCTTCTTCGTATTCATATTGCAACTCATTTAGGTTATGGATTACTCTTAGCAACCAGTAAAGAAACTAATGAACCTCAATCGAAAATCTTTTTTGCTAATGGTTGGGAGGCTGTACAACAGTTTGTTAATCCACGAACAGGAAACCACCTCGTGGTTCATACTTATGTTCTAGAGGGAGGAAGATAAATGATTAAGTCCTATATGACGATTGAGAATTTCCATCAAGATGCGATAGACTATGTACAAAGGAGAATAAAATGATTGCTACTGAGAAAGTAACTGAGGTTCGAACTGGATTTGTTGTAGGAAACAAAGAGGGAACTAGGTTTTTTACACATCCAGACTCATGGGAGTTTGTTAAACTTAATGAAGAAGTTAGCTGTACCCTTTGGGAGGAAAAATGGGAAGCTGAGGAATTAGCGGAAGATAACAAAGATATTCTTAAGAGTTTTCGAGATAAAAGAACTGTTGAAGAGTGGGAGGAAGAGTATTACTCTATGGATACCGTTTTCCCTGTTATAGTAACTCTAACTGGTGATGCAAAATTTAAATAGGAGGTGTATTGACGACTATTTCTTAAAACGTACAATTACTGACTCACAGACATTTATTGAAGCTTTAGCTAAAAATGGAAGCTACTTAGCTGAGATTCACTTTCTCGATGGCTGTGAAAATGCTGGTCATTTTGTGAGACTTTCCTTTAGTGGTGGAGAAGAAATCCATATTTCCGCTACTTCTGGTTTCTTTAATACTCCAGAAGAACCAGTAGAGCTTGAAGCAAGACTACAATGGGGGAGGGGAAACTACATTCAAGATATGTCTTGTCAAAAATCTAATAGGTGGGAGAAAGAATACTAGAAAGAGAGTAAAAATCTAAAAAGAGAGGGACCTGAAAGAGTTCCTCTCTTCTCTTTTTTAACTCTCTTTAATGGCGAGACTCGTTCTTTCTGGAGTCTTTTCCTGTGTTGAGTATCTGAAATGTTTTGCTTCCGTCTCTATAAATCGTACCACCTTTCAATCCAGACTCCCACATATACATGATAGCTTCTTCTAAATCTCTAGAAGTAGAATCATTACTCATGTTTATAGTTTTACTTACAGCATTAGTAATATATCTCTGCCAAGCAGCTTGAATATCAATATGAGCTTTCCACGAAAGTTCGTGAGCGGTCTTAAAAATATCCCTTAACTTCTGTGGTATATACTCAATATGTTGAATACTTCCTGTTTCTTTTACCTCATTTATAATCTGGTTTATCTGGAGTTCGTCAAAACCATACTTCTTTAGCTTCTTAATTAGTATTGAATTAAACTCCGTTACACTATCGTTTGCTTTATTTTCAATTCCAGATGTTATATTTCGAGTATAGTATAGAGAAAAGAAGGGTTCAATAGCAGAGGTTACACCAGCAAGGAGTGAAATAGAACCAGTTGGAGCTATGGAAGTTACAGATACATTTCTAACTCGTAACTTTTCAGACCTAAAATCAATTCTATTTTCTTTCTCTTGTGCTTGCATAAACTTAGACTCTAATACCTTGTACACTACATCTTGATTTAACTCTCCATTCCAACCATCAAATACACCACGCTCTTCTGCCAACAGCATACTTTCTGACCAAGAGAAAAACGATAAGAACCAACTAAGCTGTTCTGCAAATTCTACTGCTCCCTCACTATCATAAGGTATCTCTAATTCTGCGAGTAGGTCTGCAAATCCCATGACACCTAATCCGAGTCTTCTAAAAGCCTTTGAGGTTTTATTAATTTCATCTACGGTTGTTTTAGAGACTTCTTGAACATTGTCGAGAAACCTAATTCCAACCCTAATAGCATACTCAAAGAACTCAAAGTTAAACTTATTTGTACTCGTGTCAAGAAAAGACATAAGATTGAGACTACCTAAACAACATGCCTCATTTTCTAAGAGAGGTACTTCACCACAAGGGTTTGTTGCTTGAATACTACCAAACTCTGGTATCATATTATCTTCATTAACTTTGTCTAGAAAAAGAACTCCAGGGTCTCCAGACTTCCAAGAACTTTCTGAGATTAACTTAAATAATTCTTTTGCGGGTAACGAGTATACTACCTCTCCAGTTAAGGGTGATACTAAATTCCAGTCTCCATCATTCTTAACAGCCTCCATAAAGAGATTGCTTATTCCTATAGAAAGATTGAAATGGTTGAGTTGGCTATCAGAAAAAACTTTTTCTAAAACTTTAATATACTCTCTTAGCTTTGCCTGTTGTGGGTCTCCAGAATATCCGAGTGAAACTATCTCTTCGTCTGCCCCATCCCAACCAATTTCTGTCTTAAAGGACCTTAAGAGCTGTCCAAATTTTGGAGAGGGCTTTGATTTGTAGGCAATGAACTCTTTTATATCGGGATGGTCTATGTTCAAAACTCCCATTTGAGCACCACGCCTTGATGCTTGATGTATAACGTCTCCTGTTGTATCAAACTGTCCCATAAATGGAAGAGGTCCACAGGACTTTCCACCAGTAGTTTTTATAGGAGCACCACGCTCACGTAGCTTTGAGAAGTTAAATCCTAATCCTCCTCCCCATGCAAAAATTTCTGCAGCATTACTTAGTGCTGTATAGATACTCTCTCTTGAGTCCTCAACTGGAAGAACAAAACAATTCATTAGATTGTCAATTCCAGTTCCAGCATTAGCTAATACCCTACCCCCTGGTAGGAAAACTCCTTCTGATAATAGTTGATAAAATTTTGCTGTCCATTCAGCAAAGTTTTCTTCTTTTTCAGCAGAAGCTATATGAGTAGCAACCCGAACACACATTTCTTCCCAAGTTTCTGACTCCTTTGCATACTTTAGTTTAAATATTTTGTCTTGAAACTCAGTCAACATCTTTTACTTCCTTGTCTAAATAGATTATTTCAAATTGTACTTTACTCATTCCATCAAGAAGTGTAGTGGACATTCCGACTTCACCCTTAACAATTTTGTCTACAATGGCTTTCTTCTCTGCCTCTTTTTGCTCTAAAACAAAAGACCCTCCAAGTTCATTTAGTAGAAGTATGGATAAAACTGCTAATTCCTGTTGTTTCTGTAGTAACTCATTGAGTTCAGAAACTAATCTTTTATTCTCAAGTACAAGTTCATCTGCTTGGTCTAGTCCTATACTCATCTGTTATCTCCATCACCATGAATTACTTTACGTTTATCTCTATCTCTTAACTTGCTTATATTCTCTTCAGCTATTTCATCCATATCCATATAAAGGTCTGAGCATAGTGCAGCTACATACCAAAGTACATCACCTATTTCTTTTCGAAGCTCTACCCATCGAGGAGTATGTGGTTCACCAAAAGTAACGAGACCTTCATCTCTTAACCACTTCTTAATTTTCTCCGCCACTTCTCCAGTTTCACCTGCAAGTCCGAGAGTTGGATAGACAACACGAAACTGTCTATCATATACTGCTGTTGTTTTTGCTAAGTCTTGATAATCTTTAAAGTTCATTTATCCTCCAAGATAATTGAGCAACTCAGGAACTTCATCAATGAAAGTTATCTTAGGGTCGCCCTCTAAATGGTCATTAGTTATTGTTCTTATTCCAAACAAAGTACAAACATTTCTCAATTCTGAATTCAAAATTAAAGCTCTGTCTTCTACATAGTAGTCACAATTATGCTGTCTTACAGCTAAGTGTTTTTCTTTATCTGTAAAAACTAGCTCATCTACATTAGGAAAATCATATCTTCTTAGCCAAGACTCTGTCACCCACTTCACCCACTCCTTTCGATGTGTTATATATTTTATATCATATCCGACTGAAAGACTCTTGAGCGCATCTACAACTCCGGCTTTAGGTACAACATTAGAATATAAATCCTCTCTTCTAACTAGATTATTCCAAAACATTTTGTTGTAATGAGATTCTCCTATACCTTCAGAGGCTAATTCTTCTTCAGTCCAAAAGATAAAAAAGGTTCTCTTCTCTTTATAGTCATGTACAAGTGCATCCCAAACAGCGTTTCTCCAGTTATAAAGTACGCCATCTAAATCAAAACCAACGATTGGTTTACTCATTTTCTACCTCCTTTCCTAGTGTCCTAACACCTCTTTAACTTCTTTCCTTGGAACTTTCTCTATAAGAGCATAGTCAAAGTAAGTTAACTTTAAGTTAATCTTTCTACAGAGAGCCTTTATTTCTGATTTCTGAGTATGTGACTTCTTGTATAGATGGTTAACAACCTCTGCTGAATCAGTTTTAAAAGTTACACTCTTTATTTTAAAATCTTTACAGTAGTTGATTGCATTTATTAGTGCCATGAACTCTGCTTCTAGAGAAGTTCCGAAACCAAATACCAGCTTATGATATGATATAAGTTTCTCATTTTCATTAAAGATTTTAAACGAGCCGTAAGTCATGCCACGTAATTTACCTCCATCACAAAAAACTGTGTGGTGTTTATTTTTACCTTTCAAAAGAATACTTTGCCTCCGATAGTAATAGTCTACCAAAATTATTTTCGTTTCCCTTGTTATCAAGAAGCCAATCTCCTAAGTCGTACTTATCTGGATACCCCTTGAAAGTAAACAGCCTACACTTATATTCCCCTAACGAGTTAGCTACTAACTGTGCTCCTTTCTCTCCAGGTTCATCATTATCAAATACAACATAAACAATTTTTTGTTGGTTGAATAGCTTATTCCATGAGTCATTCCAATAAGTTGCTCCAGCATTGTGACTCACTGCTGGATAACCAAACTGTCTTAGAAGGAGTGCATCAGTAGGACTCTCTGTAAGAATAACACTACTGCAATGCTTCAACATATCTCCATTCCAAAGGAGTGGTCCTACCCCACTATACCAACTCTTAATTCTTTTGGTTGGTAGGTCTCTTCGCATTTGAAAATTGTTTAGAGTTCTGTCCACAAAGAAAGGAATAACATACCAACCAGAGGTATATCCTAGTTGGTATGTATCAATTGTTTTATCAGTTATTCCTCTCTTGTACCAATAATCTCTATGTGTCTTTCCACTCTCCCAAAAAACTTCTACAAGCTTTGGATATACAGTTAGCTCTTCTCCTCTTGGGGTATCTATAGAAACATAAACTTTATTCTCTACAATCTCTGCTTCTCTTATAATCTGTCTAGCCTCAAGTGGATTCTTTCCTTTTACTTTCGTGAGCCAAATGTATGCATCACCATTTATCTCTTTGCTGTTCCAAAAGAATAAATCTCTATATGTATCCAGCACAAGGGAGTCATGTTCCA
>Ga0307375_10003786_pt1 | contig 14666 bp, 4 predicted proteins | sample TR1MG_FD_202531 | JGI IMG/M metagenome (GOLD analysis project Ga0307375, IMG submission 202531) | Soil microbial communities from Risofladan, Vaasa, Finland - TR-1 | ecosystem: Environmental > Terrestrial > Soil > Coastal area > Acid sulfate soil | place: Finland: Risofladan, Vaasa | collected...
TGAAACTGCAGAAATAGAGGGAAAGATACCCATAGCAGATGCTCCAATGAAGATATCCTCATCAAAACCACCTTCATCGACGACAATACGCATGGCATTCATCTGCACCTTCGAAGCTTCACCAAGCTCCACATACTCAGGATTCTGGGATGCACACGACGGAATCACGGAAGAGACACCATTGCTCACAAAAGAAACAGGATGCGCAGCAGAGGGGGTAGAGACACGGGCCAAACGAGACTCGCCTTGGAGCGCGCGCTTGCAGGACGCTAATACAGCCAACAATGCAGGAGTATCCATATTCACAAAGTTCATCATGATGTCCAAATGCTCGCCACAGTTCTCATTATCGTAAATAGATGCTTGCGTGCCACCTACGCTCGCAAGAAGGTTGGGATGCGTTTCGCAGAACTTGAGTTGTCGAATGGTATCTCCATGGTTCTCCTTCACAATCTTCTTCAGGTACAAATGAGAGAAATTAAAGGAAGGGTCATTTTCGTTGGAAGTCCCATCCATAGGAGCCTAATGACGGCTGCAAATCAGAGTGCATGCTCGAGACGAGAGGGATGGGAAAAAGGGCGGCGGAGACGGAACGGCGGAGCGTTCCTTTTTGAGCGGCTTATTTCATAGCATCATATGGTACGTCCAAAAGCTATATCAAGCTGCTTTTCAAAGCTCAAAGTCTGCACAAGGGTGCCAAGGGCGCAAAGCAGTGTGCCTATTCAGAGCTTCTTTTTCAGCTTCTCTTATAGCTAGTAGTAGTACATTAGTAGTACTACTGTACTTAGTGTATGTAGGATGTAGGGAATGTAGGGGATTCCAGAAAGATTCCTATAGAGAGAAGATAAGGGAACTTTCCGATTTTTCAGTCATTTCCTACATTCCATCATACATCCCTACATTCTTGGAGGCTATTCTCTTTTTGAGCAGAAGGAGGAGAAGGTGGAGATCGAGGCGAAGAACAGGAGGCGAGGAGTTGGAAGCGAGTAGAGGAGGTGGCTGGAGGATGGCTATCAGAGCTCTGATGGCTATGGTTGCGGAGGAGGCGGGTTGGGACGGTTTCTCTCCATTGTGTGTTGTCTTTTACGAAGGCAGCACGTGGGCCTCTTCTGATGGATGCAGGGCCACCTTGAGCAGTCCAAGAGCGACGTCGAAGGCCCGGGATAGAATCGCTTCGATCTTCTTCTTGGATTGTGGTTCTACGTAGAAGGTAACGCTTTTTCGTGTTTTATCCGTGCAAATGAAGGCACACATGTCTTCCTGTTTACCATCACTGGGACAGAAACGTGCCTGGAACACTGTGAGGAGCTATGAGAGAGGCCACTCAAAAAGGAACGCCGTTCCGTCTCCGCTGCCCTTGTGGTGGGGCCGAGAGAGTGGAGAGAAACGAGGATCGGCCGTTCGTTGAGCCCCCAACTTTCTCCAGTCGCTCTGGCTCCCCCATGTTGTTCTCTCGCTCGCTCGCTTCCTAACCACGCACCCTCTGCCAATGGATCACGTCATTGACTCATCTACGACCATTGGTATCTATATTGAGCGTCTGCGCAGATCGCTCAACGATGCCTTGCATCACGCGGACATTCCCAATTCCGATCCTGGCCAAAGCCCCCTTCTTCAACTTGATATTACTGCCGCCAATGCTAGCGAGGATAATTCAGCACCTCAGGACCCTGATTCTTGGACATCTGGACTCGTCGATGTAGGCAATCTTCTAGTCAACCTAGCGCTTCGTTATCAGGAGCAAGTGGCACTTCTCAAAACTTCGCACACGTCTGCATTGTTAAAGCATCAGGTGGAAACGAAGCGACTTCAAGACAAGCTGGCACAAGACCAAAAGACGGTGTTGACCGCTACGGATACCTCGAAAAACTTGCGGACCGAGAATGCGCTTCTTCAGGAGCAACTGCGTCAGACACAGCTCTCATCTGCTTCTAAAATCGATGTTCTACACCAAAAGATCGTACAATTGGAGGAATCGCTACATACATCGAAGGAAAAGCTCAAACGAATGGAGAGCTCCGAAAGCCTCATTCCCACGTCCCCCTCGCCTCTTCCAACTGCTGATTCTCTGTTCACTTCGTCAACACATGAGTTTGTACATGAATCTCGAACATCGACCCCATCAAGTGACACCGAAGTGCAGAAGGAGGAAAACACCGTTTCGCTAGAAAGGTACGATTCTTGTTTAACTCCTCCATCTGTTGCCCTACATTTCCCGTTCCTAACTTTCTCTCATTGCATTGGGTCTAGTGATCTGAGAATTGCGACTGAATTGATGCGTACTGAGCGAGAAAAATCGGAGAAGTTGGAAGTGGATCTCAAGCGTGCACAAGCTGATTTGGAACGCCTCAAAGCTCATCTTATTAACGTCCAGGACGAAAGCGATCAAAGGGAGATGTATTTGCAAGAGCAATTGGATCGGTTGACTGTGGAACACGATGCCTTGGTTTCCAACGGTGTTTCCGCTGCCGCGCCCCCAGTTGCCGTTGATTTGGCTGAAGACTCATCTGATGAGGTATCTGCCGAACTTGAGAATGCTCAAACTAGGATTGCACAGTTGGAGGAGGAGCTTGGTGCGTGTAAGGAGCGTGAATCTGCGTTTGAGATGACGATCTCGAACTTGGAGTCTTCCTTGGTTCAATTGCAAGCAGATCAGCGCAGTGAGCTGGATTTGCATACGATTTCCCTTCGCAATCAAGTTTTTAGCCTCAAAGAGCACATCACAAAGACGGAGACGACACTCGTCGAAGTCGAGCGAAAACTGAAGGACCAATCTGCTGCGCTTGCTTCGCTACCGAAGTTGACGATGAAGCTTGAAGAGGAAAAGTCTCGTCGCGAAGCTGCTGAATACGAGAATGCGAGTCTGAGGACGGCTTTGAATGAGGCAGCAGCGCGTTTGAGCGCAGCGACAGAAGGACGCGATTCTATGGTCGCCAAGCCGGTGATGGCGAAGATCTTCTCCACGTATTTGAATCCCAAAACGACTGCTTCATCGAAAGTGGAACTCATGCACCTCATGGCGAACATCTTGGAGTTCTCAGACGAGGAGAGAACGCCGCTCGGAATACCCCTGATCAAACCCCCTGAAAATTCCGCCGCACCGACTCTTGGACTACACGCACTCGCGACACCCTCCAGGGGCCTAGTTTCGATGATTTCAAACGCTACTGGATCCGTTCTAACGGGATCGATACAGAAGAGCAAGCAATGGCTATCGTGGGGCGCGAAAAGAGGCGAATCAATGCAATCATCCTCTTCTTCTTCGTCATCATCATCATCAGCACCAACAACATCGTCATCAACATCAACAGAAAGAGATAGCCTTCAGTCCACTTCAAATCCTTCAGCGACACCTTCTCTCTCGGATATCTGGATCAAGATTCTTCTGGAAGGGAGCGAGCCTTCTTCTTCTGCTGCTGCAACTATCGGCACTCAGGAATCTCAACAGCAAAGTAAAGGGGAAATGGAGATTTTGGAGCCACCTCCCGAGGCATTCAAAGTTCCCTTCCCAATGCCAAAGACGACCATCGTCGAGCCCAAGCCTACTCTCACATCTGCACTCATTTCAACTTCTATTGCAGCCTCTGCAACATCAATCAACAACACCAATAACTTCGCCGCCATCAGTACCACTAATAGCAACACAAAAGCTGGAGGAGCACCTCAAACGCCAATCTCTTCGTCACAGCCGCGGGTCTCTTCCACGTATGTACCTCCTCCCAATCGACCTGAATCGAGTCATTCGCCATATCTCTCTCAACAACAAGCCATGCGCAACTCATTCCAATCACAAATACGAGCGGACTCGACCAATGCTGCGAACAAGCCCACAAACTGATCCTCCTCGTCTCTTGTAGCCCCATTCTCCCCTTCAAGCGCACTCTGTACTCGAATTGATGTATTTAACGATGTAACTTATACGAGAATTCTTAAGACGTTGATTCCAAGATGAAAGAGAGAGGGGATGACGTGCCAAGACATGGGAGAGCCGCTGAGGGACATCGGCAGTCGATGCTGGCCCCATGTACGCACCACATGTTTTGGTTCCCTCCCACTTGAGAAAACGACGGAACTTGTGTTCCACTACCCATTGCCACCCACTTTCTCCACTGTTCATTCTTCATCTAACACCACATTTCTGCTTAGAACCAATCCTCAACTTGGCGACCCACTTTCTGCCTTCTACATCATCCTCTACTTCTATCATCCAGATTTCCCTGATCAAGAGAGCGTATTATATCACATTTGGAGCGTTATAACGAATAGGAGTGGCGAGAATGAGGAACTTGCACGCTTTGAGATTGCTGAGCACCAAACTGGAGCTTCCTGGCTCCCTTATCCAGTTTACGACTGTCAACTATGAGCAGCACATACTATATGCAACTGACAATGCGAACATGCTGCTAGGCATACATATGCTATCAGGAGAGGTACGTTTGAGCACATCGAAGTTTTCCCGTGGAATGCCCCCTCCCCTTCCCTCCCTTGCCCTCTCTTGTCCTCGTCCTCCCATGCGATTGCCCTCTCTCCCCTATTTTGCTTTCGTTCCTGACCTCCATTTGTGTGCTACTGTTGTGCTGGTGTCTGTTCCGTTCCGTTTCGCTTCTGTTGGATTTCCTAAGGTTGTATTGGAGTTGGATCTTGGTATGGAGGAATCTAATCGTGTGGTGGCTGTCCAGTATGTTCCCGATACCGAAAGCGTGGTCGTTGCGACTTCTGGAGGCGATATTTTGGCGATTGAGCGCGTTTCTGGTTCCTCTCCCGAGTTGGATTGTATTGGTTCCATTGAGACTGGTATTGTGAGTATGAGTTGGAGCCCTGATTTTGAAGTGGTTGTCTTCACAACTAGAGCGGATACGATGCTGATGATGACTCAGGATTGGGAAACGATATTCGAATTTCCGCTTCGCCCCGAGAACGAGGCTGCTCAGATCACTGCTCGCCTTGCCCTCGCTGAACCTTCTAAAATCAAGCTCCAGACCACTATAAACGATGTTGCACGCGTAAATGAGACCAAATCGCAAATCGTGGCCCAGATGCAGCTCGCGAAGGAATCGATGCCCACGTTGCCCCTGGTTGGCCACCACTCCATCACTTGGCGCGGAGATGGTCAGTTTTTTGCCATTTCAAGTCCAACGAGCGAATCTGGCGAGGAAGTGAACCCACTTGCGTCTCAATTTAGAGTGTGGGAGAGGAATGGAAAGTTCTACACGAAAAGCGAATCTGGCGTCTTCACTCAATCTGTGCTTCTCGCGTGGAAGCCCTCTGGCGATGTGCTTGCTTCAGTACAATCGCTTCCGACCCACGATGAGGTCATCTTCTTCGAAAGAAACGGACTCAGGCACTACGAGTTCAAAATCCGCCCGAAAGGCTCCAGAGTGCTGGATCTCCAATGGAATGCCTCCAGCGATATCCTCTCCACTCTCGTTCGATTGCCACCCAATGGTGAAGGACAGTCGCTCGCCCTTCTGCTCTGGTCTACGAGGAACTATCACTGGTATCTCAAGAGAGAAATGCTCTTCACCGAAAAGCACGCTTCGGTCAATTGGGACCCTGAAAATGGCATGATTTTCACTGTAACCACCGAAAACGGGGATATTCAACAACACACCCTCTGTTGGGACACTGATATCTCCCATGGCACTCAATCACACCCTGTGCATGGCATGCAGGTTTCGAAAGCGCTGGAGAACAATCACTCCGTTGCTGCGGTCATCGATGGATCTCAACTCCTAATCACTGCCCTAAAATATCAAGTAGTACCTCCACCCATGTCAACTGCGACGATTGCAGCACATACAACCATCAATGAAGTCACATACGACCTGTCCAACAATCTCGTCCTTCTCCACGCTGATGGCTCCCTCAGTCTCTACGAACACTATCGACCTCTGATTGAGGTTGGCAAACCTCCCAAATACAACATCATGCCGAAATTTTTGGCTCGTTCTTCTGAAACAACACTCAAAGGATGCAGGCAAATCACCGCTGTTGGTAACGACGAGCTGCTTGTTCTTAATGCCTCTTCTTCGTCCGATATCCATCAGGAGTCTCTCCTTCATCTTCGATTTGAAGTCATTTCTGAGGCTCATAGCGAATCAGAGACTGTGCACAGACTCAAAATATCCGAACTCGAATCCACGCCATTGCCACGAGTCTCTCGCATGTTCCAGAATGCCGATACCGGAGGCGTATTCCTTCAGCTTGCGGATATGTCAATCTTGCATTACGATGTGTTGGATCGCATGCTCACGCCTAAACCGTCAATGAAGTTGCCCTCGATTTGTCCTTGGCTTTCCTCTGCTATATTTGCCGATGGAGACGAATTGTTGGTAGGTTTGACGAGTTCGTTTAAGCTTCACGTTGGCGATTCGCTCGTCTCCTCTGAGTGTACCTCCTTTGCGCTGCATTCGGACTTTTTGCTGTTTACGACTTTGACGCATCGTTTGCGTACCATCTCCCTGCACAAGACCGTTCACGAGAACCTTTTGGTGTTGACGCCGAAGCAGAATATCAAATTCGATGACTCTACGCGAGAAGTGGAGCAAGGATCGCTCATAGTGGCCGTAACGCCCGAATCGACGCGCGTTGTCCTTCAGATGCCTCGTGGTAACCTGGAGGCCATTGAACCCCGTTCTCTCGTTCTCAACACCATTCGTCACCTCTTGGATGCTCAGGAGTACAAGAAGGCGTTCGAAGTCATGAGGAAACAGCGCATCAATCTCAACTTCTTCTACGACCACAATCCGACGCTCTTTATGGACCACATTGGCGAGTTCTTGGACCAAACGAGCGATTTGGACCATCTCAACCTCTTCATCTCTTCACTCACCTCAGAAGATTGTACGAAAACCATCTATGTGGACGTATTTGGGCATGCGAAGCGAAACCTCGCGAGCGCCTTCGTTTCTGCCGCCTCCCTGGCCTCACACTTGACTCCCCTTCCCTCTGGACCCTCAAAAGGCCTCAGCGCTAAGGCAGCTCAGTACATCATGCCAATACACACGGACGACGCGGCTATCAAAGAGCGCTTGCAGCATTTGAAGATTGGCAAACCCGATTCGAACCTTTCTCATCGCAAGGTGAACTCTGTGTGCGATACTCTGCGCCAACTCATGGAAAAGCGTGACGCTGAGCGCTACTTGTTGCCGATTTTGACTGCATTGGTGTGTAAGGATCCCGCAGAGGTGGAGACGGCGCTTCGTTTGGTGCAGACGATTCGCAGGCGAGAGTTGGAGGCCTCTGGCGCTTCTAGCACAACCACGATGGCGTCGAGTACGACAAGCGAGAAGGCGTTGAAGTACTTGGTGTTTTTGGTCGATGTGAACAAGCTATACGACATCGCCTTGAGCATGTACGACTTCGATTTGGTGATTCTCGTGGCGCAAAAGTCGCAAAAGGACCCACGCGAGTACTTGCCCTTCCTCGGCGACCTTCAAAAGCAAGATACCTACTTCCAACGCTACAACATCGATATGCACCTTCAAAAGTGGGAAAGTGCCCTCGTCAACCTCGCAAAGGCGGGAGAAGCGAAGTTCGAAAAGTGCCTGGAGCTCATTCAGAAGCGAAACCTTTACGTGTTCGCGCTCAGTTTCAGTGAAGGCGAAGGTGGCGGCCACGAAATCGTTGGAAGCAGCGCTGGTGCAGCAAGTATCGACCTCTTCTCCGTTGAGCAGCGAAATGCGATTCTAGAGTTATATGGCGATCATTTGAACGAGGGGAAGGAGTATTCGAAGGCCATTCTAGCGTACAAGTCTGGTGGAAAGTTGGGAAAGGCATTCGAGTGTGCCATGGTAGATGCTGATTGGCGCCAGGCTGTGGCATTTGCGCATCAGCTTGGTCTTCCTCAGAAGTCGGTGGAAGAGTGGCACGCGTACTTGAACGATCTGGTGGCAGCGTGTCTTGGGCGATTCAAGTACGAGGACGCCGCGACTGTCTTGGAGCGCTTCTTGCAACGTCCTCATGAGGCGTTCACTGTTCTTCTCGATGGTTATCTTTGGGAACATGCACAGCTCTTGTGTCATCAGTATGGCATGGCGGAGAAGTTGCAGGAGGAGCTCGTACCGGCGATTCTTTCGGCACAGGAGTCGATTTTGAAAACCGTTCAGGAGCGCACAGTGAAGCTCAGCAAGTACCACAACCGTCTCATCACCGTAAGGGCGAACAAATACCTCCAGGCGCAGAGCGAAGCGGCACCCACGATCGAAGGTTCGGAAACGTCAAGCATGTACAGCGGCTCTTCTCAATCCTCCGCTCACTCTAAAAGTTCCAAAGCTTCCAAGGGCTCCAAGGCCTCCAAAGCGTCTAAGGCATCGCGCGCGAGCAGCAGCAGCAGTAGCAATAGGAATGCAGGCAAGGGAAAGGTCACTGGAAGGAAGGGCTCGCCGAACGAGGAGCAGTTCTTGGTGCAGGAACTCCCTGGACTCTTGCCTCCCACACGCACGCAACAAGAAGTGGCCGATCTACTGCGTGTACTCTTCCAATATGGGCACATCAAGAAGGCCGTGGAGCTCAGCAAGGCACTACAGGAATGGATCGCACGCGGAACTCGCGCTCTCGCACTCATCAATACACCATCCCCGCTCACGAGGGAGGAGAAACAGGACTTCGACGCTTCCAGAATGGGCGCAGACGAACTACAAATCGCACTCGTAGACCCACAGAAGATACCCAACGCCACTCTCAAACCCATCGATTGGAAACTCAGCATGCTGCCAAACTAGAAGTTTATGTTGCTCGTCGCGTGTTTGTGTGTATTAACTCAAATGTAGAAACAAGACTCTTTCTAGATGACATCTTGTTCGGGTTTGGCAGACCCTATAGATGCCTCAAGATCGCGGAAAGGAAGCGGGACCCAATCAATGGAGTCTTTTCGTGATCGGTCAAATGTACATTCTCCAGTCTCTTGTTGCTAAGATAAACGGTTGCATAGTGACCTCCTCATTGGATTGTCGTTGTTGAGGTTGTGGGGGTGATGAGAGAGAGTGCTGAGCCTCCATTTTGGTGAGCTGCTCCGAACTGCGGCTGCGCTGGGATGGTGTATGGCGATCCAGGAGTAGCTGCTATCGCTGTTCCTGAGGTGGATCCTAATGGCAACGATGAAGACGAGTAGGAAGCGAAGTGAGCCGCTGGTGAGTGGTATCGTGTTGATGGTGAAGATGAGAGTTGTCGTTTCAGGTCTGTTCTCTCCGAGGTCAGCGTGTCCACCTTCTTTCGCAGCGTGTCTCTCTCTTCCGTCCTTGCCGTCAGTTCCGATCGCATGCGTTTGAGGTCCTTTTCCAATCTATCCACGCGCTCTTGAAGTTGAGACTTGGCAGCAGCGAGGCGCTCGACAGGAGTTTGTTGGTCGATCAGTCCGCTTACGAGTCCTCGGCTCAGTTTTGCATTCTCGTTCGTCAATCTCTCTGCTATCGCCGCCTGAGTCACCAACTGCTGTTCTGCCCACTCACTGACCGCGTGGCTCGCTGAAGAGGGCTTCTCAACAAGCGCCTGAAGTTGCTCCAAACGCTGAGCGTAAAGTTTGACCTGCATCGCGCTCTGTTCCTCTCTTCTCTTCGCCTCTTCCGACACAAGTTCCATTTCCAATTGCTTCGCATTCAATGCATGGGCAGATTTCTTTGCCTGATCCACTTGAGTCTTGAGACGAGCATTCTCTTCCCGAAGCGACAAAACGTCCTCCTCAGCCGTCAGTAGTGTGTGCTCGCGAGACTTCTTATCGGAATTCATTCGTGCTTGAAGGTCTACGAATTGGATATCGCGTTGAGCCAATGCATCCTGCTTGGAACGAAGATCGGCACGGAGGGCCTCCAAAGTGTTTTGCATCTCCTTCAGTCTTATTTGCGCTGAAGTGTATCTCGTCTCCGCTTCCAACTGTGTCTGCTTAGCCTCTTCCAATTGTAATTGATAAGACTCCTTCACGGCCTCAACGGACGCCTCCACCGTTTCTCTCTCCGCGCGCGCTTCGTCCAACTGCGCCACCAACTCCACATTGCTTCCCAACTGCGAGTTTCTCAGAGTTTCGCATTGATTTCTCAATTTCGTGTTCTCCTCCTTCATCGATTCGAATTGGACAGCCACAGAGCGAGCGGACGCGATGTCCGATTCCAACTGAGATACTGTCGTTGAAAGTACCTTGTTCTGCTGAGTTACTGAAGAAAGTTCGTCTTTAACATGATGAAGATCTGTTTGAAGGGATTGATGGTCTGACGAGAGGGCGGCGAACTGTGATTCCAAGAGCTCCTTCCGCGCCGTGTGCACCTCCTCCACGTCTTGCAATCTCCTCTGCATCTCTCTCTCCGCATCTATCTTGGCAGCGAGGATCGCCGTATCTAAATTCACTTGCGAAGATGCTTCTTGTGTGCTTTGCTCGAACAATTCCATTGTGGTTAAATGTTTCAGCTCCAGCGCCTCAATCTGCTTTGCATGCTCGACCTCCATCTTCGCCACCTCATCTTGCCATTTGAAGCGTTCTTCTTCCACTGCTTGTGTCAAGCGCTCAGCAACGTCGACTTCAGATTCGGCAGCTGTTGCGCTGCCCTCGTTTCCACCATTGTGTGCCTCTCGCATGGCAATCGCCTCCAAATTAGAAATCTTTGACTTGAGGCCAGCGATATCTACACGAAGACGGGAGAGATCCGCGTCCTTCTGCTCGCCAAGATGACGAAGAGTTTCGACCTCCGTTTCCAGGGCTCGCACGTGAGCAGCTCCATCAGATTCTTCCTCTTCATCTTCAAACGATCCCCAGCCATCACCTTCCTCTGTTTCATGACGATCGACCTTGGATGGACCAGAGGAGGAGGAAGCGAGTCGAAGCGAAGTCGAAGGTTTTGAAGCCAGCAATGTCTGAAGCGACCTAATGGTAGTGTTCGCCTTATCCAGTTCTGCCCGAAGCGCGAGTACGTTTTGAGTCTCCAACTTCGAAGACTCCGAAATCTGAGGGGAAGGAAGAGCAAGAGGTGCAGATTGAGCGTTCGCCTCCGCAGCCGCCACGGCCTCACGTCTCTCTGCCTCCAATTGGCTCTCCAGGGATCGAATTCGAGCTCGAAGTTCTTTACAAGTAGATTCCAAAGCGCGGTACTCATCAGCGCCCTCAGAGAGCTCGGTATCACGGAGATCCAGCGCGGACTTGAGCGAAACGTTTTGCCTCTCCACAGCTTTGAGCGCCTCCAATTCGGCTCTCATCGTTACCATCTCTTCTTTCAACGAATCGCTATTCTCAACTTCAACAGGGGCTTGGACAGACGCCACAACGATCGGTTCGAATTCCATATCGTCCCAACCATTATCCTCTCCAAAGACGTCCTTTGATTCTGCAGATTGAATGTGGATCGGTGCAAGTGAAGGTGACGAGGTGCGAACGGGAGCGATGTATGGCGAAGAAGGGATGGAGGAAGGTTGGATGGAATGGTCCTGTGGTTTTGAGACGGAAGTAGTAGTAGAAGCGGCCACCTTGGCAGCAACGGCAAGTTGACTCTTGAGAGAATCGATTTCCTGAGTCTTGGTCTTGAGGAAGGTACGAAGGTACTCCAATTCGGCCTGTTGTTCCACGGGCGAGGAAGCGCCCCAATCGTCGTCGTTTCCCCAGTCGTCTGCAATTGATACAGGTGCAGTCTTGATCCTCTCACTAGAAGTCGATGGAGTCATGCCATTATCAGTCGATGGAGGGGGAAGAGAAGCCTTGGAAAGTTGATCCAACTCTGAGCGCAGTTCCTCAACCTCTTCTTTAGCGCTGAGCCTTTCATTCTGAATCGTCTCAATCAGCGAATCCTTTTCAGACAGTCTCAATTCATTAGATGCCAAAGTATCTGTAAGACGAGAGTTCTCATGTTGCAACTTGTTTCTCTCCTCCTGTACCTCTTCGAGTTCATATCGGGCGCTCTGAAGCGTTTCCTGAGCACCAGTCAACTCCCCTTCAAGATCCTTTGCGAATTGCATCGACTCGTCCAAAGCCTGTTGAAGCTGCGAGAGATGAGTTTCCTTCTCCATCACCTGGTTGTTCAATTCGCTCTTCTTCGTCTCTGCCTCCTCACATTTGGTTCTCCACGTAGAAATCTCCAATTCAGCCTCTTGTAGTCGGCCATTCAGTTGCGTCAATTGAGCAGTAGATGCTTCAGAAAGTTGAGTCACATGTTCTCCAGTCTTCTCCTGCTTAGCTTCCAAATCAGTATAGATAGCCCGAAGATGGTCATTGGTAGAAGTCAATTCCTGATTAGTCTGCTGAAGGGAGGACACCTGAGCCAAAGCGAGCGCCTTTTGAGTTTCCAACTCTTTTAACGATTGCGAGAGTGTGTCCACTTGAGATTCCAGTTCATCAGCACGAGATGCATAACGATCGAGTGAAGATTCGGCTTCTTGAGCGATTCGGGAAAGATTGTCCATCTGCTCCTTGAGAGAGGCATTCTCCAATTGGAGGGCAAGTTCTCCCTCCGGTTGCGCTACCACATCTACGCTTGGGACAGATTTCGCATACATCGCCAATTCAGACTGGAGAGAGTGTATTTGGGCAGCCAGTGACTCCATTTGAAGAGATTTAGTGTTCAGAGCGGAGGTCAGGGAAACGACCTCTCCTTCGAGATCCTTTTGCGCCATATCGGACTCCTCTTTCAGTATTAGGATCTGCTGTTGAAGAGAAGTGTTTTCGTTTCTGAGTACATCGAGTTCAGAGAGGAATCGCGTCTTCAATTCGATATTCGCCTTCTTCTCCAGGTCCTGTTGCGGACTCGCCTCCTCCTTCGCCTGTTTCAGTTGAATTTCCAGAGATTCGATAGCCTTCTTCAATTCCAAAGCAGTTTCAGCTTCAGAGGAGGAAGAAGAGTTGGAGACACCCACTTGCTGCCTCAAGTTCTCCTCGAGCTCCTTTGCCATATATGCCATCTCAGTCTCGAACGCAGCGTACGCTTCGAATAGAATTTCATCCTTCTTTGCCAATTCAGCTTTGAGAGTCGCCACAGTTTCGGAATCCTCCACTTTGCTCGATGCTGCTGCGACCGCCTCTTGTGCACTCGCCGCACTCGTTGCCACCGCCTCTCTCGCCGCATTCAATTCACGACGCATATGATGAAGTTCATAAGAGATGGAAGAGTACTCAGCTTCAGATTTGACGAGATCAACGCGAAGCTTTTGCAGCGCCTGTTCGCGCTCCATCTTCTCGCTCTCCAATTGGGCTACACGCATCTCTGATGATTGACATGATGCTAGTAATTCTGCATTTTCAGACTTGAGGGACTCCAGTTCATTTTGGAAGTGTTGACGATCAGAATCCAGAGCTGACGACGTCTCGAGCTGCAGACGTTTCATCTCCTTCTCCTGCTCCTCGACTTTGCTCTTGAGGACCGATATTTGTGCCAGTTGATCGGTTTGGGACGATATGATGGTATTTAATTCAGATTCCAAATCCTGAACGACTTGTGACTTGGCATGGAGTTGCTCCAACAACTCGGTCGCAGTCGCCTTCTCCTTCGACACCTGGGACATGACCTTGGCGAGTTGTGCAGTAGTTTGATCCTTCTCCATGTTGCTTGAAGTAACGGCCGATTCGAGCTCGGCGATGTGCTCACGAGCTGAAGTATCGCTTCGCGTACTTTCCTCCAACTGTGCTTTGAACACTTGCAATTCAGTTGATAGTTCATCGATGAGTGCAATATCCTCGGTGTTACGAATAGAGGCTTCTCCAGGAGTACCAGTCGTCTTTGAAGAGGAAGAGACAGTCATTTCAGTTTGGACGGATTCGAGTGCCTTTTGAGCAGATGCAAGTTCGGCTTCAAGATCGGACAACAGCGCTGACTTCTCGCCGATGATGGATTCTGCGGATTCTTTGGCCAGTTGAAGTTGATGAGAGAGCTGTGCGTTCTCTTGACGCAATTGAGCCAACACGTCAGATTCTTGTGTTGCAGTCTCGGCGTTCTGCTTGAGCTGTTGGTATCGTCTTTCTAACTTGTTGAGGGTCGATTTCAAAGACGCAACTTCGGAAGTGAGATCGGAATTGAGTTGTTGAAGAGAGTTCATCTCCATCTCCAGTTCTGAGATGTGTATCTCCTTTGTTGCCACCAATTCGTTCAGTTTGCCTTCAGTATCTGTAGATTTGGAAGCGGATTCGATTTCCAGAGAGTTCAGTTGTCGATGAAGACTGTCGATGAGTTCGGACTGTTTCGACGATGACTTCTGCGCCTCTCTCGATTTGGATTCCAGACCCTCAATGTTCCTCTTGAGTCTCTCGATTTCCTTCTCTAGGGTTGATGTATGGGCCTCTCGCTGTTGAAGTAAGATCTCCAGTTCACGGGGAGCGGCATCTGCGATAGCGAGCTTCTCCTTTGTCTCTTCCTGCTCTGAATTCGAATCCTGGAATAGATCTCGAGAGTGCGATGAAGTTGAAGTAGAATCTTGGTCTGAGGCGGCAGGAGGGAGTTTAGAACCAGAGAAAGAGGATGGCTTACCCTGGTGATGGATTTGTGACTGTCTTTGCTGCTGCTGCTGCTGCTGTTGTTGTTGTTGTTGTTGTTGTTGTTGTTGTTGTTGTTGTTGTTGTTGTTGTTGTTGTTGTTGTTGTTGTTGTTGTTGTTGTTGTTGTTGTTGTTGTTGTTGTTGTTGTTGTTGTTGTTGTTGAGAGTTGGCGTGATGTTGTTGGCAATTCTGTTGGTGATGTCTGTATGCTTGTTGAAGTTCTGTCC
>Ga0307375_10003791_pt1 | contig 14649 bp, 13 predicted proteins | sample TR1MG_FD_202531 | JGI IMG/M metagenome (GOLD analysis project Ga0307375, IMG submission 202531) | Soil microbial communities from Risofladan, Vaasa, Finland - TR-1 | ecosystem: Environmental > Terrestrial > Soil > Coastal area > Acid sulfate soil | place: Finland: Risofladan, Vaasa | collected...
GTTTCCGGCGACACGTTCATGGAGGCCGGCATGGAAATCGCGAAAATCGGCTCGACCGGGCGTGCGGTGCCGCACGTCGGCATCCAGATCCGCGACGATGCCGGCCGCGTGCTCGGTCCGGGCGAACCGGGCGAAATCTGCCTGCGCGGACCGAAAATCACCAAGGGATATTGGCGCGACCCGAAGAAGACCGCGGCGAGCTTTTTCGGCGATTGGTTTCGCACCGGCGACATCGGTCATCTCGATCAGGACGGCTTCCTGTTTCTCACCGACCGCAAGAAGGACATGATCATCAGCGGCGGCGAAAACATTGCCTCGTCCGAGGTCGAGCGCGTGATCTACCGCCTGGAGCAGGTGAGCGAGGTCGCGGTAGTGGGCCTGCCCGATGAGCAATGGGGCGAGCGCGTTGTTGCCGTCGTTGTTTTGAAAGCCGGCGGGCAACTGACGCCCGAGGAACTGCAGCGGCATTGTCGTGCGCACCTCGCCGCCTTCAAGGTTCCGCGGCAGCTGTTCCTGCGCGATAGCCTGACGCGCAACCCTTCCGGTAAGGTTCTCAAACGCGTGCTGCGCGAGGAATTGGCGGCAAAGGACAACGTATAAAATTCGACGGAAAACTCGCGGTCATCACCGGGGGCGCAAGCGGAATCGGCGCGGCGTGCGCGCGTTTTCTCGCCGGGCGCGGGGCGCGCGTGGTCATCGCCGACCGGAACGTGGGCCCGGCGGAGACGCTGGCGTTGCAACTCGGCGGCAGGGCCTTCGCGCTGGATATCGGGGACGACGCGGCGGTCGAAGCTGCCGCGGCCGCGATCGAGGGCGAACTGGGCCCGGTTTCGATCCTGGTCAACAGCGCTGGCGTTTTGCAGCGCACCCTGCCTCCGGAGCGGCTCGCCATCAGCGAATGGGACTTCGTCGTGCGCATCGACCTGCGCGGCACTTATCTGTGCTGCGCCGCCTTCGGCAAACGCATGGCCGAGCGCGGGCAGGGGGCGATCGTCAATATCGCCTCGGTGGCAGGCATTCGCGCCGGTCCGCTGCACGCATACAGTCCGGCGAAGGCGGGCGTCATCAGTCTCGGCGAGTCCCTCGCCGCCGAGTGGGGGCCTCGCGGCGTGCGCGTCAACACCGTATCGCCCGGCTTCACGCAGACACCGGCGCTGGATAAGGGAATCTCCACGGGCACGCTGAATGCCGCCACCATGGCCGCGAACAGCGCGCTCGGACGCCTGGTGCGCGCCGACGAAATCGCCGCCGCGGTCGGGTATCTCGCATCCGATCTTGCCTCCGCCATCACCGGCGTGAACCTGCCCGTGGACGTCGGATACCTCGTGGCCACGCCATGGATAAGTTACGGAGGTCTGCGCTAGTGCGCGATGTCCGCAGTTACGACGGCTCCTCGGACGTCAATCGACGGGCGAGTGCGAACAGGCTGGCGCGCAACGCGGGGGCATAATGATTCCGAATTATTTCGATTTGACAGGTAAGGTCGCCGTGATTACGGGCGGCGGCCGGGGTATCGGATTCAGTATCGCAAAGGGCTTGGCGGAATGTGGTGCGCAGATCCTCATATGCGGCCGGAACGCCGCAGTGCTCGAACAGGCGCGCGCCGCTATCGGAGGGAGCGCCATCACGGCGATCGCCGATGTGGCCGATGAATCGGCAGTGATTGCGCTGCGCGAAACGGTCCAACGGCAGTTCGACCGACTCGATATCCTCGTCAACAATGCAGGAATCGATCCGCATTATGCTCCGGTCGAGCGCACCGATGTGGCGGATTGGAGAAACGTACTGGACACGAACCTGAATGGCGTCTTTTACTGCTGCAAGCATGTAGGCGGTTTGATGATCCCCGCCAAGATCGGTTCCATCATCAATATCAGTTCGGTTGCCGGGCGGGTTGCGTTGAAGCGGCAAGTACTTTATTGCGCCAGCAAGGGCGGGGTCGAACAGTTGACTCGCGCACTGGCAATCGATTGGGCCGAACATGGAATTCGGGTCAATGCGATTGGATACGGCTTTATCAAGACTGATCTGACCTCGGGGATGACCGACCATCCCCACATCGCTCCAAAACTGCTGGCAAGAACGCCGCTTGGCAGGTTCGGTGAATTGTCCGAGGTGGCGGGGGCCGCCATTTTTCTCGCGTCGCCAAGCGCGTCGTATGTTACAGGGCATACGCTAATGGTTGACGGCGGATGGACGGCGGCGTGAAGCGTAACAATAATTTCGATCAATCCATTATTTTCTGTTGTGGCTTGTGGCATTGCGCGCGGCTCCTGTGAGGACGCTCATTATATGCAATGATTGTAGGAACTGGATCGACTGACGGTAATTGTTTTGCCTGTATTCATGTGCATCTCGATTAAAGCGGAGGACGCCACATGGGCTTGAATGATCGCATTGACGATGAAGATGGGATAGTTAATTTGCCTCCTGACGCGTTCGGCCAGTTTGATGGGCCGATTGATCAGGATGACCATTGGCTACTTACGGCTGAGCGTAAAGATCAGCTAGTTGTGATGCGCGCTTGGTTCATGGCGCGGTACTGCGACCCCGCCAATGTGTTGCCGAAGCGCTTCTCCGGGATCGTGGATGATGAGGCTATTCAGGAAGTCATTGACGAAATCCATAGTGAACTCGGTAATCTGTACGCCCCAGAAAGAAATGCAAACGTGTCCGAATGACGACTTTAGCTTTATCGACCGGTTCGACTTGCGATTGCTAACCCTTGAACAGCGGCTTTAAATGGCTAAGAGCCCGTTCGGGGGTTCAGAAAGTCGGCTGACATGGGCGTGAACGTCGCCCACGTCCTCGTGCGCAGCGCGCATGCCTACCCGGCGCTGCCTGCGCTCGCCCGCGGCGCGCGCGTCACCTGCAGTTACGCCGAACTCGCCGCGCGCGTATCCCGGCTCGCCGCCGGGCTCGCGTCGCGTCTTGCACCGAACGATCGCGTCGCCCTGGTGATGAAGAATTGCCCGCAGTACGTCGAGCTGCTGTTCGCGTGTTGGCATGCGGGCCTGTGCGCCGTCCCGGTCAACGCCAAGCTGCATCCGCGCGAACTCGAATTCATCCTCGCCAACAGCGGCGCGCGCATCTGTTTCGCTACCGCTGACCTCGTCGATGCGGTGGCGCCACTCGAGGCGAGCGTCGCCTGTCTCGAAGAAACGATCGATGTGGACGGTCGGCGCTACGCCGCGCTTTGCGCAGGCGCGCCCATGCCCGTGGCGGTGCGCGCAGCCGGCGATGCGGCCTGGTTGTTCTACACCAGCGGCACCACCGGCCGCCCCAAGGGCGTGACGCTGACGCAGAAAAACGTGATGGCGGCCATCCTGAATTATTTTTCCGACGTCGACGCAATAGCTCCGGGGGACGCCATCATCCACGCCGCGCCGATGTCGCACGGCTCGGGCTTCTACATGCTGCCCCACGTCGCGCACGCTGGCCTCAACGTGGTGCCCGAATCCGGCGGCTTCGATACGCCCGAAATCTATGCGCTGTTGCAGGCGCATCGCGGCGTCACCATGTTCGCCGCGCCCACCATGGTCAAGCGACTGGTCGATTTTCCCGGCGACACCGACACGCGCAATCTCAAGACCATCGTCTACGGCGGCGGCCCGATGTACGTCGCCGACTGCAAGGCGGCGCTGGCGCGGTTCGGCTACAAGCTCGCGCAGATCTACGGCCAGGGCGAATCGCCCATGACCATCACCGCCATGGGCAAGGCGATCCACGCCGCGACCGAGCATCCGCGCTACGAGCAGCGCCTGGCCTCGGTCGGCCAGGCCTTCACCGGCCTGGAGGTCATGGTCGCCGACAGCGACGACCGGCCGCTGCCCTCGGGCGCAATCGGCGAGATTCTGGTGCGCGGCGACCCAGTGATGGCGGGCTATTGGGCGAACCCCGCGGCGAGCGCGGAGACCTTGAGGAACGGCTGGCTGCACACCGGTGACGTTGGCAGCCTCGACGAAGAGGGTTTCCTCACGCTCAAGGACCGCAGCAAGGACCTGATCGTGTCGGGTGGCTCCAACATCTACCCGCGCGAAGTCGAGGAAGCGCTGCTGCTGCACCCCGGCGTGAGCGAAGTCTCGGTGGTGAGCAAGAGCGATCCGGAATGGGGCGAAATCGTCGTTGCCTTCATCGTCGCGCGCGGCCAGGGCGCCGATCGGCCCGACACGGCGGCCTTGGACGCGCTGTGCCTCGACCACATCGCGCGCTTCAAGCGGCCCAAGGCCTACCGTTTCGTCGAGGTGCTGCCGAAGAACAGCACCGGCAAGGTGCTGAAGACCGAACTGCGCAAGCTGCTGTAAGTTGACGTTAACCCATCTTTAACATTGGTCGAAACCACCAATTGTAAGCGCTGGCTCCGGATTGGATGAGGTCAATTGCGAAGATCCGAACGCCGAGACCCTCACCGACCCACTGGGCTCTCAGCCCTGTGCGGTATAGATTTCCGGGTTCCAGCAATTGGGCGGTCGTTTCCCCTCCAGCAGCGCGAGGATGTTGTCCACCACGATGTGGGCCATCGATTCCCTGAGTTCCCTTACCGCGCTCCCGAGGTGGGGCGTGAGGACGACGTTGCTCAGCGGCAGAAGCGCAGGCTCGACCCGTGGCTCGTCTTCGAACACATCGAGCCCGGCGCCGGCAATGCGCCGCTCGGCAAGCGCGCGCGCAAGCGCCGCCTCGTCCACCACCGCGCCGCGCGCCGTGTTGACGAAAAAGGCCATCGGTTTCATCAGAGCGAACTCGCGCGCGCCCATCAGGTGGCGTGTTTCCGGCGTCAGCGGCGCATGCATGGAGACGAAGTCGGACTCCGCCAGCAGCTGGTCGAACGGCACGTAGCTGATGCCGGCTGCGCGCTCCTCGGCTTCCGGTTTTCGGCGCGGGGCCCAGTAGAGGACCCGCATCGAGAAGCCCAGGGCGCGGCGCGCGACTGCGCGGCCGATGCGGCCGCCGCCGCCGATGAGGCCGATGGTCTTGCCCCACACGCCCGTCCCTTCGAGGTGGGAAGACTGCGAACCGGGGAATACGCCCGCGCGCACCAGCCGGTCGCCTTCCACCAGGCGGCGCGCAACGGCGAGCAGCAGCGCGAAGTGCATGTCGGCGGTCGCCTCGGTCACCATCGGCGGAATCACCGTCACCGGGATGCGCCGCGCGCTCGCCGCGGCCACGTCGATGTCCGATGGCGTAATTTTCATCGAGGCGATCATCCTGAGGCCGGGATTGGCCGCGATCACCTCCGCATCGACGCAGTCCTGCAGGAGGCAAAACAGGATGTCGTGTTGGCGCGCGGCCGCGAGCATCTCGTCCTTGCTCGGGATGTGGGCCGAATCCGAATTGAGGTCCACCGCGGCAACGCCCTGCAGCCGCGCGATGGCGCTCTGCGCCACGGGCTGGGTGATGAATATGCGCGGGCGACTCATGCGGATACGGGCGGCTAGCGCATCCAGCGCACCACGCCGGCGACGCCGTCCACGGCGACTTGCGCGCCATCGGGGATGCGCGTCGTGGCATCGAGCACGCCCAGCACCATCGGAATACCGCGCTCGCGCGCGAGCGAGGCCAGATGCGAGGTGCTGCCGCCGAGTTCCGCGACCACGCCGGCCACGCTTTGCAGAATCTGCGACAGCGCGGGTCCGGCGACCTTGGTCACCAGGATGTCGCCCGGGCCGATGCGGGAAAGTTCGCATTCGCAGTTCACCACGCAGGCGCGCCCCGTGCCCCAGCCGACGCCTGCCGGCTGGCCGTTGAGCGCCGGGTGACGCAGCCAGATCTCGTCGGGCACGGGTGTCGGCTCCAGATGCAGCGGCCGGCCCTGCAGCAGCTTGAATCCGCGCTCGTCAAGCGCCCACTCGATTTCGACGGGCATGCCCATCACGGTCTCGGCTTGGCGCAGAATCTGACCAAGTTCGACGGCCTGCGCCTTGCTCAGGCAGGGCTGAGAGAACAACGCGCGCGGCAGCAACGGCCGTCCGTCGTGCTTGCAGCCGACGCTGTGGTATTTGCGGCCAAGCGCGGTTTCGTAATGTTTGCCTGCGCGCGTGAGCACGATCCGCTCGGGCACGACTTCGCCCTGCGCGATCGCCGAGCCCAGCCCCCAGGTTGCGTTGATGACCATGTCGCCATTGGCGCTCTGACTCAATCCGCCGCCGGAGACGCGCGCCGGCACCAGCGGCTGGACCAGGACGGCCATCGCCGTTTCCACCGGGCTCGCGTCGTGGGTGGCCATATAGCGCAACACGCGGGTCGACCAAAGCGCGGCCCAGCATGAACGCACGGCCGTGAGGAAATCCATTACGCTTTCCAGTTCGAGGTAGCTTTCAAACTGGCCAGCGAAGCTGGAGCCGAAGCGGTCCTCGACCAAGGCGGAGGAGCGCACCACGATCGGTTCACCGCCGGCGGCCTCCAGCAGGTCTCGCCGCGCGGCAAGCAGCGGTTCGAGCACCTCCGGCGTGATCGGCCGGTCGAGCAGACCGAGTTTCATGTCGAGCGCGGCACGGCGCGCCTTCCCCGGTTCCGGCGAGTCGATGTTGCGCGCGGCGTGCTCCAGTCCCAGCGCCGCAATCTGGATGCGATAGGCTTGGGCGTCGAGGCAAAAACCGCCGGGGGTGGGCAAACCCGCCTGCCCCAGGGCGGCGAGATTCGCCGCCTTTGGGCCAAAACGATTCGCGTCGGTGGCCTCAGGCTCGGACAGTGGAACGATCAATGCTTGCATGGGCTCGGTCAGTGGTGCAAAAGCGACGGCCCCGCGTTTCCACGCGAGGCCGCGCGTATTCAACCCGGATGCTTACCTGCCGGGCAACTTGGCGTAGTCGGAGTAGCCGGGCATCGGGTCCACCACGGTAATCTGCTCTACCGGGAAATTGGACACGATCTCGACGCTGTCCTTGTGCACGATCAGCATTTCCTCGATGCGCACACCCCACTGGTGCGGCTTGCCGTGCTGGGTTTCCAGCGCGAATACCATGCCTTCCTTGATGTCGATGGGGTGGTCGAGCGACCAGATGCGTGAGATGACCGGCTGGTCGTACTGGGCGAGCCCGAGGCCATGGCCCCACAGGTTGGCTGCGGCCTGGTCTTCTTCCTCGTAACCCCAGGCTTCCTTGGCCGAGGGCCACTGCTCCGCAATGTCGCGCGTGGTGGCGCCGACCTTGACTGCCTTGATCGAGTCGTACAGCCACTTGAGCGCCATCGCGTAGTAGTCCTTCTGCTCTTGGTTCGGTTCCCGGCCCACCATGTAGGTGCGGTAGTAGCAGGACTTGTAGCCGTTCCAGGTGAGCGCCGCCAGATCCATGAACACCATGTCGCCCGGCTTGATGATGCGGTCGGAGAAGTTGCGCCAGTTGGGCCAGGTGTTCAGCCCAGAGGACACGATCACGTCCTCGACGTCTTCCATGCCCGGAATGTTGTAGAGGAACTCCATGATGTGCGCCGTGAGCTGGTTCTCGGTGAGTCCGGGCTTGAGGAATTTCATGAACTCCCAGTGCGCGGCATCGCCGATGGCACCGACCTGGCGCATGCATTCATGCTCGTCCTGGTTCTTGACCGCGCGCGCTTCCATCATCGGTGTCATGCCGTCGGTCCAGTCGAGCTTCGCATCCTTGAAGATCTGAATCATGTTGATGTCGACGAAATCGACGCCGAGCTTCATGCCGTCCACGCCGCGCTTTTTCATTTCCTGCTTGACGGCGTTGGTGAACTTCGTCACCTGCGACAACGACGCAGGACCGGCGGCGCCCTTGACCCAGGCGTAGGAATAGCGGATGTTTTCCTTCGGGATCCAGGGCGAGTGTTTCTGGATGTGCAGACCGATGTCGCCCTGTTCGAATAGCACCGGCGCGTCGTCGCCGCACAGCAGCGCATAGCGCAGGCCGGGCTTGAGCCGGTTCCAGCCCGGCGTGAGGGTGCTGGTCACGTAACGGACGTTTTCGTCGTACATCAGCAGCAGCGCGCCCAGGCCGTGGGCCTTCATCCGCTCGCGCGCGCGCTCGAGCCGGTATTTGCGCAGGCGGTCCCAGTTGACCCGTTCCTGCCAGTCCAATCCCACCATGCCGACATTCGCCATCCTTGCCTCCAGTTCAAAGGTGATTGTTCGTTTCGAATATTATAACGTTCAATTCGCTTGTGACGATGGATTCGTCAGGCGGCCTCGTCGTGCGGCGTGATCGGCAGGGCCACCGGCGTTCTGCGCCGCGCCGACAGGTCGAAGGCCTTGGTCAGCATCAGGCGGTTGTGCGCTTCGGCCGCCGTCGCGTGCTGCGTCGGAAGGCCCATGGACACGCGGTTGAGCCACTGTTCCGTCTCCTCGCGCATCGGGCCGCGCAACTCGCCGAAGGCGATGTCCCCCGGGGGATAGCTGCCGAGGAAATCGACGCGCCGGTTCGAGTCCGGCGCGTAGCCTTCTGACTGGGACAGCGTAGTCGCGAGCACGATATCGCGGTGCGTGTCGTCGATCGTCAGCACGCCCTCAGTGCCGACGATGCCGACGTCCAGGCTGTAAACGGCGCCGGGCCAGATGACCGGCAGCGCCCAGGAAATGGAGGCGTGGTACATGCTCCCATCCTCGAACGTGATCATGCCGGCGGTGGCGTCGGTACCGCGGCACAGTGGGCCGAGCGCCTTGTCCACGGAACGGGCATAGACCTCCACCGGCCGCTTCGCTTCCATCATCCACATGACAATGTCCAGCGCGTGCGTGCCGGAGATCACCATCGGCGAGATCCGCGTCGGATCGTCGGTCCGCTTGTAGTTGTCCAGGGCTACGAGGCGGTTCATGAAGGCGCGCGAAGTCACCAGGGTCACATCGCCCAGCTGGCCAGTTCGCACCTTCTCTTTCGCCGCCAGCCAGCGCCGGCGAAACCGCTGCGTATAGCCCACGACCGCGTCCACCCCGGATTTCGCTATCGCCTCGAATACCCGTTCCGAGTCGGCCAGCTCGGTCGCCAGCGGCTTTTCGATAAACAGCGGCAGTCCGCGCTCGACCGCGGCTAGCACCGGGGCGACATGCAGGTGCTCGTCGGTGGCGACCACCACCGCAGTGACTTCCGGCCGCGCCAGCAGTTCGCGGTAATCGGCCGTGACAAGATCCGCCCCTATCCTGTCGCCGACCAGTTTCGCCCGCTCGGGCTTGATCTCGGCGATGCCGATGAAGTCGACCACCGGATGGCGCGCGGCGACTTCGCCGCGAAACAAGCCGACACGTCCCGCGCCGATGATGGCGAGGCCGATGCGCTTTGGATTCTTCTTCGCCATTTTTTGCCTTAGGCCGCGCTGCGCTTTGGCCGGCGCGCCGTGCGCGCCATTTGCTCGAGCACCGCGCATACCGAAGCCGTGTCTTCGCCGGCGCGGCCCATCGCCATGGCCGCGGTGTAGAACGGCGCGCTCGCGAGGAACAGCGGCGTCGGACAGTCGATCGAGCGCGCGTAGTCACCGATGATTTTCATGTCTTTCTGCCACACCCCGACTTTCATCGTCGCCTCCGAATAATCGCCCTTGACCATCATCGGGCCGCGCACTTCGAGCATGCGCGAAGTCCCCGCGCCGCTGGAAATCACCTTGAGCACCTGTGCCGGATCGAGTCCGGATTTCATCCCGAGAACCATGGCTTCGGCCGCGGCCACATTATGGATCGCGACCAGCAGGTTGGCGATGAACTTCATTTTCGAGCCGTCGCCGAACGCGCCGACCAGATAATGGGCGCGGGCGAAGCCTTCGAACACCTGGATGCACTTGCGGTAGGCGCCGCGTTCGCCGCTTGCGAGCACGACCAAGTCCCGGGTGCGGGCCTGCGCGCCGGTGCCGCTCAGGGGACAATCGAGCAAAATGATCCCCCGAACGGCGAGGCGCTTCTTCGCCGCTTGCTTGACCTCGATCGGCAGAGTGCTGGTTTCGACGACGATCAGGCCCGCGCGCCCGGCCGCGGCGAGCTGCGTGCTGACCTCGCCCAGCGCCTCGACTGAAGGCAGCGAGGTGAGAACGATGGCCGCCCGCTTGCCGACCTCCGCGGCGCTGCGCGCGGGCCGCCCTCCCGCGCGCGCAAGCCCGGCGCGGCGCGCGGCGATCCGGTCGTAGCCGCACACCGTATACCCGGCCTTCACCAAGTTGGCCGACATCGCCGAACCCATGATTCCAAGACCGATCACTCCGACTTGATTGGCTGCCATTGCTTTTTCCTTTCCCGTGATCCTGGTCGCTCCCATTGCATCTCCCCGGCTGGCCGCCGCCCCGGCACGGTGATCGCGCCGGGGCCGGCTCAATGGCGGGTGCTACTATGTTCCCGCGGCTCCGTGCATGTCAATCGCGGCGCGGTGCATGCCGGCCGCGCACGCGGGCGCGCAAAATGCCTCCAAGTTGCAGATGTTCCTTAACGGCCCGATGCAATATGGTCATAACGACCGGCGGAAAGCGCAGGAGAACGCCGATGCGGAACTTTGACCGGGTTCCGGCCGCCCCGGTTTTTTCGCCTTGACACCCGTCGCCATGCCGACGCATAGTAAGCTAGGCAGCGAACGCCAAACACGGACAAGGAGCCATGCGCATGACGCAGCCGCGCGACCGAGTGAACTATTCCGCCATCGTCGACCGGCCGGTGATGAAGCTGCCGGGCGATGCGCGCATCGTCGTCTGGACAATCGTCAATCTGGAGGTATGGGACATCGCGCGCCCGATGGCGCGGCAGGTGCTGCCCGCGCCATCGGGCGCGAGCCCGCTGCCCGACGTGCCCAACTGGAGCTGGCACGAGTACGGCATGCGCGTGGGCTTCTGGCGCTTTCACGCGCTGTTCCAGCGGCTGGGAATCCGACCGACCCTGGCGATCAACGCGCGCGTGTGCGTCGATTACCCGCGCGTGGCGCAGGCCTGCCGTGACGCGGGCTGGGAGTTCATGGGCCACAGCTACGAGCAGGGCCCGATCCACAACGAGCGCGACCAGCCGGCGATGATCGAGAAGTCGCTCGCCACCATCGCGCAGTTTACCGGCAAGCGCCCCCTGGGCTGGCTTGGCCCGGGTCTGACCGAGACCCTGGACACGCCCGAGCATCTGGCTGCCGCGGGGATCAGGTACATCGGCGACTGGGTCTATGACGACGAGCCGACCGAAATCGCGACGCGCAACGGACCGCTGGTCACGCTGCCCTACACCGTCGAGTGCAACGACATTCCGGTGATGACGGTGCAGCACCACGAGGCGCCCTACTGGACGCAGAAGTGCATCGACAGCTTCGACCGGCTGTACCAGGAGGGCGCCGAGCGGCCGCGCGTGATGGCCATCGCGCTGCACCCGTACATTAGCGGTCAGCCGTTCCGCATCAAATACCTCGAAGCAGTGTACGACTACCTGGCGAAATTCACCGGGGTGCTGCACTGGAATGGCGAACAGATCCTCGACTGGTATTTGAAGGCGCGCGGCCCCGCCTGAGTACGCCCCGCCGCACTGCGCCGCAGACGCGCCGCCTGCGGCAAATATCAGACAGCCAGTTCGGGCATGTCCCGGAACAGCGCCAGCACCTCCGGGTTGGCGAGCGCATCGGAAGGTCAGATTCGCAACGATTCTGGCCACTGTTCCTTGCGGGATGTACTTCAGCAATCTGCCATAAGTCGATGGTATGCGATCGATGTAGTCACCTGACGTGTGAAGGCCCAGCGAACCCTCCGCCAGACCTTTGTACTGTCTGACGGTAGGTGCTAAGGTTTCTTTGCCCAGGCCATGCAGTAGCCTTGAGGCGATATTTCGGTGTCGTTGGGTATGACCTTGCAACTACCTAGGTCTTTTGCAGACGCACCCGGCACGAAATGCATGCAACCGGAGCATTCCTTGCCGTCCTGGGGCTTGCCTTGGTATTTCAGCGCGGTGCGCATGGAGGCGTTGGTCGCGGCATCGGCCCGGCCAGAAGCGACTATCACGGGAATCATCGCCAGGGCGGCGCCGCTAAGCTTCAGAAACTGACGGCGTGCAATTTTATGCTCGTTCATTTTGGGTCCCTAATTTGGTTGACAGCAAACTCTATTTTCGACAAATAATGCACACGCATCTTCTCAAACGCTCCATCCGAGCTGTAGATGACCGCTGATTGGTAACAATTTGTATCCTTCGACTAAAGTACGATCTGGCAATCTGACAGCCATGGGCGTGGTATTTCACTACAACGCACCATGAGCGTCAGGTGCAGCAGTTGCTGCTTTAACCGTGTAACAGTTCGCGTAGCATGTTGAGGCAATTGAAATGCCAGCCATGGGCATCGATAATTAGCCACCCGGCGCGCCTCCAGTGACCAAGTGAGCGCGCCACAGTCTTAAATCGGGCGTCGACGATTTCGCTGATTTGGTCGAGCGTCAGGAAGACGGGTAGCCGCGCTTGCTCGCCCTGACACTCGACTCCATAGCGGCCGACAAGATGTAACAGCAGCACTGCAAGGCGCTGCTCGACGATGCCGGCACTGACGATCTCGATCTTGTTGATGAATGCTTCGCTGAAACGGGTAACTTCACCTTTCAGATTCTTGGAAAGCTGTGGGTGCTGTTCCGCCAGAGGGGATAATTTTCCAGCATTGATGACGATCAGGGTTACTCCCTCGTTAAGGGCGATGGCGTCCGTCTGATAGCGCATGCCAGCCCAGAAGGCATAAAGGCCCATGGAGTCGCCGGGTCCGAACAGGCCATAGGTCTTGCTAGCTCCATTTCGGCCCGGCGGGATGCTTTGAAAACCAGAATCTACCAGCACCACCTCTCTGGCCAGATCATCCACGACAACAAGCCGGAGTCCATAGCCGATCTGGAACAGTTGACCGGACGCAAGGCAAGCAATTTATCCCGGACCCTGCACACCATGGCGAATTACGGATTGGTGCGCTTGGAAGACAGCTCACAGGGACGCGGGCGACGCGCCGTGAGACCCGTGGCGCTCGCGCGTTGCGTCAATTTGACTTTGGACATTGGATTCGGAGGCAAACCCGCGCCGCGCCGGGCGGTGCGTCGGCAGGCAGAAAGGATCGCTGCCTGAACCTCGAAAGAGCGCGGTCAAGGCGCGTACGCCAGGCGGCAATCGCCTTCACCGTTGCTTCTTTTGTCCTTTATTGTGCCCTTTCTCAACTGTGGGCTTTAGCCCGAGGCGCGGCGTGCTCTTCTTTTTGCCTTGCGCGTGGCGCGTTTTCGCCATCGAGGCGCGGATGCGCATAAGCGTTTGCATGCGTTCGGCCTCGGTGCCCCCGAGCTTTTTGGCGGCACGTTCCAGGTCCTTGATCGCAGCACCCGTGAAAAGCAGCTCATCCCCCGCATCCGTGAGCTGCTCCTCGGTTTCTAGCTTGCGGCGATTGGCGAGGTAAGCATCGATCACCTCCTTCGGTAGGCCCGCCGCTTCCGAGAAACTTTTCACGCGCTCCCCGCGACGAGCCGGCTCGAGCGCTTCGAGTTGATCGCGATAGCGGACGTTTCGTGCGTGCGTGTAGATCTGCATCGATACGGGCGAATGATGCCCGACGAGCGACATGATCCTCGAGTCATCCAGGTCGGAATCTTCGACCAGTTTGGAAATATATTCATGCCTTCCACTGTGCGCACGCACGTGTTTTTTCAGGAGCCCGTCCTCTTTCATGTCGCGCACGGTGCCGCTGTATCGAAGCGGAGCGGGCTCGCCATTCTTATCGATCGTCGGGAAAACAAATTCGGTGTCGCCGAACAGGTCGAAGTTTTTCAGGGTGATGTCCTCGAGCTGCGTGCTCAGCAACCCGATTGCCGCATTCGTCAGCGGGATCGTGCGCGGCATCGATTTGTATTTTGTGTTCGGGAAGGTCACCTTCTGTGCACCCAGATCGATGTCCTGCCAGCGGGTGACGGCCCACTCGCCCGGGCGCGCGCCGGTCTCGCGCACCAGGAGGCAGAGCCGTGCGGCCGAGCGGTAGCGCAGCTTCGGGTGACTCAGAATCGCCATGAGGCTGCCTTCGTCGCCCGGGGCCATGCGCCGCAGCTTTTTCTCGACGCGGGGACGCGGGACGCCGATGCAGGGGTTCCGCGCGATGATCTGCCGGTCGACGGCAAAGCGCAGCACCGCGGAGAGCGCGGCCACGGCATTGCGGATCGTGTCGGCCGCTTTCTTTTTTCCGAGCTCGCCGATGATCATCGCTTCGATGTCCATCGGGCTGATGGTGGCGACCGGCCGCTCGCCGAAGCGCCGCAGGGCCTCCTTCATATGTGTCAATTCGGAGCGCTGCGTGTTTGCTTTTTTCTGTTTGAATCCCAGTGACGCTTGGTACAACTCCCATACAGCGTCGAGGGTGGGGCCGGCCTTGGCCCGGGATTCCTTCTTTTTGAGGTAATCCTTATTGGCTTTCTTTGCGGCCGCCTCCGTGGCGTAGACTTTGTCGACGTGCAGGTCCTTGCGCCGGATCTGCAGCCGGAAGCGTCCGGTAGGCAGTGCGATGATGGTCATTGGGCGTGTGCAATCCAAAAATGAGGGCGCGGAAAAGCCGGGTTTGTGTGCAATTATGTGCAATCATACCGCGCACAAGTTTTTGAATGCAAGCGAAATCAATAGGTAACGAACTTATCATAAGACTGAAAATCCGTGTGTCGGTGGTTCAATTCCGCCCTTGGCCACCAACTTTCAACGGTGTTTACCGGACACATGGTTGACACTTTATACCGGAGACATGCTTAACACTT
>Ga0307375_10003793_pt1 | contig 14645 bp, 15 predicted proteins | sample TR1MG_FD_202531 | JGI IMG/M metagenome (GOLD analysis project Ga0307375, IMG submission 202531) | Soil microbial communities from Risofladan, Vaasa, Finland - TR-1 | ecosystem: Environmental > Terrestrial > Soil > Coastal area > Acid sulfate soil | place: Finland: Risofladan, Vaasa | collected...
TTGTAAGCGGGCAACTCAGGGGAAAGCGTTACAGCCTTCAAATGCAAATACATGAGGCATAGCACCTTCCAGTACCTCCTCCCCATTGGGTTCATTACACTAATGTACTACTACTAGCTATAAGAATGCTGAAAAAGGAGCTCTGAATTAGCACAGTGCCATGCGCCCCTGGCGCCCCAGTGCAGACTTTGAGCTTGAATAGCAGCTTGAATATAGCTTTTAGAGGTACATGAGAGCTACTATGATACTGGCCGCTCAAAAAGGAACGCTCCGCCGTTCCGTCTCCGCCGCCCTTTTTATGGAAGGGTACCCTGAAAAGGTGGCCAGCACAGCTGTCGATTTGACAGTCTGGCCAGCACTCTCGTCAGGTTCGCTCCCGATTCCTTCGTTTTCCCCACCACGATCTTTCGTTCTTCTTGTATTTGAAGTATTCGTTCTGACCGATTCTGGTACACCAATTCTAGAGGCCAACGAGACGAGATGAAGCGCGGAAGACGAACTACTGTCGCCAAGGCCTCCAAAGCGACTGAAGCCAAGGAGGAAGCCCCTCTGGAGCCGGACGTACCTACTATCATCTTCATCAGAGGACTACAAGGTTCATGGAGCGATGACGAACTCAAGGAGAAGCTCACGAAAAGCGCGGACGCTGCAATCACCGAGTACCGCGTCAACGCCACTCGTTCTGAGGTGTTAGTTACTGTTCGTAGCCTTCCATTGCATATTCTCGCTCATTGTGAACCTCTTCATGCCAATTCACCGGTGTGAATCCGTGGAAAACCGCTTTCGAATTCCCACTCATCATACTCCGAATTCCGACTAACCTTAGTGTTCTTAGTTCCCCACTGCTGCTTCTGCTGAACGTGTACGCGATGATTTGAACGAGAAGCCTCTTGAAAGCACACCTGATGCACAGCCAATCTCGGTATCGATTGTCGAGCCTGGCCAAGATTTTACCCCCATCGATGACTCTCCAGCAATGACTGTGGACGCTCATACTCCGAAGGAAGAAGAGAAGCCTTCCTCTTCTGACGTATCTTCCCAGACAAACGCATCCGCTACCACTGCTACTCACGAGGAGATGATCAAAAGAGGTTATCGCGCTACCACGACTCAACCGCCTCTCTACTTCCTGCCTAGAAGCGAAGACAAGATTGCTCACATGAGAAAGCGCAGAAACTACGAGTTGGACTCAACTGCGCTGCGTGCTCGCTTCTACGCGCATAGAACTGATCGCCGAAAGCGTTCTCACCACGAGATGGACAGTGGAGGCAGATACGACTCCAGGAGGTCTCCTCAACGTTATCAGGATAGACGGGAATCTAGCTACGACCGTTCCAGAGATTAACAGCCAACATCGCCATGGATGGGACCATGAAACTGCAGTGAATATTGCCCATTTCTTGTACATGAATAACACACGCCCTATGAACCGTAGAAGCTGCCCTCTTGCCAAACACATGGACCCCATAAAAGCTGACACTCGAAATTCGGAGCAACAGGCATGTTTATGTGTAGACAACAGAGTTGGGCACGTTTCAAAGGTGGCCGCACGAACAGGCGCAGAATGCTCAACTCGGTACGCCCATATGTCCGATTCAAGGGGGGAAACAGGTATCTGAATCATCCGAGGGTAATACTTGAGAAGCTCGGCCATATTATCGGCTTTGGTATCCGGCTCGATCGATGTGGGGAACGACTCATCCGCCCACCCTTTCGAGACCAACTTTTCGGCTCCCAACGCGTCATTCCGGGGAACTTCTCTAAGTACTACACAAATCGGCTTGATACAGATGTGATGCGAAGTTACTCATCCTGTTTGGAGGAAAAGGGTCAGTGTTAGGGCGATGATGCGTCGGTTCGAGGTCGAGGCAAGTGTTTCGCACCTTCTTCGGGTAGTACTCTTGAAGTTTGGTCAAAACCGTGTCAGCAGAGGCGATATGTGCACGATCTTTTGCTGGACCATACTCAGACAGCTTGCTGTACAGAGGAACGGGTTCTTCTCCGATGCGCTCGAGGGTCACTTCGAAGGAACCCTTTCGAGGCTTTCCAGCAGCGTTCACATTGACGGTGGCCTTAGGATACGCAGTAGTGAGAGCTTGCGAAATCCTATTGGCCCCCGTCCGGTAAATGGATCAGGAGTTGCAGCGCTCGATGGAGAGCGCAAAAGAGGCGTCGGCGTCAATCGTCAGGAGGGTCTCTACTTCCTTGAGTTTCGCTCGCTTGCCCTTAGGGCTTGTGGCAGTAATGTCCTCATCTGCACGGCGCTTGCGGGAGGCCATGATGAACCGGAGTGTGCCACAGACAGAAGTGTTTTGACTCGGGCGATTTGCGCCCTTCGTTTCGCCATTCCTTCGAGTGTGACCTACTTGCACAATTCACATGTTCGGCCTCTCTGCTGGGTCTAGAGTTGGATTTTCGGCAAGATGTGTAGTTAAACGCTCATCGAAGACTGGAACTCGCCATTCAGCGCCATCACCGACGAAAGCCTCTCACTCCCGCTCCATGTCGAGAAAAGGTACTCTATTCTGTTGAAAACGCATAGAAACGTAGTTTGTAAAATCATTTATCTCATTGAATGGGTCAAGACTAGCATTCTAACGGCAGGGTTTGGACTTGATAGTGTTGGCTCTTGGAGACAATGTAGAGGGCCAGTTAGGGGTCTCAGATAGCGCTTGCCAGACTCCCAAAGTGATCGACAACATTCCAGATATAGCATATATGGCATGCGGACACTTGCATTCGCTGTTAGTCGATGTACATGGAGGCGTTTGGTCATTTGGTGCCTCTTCCTTTGGAGAGACTGGTTTAGGCATTGATCTTCCCATTCTCCCCCCCGAGCGGATTCAATTGGATGCGAAAATTGTTGCAGCATCTGCTGGAAAGGCTCATTCGTTGCTTCTATCAGGTATGATGCTGGAAAGCGCTGTTGTTTGATGCCTCGCCCATTGCTGACCTCCCATTCCCTCCTTCTAACCTCCTTCGTCTCTTATGTCCTATTTCTATATAGATGAAGGCAAAGTGTACTCGTTTGGAGATGGTGAGTCAAATCAGCTGGGATATCAGGCACATGGAGGAGTTGGAACGCCAAGGTTGATCGAGGCCCTCAATGGAGTCAAAGTGCGTCAGATTGTGAGTGGTGCACTGCACAACTTAGCCATCGATGAGCAAGGTAGAGTGTATGGCTGGGGTAGCGGCAACTATGCCCAACATGGTCAATCGGTGGTGGACGCTGTGATCGAACCACAACTCATCTCTTCCCTATCAGACCGCCCCATCGCGTTCGCTTCTGCTGGTCTCTATCATAGTGTGGTCGTTACCAAGTCTCAAGAGGTGCTCTTCTTCGGTGGTCACAAGACGAAAACTCTAGGCGCTAATCTCCATCGCACGCAGTTCTTCCTCGCTCCCACGCCAGTCAAGGACTTGTCTCCTCTCCCTGGCGAGCAATGGACCCACCTCACTTCTGGCATCACACACAACGTCATCACGTCCAACATGGGCAGGACATTTGCATGGGGCACCAACACGGGCTTCTCCGTTGGTTCTGACACGGCGCGCTTCGACCAAGCCATCCAACTGCACGAACTCGATGGGAAGGTGTTAGCTACTTTGGCGAGTGGATCATACCACAACATGGCCTCAGACGCAGAGGGGAGGATCTGGGCGTGGGGACAAGGCTCGGACTACCAACTCGGCACTCTCCGTCGTTCTCAAGAACACCCGACTCACGTACCACTCGATCTTCCTTCTCCTTCCAAAGTCGTTCAGATTGCCGCTGGATGGGCACATACGTTGCTTTTAGTCGAACTCTCGCCCATAGCGTCTCATGCACACGCGATGCACTTGTAACTCTTGGACGAAGTCTCCAGAGCACGTCCAGAGCGCCTGAGGAGCCCTTCGCCCTCGGATAAGTCAGGAATTAATCGCTTCGACAACATGACACTTCAATCTACCACGAGTGGGTCGAGATCTGGATACAAAGCATGGCCATGGAGGCAGATGATTGAGCCAAGGTTTTGGAAGGAAGGGAGAACCGCTTCACAACCGTCCCTTCCACGGAGACGTTTCAACTGTCTGAAGACGATCGATCGTGATGTACAGAATGTAATACATGTATCTTCTCCAATAGCAGATGTACCCAACTCTTCCTGATGGAGAACAGTTCGGGGAATCACAGTGGGTTCAGCGATCCTGCCTGGAAGCTGGTTCGTCGGTGGATCATGAGCATTCATTCTGACGAAACGATAGGCAGCAGAACAATTCTCCCGACGAACAACTTAGGAGTGCACCGTAACGGCAGTACTCTGTGTGCTTCCCAAAATTGATACATCTCATATGAGCTTCAATGGGTAACTTGACTGTCGATCATATTGGCAAACTCCATCCAACTTGGAACCTAGAACACCTTTCTGGCCGAGGAAGTGGAGAATACAGAAGAGAGATCCTGGTGGATGGTGGAACTTCCTCGAAAGCCCAGCCCAACCTCTGCACTCCCTCTATCGCCTCCATCCGAGGAAAATGGCTGCTCCACGAGTACGTTCCCCTTCTCGTTTCGGTTTACTACTCATTCCAACGATGTCTTTACAGTAGTGTTCTCCACATTGCATGTATCCTCCCTGCATTGAACCGCACTGCTCTCTTTTCCTCCCTTGTGCTTCTGTGACATCATTCTGACCATTCACACCTCTTTTCTCTTAAAGGAAGTGATAGTGGTCCTGTTGGATGTGGGATCTACGATGAGTAGACGTGGTCAATCGACGAAGTTGGTGGAAGATTGCGTCCAAGGCATTTCTCGCCTGATTGAGAAGAAGATCTTGTTCTACCCCAAAGATCAGGTTGGGTTGGTGTTGTTTGGTACCAACGGTGCGTACTATTGGCATTGTTTGTTCACAAGAGGGGTGCTGTGCTGAGAAAGGAGCATGTTCTGACGTTACGCACTTTGTAGAGACCGATAACAGGATTGCCGCTTCTGTACCTGGCTGTTATCAACATGTTAAGGTAGTCAGGCCTATTGGATCTCCCGATGTCGCATTGCTGAAGCGTTTGCAAGAAGTGAGGCCTGAGAGTGCGAATTCTGATTTCGTGGACGCTCTGATCGTCGGTATCGACTTGCTCGCGGGTGTAGAGCCGAAAAAGGGCGTTTCTACGAACATGAGGCTCTTCTTGGTTACGGATGCAGCAGGAGAGGTGAATGCGGCTGATTTGGATCAAATTACAAGCAAGATGGTGGAACTTCGCATTTCACTCAACGTTGTGGGCGTCGATTTCTCAGAACACGGCACCAAGCCCGACCAACATGGATCTTTATCTCAGGCCTCTATTAAACCGGAATCAGATGGTCACCATCCCGATGTTGCTGCACAGGAAGTCTCGGCGGTGAAACGTGAAACTTCGTCTGCATCTCAACCAGTTGCTTCTGCATCAGTCTCGTCCACATCTTCCAAATTTGTCAAGGAGGATCCTTCATCAACGAAAAAGAGCTCAGAGACAGCAGAGCACATATCCTTCCCAGACCCGCAGCAACTTCGAAAGACTCGCAACGAAGGCGTTCTCAAACTCATCTGTTCTCGCGTTCGTGGCGTTATTGTTCCCGTTCGAGAGGCTTTGGATCTGATGAGCTTCTTTAGTAGCCGTTCTGTGACTTCACATCCGAGTTTGCGCACGTTTTTGGATCTCGGCGGTGTGGTCAAGATTCCTGTGTGGACGTATCTCAAAACGAAGGAGGAGATTATGCCGAGATTGGTATCGATATCGAAATTGAGTTCTGAGACTGTTCCTGAGCGAATGGACGTGGATGAAGAGGGCAAAGAGAAGCCGAAGCACGAAGGCGTATTGGAGCCGACCCTTGAGCGCAGTATGGGCGTGTTGACCCAAAAGACCTTTGTTGCGATGGACAATCCCGATGAAGAGATTCCTAGAGAACAGCAAGTGCGTGGTTACAAGTACGGCAAGAAATACGTCCCTTCAGCGAATGCGATCATGCCGTACACTTCTGAGCCCTGTCTCAAGTTGATTGGCTTCACTTCAGACTCTTCCGTTCCAAGACACTACTACACGTCGAGCACTGAGGTCATTGTTCCATACATGCGCGACGACAGCGCAGCACAGGCGATTTCCGCCCTTTGTCATGCCATGGCTCGTACTGGCATGGTTGGTATCGTTCGAGTCGTGAAGCGCAAGAATTCCGCACCTAGTCTCGCTGTCATTTCGCCTCACATTGGAGAGCTCACAGAGACACTATACTTGAACCGTTTGCCCTTCAACGACGATTTGCGTTTGTACGGCTTTGCCTCTCTCGTCGAGACTGAGGCCTCTCCCAACGTGCCAAAACACGCTCTTCCAAATGAGCGGCAACTGAATGTGACGGAGGACTTCATCAACAGCTTGGATCTCAGCCACGCGGCGACCTCAACGCTCGGCGAACCCATGGAGGCGCTCAAGCCCAAATATACCTTCAATCCCACGCTGCAATACTTCTACCAAGTGATTCTGAGCCGCGCACTCAGGCCGAACCTCCCGATCCCGGAAATGGAAGCAACGATCGCGCAACACGTGTCTCTCGATCCCGCCAAGCTCGCCGGTGCTGCCGGACCCATGCAACGTTTTCAGGATGCATTCGTGCTGACAAAGACTGAGACGAAGGAGAAAGAGAATCGAAGACGCTTCTGGTCGGAGGCATTCACAGGAGAGGCGATCGACGAGAAGTTGGACTCTTACCTCGGCGACGACGCCAAGAAGTCCAAGAAGAAGGACGATACCACCCCTGCAGGTCTTCACAACATCCACGCTCTGCTGCGCGGCGGTGTAGAGTCTGTTGGCAATCTCACTCCAGTAGAGGACTTCAAGGCGATGCTCTCAAGAAGAGACATGGATCTCGTCGACAAGGCCATCTCTGAGATTCAAACGCAGATCCTCCGCCTCATCAACGACTCATACAAGAACTCGCACTACGAGAAGGCGATTGAATGCCTCGACGCGCTCAGAGCTGGATGTCTAAAGGAGCAGGAGTCGGAGCAGTTCAACCAATTCCTCGAACTCATCAAGGCCACATACAAGGACAAGCAGAGGCACGACTTTTGGGAGACAGTACAAAGGAAGGCCTTAAATCTCATTTCAGCGGCTGAATCGGACGATAGCAACATCACACTAGAGCAAGTGAGGGACTTTTACGCGTCGGCTCCGGTGCCGCAGGAGGTGCTCTCCGTTGACGATGGATCCAAACCTCACGAGAAGAGCTCTGGAACTGCTGAAGAGCTCTTTGATCTCCTTGGATGAGCAATCGCACACGTACATTGGGGATGTAACGCAACTGACACTTGACCGGAGCGCGGTCTTGTATTGCTTCGATCAACCGATGCCCTGGTTACACATTGAACGTCGCATCATCATCTCTCTATCCATCTCTCGCTCTTTGTACTTAGCATGTACCTATACATTTGACACTCAGCAGTGGGTGTGGGAGGGGCGGGGTTTTGAGAGTGGGTCGTCTCCTCCCTTGTACTTAGTTGAGGGGTGATAATGATGATGTTGACGACACATCCAATGGCGATTCCTCTGTTTTCGGTGCCATAGTTGCAACCACAATGCCCTCAGTGAGTGCCTTTTTGATGAGGAAGTCTCTGATGAGTACTGATTCCATGACGTCTGTGATGAACAATCCATTCGTAGCTGCGACTCCGACGCAAATGGCAAAGTAGAAGTTTGCGTTTCCAGTGCCAGTCCAGATCCACATGCGCCACATGACGGGGAAGAGGCAAGCGCACGCGATTCCCGCGGTGGCGAGGAGTGTCTTGTACGACATGTGGTTCATGAGGTGCCCTAAGATGGGGAATAGCGAAATGTAGAGGACTACGTCTCCGAGTGAGGGGTATGGTTTGAGTGCGGAGACGATGGTGAGGAGGAGCCAGAATGCGGTCATGGGGTATCTGCTGAACTTGTAGCTAATGGGTATGGTGTAGACGAATACGTGGTACTGGAATACGAAGAGGAAGAGGAGGCGGAAGTGTTGGAAGACCTCGGTATGGAAATACCACGAAACGCCAATGTTCGGTTGGAGGTCCTCCACGAAGAACTGGAAGCCGTACACGCGGTCCAAGAACGTCCAGGCGAGGTTGTTGTGGAAATCGAAGAGGCGCTCGGGCGCACCATGCATGTAGACGTAGGAGAAGAGGAGCCAATTGACGAGCCAAGCGAGCGTCACGAACACGCTGATTGCGGCCTTCAACTTGGTCCAGCGGGCGCGTCCCGCCACAAGCAGCGCCGTGGGCAAGACTAGCACCAAAAGGTACGGAGACATGTAAATGCCAAGCGAGAGAAAGATGCTGGAGAAGATGATAGAGCCCCAACTCGCAAACAGTGCCGTTGCGATCACCACCAAATTCAACGGCAACTGCAGCGACATGGCCACACAGCACATGATTGTGAACGGATTCAGCAGATAAAATGACGCCAGGAAGAGCGGCAAACGCTGAGAGGGCGAGGGAGAAAGAGCCGCAACTTTCGACGTCGATTCTACAGTCACCATCACACCAGAGATACCTGGCTTGGACACACTACGCTTGATGAAGGACTCGCTAATGTCAGCCACGGACCATTCCTTGGATTGAGTTCGGCGATAGGCGAAGGGCAGCAAATACAGAAGCAGGCAGCTCAACACGTCCATGGCAATCAGAGAGGCTTGAACGACCGTCTGCAGGTCGTAACCAAGAGTTCCAGCGTATTCATGAAGCGCCAAGAACAAGGGGACGTTATGATACGAGCTACCAGCGTAAGCACCGGACGATTTCGAGGCCAGCCAACTTCCCTCAGCCACTGCACACCAGAAGTAACACAAGTAGCACCAAGAACGGAAGAAAATGATAGTAAATGGTGAGCACTAATGCAGAAATTGGAAATTAGGGGGTGTGAGGCAGAAACAGAAGAGGAAGACGCACATCTTTCGTAACTCGTCACCGGCGTCACGATTTCGTACGACTGGTTCAGGATTCCTGTGAAGCCATACTGAAACAGAACCCAACGAATGAGTACACCAACCACAATGACACCTAATAGACTCGACAGGTGTGAACCTCCCATGTCGTTCAGTGGGGACTGGCTACACGAGCTGCAGGACACTCGGACAAGTTTTTCGCCGTGTGTTCTTGGAGTGGGGCCATACCAACCATCTCAGGAGACTTTGAGGAGCTCAGAAAGATGTGAAGGAGCTCAATGGAAGTGGTCTCGGTAGTTGGGAGCCCCTTTCGGGTCCATCCAGCAGGAAGCATTCGCATTTCCGCGAAGAAGGAGCCGAGAGAAGAGAGAGGAGAGAGAGAGAAGGTCTTCGTGTGCTGGGCAACTTCGGCTCCTCTTCCCACTCTCCACTGCACCCCTGACTCTTTCAGGCGTTTGGTTTCTATTCCCTGGTGGGATCTACCGTGATATAGCGATTGTCCACGATGAATGTGACGGATCTAGTGTTGGAAGAGCGCTACGCTGTGATGAGGGACGGCATTTTCCGCCTTCTCAGCACGAGCAGCGATTACCTGCTGGAGGTCGCCAATGCCTTCGTTGAAGTGTTCTCTCCTGTGGAAGATCATGAACATGGTCCTATTCTCTGGTCCTTGATGGTAAAGACGCAGGTACGATGCCTTTGGAGCCCCCCTGCAGCTCTTGAAGTTGCGTGTCTCGTGCAATCGTGATTTCTGACCTACATTCTGTGTGCAGGGTATCAAAACTGGTGTACTTGGACTCCATTTCAAGGCGTATATGCAATACTACTATCTATACCGCGTTTCAGCTAGTCAGAGAGCTGCGGCGAACCGCCCTCTGGATTTGACCGCTCAAGCCTTCTTGGTGTGCGCTGCAGCCTTCGGTACGCGATCTCCACTGCCTTGCCCTGCGATTTTCCCTCCATTTGTGATTTCTCGTGCCTTTCTGTTATCAGTATCGGCCAAGTGCCTTGTAGTGGGACAGTGGGATGGTATCGTGCTGTTTCGCACGGCGATGAGCGTCCCTTGGCACTCTGCTGCTTTGTTCGGCGTTCTCTTCCCCATTTACGTGTCATATGTTGTGCCGTCGATGCTAACGTGTGTGTTTTGGGTTCGATGTGCGCTGTGCAGGGTACACAAGAGGAGTCGCAGAGTTCGACCGTGCCTTCTTCGCTCAGGACGCTCTTGCGATCGACAACACTCTGGTCGATAAGATCGCCTTCTTGAACTTCTTCGATGCCAATGATGACCAATTCAGCTTCATGCACATGTGGCGCCTCGTGGATCGTTTGTGGGAGGCATGGGATTGCAACTCGCCGATTTTGGTGCATGGCTTCGTTACGCCTCTGGTGAGCGAGAAGATGCTCGCGCTGCGCTCGATGAAGCCTGGCAGCTTCATCATGCGCTTCTCGAGCAAGGGTGGACTCGCAGTCGACTACGTACGCAACGGCAAGATGGAAAAGGCGCACTGGAAATTCTCGATGCTCACCGACATCAACGCTCTGCGCAACTTGCTCTGGGATCCCGTCCAATGGGGGCCCAATTTGCAATTCTTGGTCGACACCACACTCGACAGCGGTTTCAACTCCAACGTAGTCCCCAAGGACGTTTGCTTCCCGGCCACCCAATCCTACGAAGATGACACTCACATGGACAGCGATGCTCCCGTCGTACGCACTGGATACAACATGATCCATTAGAGAAATCGAATTCGCTCACCGCATCGCGTCCAAGCCGGTATGAACATTTGTGACATATGAAACTCCCAAAACTCAACTCCACACCCTCAATGCACACACACACACACACACACACACATTTCCTCCGTTTCTCTATTCTCCTGATAAGCGACTATCCAGCCATCGAATCAGAAGGGGCGATCTTGGGGTTTGGGCCTTTCATCGCGAGTAGTGCTTTTCGGGCTCGCTCGTTTCTCTCTTCTCTCTCGAGTCGTGCTTAGAAGGCGCCAAATGCGGCAGGCGGGCCGGGCCATTCTTCCCCCCACCTGTGTGCCAGTTCGCTCACAACTGCTGCTTCAACTCAACCGATACCAACCTTGAGTGTGTGTATACGTGAATTGGACGGTACGGGACCCAATTACCTCTCTGGTAGTGAGAATTCGATGAAGTTGCTTGAGCCCAAACGATGGAGGCTCACACTTCGCTCGGGCGCCTCACATGCAGCCTCATTTGACCCCTTTGCCCCCGACTTCAGTCCTACATGTAACCTTCTATGAACTTCTGCCCCGAAAGACACATCACCTGGCAACCTTGGGAGAAATGGCATCTTCTGACACTTCTGCGCTGTAGACCGCTCCGATGATTTCCGTTTCTAGCCTTTGACTGACGTTTTTTCCCCTGTTGTGCCTGTTTGCATTGTATGAAAGTGTATTATGTCAAAAGGAGTGCAGTTTGCGGAGGCTTCATCGCCTGGAAAGGACGGAATCGGACATCAGCGACAGGCTTCGAAGGCGAAGGATACAACTCCCCCTATTGATGCCTTTTTCCATGATAGTATCAAGCGTTCGGTGAGCAAGGATTTTGAGATTCTGGAGCGCCTTGGTAATGGAGCCTTTGGGGTGGTGAAGCGTGCCAAGAACATGAAGACTGGTGAGGTGATTGCGATCAAGTCTCTGAAGAAAGCAGCGTGCAAACCTAAGGAATTGCAGGATGAAGTGCGTATTTTGCGCTTGGTGAATGATCATCCGAGTATTGTGAAGTTGAGAGGCGTGTATGAGAGCAAGAATCGTGTGAACATCCTGATGGAGTTGATCACCGGTGGTGAACTGTTCGATAAGATCGTGGAAATCGAGAGCTACAGTGAAACGGATGCTGCAGGACTGATTGGACAAGTGGCAGATGCTGTGGAGCACTGCCATAACAACGGCGTCATTCATCGTGATCTCAAGCCCGAGAACTTACTGTTCGAAAACGAGAACTCCAATGTGTTGAAGTTGATTGACTTTGGTGTGGCGTATCAATTGCCTCCGAGTGGACTGGTGACATCAGGTTTGGTGGGAAGTAGGACGTACATGGCGCCGGAGATTCAAAAGGGTATGCCCTACGGTAAGCCATGCGATATGTACAGCATTGGAGTTATTCTATACATCATTCTATGTGGATACCCGCCATTTGATCCCGATGAGGGCATCTACGACTTGGACTTCCCGGAGGACGATTGGAAGGACGTCTCGACCACCGCCAAGGAGATCATCGTCAATCTGCTCGACGACGATCCCTCTAAACGCTACACTGCGGCACAACTCAAAAATCTCAACTGGACGCAGGGCAAGGACACGTCGAAGAAGGCGCTGCGCAACACGGTGCGCTCTATGCACAAGTTCAACACCTACCGCAAGGTCAAGACCACGCAAATGGGCACGCGCACCAAGCGCGTTTCCGTATTCGGCACTTTCGGCCTGTCCGCAAAGAAGCCAGAGGTCGCTTCCTTGTCCAGCACGCCAGACGACCCCAATCTCCGCCTAACGTACGACGCATCCGTAGAGTCACTCAACGCCAAATTCAAGGAGGTGCATGGATTCATGACTGCACTCGCCGGAAGAGCACCGCCTGCCAAGAGAGGAGAACTCATCAAGACCGCAGAGGAGCTCTGGCTGCTCAAAAACGCACTGGCAGAGCTCACGGGAGACTTTGAGTCCAGGCTCTGACGCTGAACGCTTGAAACTACTTGGCGCTCGATCCTCCCATATCCCTCCTCATCCTCATCCTCATCCTCCACATCATCAACATCCTCCTCTTCCCCCATGAATCTGATGCTGTATACGAATAAAACGAAGTTCGCGAGGACCCACCACCACCCCTGTAGTCCATGATGGTTTGTCACACACGAACCCTGTCCTGACACACCCTCAAATGGACTTGGTTCCCTTCTCTATATGTACGTGGAATATTGGTATAGTATGTTCATTTACTGACTTCTACGAGATTGAGGAGCTCCTGGCCCGCGAGTCCGAGCTCTTTGAGCGTTTTTGAGGCCTGCGCGTGCGTGAACCTTCTGGTTGGGAACTGTGCTGCGAAGTCGAATGCGTCCACGCTCCATGGTTGTGTTGCGTCGTTGGGATCGGTGAAGGTGTCGTCGGTGGCTCTCTGTGCGACGCATCCAGCGGCAAAGGCGAAGACTTGAGAGAGCGTGGTGTGCTCGGGATCGAACTTGCGCTGCACTTTGCTGCCGTCGGTCATTCTGAGTGCGATGGTCGTGTTTTTGCCCGTTGTGGGCTCTACCGGCAGCGCCTGGAATGCGTCGAGGTAGTGCTGCCGTTTTAGGGAGCGCGCGTTGGCGGCGAACATGGCCTGATCGGCAGCGAGCTGCTGCGCCGCGGCCTGCGCGAGCGCCTCCTCCTGTGCGATGCGTGCCGCTCGTGCTGCCACCGCCTCCTCCCGCGCTGCAATCTCCTGATCACGCTTCACCGATTGCTCGAACGCAGAGTTCTGCTCGTCGACGAGTGTGGTCTGAGTGCGACGCTGTGCCTCCTCCTCAATCTCCGGCAAGTGAGTCATGCGCAATGTCAACAGCTTGTCCAAGTACTCGGCAGATGTGAGCGTAGAATCGCCAATGTCAAGAATGTACAGACGGCCCTTCATAGTGGCCATGAGTAGGACGATGGGGAGGGAGATTGTAGAGGGTCTCGCCTGCGATGGTGCCAAGAGGCGCGAAAGGGCTTGAAGCTCAATAGGTTGTTCTACGCACGTGTAGTAGGACAAGTAGTTATCGGCATAGACGCCCTGCACCTCATCCTGGGCGACAATCATGTTGTAAAAGTCGGACGATTCGCTCTTGGTGTTGAAGATGTGGACGGCGAGAAAGAGGTTCTGCTGCTTCGCATCATCGATGGCATCCTCCAATTTGGCATTGGGGTAGTGAAGAGGACTAGCGTTGCCCATAGAGCGCGAGGGGAAGCTCAAGCGCCAATTGAAAGGCAAAACCACGTTCGCGTTCAAAATCTCCAGCAAACTCGTCTTCTCGCGGCCGGCAATATACATCTTCACGAAGTGGCCAGAGCTTAGGTAACCAAGAACCTCACCAGTGCGACCACCGAGAGGAGCACGCATGCCAAAACCGGGCCCATCCATCATCTGCGCCATTCGATCAATCAACTCATGCGGATTCGCCCACGGTGAGTTCACCAACGCGACTCGAGGATTATCGTTCGGCCTAGGGCCAGTAGTACCCATTATGCCTCCAGAGAAGGCATCAGCACCCATGCCTCGTACGGCCGTCGTTTCACGCCTTCTCGCTGCCGTATCACGTCTCACATCCTCCATCACCTCTGCAAACCCATCGTCATCGTCATCCACGATCAAAGGAACACTATCATCATCGTCACTATCAATCACAATAGGCTCAACCTGTGAATCAGACACTGAAACGTCCGTATCCATCTCTTCCACACTCACAGGCGTTCTCACTCGCGTAGGCACCGTAGATGTAGTATTTGTACTCGTAGCTGTCGTATTACCAGCACCAATTGGGATTCGCACACTCGTGGACGCCGGTTTCTGAGGTGTAGGCACCAAACTCGCCGCAATCGCTGCCGCTGTCCTAGGCGACACATTTCCTGCATTCTCGGTGAAGAAGCCATCGCCATACGTAGCGCCTGCACCCGCGTGATGACCAAAAGCAGCACCTGAGTCATCGCTAGAATACACATGAAGAGGTTCACTG